>OJDA01000008.1_pt1 | contig 115834 bp, 111 predicted proteins | sample 1592551 | NCBI WGS metagenome assembly OJDA01 (sample SAMN05416810, study PRJEB24817) | seawater metagenome | isolation source: Sea water | place: Canada:Atlantic | collected 2013-07
CACTGCATATCGTCGGCAGCGTCAGATGTGTATAAGAGACAGGCCGAAAAGCTTCACAATAGGTTCGGTAACAAAACGATTGGTGGCGGTAATTACCATTAAGGTATCGCCTTTATTACGGTGTTCTTCAACTAGGTCCTGCGCTGCGGTTAGTATCAAAGGGCGAATTTTTTCATCAATAAACTGCTCGCGCCACTGATGCAGCTTTTCAACGGGGTGATCGGCAAGAAATGATAATGCAAAACTCAGGTACTCATCGATATCCAGCTTACCTTGACAGTAATCGTTGTAGAACTGGGTGTTTGCTTTTGCGTAATCATCGCCATCGACGAGTTTTTTCTCAACAAGAAACTCGCCCCAAAGGTGGTCACTGTCGTCACTAATTAAGGTATTGTCGAGGTCAAAGATGGCAAGGCTCATGGGCGTATTATGTTTACAAGTAGGTTATGAGGGGTACATCAATGTTGCTAGAGGCGCTAGCCCCCATTAATGTGATTTAACTGTAAGTCTGACATAAATATTGGTGATTCCCAATCATTTTGTTATGGATGGTCGCACTGTGTCTAAACGTGGCTATAATAATCAATATTAAATTTTAGTTTAACAAATGAATCATGATTGATGACGATGGCTACCGACATAATGTTGGCATCATTTTATGTAGCCAACACAATAAATTGTTTTGGGCACGGCGTGCGAATCAAAGTGGTTGGCAATTTCCTCAAGGCGGCATGAATGAGGGTGAAACTCATGAAGAGGCGATGTATCGTGAGTTGTATGAGGAGATTGGTTTAAAACCCGAGCATGTTGAAGTTGTTGGAAAAACAAGAGAGTGGGTTTATTACGACTTACCTAAACGTTATGTTCGTAGGGATCGTTCACCAGTGTGTAGAGGTCAAAAGCAGATTTGGTTTATGTTAAGGCTGGTGGGTGAAGAAAAACATATTACATTTGATAAAACGGAGACACCAGAATTTGATAGCTGGCGCTGGGCTGATTATTGGGAGCCGGCTTTCGATGTTGTGTATTTCAAGCGTAATGTGTATTTAAGTGCATTAACCGAAATGTGGTCTTTTTTATTCCCGGGGATTACGCCTAATATTTTTAAAAAATAACTAATACCCAGCAGAGTTTTGATCGAGGTTATTGGGGGTGGTTGCTAGTCTGATAACATCCGTGTGTATCCCGCCACTGGTTGTTAAGCTCAGCCAACGATAACCAGGTGCTATATTGTCTATAGCAAACTCTTGGCTAAAAGGCTTAAATTGGAAGCAGGTCGATGGTGTTGAGTAGACGGGACTACCCGCAATGGTACTGCTGAACGATTGGTGGACGTGCCCATGAATAATGCCTTGCACGCTTGGGTTGTTCTCGATTAAATAAAGAAGAGACGCTGGGTTTGCAACGCACATACTATCTAGCCATTGGCTGCCGACAGGCTTTAATTGATGATGCAAACAGATGAGCACATGCTTAGCGGGATGAGCATCGATTTCTTGCTGGAGGTTGGCTACCTCCTGCTCGTCTAGAGTCCCGCCTTCTTCACCGGGTGTTTCAGAGTTGAGAAATGCAAAGAGCCATTGTTTATGATGTAAAAAAGGCTGGTACATCACGGGTGGTGTTGAAAACAGGCTGGTTAAGGTGCTGGAAGTGTCATGATTACCAGGAAGCACGTAACACGGGATGCCGAGCTTTTTTAAATGCTCAATCAGGCGTTGGTAAGACTGAATGGAGCCGTCTTGGCTTAGGTCGCCAGTGAGAAAAATAAGGTCGGGTGGCCAGCTTTGTTGTTGTGCTAGGCTTAAAATGGACAGAAAGCTCTCTTCAGTGTTAACTCCTACCAATTGATCATCAACAGACGCCATCAGGTGCATATCAGTCAGTTGGAGAACTTTTATGCTCGAAGGTTCGCAATGAGCAGGTGAGAAAACGTTAGCTTTTTTCAAGAATCTTTTGGAACAATTTAAAGTTTCTCTAAGTATAGCCGCTGATTTTAAAATTGCGCTGAGAAAGAATAGATCCTTAAGCGATTTTTTTAATCATCACCATTGAGCGGCGAGTTTGGTTGTAACGGAGGCGTTTCTCAGCTGGTAAATCATTCAGGGTGGCGGGAGAAAACCCTTTTTCTGCGAACCAATGGCTGCTTTGTGTTGTGAGAACAAACAAGTGGGTTAACCCATGGCTGCGAGCTTTATTCTCTATCATGCTCAATAAATATTCGCCCCGTTCCCCAGTGCGGTAATCGGGGTGAACAGCTACGCAAGCTAACTCGCCCATCAGCTCATCGGGGTATTCGTACAGGGCTGCGCAAGTTGTTATTAAGCCATCTTGTTCAATCACATGAAATTTATTAATATCCATTTCAATGGCTTCACTAGGGCGGTAGGCAAGAAGGCCTTTTTCTTCTAAGGGCCGAATAAGTTCGATAATGCCATGGAGGTCATTAATGGTAGCGGGGCGTGCGTCTTCAAAGGGCTGAATGCTGATCAGTGTGCCTGAGCCTTGCCGAGTAAACAGTTCTAATTGCAGCCCACCATTAATATTTCGGTCAATTAGGTGAATTCGCTTTACACCTAACTGGCTGGCGCGAATGGCTTCTTGCAAGTGCAAGTAAGCATCGTCTTGTTGATTGTCAGAGGACGTTAATAGGGCTTGTGCTTGCTCGGTAGTTAATTGGCGAATGAGTTTGTTTTTCTTGGTGAGAATCTCCGCTCGCTCGGTCATTATGATGAGTTTATCAGCTTTTATTTCGGTCGCTATTTCGGTTGCTATTTCTTCACTACGTAAATTAAAGACCTCACCGGCGGGTGAATACGCCAAGGGTGAAATAAGAACAATTTGGCCTGCATCCAGCGTTTTAGAAATGGTTTCGTTATTAACGCGGCGCACAGCCCCTGTAAACTGGTAGTCAACCCCATTAATAATACCGAGTGGTTTTGCAACGATAAAATTCCCAGAAGCAATATTAATGGTCGAGCCAGAAGAGGCGAGATTGGCTAGACGAGTTGATAGCTTAGCTTCAATATTAGTATGTGTTGTTCCTGCGGCCTCTTTTGCTAATTCAAGGGTTAGCTTATCTGTGACTCTAAGGTGTTGAAAAACACGGCTAGGGTGCTGGTGTTCATGTAGTTTCTTCTCTAGCTGGGTGCGGATACCGTGAACTAGGATAAGACGAATACCTAAGCTATGAAGTAACGCAATATCCTCCATTAATGTTGAGAATAATGTGTCATCGATAGCATCACCGCTAAAGTTTATGACAAATGTTTTCTCCCGATGGGCATGAATATAAGGGGCCGTATTCCTAAACCAATTAATAAATTGATGAGGGGCTATCGGCTCACCTTTGCCAAACCGAGGGAGGGGATTATGTTTACCTTGCTCGAGGGATATATTCAGTTCGTTGGCTGCGTCGATAATGCTCTTCATGGCAGAAGAGGGCACTCGCCCATCGGTACCATGCTTGCTTTTTGGGTAGGTCCAACGGTAAATAGTGGCGGGGTCTTTATTAATGGCCTTAGCTAGCTGCTTTACGCCTCCAAACTGCCGAATAATAAAATTTGCATCATCTTCCATGCGGGAATATTATATTTTTATTGCATTAATTGCAAAAAATATTAATTTTTTGCAATTAAAAGCCTATTTTATGCAAATATTAGAGATTATTTTTTGCATAAAGTTGCAATAAGGCGTTATTTGATCCGCAGGAATGTATTCATTGGCTTGGTGAGCCTGGTCAATGTTCCCCGGTCCGACGACGAGGGTCTCAAGGCCGAGCCTATTAAGAAAAGGTGCTTCTGTGCCAAAGGCAACTGCTTCGGCTTTTTTGCCAGTCAGAGACTCGACCATTTGAGTCAGTTTTGCATTAGCGGCTGTTTCAAAGGCCGGTACGCCAGCAAAAATAGGGCGATGAGCTATCGTCAGTTTACTGTCGATAGAAAGTATGTTGTTGAGACGTTTTTGCAGGTCGGCCCTTAACGTGTCGATATCCATGCCAGGTAGTGGTCTGATATCTATTTGAGTTTCGCAGTGCGAGCAAATTCTGTTGGGGTTGTCGCCACCATGTATAGATCCGATATTCATCGTTGGTGAGGTTATAGCAAAACTTGGGTTTTGGTGTTTGCGTTGTAAGTCATCACGCCATTTTAATAACTCGTTGATGACTTTATGCATCCCTTCGGTGGCGCTAGCGCCTAAATTAGGGTTGCTAGAATGGCCAGCTTGCCCGGTAACAACAAGTGACTCCATCATCACACCTTTATGCATGCGAATGGGTGTTAACCCAGTGGGTTCGCCAATAATGGCATACTTAGCATGATGGAACTGTTTTTTGGTGAGTGCTTGAGCCCCAGTCATTGCACTTTCTTCGTCTGCAGTGGCCAGTATTGTCAGTGGTCGTTTGAAATCCTTAGGATTAAAGCGCGAAGCAACATCGATGGCCAGCGCGAAAAAAGACTTCATGTCAGTACTGCCTAAGCCATAAAAATGGTTGTTTTTTTCGGTAAGTTTAAAGGGGTCTTGTTGCCAGTGATGTTCATCATAAGGCACTGTATCGGTATGCCCGGAAAGGACCAAGCCATCTGCACCTTTGTGGTTAGGGCCGATGGTGGCGATGAGATTGGCTTTTCCGGGGTGGTTTGAAAGCGGTTCAACTGAGACAGTGAAGCCAAGATTTTCTAACCAATCGGCCAGTAAGTGAATAACTGGAAGGTTGCTCTGGTCGAGCGACTGATTAGTGCTGCTGACTGATGGCGTGCCAATTAAGGCACGCATCATGTCAAGCATATTAAGTGGTGTGATCAAGGCTTATGAGTACAAGCCAAAAAGGAGTGGGATCATCCTAATTAGCTGGTTTTATCAGTCACAGCGCCTTCTGAAGCTGAACTGACCAATTTTGCATATTTGGAAAGAACGCCACGTGTGTAACGCGGTTTAGGTTGTTTCCAATTTGCAAGACGTTGTTGAATGACTTCATCGTCTAGGTGCAGACGTAACTCATTTTTTACGCTATCAATCGTAATCGTGTCGCCATCTTCAACAATAGCGATAGCCCCACCTTGAAACGCCTCGGGAGTGATATGGCCCACCACAAAACCATGTGTTCCACCAGAAAAACGGCCATCAGTGATAAAGGCAACTTTATCGCCCAGTCCTCTGCCCATAATGGCTGATGTTGGCGCTAACATTTCTCTCATGCCAGGGCCGCCTTTAGGCCCTTCGTAGCGAATAACCAAAACATCACCTTCCTTGATGGATCCACTAAGGATGCTGGCCATCGAATCTTCTTCAGAGTCGAAGACGCGAGCGGTTCCTGTAAAACCAAGACCTTCTTTGCCGGTAATTTTAGCGACAGCGCCTTCGGAGGCAAGGTTACCGTGAAGGACAACGAGGTGACTGTCTTTCTTGATGGCATTGTCTAGCGAATGAATAACATCTTGATCATCTGGGTAAGGCGCAACATCAGCTAAGTTTTCAGCTAGCGTTTTACCTGTAACGGTTAAACAATCACCATGCAATAAACCAGCATCTAAGAGTATTTTCATTAATGGTTGAATGCCACCAATTTCAATTAGTTCACCCATGGAATATTTTCCACTGGGTTTTAAGTCGGCGACCATTGGCACGCGTTTACCGATTTCGGTAAAGTCGTTTAATTTAAGGTCAACGTTGGCGCTATGTGCCATTGCTAATAGGTGAAGAACAGCATTGGTTGATCCGCCTAGGGCAATCACAACGGTAATAGCGTTTTCAAAGGCTTTACGGGTCATGATATCGCGAGGCTTGATGTCGAGCTCTAGTAATTTTAAAACAGCTTTACCGGCATCTTCACAATCTTTTTTCTTGTCCGTTGAAATAGCTGCTTGAGCAGAACTGTTCGGCAAGCTCATGCCCATCGCTTCAATAGCAGAGGCCATGGTGTTTGCGGTGTACATGCCTCCGCATGAGCCAGCACCAGGAATCGCTTTTGATTCGATGGCGTGCAATTCGTCGTCATCAATCAGGTTATTTGCACGAGCGCCTACGGCCTCAAAAACTGAGATGACATCTAATTTACGTTGTTTATGGCAGCCCGATAAAATAGTACCGCCGTAAACAAAAATAGCTGGGCGATTTAGACGCGCTAATGCAATCATGCAACCGGGCATGTTTTTATCACAACCACCAATAGCAACAACACCATCAAAACCTTGACAGCCAACTACAGTTTCAATCGAATCGGCGATCACTTCACGAGACGTCAGCGAGTACTTCATGCCTTCGGTGCCCATTGAAATACCATCAGAAATGGTGATGGTGTTAAAAATAACCCCTTTACCACCGGCTGCATTAACGCCTTTGGCTGCGTCATCGGCTAGGCCATTAATGTGCATATTACACGGGGTCACCATTGCCCATGTGGAGGCGACGCCGACTTGTGGTTTTTTGAAATCTTCATCATTAAAGCCAACCGCATGAAGCATTGCACGACTCGGTGCGCGTTCCATACCATCCACTACTTGGGAGGAAAATTTTCTGCTATCGTTCTTTTTGTCTGACATATTGTGCTCGTATAAGTTGGGTTAATTAGAATGAAGATTGCCAAGATGATTTTTTACGCCAACTAACTTTTGGAAGTATAAAACCAAGGATAATACCAAGTAGTAAGACGCCGGAGCCGACTAGGAACCAATCTAACGCGTCACTATTTATCAGCATATCATTTTCTCTTTTCAGGCTTTCTAGTTCGCGTTCAATCGTTACGACGCGTTGTTGAAGCTGGTTACGTTCTTCAAGAATTTGCACGGCATTACTGGAGGTTTCCTTTAATTGTGCTAATTCACGTGATAATGCAGTGTTGATTTCTTTTAACTCAGATGTTTCGGTATCTAGGCTGCCTTTTTCTGAGCTCAGCTGAGTCAATTGTTGGCTGGCATCGCTGAACTTGGTTTTAAGCGCTGCCAGCTCGGCTTCAGCCTTGGCTAAACGAGATTTGGCTGAAGGGGTTTTGTTTAATAACCGTGATAAAACCCAGCCTTCGCGCGAGTTACCTAGTTTGATTTTTGAATAACCGGATGGTCGGTCAGTCTCGATCACGTTGACCATTTTGCCGCTTTTTAGTGTGGCGATAATACGGTGCTTAGAGCTTTTGCCAGAGCGAACCATGATTTCGAGCTCATCTGAGACATAAGCGGGTTGCGCCATGATGGCAGTACTTGTTAAAAGAGTGAGGATCAATAGTATTTTTTTCACAAAACGACCTTTATAAGTAAGGATTGGATTCATTATTCCATTAAAAATTCTAGTAGTGCTTTTTGAGCATGCAAGCGATTTTCAGCTTCGTCCCAAACAACACTTTGTTTTCCGTCAAGCACTTCTGGGCTAACCTCTTCGCCACGGTGAGCAGGTAAACAATGCATAAATAAAGCATCAGGCTTGGCAACAGACATCAGTGCTGAATTAACTTGATACTCTTTGAAGGCTTGCTCGCGTACTTTTTGCTCTTCTTCTTGCCCCATGCTGGCCCAAACATCGGTGACAACAAGGTCAGCGTCACGGGCGGCTAGTTTAGCATCTTGAAAAAGTTCTACATGACTAGCCGTGGCGGAAAGTAAGGCTTGCTCTGGTTCGTAACCGACCGGGCAGGCAATAGTGAGTTGGAAGTCGAGTAATTTTGCCGCATTCATATATGATTGGCACATATTGTTTCCATCACCAACCCAGCACACACGTTTCCCTTTGATATCGCCACGTAATTCAAACCAGGTTTGTAAATCGGCCAATAACTGACAAGGGTGGAAACGATCGGTTAAGCCATTGATCACAGGCACTTTGGAGTTGCTTGCAAATGTAGTCACGGTTTCGTGGTTGTTGGTACGTAACATGATACCGTCTACCATGCGGGAAATTACACGCGCAGAATCTGCAATGGGTTCGCCTCGTCCTAGTTGCGTGTCGCGAGGGGACAAAAATAATGCGCTACCACCGAACTGCGTCATGCCGGTTTCAAATGAGATGCGAGTGCGGGTTGATGATTTTTCAAAAATCATCGCGAGAACTTTATTCTTTAAGGGCTCATGAATAATGCCATCAACACGCATTTTTTTTAATTCGATAGCGCGCTGGATGATTGAGCGTAACTCGTCGGCGCTTAAATCGTTCAGGGTAATAAAATGACGTGGTTTCACCATAATAGATACTTTACAGAAAGAATGGGTTAGTGGGCAATAATCAAGTCGCTAACCAATGTGGTTATTTGTGCGGCTTCATCATCGCTAATAGTGAGCGGCGGCAGTAATCGCACCGTATTGCCGGCGGCTACATTAATGAGTAACTTCTTTTCAAGCGCTTTATTGACCAAGTCCAAACAGGGGGTTGATAGCTCAATGCCAATCATTAGCCCTTTTTGCCTAATCTCTACAACGTGCTCGCAGTGTTTTAGGTTTAACTTAAATGCTTCAGCCATTTGAGTGCCTAGCTGGGTGGCGCGGCTGGCGAGTTGATCACGTTCTACAATTTCAATAACTTTTAAAGCAGCAGCGCAGGCGAGTGGGTTGCCACCAAATGTTGAGCCATGGCTGCCAGCAGTGAGCAAGCCGGTGGCTTTTTTAGACGTCAGGCACGCACCAATAGGTACGCCATTTCCTAAGGCCTTGGCCATTGTAACAACGTCGGCTTGGATGCCATTTTGTTGGCTGGCTAAGAAGCTGCCGGTGCGGCCAACACCAGTTTGCACTTCATCCAGCATAAGTAGCCAGTCATTCTTTTCGCACAAGTCACTTAATTTATTAAGGTAGTCTGCGCTAGGAATGTTAACCCCACTTTCACCTTGGATGGGTTCAACAAGCACAGCGACGATATTGGGCAACTGTTTTGAAAGCGTGTCGAGAGCGTTGATGTCGTTGTATGGGGCATGATAAAAGCCCTCTGGAAGCGGCGAGAAGCCCTCTTTTATTGCCAAATTACCAGTTGCTGTTAGGGTCGCTAATGTACGGCCGTGAAAGCTTTTATCCATAGTAACGATAATAGGGTTTTGGATATTTTTGCTGTGAGCAAAGCGACGGGCTATTTTAATAGCGGCTTCATTAGCTTCTGCACCTGAATTAGCAAAAAAAACATCATTCATGCCAGTGAGCTCGCAAAGCTTGTCAGCCAGTTTTTCTTGTTTATCAATATAATAAAGGTTCGAGGTGTGCATTAGCGTATGGGCTTGATCACTGATGGCACTAGCGACCTCTGGGTGAGCATGACCTAAACCACAAACAGCAATGCCTGATAGAGCATCAAGGTATTTATTGCCGTTTTCGTCCCACAGCCAAGCTCCTTCGCCTTTGAGAAAGCGAACCGGCATTGAAGCGTAAGTTGGCATAATATGGTGGTGCATAACGAACCTTATCAAGTTGTATTATGGTACAAAAACAAAGGCAGCCAAATCTGGCTGCCTATTTTGTTGATCTATCATTATAATTCTCTATATGAAAATCAGCAACTAATCAACTATGGATGCCATTGAGTTAAGTATCTTTTCAAGTCGAATTGAGTCTATTTGCGATGAAATGGGGGCCGTTTTACAGAGGGCAGCCTTTTCGCCAAACATAAAAGATCGTTTGGATTTTTCATGCGCAATTTTTGATGAGCAAGGTCAATTGTGTGCGCAAGCTGCCCATATTCCCGTTCATTTAGGCAGTATGGCGTACGCAATGCAAGATATTGTTGAGCAGGTAGATTGGCAGCCTGGTGATATGCTGGCACTTAATGACCCTTACTTAGGTGGAACGCATTTGCCTGACGTGACGCTGGTATGCCCTGTATATATGAATGGGAGGCGAGTTGGATTTGTTGCTAATCGTGCACATCATGCCGATATAGGTGCCGAATCGCCAGGTTCTATGCCATTGGCAACGCATTTAGATGAAGAGGGGCTGGTTATTTCACCGACAAAGATTATGCGAGGTAACCAAGTATCTGCGGAGTTTGAACAAATAAAGCAGGCATTACGTCATACGATTGAATCCACTGGAGACTTTAATGCGCAAATCAGTGCAAACCAGCGAGGGGCGCAAAGATTATTGTCTGTTGTGGAGGACATGGGTGCTGAGAAATATGAGCGGGCATTAACACACCTTAATGAGTATGGTGATCGTTTGATGTTGCAATTATTACAGCGTATTCCAGTCGGAGTTTATCATTTTGAGGATGTCATGGATGATGATGGTCTAGGTGCTAAAGATATCAAGATCAAACTCAGTTTAACAATCAATAACAGCGAGGTTATTGCTAACTTTGCGGGTACGGCCAGCCAGGTGGCAGGTAATATCAATTGCCCTTTATCAGTAGTGGCGGCGGCTGTTTACTACGTCTTCAGATGCTTAATGCCAGTTAATACTCCGGCGTGCTTTGGTGTTTATCGTCGAATTAAAATAATAGCGGAACACGGTTCGCTCATTAATGCGATAAAGCCTGCTGCCGTGGCAGCTGGGAATGTGGAAACCAGCACGCGATTGGTGGATGTGGTGATCGGCGCGTTAGCGCAGGCTGTTCCAGAAGAGCTTCCGGCCGCTAGCCACGGCAGCATGAATAATGTGGCAATGGGCGCTAAAACTGAGGGTGTTAGTTGGAATTACTATGAAACGATTGGTGGTGGAATGGGCGGGGGCGCCCTGTTTGATGGTTTGTCGGCGGTGCAAACACACATGACCAATACCCTAAACACGCCTATTGAGTCTTTAGAGATGCATTACCCTCTGAGGGTTAAGCGTTATCAGGTCCGCAGAGGGTCGGGTGGAGAAGGAAAAACTAAAGGCGGCGATGGGTTGATTAGAGAAATAGAGTTCTTGAAACCGGCGCATATTACTTTGTTAACAGAACGAAGGAGGCATAAACCATGGGGGGTATTAGGTGGGCAGGCAGGAAAGTGTGGTGAAAACTGGCTAAATGAAACGCGTTTAGCCGCAAAAGTTAGCGTGGATGTTAGTGTGGGTGACTGCTTGGCAATTAAAACACCGGGCGGTGGAGGCTATGGAGTTTAGACTTATTCTAAATATTCAGGGTATAATTCAAGAAATTGTTTTTAAAAGGTGTCGATATGTCTGTAAATGAACGAATAGAAGATCAACTAAAAAATCACGCCGTTTTATTGTATATGAAAGGCACGCCGTATTTCCCACAGTGTGGCTTTTCGAGTAAGGCGGTGCAAATTTTACAAGCATGTGAAGTCGAATTTGCTTACGTTAATATTTTTGATGATGACGAAATACGCGAAGGCCTGAAAGAATATTCAAGCTGGCCAACATTCCCACAGCTTTATGTGAACGGCGAATTAGTTGGAGGTGCTGATATTATGATTGAAATGTTTGAAAGCGGAGAGCTGAAAACTATGCTGGATAAAATTAAGGCTGCTTAGCAAAGGCATCCCATTGATTAACGATCTTACAAAATAAAATAGCGGTTTGCTCGGCGTCATATAGCGCCGAGTGGGCTTGCTCACTATCCCAGTCCATGCCAGCGGCTTTGGCGGCCTTAGCTAATACCGTTTGGCCGTATGCGAGCCCACCTAAAGTAGCCGTATCAAATGTGCTAAAAGGGTGAAAAGGATTTCGTTTGATTTGTGTGCGTTCTACCGCGGCATTCATAAAACCAATATCAAAAGCAGGGTTGTGCCCAACCAAAATAGCACGGGTGCATTGTTGTGCTTTTACAGCTGCCCTTACGGGGGCAAATAACTTCCTAAGAGCTTCTTTTTCATCAATTGCTAGGCGGAAAGGGTGATACGGGTCAATACCGTTGAACTTTAATGCAGCAGGGTCAAGGTTAGCGCCTTCAAAGGGGATGATGTGCTCACGATGAGATGATTCAATAATAAGCTGCCCCGATTCGTCCATAGCGGGAATGACAACTGCCATTTCAAGCAAAGCATCTGTTGTGGCATTAAATCCGGCGGTTTCAAGGTCAACGATGACGGGTAGATAACTACGAAAACGATTGGCCATCGTGTTTACATCAGAATTTAGCATTTTCTCTAGACTAACAATTTAGGAATATTTCGCTATAATAAGTCAAGCAGCCTTTGGCGGCTTTATAAAGTTGCATTAAAAATTACTAAGAGAGAGTTCTCATGAGATTATCGGTGTGTTTTAGAAAAGGAATTGTGTGTATGTTTGTTGCCATGGCGGCTTTATTGTCCGGCTGTGCATCGCTAACCTCACAAGAAGAAAATGACCCTTTAGAGTTTGTGAATAGGGGGGTGTACAAGTTTAATCAAAAAGCAGATGAATATGTTCTTGAGCCTGTTGCAAAAGGTTACCAGTATGTAACACCTGATATTGTCGACCAAAGCATTACGAACTTCTTTAGTAATTTAGATGACGTGGTGGTATTTGTTAATGACATTCTACAGCTTAAGTTTAATCAAGCCTTGTCGGATGGTGGTCGTGTGCTAGTTAACACAACGGTGGGTGTGCTTGGTTTTGTTGATATGGCTACTGACATGGGGATGCCAAAAAACAATGAAGATTTTGGGCAAACATTAGGGGCTTACGGCGTAGGTACAGGGCCATATGTTGTGCTGCCTATTTTAGGGTCAAGTACGTTGCGTGACACGCTAGGTATTTATGCAGATACGTTTGTTGACCCTATTCAGCAAATTGATGATTCTGATGCAAGGTGGGCGACGATGGTGCTCAAAGGTGTAGATACCCGCGCTGATTTGATTAGAGCAAAGAAAATTGCAGACCAAGCTGCGTTAGACCCATATGAGTTTGAAAGGAGTGCGCACTTCCAGCGTCGTAATTATTTAATTTACGATGGAAATCCTCCGTTGGATGATGAAGATATTTTCGATGACGAATAATTAGAGTACACAAAAAAGCCCCGTTTAAACGGGGCTTTTTTTTATTGCTTTAGCTACAGCCTAAAGGTTATTTTATTTTCCACTGTAAAGGGGTTTCTTGACGAAAAGGCGTTAACGTTTGTGTGCCAAAAGAATAGCTAGGCGGTGCTTGCCAGCTTTCTTTGCTGAGTGTCAACGTCTGTTTGTTTCTTGGTAAGCGATAAAAATCGGGCCCATAAAAACTACTGAACCCCTCCAGCTTATTTAGAGCGCCTTCTTTCTCAAAGGCCTCTGCATAAAGCTCAATAGCGGCATAAGCAGTAAAGCAACCTGCGCAGCCGCACTGGTTTTCTTTAGCCGTTGTTGCGTGGGGGGCGCTGTCGGTGCCTAAAAAGAATTTCGGGTTGCCACTGGTGGCCGCTTTAATCAATGCTTGCCTATGTGTTTCACGTTTTAAGATGGGTAGGCAGTAATTGTGTGGACGGATGCCGCCCGCTAATAAGTCGTTACGGTTGAAAAGGAGGTGTTGTGGTGTCAACGTGGCGGCGGTGTAGTTGTTTTCAAGTACAAAATCAACGGACTGCTGCGTTGTGGCATGTTCTAAAACAATGCGTAGCTCAGGAAATGTATTTCTGATAGAGGTAAGGTATTTATCGATAAAGGCTTTTTCCCGGTCAAAAATATCAATATCTGTATCGGTGACCTCTGCATGGACCAATAACGGGAGATCATGTTTTTGCATTTCTTCTAACACAGGAAAAAGTGCAGATACATCTGCGACACCGTTAGATGAGTTAGTGGTGGCGCCTGCGGGGTATAGTTTTGCTGCAAAAATATAGTCACTTTGGCTGGCCTGTTTGATGTCTTCGATCGAGGTGTCGTTGGTGAGGTAGATCGTCATCAATGGTTGAAAGCTGCTTTTTTCTGGTAAAGCGTCTAAAATTCGTTGTCGATAAGCACTGGCTCGTTCAGCATTAACAATAGGTTGTGCCAAATTAGGCATCACAATGGCTCGTTGAAACTGACGGGCACTAAAAGCAACCGTTGTGTTGAGGGCGGGGCCGTCGCGTAAATGTAAATGCCAATCGTCTGGTTTAGTAATGGTCAGTTGAGTCGTCATATTTGTATCAATCGCACGATGAAGCTATAAAAGTGCGTTTATTTTACATACATTGCTTGCTATAGACCTCGTAAATCATTGAAAATACCCAGTTGTGTTTAGTGCAAGCGTATAACAAGAACAACCGATCAGTATTTGGAGTGAAAGAAATATGCCTATATATGAATACCAATGCGATGCATGTAAGCATCGTTGTGAAGCATTGCGTAAAATAAGTGATGCGCCATTAACAAAGTGCCCTGAATGTGGGGAAGATGCATTGAGCAAGCTTATGTCAGCCTCAGGCTTTCGTTTAAAAGGCGACGGCTGGTATGAAACAGACTTTAAAAGTGGAAAAAAGAAGAATTTAGCAGAAGGCTCATCAAAAAAGTCGAGCGAGACTAAATAATTACAGGCCTTTTCTGAAAAAGGTATATCTAGCGTGATAACTGTCAGGCTACTCAAAAAAACATAACGGTAAGGAAATAAAGATGATGCGTAGTCATTATTGTGGTGACATTAACGAAAACCACTTAGGGCAGGAAGTTGAGATTTGTGGTTGGGTACATAGACGGCGCGACCATGGTGGCGTCATTTTTATCGATTTACGCGACCGTGAAGGTATTGTACAAGTGGTGTTTGATCCAGATCGCGCTGATTCTTTTGCCATTGCCGAAAGCGTGCGTGGTGAGTATGTATTAAAACTAAAAGGCCGTGTTCGCCCGCGACCAGAAGGTACTATTAACCCTAAAATGAAAACCGGTAAGGTTGAGTTATTAGGGTTAGAGCTAGAAATTCTTAATCGTTCAGAAACCACGCCAATTCAAGTTGATGGCGATATTGAAGTGAACGAAGAAACGCGTTTACGTTACCGTTATATAGATTTGCGTCGCCCAGAAATGCTAGAAAAAATTCGCTTGCGACGCGATGTAACGCTTAATTTACGTCGCTTTTTAGAAGACGAGGGTTTCTACGAAATTGAAACGCCTTTCTTAACAAAGGCAACGCCGGAAGGCGCGCGTGATTACTTGGTGCCGAGCCGTACGTATGAGAATAGTTTTTTTGCCCTGCCTCAATCGCCACAGTTGTTTAAGCAGCTGCTTATGATTGCTGGTATGGATCGCTACTATCAAGTTGTACGTTGCTTTCGTGATGAAGACCTTAGAGCGGATCGTCAGCCAGAATTTACCCAGCTAGATATCGAAACTTCTTTTATGGATGAAGGCGAGATAATGGGCTTAATGGAAGGCATGGTTAGGCGTTTATTTAACGAGGTTATCAATGTGAAATTGCCAGAGCAATTTCCGCAGATGACGTACGAAAAAGCTATGGATGTGTATGGCACTGACCGTCCTGACTTGCGTAACCCATTGGTGTTAACTGATGTAGCTGATTTGATGGCAGCGGTTGAATTTAAAGTATTTTCTGGCCCGGCAAATAGTGATGATGGCCGTGTTGCGGCACTTCGTGTGCCAGGAGCGAGTAGCCTGAGCCGTAAGGATATCGATGGTTACACTAAATTTGTTAGCATTTATGGCGCAAAGGGTTTGGCGTATATCAAAGTTAATGACCGTGCGGCTGGTATTGAAGGGCTGCAATCGCCTATTTTAAAATTCCTACCTGATGATGTAGTTGAAAATATCATGGACAGAACTGGCGCACAAACAGGGGACATTGTTTTCTTTGGAGCCGATAAAACTAAGGTTGTTAATGAAGCATTGGGCGCTTTACGTGACAAAATTGGTCAAGATCAAGGTCTATTGGAAGGTGATTGGAAACCTGTTTGGGTGGTTGATTTCCCAATGTTCGACTGGGATGAAAAATCAAGTCGTTGGAATGCTATTCATCACCCATTTACTGCACCTTCTTGTGATGCTGATGAGCTTAAAGCGAATACAGGTAAGGCCTTATCTAGAGCGTACGATTTAGTGCTTAACGGTACTGAAGTAGGTGGTGGTTCCATCCGTATTCATAAAACCGAAATGCAGCAAGTGGTATTTGATTTGCTAGGAATGGACGCAGTGGAATCACAAGAAAAGTTTGGCTTCCTGTTGGATGCCTTAAAGTATGGGTGCCCTCCACATGGCGGTATGGCGTTTGGTTTAGATCGCTTGGTGATGCTGATGTCAGGTGCATCGACTATTCGTGACGTAATGGCGTTCCCTAAAACACAAACAGCTGCATGCCCGTTGACATCTGCACCGGCGACGGTTAGTGATGCTCAGTTAAAGGAGCTTGGTATTCGTTTAAGAAAACCCCCTGTGGTTGAAGAAAAATAAGGATCTGTGATGGCACTTGCTATACAAAATTATTCATTATTGAGCGACGAAGAATGTGATCAACGCATTCAAGCAGCTAAAGAAAAACTGGGTGAGCGATGTGTCATTTTAGGCCACCATTATCAGCGTAATGAGGTGTTTAAACACGCCGATGTAAGTGGTGACTCACTTAAGCTGTCTAAGTATGCAGCAGAGTCTAAAGCAGAATATATTGTGTTTTGTGGCGTACATTTTATGGCGGAGGTGTCAGATATACTGTCACGCCCAGAACAAATAACAGTGTTACCAGATCTAGCAGCTGGCTGCTCTATGGCAGATATGGCAAACCGTGCCAATGTAGAGCGTAGTTGGAAAGAATTAAATACTCTGATCAATGCAGATGAGCAAGTAACGCCCGTTACTTACATTAATTCAGCCGCGGACTTAAAGGCCTTTTGTGGGCAGCATGAGGGCATTGTTTGTACATCATCCAACGCGCAGCAAGTATTAGAGTGGTGTTTCGAAAAGCGTGAAAAAATATTATTTTTCCCCGATGAGCACTTGGGTAGAAATACCGGTTATCGCATGGGGATCCCACTTGAAGAAATGGTTGTCTGGGATTTTAATCAACCGATGGGCGGCCTAACAAAAGAGCAAATCAACAATGCAAAAATGATCTTATGGAAAGGCTTTTGCTCGGTTCATCAAATGTTCCAAGAAAAGCAAATAGATGATTTCAAAAAGAAACACCCAGAAACCATAGTGATAGCTCACCCAGAGGCTAACTTTGAAGTGTGTGAAAAAGCGGATTATGTTGGCTCAACCGAAATGATACTTAAAACGGTTCGAGAGGCAAAGCCTAACACCCGTTGGTTAGTGGCCACCGAGCTAAATTTGGTAAATCGCCTAAAAGAAGAAGTGAAGGATCAAAAGAAAGAGGTGCATTTTATGTCTCCAACTGTCGCAATGTGTTCAACGATGTTCAGAACCGACCCTCAGCACTTGGCGTGGGTGCTTGAAAACCTTGTTGAAGGCCACGTGGTGAATCAAATTCAAGTCGCGAGTGACGACAAGTTGATGGCTAAAAAGTCATTAGACAGCATGTTGTCGCTGTTTTAATAAAATCCAATATGCCTGTTTTATTTTAGCGGCTGGAGTGCTGAGTATTTTTTAAGTGGTGTTGGTACACAGTTTTTAATTGTTCGATTTCATCATAGCGTTTAAAACGTGCTTTTTCATTTGCGATTTCTATCTGCTCGATCAGCATTGGAATGGACTGCCATTGGTTGTTAAGCATAAGAATGTTAGCTATTTCAAACAGAGGGTGAAGAAACAGCGGGCTTAGATCAAAAGCATGTTGATAATCATTTAAAGCCGCTAACGTGTTGCCAGAGGCTAGCTGAGCTTTGCCTCGCATATACCAAAAGACCGCTTTTTTGGGCTGTTTTTCAATCACTGCACTAATCCAGCCGATATAGTTCTGGCGAAGGGGTTTGCATGGGTCCAGTTTCAAACAACCAGCAATTTGATCTAAGGCTAACTGGGTTGATGGGGAAATTCGGTTGGTTTTAATGCGCTCAATTGTTGCATCTTGAAGGGCTTGGGGAATCGGTTTTTCGCCGACCGCTAAGATATTTTGATAGTGCAAAGCATAAGCTGTTTCTGTTGGGTCAAGATCCATCGCTTTTTTAATGGCGGAAGTCGCCAGTTCAATATCGCCAGCCTGGTTAGCAGCATTGCTTAAAAGGGCTTGTATAGCCGGTGAATTTGGGTGATGCTCGGCTTCAAAAAAAGCTAAAGATTGATAGTTCCCCCATTGTTTTGCTCGTAGTGCTGTTGTCCCACCGACGATGAGACAAATGGCTGATATGCTGGCAATGAATTTTTTGGTGTTAATTTTTCTTGGGGCTAGTGAGACTAAAGCAAGGATAATGCCGATAGAAGGAAAGTTATTCCGATGTTCGTAAGCGATGTCCAACGGGAAAATGGTCGATTCCATTAAGTGGCCGATAAAAAATAACCCGATACCTAAGGCAAATAAGGGTTGTTTTTTTCTAACGGCAAAGGCAGTGATAATAAGCCCTGCGATAACGATAAACGATACCAGGGTCGTTACCGGCTCAATAAAGGAGGTGGAGAGAGTAAAGTCGTCATGAAAAAGCCCAAAGCCATTGATTCTTGGAATTAGAATTAAACTGAGATAAAAAACAACGACACGGCTCTCGGTCAGCGCCCGTTCCCACATCGTAAAAGGCCGACCGCCGAAACCTCGAGCGGCATAATCAAATGCGTGCCAAGCAACAGCAAAAAATAGGGCAACAAGGATAATCGTGCTGAGTATTTTTATTCGAGATGAAAGAGCGTTAAATACTGACCAAGGCGGTTGTTTACTGAAGAATAGGGCTTCGATCAATAAGACAAAAAGAGGGATCAGTAAGGCATTTTCTTTGCTGTAAATCGCTAAAATAAAACTAACACTGGCGGCAATAGTATAGATGATGCTTTTTGTTCCGTTTTGCCCTGAGCTTGCGCCACGTGCAGATAAATAGAAGAACAAGCAAAGTAAAGAGAACAAAGTGCTTAATGAGGTCATCCGTTGGACGATATACAGCACACTGGTCAGGTTGATGGGGTGTAAAGCCCAGATAAAAGCCACACTGGCTGCAAGTGTCAGTTGAATTTGAGGCGAGGCGTCTTGTCGTGCAAGGTTTATTAATTTAAGGCTCAATAAAAAAACCAAGACAGCATTGATGCTGTGTATAGCGATATTGGTGACTTTAAAATGGAATGCATCATAACCACCGGCTACATAATAGTTTAAGGCGAAGGTGCTAATGGCAACCGGGCGTTTTAAGGGGCCGGCAAAACCGGCTTTAGAGGCCTCGTAAAGGCTGCTGAATGTCAGTTCATTAAGCCTGAGTAGGGAGTTGTTGGTGATGTTTGTTAAGTCATCAAAAATAAAGGGGCCGTAAAGGCCCGGGTAGTAAACCCAAAAGACGCTGAAAATGAGCGCAATTAAAATAAGGTTTTTTGATGTTAAGGGCATTTAAAAATTTTACAAAAAAAAAGCGGCATAATGCCGCTTTTTTTAACTAAAAGTTGAATTAAGTTTTAGGTAAGTATTTCGCTGGTACGCTATTTCCACTACAAGTTTCGTCTACATCCCATTGCAAGTTGCCGCCAGTGCCACGAGTTGGTGCTGGGACGTATCTAAAACAGTCTCCAGATGCTTCGCCTAATTTAGTGTCTGTGTTTAAGAGAACCTCTAAAACTGGTCGATTGCTAACTGTAAGAATAGATATATCTGAAACATACTCAGCTGAAACCGAGGTTAACCCTAAAGTACTACTTGTGATAGTGGTGGGTACGCCAGCCAATGTACCATTTTCACTCCAATATACCTCGATAGCTGTTTTAAACCCACCTGATAAAGAAGCACCCTCACCAACACGTGATTTAATGGTGTAGTCTTGGTAAGCGGGAATCGCTAAAGCTGCCAAAATACCAATAATCGCCACCACGATCATTAATTCAATCAGCGTAAAACCTTTTTGTACGCTGTGTTTCATTGTTTGTAAGTTTTTCATGTTTATTTCCTTTAAATATGTAATTAATTTTTCTAGCAAGTTGTTTAATGCATGAGTCGTGCCATTTTTAATAGTTCTTTGTAACCCATTGATTTATTTATTTATTTATCAAGTCATGGTGTTTTTTTCTTTAGGGTTCTGTTGCTGTTGTTTACCAAGCGTCATAAAGTGACGCAGAAGGTCACTTTGTGTTAATCGTCTAGGTTTAGTTTTTTTAAGCGATAGCGTAATGCACGAAAGGTGATGCCAAGCTCTTTGGCGGCTGCGGTTTTATTCCAGCGTGTTTTTTCTAGCGCGTTGACGATGGCTTCTTTTTCTAGTGTGCCAAGGTAGTCTTCTAGGGGGGTGTCTTGTTGCGTGTTTACTGGTGCTGGGCGCGTTGGTGTGTTTAGGGTGTTTGTGGTATTAGGTAATTGTAAATCAGCGGTGTGAATACGGTCGTTTTCGCACAGGGTAAAAGCGCGTTCGAGTATGTTTTCTAGTTCACGAACATTACCGGGGAAGCTATATTGAGTGAGTGCTTTGAGTGCGTTGTCGGTGAGTTTTATGGTTGAGTGATCGTGTTGCGTGTTCAGTTTGCCTAATATATGGTGTGCAAGTTGCTGGATGTCTTCTTTGCGTTCACTCAGCTTGGGCAGGGGCAGCTCTATGACATTGATGCGGTAGTATAAATCTTGCCGAAAATCGCCTTGCTCAACTAGATCAGCAAGGTTTTTATGGGTGGCGCTTAAGACCCTTACGTCTATTGGGTATTCCTTGTCGCTGCCAATCGGGCGAATGCTTTTTTCTTGAATAGCGCGTAATAACTTAACTTGCATGTGCAGGGGTAGGTCGGCTATCTCATCCAAAAATAGGGTGCCGCCACTGGCTGTTTGAAAGAGTCCTTTTTTATCGGCAATGGCACCGGTAAAGCTGCCTTTTTTATGACCGAAGAATTCGCTTTCCATTAACTCTTGTGGAATAGCGCCACAGTTGATGGGTACAAAGGCTTGTGCTGCACGCGGTCCTTTTTCGTGGATGAGTTTTGCAACCAATTCTTTACCTGTGCCAGAGTCGCCGCTTATGTAGATGGGTGCTTGGCTACGTGCTAATTTGGCAATTTTGGCGCGTACGTTAGCCATCATCACAGAGTCTCCCAATAATTGATCGCGACTTCGTCGATCAACAGGTTCTACAGTATCGTTTATTTTTATGGCGGAGCTAACAAGGTTTTTTAAGCTTTTTAAGTCAACCGGTTTGGAAACAAAATCAAAGGCACCTAGCTTGAGGGCTTTGATAGCAACTTCCATACTGCCAAAAGCGCTAATAACAGCGGTGGGTGTGCTGGGGTAGTGTGTTTGTACGTGCGTAACCAGCTCTAATCCGTTACCGTCTGGTAATTGCAGGTCGGTTAGGCAAATATCAAAAGAGTGGGTCTTTAACAGCAGCTTAGCTTCGCTAAGGTCGTGTGCTGGTTTACTGGCGATGCCCATGCGTGACAGGGTGATTTCCAGTAACTCTAAAATGTCTGGTTCATCGTCGACAATAAGGGCAAGTGTTTGCGGCATTATCTGTTAAGAATGTTTAAATAAAAGGGTGAAGCAACTACCACCATTGGGGTTGGCTTGGTAACTTAATTTAGCATGGTTAAGTTCGGCTAGTTGACTGGAGATGTAAAGCCCAAGCCCTGTTCCTGAAGGGGATGTTGTGAAAAAGGGCTCAAAAATTTGTTCTGCTGTGGTTTCGTCCATGCCTTTACCTGCATCAGTGATTGAGATGTAAACCTGTTGATTGATAGGACTTATGCCTATCTGCATATAAATTATTTGTTGTTTGTCGACAAGTTGGCCATATTTTAGAGCGTTGCTACAAAGGTTGTCGATAATTTGTTTTAAATGGTTATTGTCAAATTGAATGGTTTTAACGTTCTGGGCAATGTTGATTTGTATAGGGGAGGTTTGCAAACCGAACTGTTCCATAAACTCTTTATCAAAATCGGCAATCCACTTGTCGAGTTTGATAGTTTCAATGTGGCTATCTTCTTGTCGTGAAAGTTGGAGTATGCTTTTTACAATACTGTTCACCCTATTGGTATGGTTATGGATAATATCGAGTAGTCGTAGGTCTTCTTTTTTAATAGAGGTGGATTCGGATAATAACTCGCCGGCATGGCTAATAGCGCCGAGAGGGTTTCTAATTTCGTGTGCAATGCTCGCGGTGAGTCGACCCAGCGAAGCGAGTTTTTCTTGTTGCACCTGTAGCTCAATGGTTGAAAGGTCATCCAAAAAAATGATGTAGGCGTTGTCAGCAAGGTTGTGTAATTGGCTGAAGCGCAGCTTAGTTCGAGGTGAGTGGGCGCTTGCGGCAATATCGGCACTGCTTTGGTTAGGGTCTCTTAACCAGCGCGTAAATAATTGCCAACACTCAGGCGATATGTCTGACAAGGCTGCGCCAATAGTAATGGGGTGTTCAATGAGAGTCTTGGCAGCATCATTAGCAAGGCGTACTTTATTGTGGTGGTCAACAACGATGATGCCAGATTGAAGGTGTTTAATAATGTAATCATTTAAATGAATAAGTTCATCAATTTCTCGGCTTTGTAACTGGGCTATTTGCTCTGATTTTTCAACGCGCTTTGCAAGTACTAACGCAAGGATTGAAATAGTGAAAAAAGAGGCGCTTAGTACGCCGCCATAGGTATAAGCGGTTTTTGCAAAAATACCGGTGAGGTCAGCATACAATTGCTCGCCAAGCACAGCGAAAGTGGCGATCGCAGCAAAAACTAAGGTGCATTGCCCGCCAGCCAATAAACCACCAGCGGCAACGCTGACGGCGAGCAGAACCCCTAAGCCACTGGTAATGCCGCCACTAGCATGCATCAGAAAGGTTAAGAAGATAATATCGGCAATAATTTTAAACTGTACCTGTCGCGTGTATGCAATATACGGTTTGCGAATAAAGACAGTGCTAAATAGGGTGAGTGCAAAATAAGTCAGGCTAACTGCTTGAAAGAGCCCCGGGTTGCTTTGGCCAAAAATCGAAGGCCCAGTGTGACTGGCAAATAAAGTAAAAAATGCACTAGACAATACTAATTGGTAGGCATGGAACACTTTAAGCGTTCGCCAGGCTTGTTCAGCAGGCAGGTAAAAACCGCTCCCAAATGGACATGTTTTGACGAATTCGCTTTGTTTCGGTGCAGAATGCATGGCGTAAATTTAAGTGTCTGGCTGAATTAAATTGTGAAATCTATTAGAATGGACTGGTTAAGTGACTAACAAAAATTAATCATAGAGGAATTTGAATGAATTTACATGAATACCAAGCAAAACAGGTGTTTGCTGAGTTTGGTGTACCCGTACCAGTTGGTAAGCCAGCACGTTCAGTTAAAGAAGCTGTCAATGTTGCAAAAGAGTTAGGCGGTGAGTGTTGGGTAGTAAAAGCCCAAGTTCACGCAGGTGGTCGTGGTAAAGCGGGTGGCGTTAAATTGTGTAAAGGGATAGACGAGGTAGAAGCGTTTAGCAAAAAACTATTGGGCTCTCGCTTGGTGACGCCGCAAACCGATGAAGAAGGTTTGCCTATCGAAATGCTTATTGTCGAGGAAGTTAAGCCTATCGATCGCGAGCTTTATATTAGCGCTGTGGTTGATCGTGGCACTAAACGAATTATGTTTATGGCGTCTGAAGCAGGCGGTATGGATATTGAAGAAGTGGCGGAAGAAACACCAGAGAAAATTTTATTAGCAGCCGTTGATCCTGTTGCTGGCTTACAGCCGTATCAAGCGCGCGATATAGCTTTTAAAATGGGGCTTAAAGGCAAACAAGTTGGGCAGCTGTTTAAAGTCATGTCTGGCATTTTAGCCGTTTTTTGGGCAAAAGATGCGAGCCAAGTTGAAATCAATCCACTGATTGTTAATGGTGATGGTGACTTAGTCGCACTAGATGCAAAAGTTAATTTAGATGATAACGCCGCTTATCGTAACGCCGATATGGTTGCCATGCGTGATCCGTCGCAAGAAGATGAAAAAGAGCATGCAGCACAACAACATGAGTTGAACTATATTACGTTGAACGGCAGCATTGGTTGCATGGTGAATGGTGCAGGTTTAGCGATGGCGACTATGGACTTAGTTAAATTGGAAGGTGGTTTCCCCGCTAACTTCTTAGATGTAGGTGGTGGCGCAACAGCTGAACGTGTGGCTGAAGCGTTTAAACTTATTTTGTCTGATGACAAAGTAAAAGTAGTGTTAGTGAATATTTTTGGCGGCATCGTTCGTTGTAACTTAATTGCTGAAGGTATTATTGAAGCGGTTAAAGAGGTAGGTGTTAGCGTACCGGTAGTGGTTCGTTTAGAAGGCACTAATGCCGATCAAGGGCGTCAGCTATTGAAAGATTCTGGTTTAGATATTATTGCCGCTGATGATTTAACCTTGGCTGCTAAAGCCGCTGTTAAAGCAGCATCTTAATTTAGGGGTATACGATGAGTATTTTAATTAATAAAGACACAAAAGTAATTTGCCAAGGTTTTACAGGTAAACAGGGGACATTCCACTCCGAGCAAGCAATTGCCTATGGAACAAAAGTTGTCGGTGGGGTTACGCCGGGTCGTGGTGGCGAAAAACATTTAGATTTACCTGTTTTTAACACCGTTGCTGATGCGGTTAAGGAAACCGGTGCAACTGCAACCATGATTTACGTGCCACCTCCGTTCGCTGCGGATGCTATTTTAGAAGCTGCAGCTGCAGGTATTGAAGTGATCGTGTGTATCACGGAAGGTATTCCTGTATTGGATATGTTGAAAGTGAAGGCATCGCTTGAGCAATATGAAAACGTAGTGCTAATTGGCCCTAACTGCCCAGGTGTTATTACTCCAGGTGAGTGTAAGATTGGCATTATGCCTGGCTTTATTCATCAAGCCGGTAGTATCGGTGTGGTGTCACGTTCAGGTACGCTTACTTATGAAGCCGTTCATCAAACAACCTCTGCTGGCTTAGGTCAAAGTACTTGTGTAGGTATTGGTGGTGACCCGATTCATGGGATGAACTTTATTGACGTTATTTCACGTTTCGAAGCCGATGAGAATACCAAGGGTATTATCATGGTGGGTGAAATTGGCGGAACGGCGGAAGAAGAAGCTGCAGAATACATCAAAAACAATGTAACGAAGCCAGTTGTTGGTTATATTGCGGGTGTTACAGCGCCTCCGGGTAAACGCATGGGCCATGCTGGTGCGATTGTTTCTGGTGGTCAAGGTACCGCTGAAGCGAAGTTTGCGGCTTTAGAAGAAGCGGGTGTTCACATTGTGAAATCACCCACTGAGATGGGCGCAAAAATGAAGGAAATTTTAGGCTAACTGAGCGTTAAAATTTAAAGTAGTGTAAAAAGGGCTGTAAACTATACAGCCCTTTTTTATGCTAGTAAGAAATTAGGAATAAGCTGTTATGAAATTAGCCTTAGTACAATTTAACCCTATTGTTGGCGATTTAGTAGGCAATGCCAATCGTATCCTTGAGTTTTGCCAGCAAGCGGTGAGCGAGCAGGCCCTTGCAATCGTTTTTCCTGAGTTAGCGATAACCGGTTATCCACCAGAAGACTTACTGCTTCGAAATGACTTTCTTAACGGTGTTGAAAAACAGCTTGAACGGATATCGTCGGAGTGTCCTTTATTAACCATTGTTATTGGCTACCCAGAAAAAGGCGAAGGCGTATTATTTAATAGTGTTGCTGTTTTGCAAGCCGGTGAGTTAGTGGCCAATTACCGAAAGCAGCAATTGCCGAATTATGGTGTGTTTGACGAAAAACGTTATTTTCAGGCAGGGGCACAAGCATGTACATTTAAGTTAGGCTCAGAGGTAATTGGGCTTAGTGTGTGCGAGGACATCTGGTCATCAAGCGTCTGTGATCAGTTACGCGAGTCTGATGCAACGCTTATTCTTAATTTGAATGCGTCGCCTTTTGAGATTAATAAAGTTGAAAAACGTGAACGTACAGTATGTTCACGAGTGAAGGAAACCGGTTTACCTATTATTTATCTGAACCAAGTGGGTGGGCAGGATGAGTTGGTGTTTGACGGTTCGTCTTTTGTAATGAATGCAGCAGGCAAGGTTGTGCAGCGCTCAGCAGCTTTTGTTGAGTCAATAAACTATATTGATTTGGACGCATTACGCAACTCAACTTTGGCGGCGAAGCAAGATGCGCAGTTGCCTGAACTGGAATCCATTTATCAAGCGCTGGTTTTGGGTGTGCGTGATTACGTAACAAAAAATGGCTTTAAAGGAGCGGTATTGGGTCTGTCTGGCGGTATAGATTCTGCTTTAGTATTGGCTGTTGCGGCTGATGCATTAGGTGGTGATAGTGTCGAAGTGGTCCTCATGCCATCAAAATATACGGCCGATATGAGCAATGAAGATGCGATTAAACAAGCAGAAGCTTTGGGCGTTAAGCACCAAACTATTTCTATTGAACCTGCGGTCAACGCTTTTTCAGCAATGTTAGAACCGGCGTTTGAAGGCCTAAATTCTGACGTGACTGAAGAAAATATTCAGGCACGTAGCCGTGGTGTCGTGTTGATGGCGATTTCAAACAAGAAGCGAAAAATTCTGCTTACAACAGGCAATAAAAGCGAGATGAGTGTTGGTTATGCAACGCTTTACGGTGATATGGCCGGTGGTTTTGCGCCGATAAAGGATGTGCCCAAAATGATGGTATATGCCTTGGCTAAATATCGAAATGAACAATCGCCAGTAATTCCTGACAGAGTGATTGAGCGGCCACCCTCAGCTGAGTTGGCGCCGGATCAAAAAGATGAAGATAGCCTGCCACCTTACCCCGTGTTGGATGATATTCTTGAACGTTATGTTGAACGTGACCAGTCGAGGCGAGAGATATTGGATGCAGGTTATGAACCAGCAATTGTTGATAGAGTACTTCGGCTGGTAGAGCAAAACGAATATAAGCGGCGCCAAGCGCCGCCGGGTGTTAAAATCACCTCACGTGCATTTGGTCGCGAGCGCCGATTCCCAATGACCTCGGGCTTTAATAAGGTGCTTTTTTCTGACGATTAACGCACCTTCGGTTCAGTAGCCAGCTTATTTGTCTAACTCTAAAAACTCCCAGATTTTTTCAGAGGTTGTTTTTTCGTGCGCGTACTTAGGGTTTTCTAAAGGTGGAGTGCCGTTTGGATAGTTCAGGTCGTAAACACGTTGGGCATCAGCGGCTAGGTCGTTCATATTAATGTGCTGGTAGGCGTCGACCATTAATAATAAAGCACGAGGTACGGCTGTGGTGTTTTGGTATTGTTCAATGATATTTTTAGCGCGATTAATGGCGGCAACATAGGCTTTGCGCTTCATATAATAATTGGCGACATTTAATTCATGTAACGCTAGGTTTGATTTAAGTGCAATGATACGTTGCTTTGAATCTGCAACATACTGGCTATTGGGGAAGCGCCTAATCAATGTTGCAAAATCATCTAGCGACTCAATGGCTGCGCCAGGGTCACGTTGAGATTTATCAGTGGGTAAGTAGCGCTCTAGAAAACCGATACCTCGATTAAAATTAATTAAGCCTTTAAGGTAGTACAGGTAATCCACGTTTTTATGGCGAGGGTGAATACGAATGAAACGGTTAGCTGTTGCAATCGCCGACTCTGGTTCATCATTTTTGTAATAAGCGAAGGCTAAGTCAATTTGTGCTTGTTGGGCATATTGGCCAAAGGGGTAGCGAGACTCAAGTCCTTCATATAGCTCAATGGCGTTAATGTAGTTTTCATCATCCAAAGATTTTTTGGCTTCGTCATAAAAGTCCGCTGCGGACCAATTGGCCGTCTTATCGGGAGTATCTATAGGGGTAACAAGATCCATAGTGGAGCATGCGGCCAAGGAGGCCAGCATAAGAATAAGGAAAGCTTTTTTAATCGATGGACGATTCATTAGAGTCATGAGTGAAATAACAAGTTATAAGGAGCTAAACGGTTATAATGCCGGAGCACATCAATTATTACAATCCTATTGGCTTGAAAACTGAACAACAAATAGAATTAATCGTCCCACCTGAAATGGCAGGGCTTCGGCTCGATCAGGCATTAGCTGAGTTATGCCCAGAGTATTCTCGCAGTCGCTTGAAAAGCTGGGTGAACAGCGGCAATATACTGATCGATAATAAAACACTGCGCCCTCGAGACAAGGTTAATGGTGGGGAGGCGGTTATTATTACGCCCATTGCCGATACGTCATTAAATATCAAAGCGGAACCGATCGCGCTTAATATTGTTTATGAGGATGAATCAATGCTGGTGGTAAATAAACCGGCCGGTTTAGTCGTGCATCCTGCAGCGGGTAATTGGGATGGCACATTACAAAATGCTCTATTACATCATGACCCTGCGCTAGAGGGCTTGCCACGAGCGGGCTTGGTGCATCGAATTGATAAAGAAACCAGCGGGTTGCTAATGGTAGCGCGCACCTTAACAGCACATAAGCTATTGGTCGACCAGTTGCAGGCACGTGCTTTTGAGCGTGAATACTTAACTGTGGTGAGGGGGTATATGACGGCCGGTGGCACAGTGGACGCACCTTTAGCGCGACACCCGACTGATCGTAAAAAGTATGCGGTTAGAGAGGGGGGCAAAGAGGCCATCACTCACTATCGAGTTGCGCAACGCTTTGCAAAACATACCTTATTAAAAGTGAACCTTGAAACAGGGCGTACTCACCAAATTCGAGTTCATATGAGTCATATAAACCACGCTATCGTTGGTGACCAAGTATATGGTGGACGTTTTAAACCCTTGGCTAATGCAAGTGAACTATTGAGTGATACTTTACGTGGGTTTAAGCGCCAAGCATTACATGCTGCCAGGTTAGGGGTGGTTCATCCGGTCACTGGTGAGCCGATTTCTTGGGAATGCGAGATGCCTGCGGATATGGCCCATTTGGTTGAAGTATTGGCGAAAGAAACCCCGGTTAAATAGGCAGTACACATGCGCTTTATTGAACCGAGTTGGCCAGCGCCAAAAAATGTCAGAGCGTTAACAACGTGTCGTTCTGGCGGCGTTAGCCAAAGACCTTATTCAACATTTAATCTAGCCACTCATGTGGGTGATGATGCGCAAGCGGTGATTGATAATCGAGCCTTGTTAAGTGACGAGCTTAACTTGCAAGCTAAGCCTGTCTGGTTATCACAAGTGCATGGCACAACTATCGTCGAGTTGGATCAACTCCAAAAGGGACCTTGTATAGAAGCAGATGGTTCAATTTGTAGGAGTGATGCGTTTGTTTGCACGGTGATGACAGCGGATTGCCTGCCAGTCTTATTGTGTACGGAAGACGGCTTAGCCGTTGCAGCAGTACATGCTGGGTGGCGAGGCTTATTGGCCGGCATCATAGAGCAGGCAGTTGAGCAACTTGCACCAGCAGAAAAAATAATGGCTTGGTTAGGTCCAGCCATTGGGCCGGCTTGTTTTGAAGTGGGTAGCGAGGTTAAAAACGCTTTCGTTAACAAAAGCTTGGTGATGCAGCAGGGGTTTAGGCAACTGAATGCTGATCATCATCTTGCTGACTTATATGCTTTGGCAAGAATGAGCTTATTGCAATGTGGTGTAAAAAGAATTTATGGTGGTGAATATTGTACGTATAATCAGCCCGATAAATTTTTTTCATACCGGCGTGAGCCGACAACGGGCCGAATGGCTTCGTTAATTTGGCTTCAATATTAACTTATTACCCATGACTGTATTTACTTGGATTATTTTGTTTACCATTCTTGGCGGAATGCTAAGTGTGTTAGGTGCGTCGCTGGTTCTTTTTTTACCTAAAAAGATAATCACTAGAATGTTGCCATTTAGTGTGAGTTTTGCAACGGGTGCATTGTTGAGTGTTTCTTTTGTCGGCTTAATTCCACACGCCTTAGAAGAAGTGGGGCATGAAAATTTTCACACCCTATCGATTACCATTTTGGGCGGCCTGATGTTTTTTTTCGCGTTGGAAAAAATGGTGTTGTGGCGGCATTGTCACCATGATGATTGTGAAACGCACGTGGATGTTCATGCGCACGGTCATCAGTCAGCCGGCAGTTTGATTCTTGTAGGTGATAGTGTTCACAATTTTGTTGATGGGGTGTTGATTGCAGCGGCCTTTTTGACAGATATTCATTTAGGTGTTGTGACGGCATTAGCGGTAACGACTCATGAGATTCCACAAGAAATAGGGGACTTTGCGATTTTGCTACAAAGTGGCTTTACCCGTAAAAAAGCTATTTTGTACAATGTTATTTCTAGCTTCGCAACGCTAATAGGTGGCTTGCTGGCCTATTTCTGGCTAGCAGATTTTGAACACCTTTTACCATATGTTTTAGCGTTTGCTGCGGCTAGCTTTATCTATATCGCAGTGGCAGATTTGATTCCAACGCTGCATAAACGAATTAACCTAGCAGCAGGCGTAGAGCAAATTTTACTGATGCTGTTTGGTATTGGTTTAATTGGTTGGTTACACAGCTTTATTCACTAAAGCTAAGGCTGGCACTATTGGGCTAGCTTGAAAACACTCATTTCATCCCCCATTAATTAGTTATCAAATTAAATTAATGAGGGTTGAAATATGCGAATGGATAAACTCACCAGTCAGTTTCAAGTTGCGCTTTCTGACGCACAAAGTTTAGCACTGGGTAAGGATCATCAGTTTATAGAACCGGCACACGTCTTGGTCGCTATGCTGGACCAGCAAGGTGCTAGCGTGCGTCATTTACTACAACTGGCAGGCGTCAATGTAAATCAACTACGCTCATCTTTAGGTGAAACAATTGATCGGATAGCAACGGTTGAAGGTGCAGCCGGTGACATGCAAATGTCTAATGATCTAGGGCGTTTGCTTAATATTACCGATCAGTTGGCACAAAAACGTCAGGATGCCTACATTTCAAGTGAGTTATTTGTTTTAGCGGCACTTGAAGACAAAGGGCCAGCAGGCAAAGCCCTACAACAAGCGGGAGCGACTAAAAGTGTTTTAGAAAAAGCGATAGATGATATACGCGGTGGTGAAGCGGTGAATGATCAAAATGCAGAAGAGAACCGCCAGGCGCTGGAAAAATACAGTATTGACCTGACGGAACGTGCAGAGCAAGGAAAATTGGACCCTGTGATTGGCCGCGACGAAGAAATTCGACGCACTATTCAAGTGTTGCAACGTCGGACAAAAAATAACCCTGTGCTGATAGGTGAGCCAGGAGTAGGTAAAACCGCTATTGTAGAAGGGCTAGCGCAACGTATTGTTAATGGCGAGGTGCCTGAAAATTTGAAATCTAAGCGTTTGTTGTCGCTAGATATGGCCGCCCTTATCGCGGGTGCAAAATTCCGTGGTGAATTTGAAGAGCGCCTAAAAGCAGTGCTTAACGATGTGTCAAAACAAGAAGGGCAAGTGATCTTGTTTATCGATGAGTTGCATACGATGGTTGGTGCCGGGAAAGGTGACGGTGCGATGGATGCCGGAAATATGCTTAAACCAGCGTTAGCACGCGGTGATTTACATTGTGTAGGAGCGACAACCTTAGATGAATACCGTCAATATATTGAAAAAGATGCCGCATTAGAGCGACGGTTTCAAAAAGTATTGGTTGATGAGCCCAGTGTAGAAGATACCATCGCTATTTTGCGAGGTTTAAAAGAACGATACGAAGTACACCATAGCGTAGATATAACCGACCCAGCTATTGTTTCAGCGGCGGTATTGTCTCACCGTTATATAACTGATCGACAATTACCTGATAAGGCGATTGACCTAATTGATGAGTCAGCGAGTCGTATTCGTATGGAAATGGACTCCAAGCCTGAATCAATGGACCGGTTAGAGCGGCGTTTAATTCAGTTGAAAATTGAACGCGAAGCGTTAAAAAAAGAAACCGATGATGCATCTATAAAACGATTACAGTTACTTGAAACTGAAATTGACCAGTTGGATAAAGAGTATGCTGATTTGGAAGAAGTCTGGAAGTCTGAGAAGGCTGCTATGCAAGGCAGTGCCCAGCATAAAGAAGAGCTCGAAAAGGTAAAACTTGAAATGGAAACGGCTCGGCGTGCCGGTGATTTAACACGTATGTCAGAGTTGCAATATGGCGAAATTCCACGATTAGAAAAAGCAATTCAAGAGGCTGAGGAAGGCAGTGGTGAACAGGACTTTACCTTACTGAGAAATAAAGTCACCGAAGAAGAAATTGCTGAGGTTGTGTCTAAGTGGACGGGTATTCCCGTTTCCAAAATGCTTGAAGGCGAGCGTGAAAAACTATTGCAAATGGAAGCTGGTTTAAGTGATCGCGTTATTGGTCAAGAAGAAGCAGTTAAAGCAGTCAGCGATGCAATTCGTCGTTCACGAGCAGGCCTGTCAGACCCTAATCGCCCTAATGGTTCGTTTTTATTTTTAGGCCCAACAGGGGTTGGTAAAACAGAGTTATGCAAGGCATTAGCTGAGTTTTTATTTGATACTGAAGAAGCAATCGTACGAATTGATATGTCTGAATTTATGGAAAAACATTCGGTTGCAAGATTAATTGGTGCGCCTCCAGGGTATGTAGGTTATGAAGAAGGGGGCTATTTAACCGAAGCGGTTCGACGTAAACCCTACAGTGTTATCTTGATGGACGAAGTTGAAAAAGCACATGCGGATGTCTTTAATATTTTGTTACAAGTCTTGGATGATGGCCGTTTAACAGACGGGCAAGGCCGCACGGTTGATTTTCGAAATACAGTCATCGTGATGACTTCGAACTTAGGCTCAGATCGTATCCAAGAGCTAGCGGGTGAGGCTAATTATAATGAGATGAAAAGTGCGGTGATGGAAGTGGTCGGGCAGCACTTTAGACCGGAATTTATTAACCGTATTGATGAGTCTGTGGTGTTTCACCCCTTGGGTCGCACACAAATTCGTGCTATTACCACTCTTCAAGTAGATATTTTACGTCAGCGTTTACAAGATAGGGACATAGAGTTGGTTGTTTCAGAAGCTGCGTTGGATAAATTAGGTGAAGCCGGTTTTGACCCTGTTTATGGTGCTAGACCCTTAAAACGTGCGATACAACAACGCTTAGAAAATGAACTGGCACAAGATTTATTGGCGGGTAAGTTTGTGCCTGGTGATGTGGTTGATATAGATGTGCAAGACGATGCTTTGGTGTTTAAGAAACGCTAAGAGGTTTTGAGATGTCGTTTAGTGGTGGTTTAAAAGGCCACTAAATCATAGTCTAACTGGCGGCACCTGTTTGATCGGTGTTCGTCAGTTGGTCAACAGTTTCAAGATTGGGTGTTTTTGTCGGCAAGCATAATGTGGCTACCTGCCATAGAACATTTTCATGATTTAGGCGGACATGTTGCTTAATTGTTTTGAAGGCTTGATTTGATAAAGGCTATTGCCGGGTATCTTTTTAGCTGCAGATTTTGCGTTGCTAGCAATAGAGACGAGATCATTTTCTGACCTAAAAAAGCCGAAATCATGCGGCCTTAATGCTCCAATAGAGATTGATAAAAGTGGATAAAACACCGGCTCAGAATTTCTATCTAACGCAGAGATTCCTCCGTTAAGAAGGTGTTCTTGAGAGTAGAACTCTGACGTTAGGGCGCTAAAGTTATTTAAAGTGGTGTTGCATCGATGCTGCCAGTCGCTGCTTTGAAAAATAATGATGAAGTCATCGCCGCCAACATGCCCTACAAAGTCAATGTCTGTATCTGCAGAATCTGTCAGCAGCTTAGCAGTTTTTCGGAGCACTTTATCGCCCTCGCCAAACCCATAGGTATCGTTATACGGCTTAAAATTATCTAGGTCAAAATAACAAATAACGATATCTTGTTGAGTTTCAATGGAGTGATTAATTCGTTGGCTGATAGGAACATTGCCAGGTAGGTTGCTAAGAGGGTTCATGTGGCGGGCAAAGGTAATTTGCATCTCGGTTATTTCTTTCAATAAATGAAGCAGTTTACCCATGCCTTTGTAGCGGTTAGATGAGGTAATGATGAAATCATCATGTTGTGCGAGGTTGTTTTGACTGGTGATGTGCTGACTAATTTTATTGAGTGATAAAGTAATATCTACCTTTAGCGCCTTAATGTCTAAAAAAGATAAAGCATTTTTTTTACTGTTTAATTCTTTTCCATAGCGGCTAGCATAAATAGTTAAAAATTCAGTCCGCCATATGATGCCTGCGATAGAAGCGTCATCATTTAGAACGGGAAGTGCTGTTAGCTCGGGCGAGGATTGAAAGCGCTCACCAATGTCGTAAAAATTAGTATGAACATATATGGGCTTAACATAAAAAAGTAATTTTGCAGCGGTATTATCTGAACGCTCTATATTAAATTTAGGTTTGAAGTTATTTTTTCTGCTTGAAAATAGCGAGCAATCCAATAACTCAGTTGGTTTGGAATTCGGGCGGGCAAAGTAAAAACCTTGTGCATAATCGATAGCCATCGCATTAGCCTGTAGGTACTCACCGCGTAGTTCGATACCTTCACCTATTACTTTACAGTCAACACCTTTTGCAATATCTACAATAGACTGTACAAATTTTTGCTTGTTGATATCGTTATGAATGTCATTTAAAAAGTGACGGTCAATTTTTACGAAGTCGGGTTTAATTTCAGACCAGGTTCTTAAGCCTGAATAGCCTGCACCTAAATCGTCGATGGCGATGGAAAATCCCATGTCTTGATAGTATTTGGTTGCACTTGCCATTAGGTCATAATCTTCAATAGGGTATTGCTCAGTCAGTTCAATAACCACTTGGCTAGCATCTAAATTAGAGTCTTTTATATACTTTAATGTGTGGCCATGCTGATAATCTTTTTGTAAGAGAATTTCAGGAATGGTGTTAATAAATAATCGGGCATTTAAATTAAGTTCGCCAAACCGTTGAATGCTTACTTTTCGACAAAGTAAATCTAATTCGGCAAGCCGATCATATTTAGCCGCAGCGTTAAAAAGGTTGATGGGAGAGTGTAACGGACCATCAGAGGGGCCACGAATTAAGCCTTCGTAACCATAAATTTTATTGTCTTTCATCGAAATGATTGGCTGAAAGAGCGGAGTCAGTGAGTCTGTTGCTAATATATCTAAAAGCGATTGATAGTGTAGTTTTTCATCATGTGTCATAGGTGGGGAGTATCAATCAATAATATGACAGTTGTATGACGTTCATATAACGGGGCATTATAAAAAGTTTACTGGTCGAGAAACCGCAGGCGCCTTAAGGTGGTTCAGTGCGTTACTGTTATTTTTAATAATTAGAGACAGGGTTTTCTCCGAAGCAAGTTAGAAGTAGTTTGTAAATTGTCACCGTGTTGTCATAAATATTAGGTATTCTGTAAACACTTACTTAAATGGCTTTTTTATGGAAACAATGAATGTATTGATGGTTGAAGACGATGAGGATATTGGCGAAATGCTACAACTTTCTCTTCAAACGAATAATATTGAAGTAACGTGGTGTAAAGATGTAATGAGAGCGCAAGAGTCTTTGCGAGATACGACGCCCGATATTATCTTGTTAGATTGGATGTTACCCGGAATTAGTGGGCCAGATTGGATCAAGTTTTTAAAGAATCAAGAAGAAAACAAACGTATCCCGATTATCCTGTTGACGGCACGCAGCGCGGAAGAAGATAAAGTATCGGGCTTGGAAACAGGCGCAGACGATTATGTAACCAAGCCTTTTTCTGTGCAAGAGCTCATTGCCAGAATGAAAGCGGTCTTACGACGAAGCAGTACAGAAAATGAAACAGGGGTGATATCAATTGGTCCGTTGTTTATTGACCCATCGAGTCATCGAGTCACTATCAATAAGGTGGACCTGATGATGAGCCCGACAGAGTATAAATTGCTGTCTTTCTTTGCTACAAACCCCAATAAAGTGTTCTCTCGCAATCAGCTGCTTGATAATGTATGGGGCGATAATGTCTACGTAGAAGATCGTACCGTTGATGTACACATTAGGCGTTTAAGACGGATATTAGATGCTCAGGGTTGTGCAGACTTGGTTCAAACGGTAAGAGGGTTTGGTTATAAATTGGTGAACTTAAGCGCGTGAATATAAATCATAACTATGAGCGAAACACCTTTCTGTTGTGGTTTTTAACAGTTGGTGTTTTGGGTGTGTTAGTCGGTTACCCCGTCGAGGTGTTGGCACTTTTTTTATTGGCTTACATTGTCTTTCAATATCGTCGGTTACAACGTTTATATAGGTGGTCTAAGAAGTCTGGTGATCATGACCTGCCGTTTGAAGATGGCTTGTTTGGTCAAATTTCGGAAGACATCTATCAATCTAAGATGCAGGGGCTGGCACAAAAAGACAGTGTTAAATACCAACTGGAACGGTTTAAAAAGTTAATTTCTGTTTTTCCAGATGGTGTGGTTATTCTTTCATTGTCTAATGAGATTAAGTGGTTCAATAAGCAAGCCTCCCGGCTACTTATTTTAAAAAAAGAAGATACCGGGCAACTGATTAATCATTTAGTAAGGCATCCTCGGTTTACGCACTTTCTTAAAAATCTCAAGAGCGATGACGCCATTGTGATCGAGGCGCCTGTAATAGACACCAGCTGGTCGGCAGAAAAGATTGAAATAAGGGTATTGCCATATGGTGACGATGAACGTTTATTGTTGATACGAGATGTCACTAAGGTTGAGCGCACGAATCAAGTGCGAAAAGACTTTGTGTCGAATGCATCGCATGAGTTAAGAACGCCGCTAACGGTCATGAAAGGCTATGTGGAAATGTTGTTGGCTTCAACCGCTGAGGATAATGTGCAAGTGGGTGCTTCGCTACGTAAAGTTGATCAGCAAGTGATTAAAATGCAAACCATGATCGAAGAGTTATTAGCGCTAAGTCGGCTAGAAGAGGGTAAAGTCGAGGCAGCCAATAGCTTGGTTAATGTGCGCAGTGTATGTGAACAAATTAAGTCCGAATTTCAGTCAGCGGCAAATGAGCATCAGCAATCATTGGTGTTTGATGTTCCATCGAGTCTTAATTTAAAGGGCAGTAAAGGTTCCTTATTAACCGTGTTGAGAAACTTGGTTGGTAATGCCATCAATTACTCTGATGAAAATGGTGAGATTCGTGTCGGCTGGGCAATCAATGAGCAAGGTCAGGGGCAGCTTTTTGTTAAAGATACAGGTCAAGGAATAGGCGCCAGACACTTATCTCGATTAACAGAGCGTTTCTACCGGGTAGCTGAAAATAATATAAAAAATAAAACTGGGACAGGCCTAGGGTTAGCCATTGTAAAACATGAGTTAGAAAGGCATGAGGCGCATCTGGTTATCGATAGTCAAGAAGGGGAAGGCAGTTGTTTTCAGTGTGTATTTCCCGCTGAAAGAATAGACCCATAAGGCTGTCATCAAACTGTCACATTGCGTTCATTATAATGCCACATACCAAACCTAAAATGATGCACAGAGTAGAGCAAACGCTTTGCCAAATATTCAACTAAATTGGAAAAAATATGAAAATGAAAAAGATAGTGGCACTAGGACTGCTTAGCCTAACGATTGGGACAGCGGCTCACGCAGCTAAAATTGAAGGCACGGGCTCAAGTTTTGCTTACCCTGCTTATACAACGTGGAGTAAGGTTTACTACGGCGAAACAAAAAACCAAGTCAATTACACACCAACAGGCAGTGGTTCGGGTATTAAAGAAGTTAGTGCTCGTCACGTTGATTTTGGTGGCTCAGACAAGCCTTTAAAATCAAGTTCTTTAGCAAAAGCAAGTTTGATTCAATTCCCAACAGCTATTGGTGCGGTGACTTTTGCATATAATGTTGAGGGCGTCAGCGGTATGAAACTAAGCGAAGCCGCTATTTCTGGCATTATGTTAGGCAAAATTACAAAGTGGAATGATCCTATCATAGCGGCTGATAATTCAGGTATTGCTTTACCAAATGAAGATATTTTGTTTGTTCACCGTAGTGATAAATCAGGTACAACCTTTGCCTTTACCTACTACTTGAGCAAAATGAACCAAGAATGGCGCGAAACAATGGGTGCTAAGAAAGTAGTGTCATGGCCGACTAAAAACCGGATTGCTGGCAAAGGTAACTTTGGAGTTGCAACGGCGATTAAAAATAACGGGTTTTCTATCGGTTATGTGGATTACGCGGATGCTAAAAAGAATGGTTTAGATATGGCTATTATTGAAAATCGCGAAGGTATATTTGTTAAGCCAGAGCCAGCAACATTCGAAGCTGCGGCAGTGTATGCAGACTTAGATCCTAAAAAGGACTTTTATGCCAATATTGCATACCCACCAAAAGGCTATCCAGTCGTGACAGCAACGTTTGCATTAGTTCCTCAAAATGGTGAAAATGCAAAAGAAGTGATCAAGTTCTTTGATTATGCATTAACCAAAAAGAACAAGCTCATTGAGTCGGTCGGTTACGTTTCCCTTCCAGATGCAGTGATTAAAAAAATCCAAGGCTACTGGGTGGAAAAAGGCTTAAAATAAGCGCAATCTTTAACACAAGTTAACTTAAAAGCCTTCTCAAGAGGTTGTTGAGAAGGTTTTTGTTTGTCCCAGAGGGCGTAATGGAATTATTTTTTAGAAAAATTGCTCAATTAAGCGCTAGCTTAGTTTTTGTTATCTTAGCGGCTACAACGCTGGTTCTTTATTTGTCAGCGAAACCGGCGATAGAAGAGTTTGGGGTTAAGTTTTTGTTTGAATCTCGTTGGGGCGAAGAAGAAAAGCTTGAGTTGTCGCCTGCCCAATTAGCCGAGTTAGAGTCATTAAAGGCGGACAAAGAGCAACCTTTAGAAGATGACTTTATTGAAGATGAAGAGGATTTTATCTTCGACGATGAAGATTTTATTACCGATGACGATATGGACTCTGAAGACAAGACCTCGAGAGAGGTTTATGGTGCATTAGTCCCTATTGTTGGTACGGTTTTCTCAACGCTTATCGCAATGTTGTTTTCAGTGCCTATAGCAATGGGCATTGCTGTTTTTCTATCTGAAATCGCGCCTGCTGCAATCGCCAAGCCTGTTGGCATAGCGATTGAGTTGTTGGCTTCTATCCCCAGTATCATTTATGGCATGTGGGGGCTGTTTTACTTTGGCCCATTCATCGCGGCTCTGTTTGGTGGAAATACAGTGTCATTGTTGGTTGCGGGGCTGGTACTTGGAATTATGGTTATACCTTTTATGGCGGCTTTAAGTCGAGATGCGATAACGACCGTGCCTGATATGCTGAAAGAGTCAGCGTATGCGATGGGGGCGACTAAATTAGAGGTTATAAAAGATGTTGTTTTTCCTTATGCGCGGTCGGGCATTATAGGCTCCATAATATTGTCATTTGGCCGAGCGTTGGGCGAAACGATGGCAGTAGCCTTTGTTATTGGGGGCGTGTATCAATTTGCCAAAAAAGTAACCGACCCGACTAACTCAATCCCAGTGGTATTGGCAAATAGCTTTGCAGAATCAAGTGGGTTGAGCTTATCTGTCTTATTTTATTTGGCGCTTATATTATTTGTCCTAAGCTTTATTGTGATAGCGAGCGCTAAATTTTACTTCTTGAGGAAAAAATAATGCGTTTAATGATGAATCGCGTGTTTATTGTCTTCTCCAGCTTGGCCGCAGTAGTAGGGTTACTTTTTTTAGGCTGGATTTTGTTCACCTTGTGCTCAAAAGGTTTGCAAGGACTCAGCTGGGATGTGTTTACAAAAGACCTGATTGAGGGAGGGTTACGTAATGTAATCGTCGGCCAAATAATGATGTCTGGTATAGCGACACTGATCGGTATTCCAGTGGGTATTCTCGCGGGTATTTACTTGCAAGAGTATGGTGGCAATTCAAAAAGTACAGAGTTTTTACGTGACCTCAGCGATGTCATGATGTCGGCGCCTTCGATTGTTGTGGGTACATTTGTTTATGCAATTGTTGTTGTGCCTACGGGGCATACCAGTGGTTGGGCCGGTGTTTTAGCGCTGTTTATCTTAATGGTACCTATTATTGTTAGGACAACAGACGATATGTTAAACCTTGTGCCGACAGAACTTCGCGAAGCAGGTATCGCCATTGGCGCATCTAAGTACCATGTGACGATGAACATTGTCGTGCGTTATGCCAAGGCCGGTATTTTAACGGGTATTTTGTTAGCTTTTGCTCGGGTAGTGGGGGAAACGGCACCTTTGATTTATACCAGTGGTTCGAGCGAATTTTGGTCAACAGACTTAACGAGCACATTCCCGTCGTTAACAGTGTCTATCTATAACCTTGCAACAATGCCAGACGATAAAATGATTCAGTTAGGCTGGACAGGGGCCTTTTTGTTAACGGCAATGGTATTAATAATTAATTTGCTTGGCCGTTATGCTAGCAATAAAAAGAGAGCAAACTAATGAAGAATATGATGGAAGTTAAAGACTTAACGTTTACTTATAGTGGTGCAAGTGAACCATCGCTAAAAGCTATTTCGTTGCCAATTGAAAAGAATAAAGTAACCGCGTTAATCGGCCCTAGCGGCTGTGGCAAATCGACTTTGCTACGTGGTATGAACCGTATTCATGATTTATACCCTGGTCATCGCTATGACGGTGTTATTAACCTTTTGAATGGAGATAGCAAAACGTACACAAATATTTTAGACCTGAAAAAAGAAGCAGAATTGATTCGGTTACGCCAACGAGTCGGTATGATTTTTCAAAAACCAACACCGTTTCCAATGACGATTTTTGAGAATATTGCTTATGGTTTAAGACTTTCTGGCGTTAAAAAACGCGCCGAGCTTCAAGAGGTGGTGGAGCAGTCTTTACGTGATGCGGCCTTATGGGATGAGGCGAAAAACCGATTGGGCCATGATGCACGTGGTCTGAGTGGTGGTCAGCAGCAACGCTTATGTATTGCACGGGCGATTGCATTAAAACCAGAGGTTATTTTGTTTGATGAGCCCACCAGTGCGTTAGACCCTATTTCAACCTTAGCGATTGAGGAAATGATTTCTGTTCTTCGTGAGCAATATAGTATCTGCATCGTGACACATAATATGCAGCAGGCGGCGCGCATTTCAGATTACACAGGGTTTATGTATTTGGGTGAAATGATTGAGTACGATGAAACAAAAACCATTTTTATGAAACCATCACAAAAGCAAACTGAAGACTACATTAGTGGTCGATTTGGCTAAGGGGGCAATATGACTACAGGGGAACATATTTCACACAAGTTCGATGAAGACGTTGAAGAGGTGACGACCAGTGTGCTGAACATGGGTGGTTTAGTGGTTCAGCAAATTGAAAAGTCGGTTAAGGCGCTATTGGCGGGCGATAAAGAAATGGCGGAAGAGGTCATCGAGGATGACTTGAAGGTGAACACGTTTGATGTTGACATTGATGAAATGTGCAACAGTATTATCGTAATGAGGCAGCCTACGGCAACGGACTTGCGTTTGATAATGGCTATTATCAAAACAACCAGTGATCTAGAAAGAATGGGCGATGAGGCAAAGCGTATTGCTAGGCAAGCGATTGATATTTCTAAACGGGGCGCCTTCCCTGAACAGTTTGATAGCATCGAGCAGATGTCGACCCGTGTGATAGGCATGCTGAACAAGGCATTAGACGCGTTCGCACGTCGAGATGTTGATGAGTCGTTTAATGTCATTCAAGTCGATAAAAAAGTGGATAAGGATTATGAAAATTTGGTCCGCCAACAAATCACTTATATGATGGAAGATCCGAGAAAAATTCCGGTAGCAATTGATCTATTATGGTCATCACGAGCTTTAGAGCGCATTGGTGATCGTGCTTGTAATATTTGTGAATACGTTATTTACCTTGTTAAAGGCAAAGATGTTAGGCACGTTGAAGTAAAAGAGTTAGAAAAACACTTGTAAACTAAATGATTGTCTACGTTTTAAAAGCCCGCCTTATGGCGGGCTTTTTGTTGTGAAAAGGCAAAAAACAACAATTGTCATCTGGCTGTCACACCATTGTCATTTAGCCCCTTTAATATGCGCCCGAGTTAAAGATATTTATTAAATAACAAGGGATTAAAAATGAAACAAACTAAATTATCTGTGGCGATTAAAGCGACATTATTGGGCGCTTCAATTGTATTGGCACCGGCTTCATTTGCGGTGGATAAGGAATTATTAGACATCTTAAAAGCTAATGGTGCTATTACAGAAGATCAGTATACAGAGCTGTCTATGTCAAACATGATGAATAAGCAAAACAAACCTTCAGACGAAATGCTTAAGAAAATGGCATGGGCAGGTAAGCTTAAAGTGAAGGGTGATTTACGATTACGCCAAGAGTTTCGTAATGATACAAATGGTTCTTCAAAGCGTGAAGACCGTCAGCGCTATCGCGCGCGTATAGCCGTAGAAGGTCAAGTGACTGATACAGTAACCGCAGGTGTCAGAATGGCCTCTAATGGTGGCGCAACCTCCACGAATGAGACATTAGGTGATGGCTTTGAAAATGATACGGTTTACTTTGATAGGGCGTATATTAATTGGACGCCTCTTAGTGGCTTAGATTTGATGGGTGGTAAGATCAAACAACCATGGGAGCAGGTATCTGGTGGCCTTGTATGGGATGGTGATGTAAACCCAGAAGGTGGTGCAGCTCGTTACACAGCTAAATTGGCGGGTGCAGAAATTATAGGGTCAGTTGGTCACTTTGTCTTAGATGATATTGATGGCTATAGCTTTGACGAAGATCAAACGATGCGCTATGGACAATTGACTGCTAAATTTAATGTGGCAGGTGCTAAAGCGATGTTAGGTGGAAGTATTTATGATTACGATGCAAACAAAGCAGGTGCCTTTACAAGTGGCGGCGGTAATGATTCAACAAAATATAGTCTGCAAGAAATATTTGGTTCACTTAATATTAATGCCGGTTTGCCTCTAACAGTTTATGGCCAGTATGTTGTAAATGGTGATGCAGATGGCTTAAACGATGGTGAAGACACCGCATGGTTGTTAGGTGTTGAAACTAAAATGGGTCGCTGGAAAGCCAGTTATGATTATCGTGAAACAGAGTTAAACGCTGTAAACGGCGCTTTTAATGATTCTGACTTCGCGGGTGGACGTACCGACTCTGAAGGTAATCGCTGGAAGTTATCGTACAAGATTGATAAAAATTTCAGTGTTGGAACAACCTATATAGACTCTGAAGTTGGCCAATTAAACGGTGATTTAGATTCAGATATATGGCAAATTGACCTAAAAGCTAAATTCTAGCGTTATGCTTTGATCAGCAGTGCCTTAATGGCATTTGCGCAATAGTTTTATAAGCCCAGGCATTCATGTCTGGGCTTTTTTTTGTGATGTGGAAACAATAGTTTTGGCAATACTGGTCAGATTAATGCAAAATGCCGACATTCTTTCTAAATTAAATATTAATAAAAATATGGCTTCTAAAAACTATATTACCGGCCTGTTTGGTACTTCTCCAGTGGCGCCAATACAGGAACATATGGCACTTGTTGACGAATGTGTTTCTAAATTAGTCGATTTGTTTGAATTCATGAGCAAAGGGGATACAGAATCGGTAGAAAAAGTGTATCACCAAATTGCTGAGTTAGAGCAAGACGCCGATGATAAGAAGCACTTTCTTCGTGAGCATTTGCCGACGGGCTTATTTATGCCTATTGCACGTCAAGACTTGTTGGATGCATTGCGTGTGCAAGACTTATTAGCAAACCGTGCCAGAGATATAGCCGGTATTGTTGTTGGTCGCCAACTTAAGTTTCCAGAGCAAGCAAGTAAACGCGCTATTGAGCTGGTGAGAGCGACAGTCGAAACGTGTCATCAAGCATTGAAAGTGGTCAATGAGCTAGATGAGTTGGTAGAAACGGGTTTTAGAGGCCACGCGGTGCATGTGGTTGAGGATATGTTGACCGAGTTAGATAATTTGGAGTCGGCTACGGATCGGATTCAGGTTGATTTGCGTGCTGATTTGTTTGCGGTCGAAAAAGAGTTATATGCGGTAGATGTGATGTTTATGTATCGGATTATAGAATCTATTGCCGATATTGCCGATGATGCTGAGCGTGTCGGTCGTCGCTTTCAATTGATGTTGGCTAAATAAGGGGAAGGGACAATGGATTACGGAACTACTTATTTGGTATTAGCGATTGTTTTCGGCCTATTTATGGCGTGGGGCATTGGTGCGAATGATGTGGCGAATGCGATGGCAACATCGGTTGGCTCTAAAGCGATTACTATTAAACAGGCTGTTATTATTGCAGCCATTTTTGAATTTTCAGGGGCTATTTTAGCGGGTGGGCAGGTTACCTCTACGATTCGAAAAGGAATTGTCGATGTTAGCGATTTGGGTGCAACCCCCGAGATTTTGATTTTTGGTATGCTCGCAGCGCTACTGGCAGCGGGAACTTGGTTACTGGTTGCTTCATTTAAAGGCTGGCCAGTTTCAACAACGCATTCGATTGTTGGCTCTATTGTCGGCTTTGCGATTGTAGGTATGAGTATGGATGCGGTGTACTGGGGTAAGCTCGGTACAATCGTGATGAGCTGGGTCACCTCTCCATTATTGGCGGGCGCTATTTCATATATGTTATTTAGGTCTGTTCAAACGATTATTCTAGATACAGAAAAACCGTTCGAAAACGCTAAGCGTTATGTTCCTTATTATGTCTTTTTGGTTGGCTTTATGCTCACATTGGTCACCATTATGAAAGGCTTAAAACATGTGGGACTAGATTTATCCATGACAGACTCGATTGCGGTAGCACTGGGTTTTGGTGTGCTAACAACGATATTAGGTAAGTATTTAGTGAGTCGTGTAAAGTTTGATGCGAGCGCGGACCGTGATTTCCATTATGCAAACGTCGAAAAAATATTCGGCTCCTTGATGGTTATTACCGCTTGTGCAATGGCCTTTGCACATGGCTCAAATGATGTGGCAAATGCTATCGGCCCATTAGCGGCAATTAATAGTATTATCGATACCGGTGAGTTATCACAGAAATCGGCCTTACCAATGTGGATACTCTTAGTCGGAGGTGTTGGTATTGTATTGGGTCTGGCAATGTATGGCCGTAAGGTTATTGAAACAGTTGGCTCGAAGATTACCGAATTAACACCAAGCCGTGGGTTTTGTTGTACTATCTCAGCGGCTTCAACAGTTGTGTTAGCCTCAGGTATGGGTTTGCCTATCTCAACAACACACACAATGGTGGGGGCGGTTTTAGGTGTTGGTATGGCGCGCGGTATTTCGTCACTTAATATGAGTGTCGTTCGTGGTATTTTTATGTCTTGGATTATTACCTTGCCGGTTGGCGGCGTGCTGGCAATTGTTTTCTTCTTCATGCTCAAAGGGATTTTTGCTTAGGAGCTTGCTTTCTTTATGAAGGAGAAAAGTTTTAGCAGATAAGGCAAACAGGCACGGATGAATAGATAATAAGCGTGTTTTTGCGTAGAGCACGCTTGTTTTATGGGAGAGCTTCGCCATAAACGTATTTTATCTGCTAAAGTTTCATTGTTACCTTGCCGATTATTGACGGTATAAATGAGAATTAAATAAGGGAAGAGTTTTGGATTTAGCGACGTTAATAGGTTTTGTGGGTGGTTTGGGCATTATTATTGCCGCCATTGCAACAGGCGGAGATATCATGATGTTTGTTGATGTGCCGTCTGTTTTGATCGTAGTAGTTGGCACCTTCATGGTGACTTTGATGCAGTTGTCGATCTCGGAATTTTTGAGTTCGTTTAAAGTGGCTATTAAAGCCTTCATGAATAAAAATGATAACCCTGTTGATCTCATCAAGCAGGCAGTGGAGCTGTCTGATGTGGCCCGTAAAAATGGACTGTTGGCGTTAGAAGATCAAGAGGTGGATAACGAATTCCTCAAACGAGGCTTGAGTCTTTGTGTAGATGGTCATGACGCAGCGATGGTGCAAAAGTTATTAGGTCGAGATATGGACTTAGCGATTGGTCGCCATGAAGTTGGTCAGAATATGTGGAAGGCGGTCGGTGATATGGCGCCAGCGATGGGGATGATTGGAACCTTGGTTGGCTTGGTGCAAATGCTGGCAAATATGTCCGACCCAGCGGCAATTGGTCCGGCAATGGCCGTGGCCTTACTAACCACTTTGTATGGTGCGGTTATCGCTAATGCGTTTGCATTGCCGATGTCGGCTAAATTGGCGGGTATTAGCCATAATGAGCGACTCAATAAAGTATTAATTTTAGAAACCATTCAAAGTATTCAAGAAGGTATGAACCCACGTGTTTTAGAAACGTTGCTCAAAACGTATTTACCTGAAAGTCAACGATCGTCAGTGGGTGAGCCTGAAGAGGTCGAATAATAATGCAGACAGTGATTCAACATGAGTGATGATAATTGTCCAAAATGTGAAGAAGGGCTTCCAGCATGGATGGGGACCTTTGCCGACTTAATGTCATTATTGATGTGCTTTTTCGTATTGTTATTATCAATGGCAACCATGGATGCAAACCGCTTTAAGAAAATGGCAGACTCTTTAAATGATGCGTTTGGGGTGCAAAGACAGGTGGTTGCTTATGAAATAGTTAAAGGGACCAGTGTGGTTGCACAGCACTTTAGCCCGGCGGCGGGTGACCCAACCATTTTAGATGAGGTGCGGCAGCAAACTACCGACTCGGAAAGAGAGTTTTTAGGCAAAGACTCAGAGTCTGACTCAGACACAACGAAAAAAGAGGATGCTAAAAAACAAGAAGAGGTTGAGGCAAAAGCGAAAATCGTGACGGAGTATGTTGAAGCCACTGAGCAAAAAATTAAGGATGCTGAAAAATTAGCCGAAGAAATTAGAGAGTTTATGGTCGAAGAAATTGACCAAAATATGGTGAGTGTGGAAACCGACCTTGACCGGGTAGTTATTAGAATTCATGAAAATGGTTCGTTCTCCTCAGGTAGTGCGGAATTTAACCCAGAGTTTTTACCCATAATGGATAAAATTACAGCGGTTGTTAATGGTAGTGTTGGTACAGTGACTGTTGCAGGCCATACGGATAATATTCCCATTAAGGCGGGCTTGTATCGGTCTAATTGGGAACTGTCTGCGGCACGTGCCGTAACTGTCGCGCAAACACTACTAACCGATGGAACGGTGGATGAAAAAAGACTGATCATTGAAGGTCATGCAGATACAGTGCCGCTATCTGATAACGAGACCCCTGAGGGTAGAGCGCTAAATAGGCGTGTCGAAATTATTTTAATTCAAGGTGAAATGCCCCAAGATTTAAGTAATCCCATACTAGACGTGGTGAAACAATAATGAGCCAAGATGCCGGACAAGAGCGTAGACGTTTTTTTAGAATAGACGATGAAGTGGCGATAAGTTATCGCGTTATTTCTAACGACGAAATGACTAAAGCCGATGGTCTTAAAAGGAATGAGGTTGAGCCAGCCTCTTTAGCTAATGAATTGGAGAAAATGAATGAAATATCCCGGATACATTTTCGCCATGTAGAAAAAGAGTCGCCTGAAGTGGCGCGTTATTTTTCTTTTATAGAGTCTAAAATTGATTTATTAGCACACCATATAATTATGGGTACTGATGAGCTATTTGTAAAAACGATTCAGCCGGTTAATATCAGTGCCTCGGGTGTTTCTTTTTCGGTAAATAATGCGCTTAATGCTGGAGATACTGTTGAAATTAAATTTATTTTAACGCCCTCTTTAACCAGTATAAAAACGTTATCAAGGGTGATTTCTTGTGAACCAGAAGGTGACCAGTTCAAGGTTGCTGTTGAATATAGTCAGTTGAGCGATGAAGATAGAGATTTGTTAATTCGTCATATCGTTAAAAAGCAGATGAATGATATGCGTGAGCAAAGCGACTAACGTAGACTATATTTTTTAAATCTATCTTCAGTAAATTGCACGAAGCTGTAACCCTTTTTAATGGAACTACTTGAAATTCATAAAGCGATAATAAAACGCATGGCAGATGGTCAGTTTTTTTCTGGGCAGCAGCTAGCCGATGAGTTAAATGTTAGTCGTGCTTCCATTTGGAATTACCTCAAAACACTCGAAACAGCAGGCTTTGACTTCCATGCTGTAAAAGGAAAAGGCACGCGCTTAAAATTAGCAATAGAGTTGTTGGATAAACAACGTATTCTCACCTGCTTATCTAGTGAACACAGAGCCTTGTTGAAGCAGCTCGATGTATTAGATGTGTGCGCATCGACTAACCAAGCCATCGTTGAGAAACACCAACTAACGCCTTTACCCAATGGGTCAGTTTGTATGGCTGAAATGCAGACAATGGGCCGAGGACGATTAGGCAGAACATGGGTGTCTCCATATGGGCAAAACCTATACATTTCTTTTTTGTGGAACTTTAAGGGCGGGATATCGGCCTTATCGGGGCTGAGTTTGGCGTGCGGGGTTGCTGTTTGTCGTGCGCTCAAAAGCCTCGGTTTAAGTGGTCATGGCCTGAAATGGCCAAATGATATTCTATGGGAAGGTAAAAAACTGGGTGGAATTTTAGTAGAAATTCAAGGGGAAAGCCAAGGTGGTTATACTGCCATTATCGGCATCGGGCTCAATTATCAAATGAATGAATTGTCGTCTGGCGAAATTGGCCAGCCTTGGGTTGATGTGTGTCATGCGTATGGCGAGAAAATGGGGCGAAATAAATTGGCTGCCCATGTGCTGGCTGAGGTTTTAAGTATACTGCATGGCTACGAAGAGACTGGTTTACTGCCACATGTTGAGCAATGGAATAACTACGATTGTTATCGAGATAAAACGGTTCGAATTTTATCTGGTGAGCAATACGAGGAAGGCGTTGCGAGTGGTATCTCAAAGACCGGAGAGCTCTTATTGTTAACCCCCGATGGCCGAACGAAAAAAATCATGTCAGGTGAGGTTAGCCTGAGGTTAAGCGAGTAATTAATGTCTGAACTTTATATAGACCGTGGTAATACAGCGCTTAAATGGCAGTTGGTTGAAAGAGGGCGTTTGTTAAATCAAGGCGTGTTTAGTAACGAAATTACGTTGAGGGAAGGTTTTTCAACGTTAAAAGAGAGTCGCCTCGCAAATATTTATGTGTCTAGTGTGGCTGCTGAAGCATTTTGTCGTGACTTGCAGGTTTGGGCTAAAGAACGTCTCTACCCTGCGCCTACGTTTGTAGAAAGTACCCGTAAAGCTTGTGGGGTTGTTAATGCCTATCAAGATGCCGCGCAATTAGGTGTGGACCGTTGGTTAGCAATGATTGCGGCACACCATAAATATACCGGTATGCTATGTGTTGTAGATACAGGGACCGCACTGACCATGGACTTTCTATTAGAGAGCGGCCAACATTTGGGTGGTTTTATAGTTCCAGGCGCTGAATTAATGAGAAAAAGCCTGTTAAGCAACACACATAAAATCAACATAGGTGATACGCCGAATTCTAGTCAGCTTGGAACAAACACAAGTGAAGCGGTTACGTATGGTGTTGAACAGATGTTGGTGCTGTTTGTACGAGAAAAAGTTGTTGATGTAGGGGAAAAGCATCAGCAACCGATAACAACTATTTTAACGGGTGGCCATGCAACTGTTTTAGCGGAAGGCTTAAGGCAGGACGTTCGATTGGAAAAAGACCTTGTGTTACAGGGTTTACAGCTAGTGACTAAATCATACCAGTGAAACGTTTATTATTATTGTTGGTTTTTTTAAATGTAGTTTACTTTTTCTGGGGAACCACCGTGGTGGAAACCAAACGGCTGGAGCAACACCAAGCACCCTTGTATAAAGAAAGTGAGCTTGAAACGCTGGTGTTGGTTGGAGACGAAGAAGTGGCTGCGATGCTTGAAAAACAAGTTTTGTTGGAGAGCAAAGCGAAACAGCCTATCAGTGAATGTTATGTGGCCGGTGATTTTGCTGATGAGGGCGAAGCGAAGAAATTATCACAAACATTAAGTAATCACTTAAGTACTGTGTCGGTTATGCCCTCAAAAGTGCTCGAGGAGTTTTGGGTTGTCTACCCTTCTCGTAGTGATGGGGAGCGTCCATTGCATAATGTTGAGACATTAAAAGCTATCGGAGTCGATGATTTGTGGTTGGTACCCAGTGGGCCAAATAAAGGCATTATTTCATTAGGCTTGTTTGCAACGGCAGACAGTGCTGAAAAGAGACTGAAGGCCTTGTCGGAAAAATCGATTGACGCCGAACTTATTAGGCGCAAAAAGTATCGTTATGGCGTAAAACTTATAACAAGTGATGGTCTGTCACCGATACCGGACAATTTAGATGGCTTTAAAGTAGGCGAAAACATTAGTATTCGTAAAATTGCATGTTAATCATTGCCCGACGTTTTTATTTGGATTAGAATACCGCCCCTAACGCTGGTGTAGCTCAGTCGGTAGAGCAGCTGATTTGTAATCAGCCGGTCGGTGGTTCGAATCCTCTCACCAGCTCCATTTTAGGTATTAAAGCCCCTTAATATTTAAGGGGCTTTTTTATTGCTCGATGATTCTACCGACTTTATGCCGCTGCCAAGACCAGGCGGGCGGCCAATACTATCAAGCGATTGCAGTGGGGTATCAGCATGCCTTGTTTGAATAATCAGGTGATATTCGTAAATACTTAAGTTGCTGATTAGAATTTTGAGAAATGCCGTCAGAAAAGCCTAAGCTATCCACTCGGTAGAGTCGTTAAAAAAGTACTTTCTTAGCGGTTCAAAGGCACCTAAGATCTGAACGATAGTAATTAGCAGGCCATCTTTTTCGACCTTAAAGGACTGAATTAATTGAATTTTAAAGGCTAATATAGGGCTTCATTATTTAAAGAAAATAAGGATTAAACTAGAGCTCATTATTATCTGAAACACAAAAATAACACTTGCTATAAGCAATGCTTTTTTGCCATTTTTAATAATTCCATCAAAGGCAATTTTTAACCCAATGCCTGACATGGCGACAATAAGGGCGTAGTGGCTCATTGTGCTGACTAGCTCAACTTGTTCTTGTTTCAGTAAGCCAAAGGTTTGGATAACTGAGAAACCAAAAAAACCAACGACAAAGAGCGGGATTCTATAGGCGACTTTGAGGTCTTCATTCGTTTTCATGTTTACTCGAGAAAACATGAAGATCAGAATCAGGATTACTGGGGCAAGTAACAAAATTCTGACCATTTTAACGATGGTTGCCGCTTCCCCCGTTGCTTGACTTACTGAAAACCCGGCAGCTAAAACTTGCCCTACAGCTTGTAATGTGTTGCCGATCAATACACCTGCATTAAGCTCAGATAAATTTAATAGGTAGTGACTAATAAAGGGTAGGAGAAAAATGCCAAGGGTGCCTAAAAAATTCACAATGGCAATGGAGAGGCCAACTTGCTCTTCATTCGCACCGACTATATCCTTGGTCGCTGCAACTGCAGAACTGCCACAAATGCCATTCCCTAAACCAAGCAATAACGCACAGCGTTTATCAAACCCAAACCATTTTGCAAATATCAGCGATGAAAAAATAGTAACGCCCATCGTAAACACGATCATTAAAATGGTCGCATAGCCTAATTCACTTAGAATTGAAAAATTTAGCTGAACACCTAAAAGCGCAATAGCAATGGAGAGTAAATATTTCTCGCTATAGTTAATACCAGATTTGAATTGATCATTAATACGTAAACTGTTGCCGACAATAAGGCCAAGTATAATGGCTAAGGTAACAGCACCTACCGGAACATAGGCGGCTAACAATATTGCTAAGAAACCCATTCCGCAGCAAAGAGCAACGCCCGGTATAACATAAATAATTTTTTTCATGAGTCTTAATATCGTTGATTAGATTAAGTCATATTGACTAGGTGTTTTGTTGCAGTTAACCCATGCAAATAATCGTAACATGACGGTGCATTAAGCCTGTCTAATAGTTAAAACTTGGTCGAGGTCATCCGACAGGTCAGCGGTTTATTTATACAGCTAAACGTTTAAGGAAGTCTGTGCTTCGCTTGGGAACTAGATCAGGCTGTTCAACATGTGGAACATGCCCGCAGTTTTCTATCATAACGGCTTCAAATTCACCAAAAGCCTTACTTCTAACCGCATGCGCTTGAAGTGTTGGCATTCCAGCTCAGCTTGGTTTCTCCGATGTAAGAAACCATTTAAGCACACAAAAATTATTGGATTTATTGGAAACCGATGTTTTTATGTGGCACGGATATAGTGTGCTTTACCTTGAGGGGAAGTGGGTTAAAGCAACGCCTGCTTTTAATATCGAAATGTGTACACGGTTTGGTGTTAAGCCATTGGAGTTCAATGGCGTAGATGATTCATTTATGCACGAATTTAATGAACAAGATAAAAAGCATATGGAATATCTTACCGATTATGGTTTTTTTGCTGACTTACCACATGAGCGCATCATTACGTCATTAAAATCAAGCTACCCTAAGTTCTTTGCGCTTGTTGAAAATAATAAGTCTATAAAAGATAGCTTCTAGGGTGTCGGAAAATTAAATAGCGTACTTTTCGACTAAGGAAAGTACGCTACTACTTCGATGCGTTTTTCTTGCAAAAAGTATGGGGCTACTAAGCAGCCCCATACGGTGTATTAATAAAGGCTTATATTGTTGTCGGTGTAAGGTATTTAGTCGTTGGTGGTGCGGTTAATAAAGTACCTAGTTTTTCTAAATCTCCGCGCTCTGAGCGCCAAGCCATATAACTTTTGTGGTCTTCGCGCGAGTCCCATTTTTCTAACACCACAATATTTAAAGGGTCATCATCATTACTAGTAACTACAATCTCTTGGCAACCTTTAAAAGCGCGTGTATCTGGTAATATAGCCTCGAATGTATTTAATAGTTTTTCACGGTTTTCTGTACTAACTTGTAAATTCAATATTACATTTATAGACATCATTATTTCCTCTTTTAGTTTTCATTATTTTTTGGTTTTAATAACCAAAAATTAAAATCGCCTAGTATCACCTATCATGGGAAAAGTGATTCTAGACTTGTAAAGTGGCCTAAATATCCAGTCGCTCAGGCGTGTTTATACCACTTTATAAATCAATTCAATATCGTATCCTTGGTGTGAGATATTGCTAACCATGCATTTCATTTTTATTGTCAGTCCAATTTTAAATTTTTCTTAATAAAGTCATTAAATAACTGTATTTTTAGCTGCTTATATTGCTTCTCTTGATACACTAAATAAACGCCTGCAGAGCCTAAGTCATAATTAGGCAGCAACTCAACCAAGCGTCCTTCTCGTAAATCTTCAGCCACTATAAAGTGAGACAAGACAGATGCGCCCGCACCTTGTAACAGTAAAGCTTTAACAGCGCCTGCATTGTTAGTTTTTATAATGGCACTGACCGACACGGTTTCTTGTTGCTTTTTTTGGGTAAAGGTCCATTTAGTCGGGTTAGGCAATAAGGAAAAAATGACGCAGGCATGTTTTTCAAGGTCTTTGGGTGTAACTATTGGCCCGTATTGCTTCAAATAGCTAGGACTTGCTGCTAATACCAAGCGTGAATCAGCCACTTTTGTTGCGACAAGGTCAGAGTTTTGTAACCAGCCCACTCGAACACACACGTCTATATTTTCTTCAACCATGTCGATCACTTGGTCTTGTAGCATTAGTTCAATGTTTAATTTGGGGTATAAACGCATAAACTCGACAATTAACGGCGTAATATATTGAATCCCTAAGCTATTAGTTGTGGCAATTTTTAATGAGCCAACGGGCTGGTTTTGCAGCACACTGATTTCATTTTGCATGTACTGCGTCTCTTCTACGATTTTCTTGCAGCTTTGAAAGTAGATTCGACCAACCTCAGTTAGGTTTAGTTGACGAGTTGTTCGATTTAACAACCTTGCACCAACTTGTTTTTCCAAGAGGGTGACGTGTCGACTAACCGCCGATTTTGCCATTTTCAACACTTTAGCGGCCTCAGTAAAACTGCCCAAGTCAACGACATGGTAGAAAATCATCATTCGATTGAGGTTTTCCATAAGATAATTGTTCTTAAAAAGAGAATAGTCTAGTACATTATCTCCTGCATTATTTCATTATATGAAATTAATGGTGTGGTAACAATTCAATTAACCCGGCACTCCTAGGGGAATGTTATGACATACAAAGTTAAGATTTCAGTAGGGGTTCTTTTGCTCTCCTTTAGCCATTTTGCATCTGCAATCAATGGCTATTTCGCGATTGCTTACGGTGCCAAAATGACGGGCATGGCCGGAGCCGCGATTGCCTTTCCTGAAGACACTTTAACAGGCGCTGTTAACCCTGCCGGCATGTCTCAAGTAGAAGGTTTAGATATTGGCGCTCGTTTTCTCTATTTACCCCGTGACGCCGAATTTGATTGCCGGGGTATCGGGGCTTGTGATGAGCTAGTACGGGATGATAGTCAGCGCGATTATTGGATTGTTCCGAACTTTGGCTGGAATAAACGATTAAATGATAAAAGCACACTGGGTGTTACTGTTTACGGTAATGGTGGCATTAATACGGCATATAGAAAACGCTTGTTTACAGAAACAGCTGAACGCGTTTTAGGGGCTCCAAGCATAACGACAGACGGGCATCTAGGGGTGGATTTTGCGCAGCTTATTATTGCTACCACCTACACGTATGAAATGTCTCCAAATAACTATATTGGGGTATCTCCTTTATTTGGTATTCAGAAATTTAGTGCGCAAGGTTTAGACTTCTTTCAAGGCGTATCGTCAGACGCAGGCAGTCTAACGAACAGAGGGGACGAGGTGTCCTACGGACTGGGTATTAAATTAGGGTGGTTTTATAAACCTAACGATACTTACCAGTTTGGCGCCTACTATGCACCAAAAATGCAAATGACTAAGATGAAAAAATATTCTGGTCTGCTTGCTAACAATGGTGAGTTTGATATTCCTTCAAATTACGGTGTGGGCTTGGCCATTAATTTTTCAAAACAACTGTCTATTGCTTTTGATGTGACACGCATTAACTACAAAGACATTGAGGCGTTGTCAAACCCTGTGCCCACGGCTTCGGAGCTGAACCCTATGATCGGTTTCTCCGCAGATAGGCTACTCGGTGCAAAAAACAGCGTTGGGTTTGGTTGGAAAAGTATTACGGCGTATTCATTAGGTGTTCGTTACATTTTTGATGACAAAATAACGCTTCGGGCTGGTGCAAACGTGGGTGAAGAACAGATTCCTAGACGATCTGGGTTACTAAACCCCATTACCCCCGCCATGCCAGCTAAACATTTAACGGCTGGGTTTAGCTATAAAAACAGTGAGCATTCAGAATGCTCATTGGCTGTTATGCACGCCTTTCGTAATGAATTAACCGCTGAGAACACAGCATTTTTAGGGACGGATGTTAAGTTTGGCATTGCTGAGACGACCTTAGATATTAGCTACAGTTACAGCTACTAAAAGTCGTGTAACATACTACCTCGGTTTGGATAAACCGATCACTCATAATAAGAAAAACTATAAACGATTATGTTAAAAAAATTATCAATCCTTTTGCTGGCGTTCGTTAGCCTTCCTGCTTTAGCTGATTCTTCTCATGCCTATGCAAATGCGGTTCTTGAAGCCCTTCAAAAAAAAGGCTTACTAAGCGAACATGATGTGGCGGACATTAAGCAACATGCTCAACAAGCCGAATTGCAAGCGAGTAAACCCTCCGTGGCTAAAAAAACCAGTGTTAAGTCGGCTGTTAATAATTTAGTCGTAGCGACTAAAAAAAATGTTAACAAGGCGAGTCCTAATATTAAATTTTGGGGGTTAGCGCAGCCACGCTACACCTTTGTCCCCTCTAAAAATGGCCGTCAAGGAACAAATAGTTTTACATTAAGACGAGCGCGTCTAGGTTTTACGGGTTTTGCAAGTGACAATGTGGCTTTTCGCTTCCAGTATGATGCATCTAACGAAGTGGTAGGCTTATCAAACGCGCAAAAACTACTGGATGCTTGGGTGAGTTTGAAGCACTTTGATGACAGTCTTGGTAGTATCACAGTGGGGCAGCAATTTGCACTCGGTTATACAAGGCGACCACATAAATCGGCTAGCGTTGAACGCAAATTTACCGAGGTGTTATCACCCGGGGCTGTCGGTCGAGCGCGTGGGTTAACAATTAGAAAAGGCAATATGGGGCTGCCTGAAACTAACTCAAAGGGGTATTTTGGTAACCGTGTACATTATGCGCTTGGCTTATTTAATAGCCCTGACTTATCGCTAAATAATGATAATAACGATTTGTTGTTTTCAGCCGCCTTTGCGCTCCGCCCAAATGGTATTTCCCCCAGTGATGATGAATATCAATTTAAAGACAGGCCGTTAGCGTACAGCGTTGGTGCTGCCTACAGTACATCATTAGATTCTGTCACGTTGGATACAAAATTTCAGCCTAACGGGGTTGAGTTAGATAATGAGTGGCTTAGCGTATTTGCAGATGTTCAAGCGCACCATTGGTGGCTATGGGCGTCATGGGCAGAATTTAAATCTGATGCCACAGGTGGTTTAGCAGTTAATACACAAGGTGATAATACAAATGCGCTGAGTTCTAGTGCTTTAACTTTAGGCCTTAGCCGTGCCTATTTGCTGAACTCTGAAGACATGGGCTGGGCATGGGCATTACAGTATCAGCATGTCGATAATGAGCACCCCTCTAGAACAGCTTTCTTTAGACCGTTAACAGGGAAATCGACTGATGAACTAGCTCGCGGTATGAACCAAGGTAGTGTTTACCAAGCTATATTCACTTGGCAGTTTGATGAAAACTTAAGGCTTATTAATGAGCTGGCGTACTATGACCCCACAGACGGTAAATTTAATTATCCATCGTTTATTAGTCAATTACAGCTTTCCTTCTAATTCAATAAAACGTGTAGCCTATGAAACAAGAACACTTTATTCAAGCAGCTAACCGACGCCTTCGTGTGCAACAAATAGGTCATATACAGGCTAACGCACCTACATTAGTTTTTTTGCATGGCGGTATAGACTCTATTGAAATGTGGCGTGATTTCCCCGAACAAGTGCATCAAGCTACTGGTTTATGCGTTATTGTTTATGAACGCTGGGGGCACGGGCAGTCTGAGCCGCTAACTGAGTTTCGAGAGTATGACACGCGTGCAGAGGAGGCGGGTGAGCCGTTGCTTGATCTTTTTAAGCATTTTGGCTTAACTAACGTCATTCTAGTGGGGCATAGCTATGGCGGTGTTATATCTCTTGTTGCGGCAAGCCTGCACACAGAGGTTGTATGTGCTGTCGTATCGATTGTTCCGCAAATGCTTATTCATGATCAATGTTTAGCCGGTGCACAAGAAGCTAAGGAAGCGTTTGAAAATGGCGACCTTCGAAAAAAGCTCTTTAAATTCCATGGCGAAGGGCTCGATATTTTGTTCTATGATTGGATAAATAGAGTGAATAGTGAGGCTTACCAAGCTGAGGATTGCACGCAGTATTTGCAACAAATAAGCTGTCCAGTCTTACAGATTTTTGGCAAAGAGGATGGTTTTGGGTATTTGCCAAACCTTGATCTGTCAAAAAAACATATACCCAGCCAGCTATCAGTCAAGGTTGTGCCCGATGCAGGGCATTATGTTCACTTAGATGCTAAAGAAACCGTCGTTAATGAGGTAAAAGAGTTTTGCCTAACGCTGTAATGCCAAAGTGAGTGTGGTACGCCTTAGCGCTTTATATTAAAAAGCTAGGTACGTTTTTTATCTACTAAGAGTAACAAGGTTTATCCCTAGTTCTGCGGGGCAATTATCAGCGTCTGTCTATTGCCCAACTGTACTTGAGTTGCGAAAACGCTCATCGCTACTAGCAAAAGGCAGATCGGTTTGTTGTGTTGTCTAACCTGTCGAGTGGGGAATAGTCCTGCTTTATCCGATCGGTTTTCTTCTAGCGTATAGCATTGAACAGCACTAGCCTAATGCAGGTTTCAAGCTGGCGGTTGATCGCCTGCATTATGACTAGCGGTTCAATATTTCTGCTTTAGCGAGCTAAAAAATCTAATGTTAATGAGTTGAATTTTTCTGCATGTTCCCACTGCGCCCAATGGCCGCACTTGCTAAGGATGTGCAAGTCTGCATTAGGAATACCCCATAAAAATTTAAGTCCATGATCAAGAGGGCAGAATCGGTCATCACGACCCCAAATGATAAATGTTTCAGCTGCTATTTTGCCGAGGTTGGGTGTGAAGTCGCTGACAATAATATTAGAACTGGCAAAGCTTTTCATAAAGTTTTCAAGGTGTTCAGGCTTTCTCATCATATTCTCAAAGCGGCCTTCAATTAGTTCGTCGCTCATTAATGAAGGATCGTAAACAAAAACTTCAATCATTCGCTTTAACGCTTCAAGGGATGGGTTTTGGTATAAAGCGACCAATAATTTAATACCCTCTAATGGCATTGGTGAGAACATGCTTTGGCCACCACCACCAGCACCCATCAATACCATTTTGTCTAGGCGCTCTGGAAACTCAAGAGAAAAGCTAAGTGCGCTGGCACCGCCCATTGAGTTGCCAATTAAGTGTGCTTTTTCAATACCTAACTCATCCATCAGGCCTTTAATAGCACGTGCGTTTAGTACATCGCGTGCTAGGTCTGTAATAACAGCGTCAGATTTATTAAAACCAGGGCAATCTAATAAAATAGTGCGATACTTTTCTGCAAAAGCATCAATATTTCGAGAAAAGTTACTCCAGCCTGCTGCACCAGGTCCACCACCGTGAAGCATGATGACGGTTTCGTCTCCATTGCCTGCTTCGTTATAGTGTAGGTTCATGTTGAGATTTTTAATGTGGATGTTTTTGCTGGTGTTTTGTTCTGTAAGAGTCGTCATGTATTTGCCTATAGTTTTTATTATGTTTGATTAAAGAAGGTCTTAACGTGTAAAGAGTTAACTCAATGCAATTCTTGTTGTTACATTCAATTAGATTTTACTGATGTAAGTAAGTGGTGACTAGAAAAAGTTGATAGGTTTGGTTGCCTATATGATTTATGGTAATAAAAAAGTGGCCCGAAGAGTATCTAAGTGCATTAAGTGGGGCTTGAAAACAAGGTATTTAGGTAAAAGTTTGTGCTATCTGCTTAATCCAATTGCAAAAAACCACTAAATTAGCGAAAATACACGGTTCATTTGGCGTGCTGCCTCTCATTTTCTTCTCGTTGTCGAATAGATGCTTGAAGAACTAGCCTTGGAAAGAATTATGAAAAAAACGATGTATGAAAAAATTTGGGAAAGCCACTTTGTTCACCAAGAACCAGGTCAGGCTCCTTTGTTATATGTAGACAGGCACTTAATGCACGAGGTTACTAGCCCTCAAGCATTTGAAGGCCTTCGCATGGCAAATAGGCCAGTGCGTAACCCACATAGCATTTTGGCGACAATGGATCATTGTGTGCCGACTAAAGATCGTGATCTTCCTATTGCTGACCCAATTGCTAAAAAGCAAATTGAAACGATGGCAGAGAACTGCGAAGAGAATGGCCTAAATTTATACGATATGGAAAGCCCAGATAATGGTGTGATTCATGTTGTTGTGCCAGAGCATGGTTTTGTTCATCCTGGAATGGTCGTAGTGTGTGGTGATAGCCATACAGCAACGCATGGTGCGTTTGGCGCATTGGCGTTTGGTATTGGCACATCAGAAGTAGAACATGTGATGGCGACGCAAACCTTGCCACAGCAAAAATCTAAAACCATGTTGGTTCAAGTGGACGGTAAGTTGTCTAAACACTGTACTGCAAAAGATATTGCCTTAGCGATTATTGGCGTAACAGGCACAGCGGGTGGTACCGGTTACGTCATAGAATATGCCGGCGAAGCGATTGAAGCGCTAACGATGGAAGGCCGTATGACTGTTTGTAATATGGCTATTGAAGCAGGCGCCCGTGCAGGCATGGTGGCGCCGGATCAAAAAACATTTGATTTCTTAGAAGGTAAAGAGTTTGCCCCTAAGGGAGAGCAGTGGGAGCAAGCATTAACGTATTGGAAATCACTGGTAACTGATGAAGGTGCAGAATATGACAAAGTTATCACCCTTAATGCATCAGATATCTCTCCTCAAGTCACTTGGGGTACATCGCCTGAACAAGTTATTGGCGTAAACGGTGCAGTACCGACGCCTGAAAGCTTTGATGATAAGGGCAAGCGTTTAGCCTGCGAAAGTGCACTTAAATATATGGGATTGGCAGCAGAAACCAAAATGACCGATATCAACATTGATTACGTGTTTATTGGTTCATGTACTAATGGCCGTATCGAAGATTTTCGTGATGCCGCTGAAATGGCAAAAGGCACAACCGTGGCAGAGGGCGTAACAGCGATAGCCGTGCCAGGGTCTTTCCACGTGAAAGTACAAGCTGAAAAAGAAGGCATTGATAAAATATTTAAAGAGGCAGGTTGGGAATGGCGCGAGCCAGGCTGTTCAATGTGTTTGGCTATGAATGGCGATGAGCTTAAAGACGGCCAACGTTGTGCGTCAACATCAAATCGTAACTTTGAAGGGCGTCAAGGCAAAGGTGGACGTACTCACCTTGTGTCACCCGCAATGGCAGCGGCCGCAGCGGCCGCCGGTCACTTTGTCGATATCAGTAAATTAGGTTAAGGCTATGGAAAAATATACAAAACACGAAAGCGTTGCGGCATTAATGAACCGTAATAATGTTGATACCGATCAAATTATTCCAAAGCAGTTTCTAAAAAAAGTAGAGCGTAGCGGATTTGGCGTACATCTATTTCATGATTGGCGTTATTTGAATGATGGTGTAACACCTAACCCAGAATTTGAGCTCAATAAGCCTGAGTTTGAAGGGGCAAAGATACTAGTAACAGGCGATAACTTTGGTTGTGGTTCGTCACGTGAACATGCGCCATGGGCGATTGCAGATTATGGTTTTAATACCATTATCTCAACAAGCTATGCTGATATTTTTTACAATAACTGTTTTAAAAACGGCATCTTAGCGATTGTTGTGCAGCCTGATCAATTGGATGCGTTAATGGCAGAAATTAGCGCAAACGAAGGGGTTAGTTTTACTGTAGATTTAGAAAATCAAACCGTTACAACACCGGGTGGCAATGGGTTCTCGTTTGAGATTGATCCGTTTCGTAAAGAAAACATGTTAAGTGGCTTGGATGATATTGGGCTAACACTTAAGCATGTAGATAAAATCAGCGCCTTTGAAGAACAGCATAAGCAGCGTCTTCCTTGGCTTTGGGCGTAAAAGCTAATAAGCGGTTAAGTTAAGCGGAAAAATGAGCTCTCGGTATATTCAAATTATGGACACCACCTTGCGTGATGGTGAGCAAACGCAGGGGGTGTCCTTTTCGCCTGCTGAAAAAGTAAGCATTGCGAAGGCGTTATTAGAGTCGCTGCGGGTAGACCGCATCGAAGTTGCGTCTGCCGGTGTGTCCGAGGGTGAGCAAGAAGCAGTTCGTAATATTAATGAGTGGGCGCAAGCTGAAGGCTTTGATGGAAAAGTAGAAGTCTTGGGTTTTGCCGACCATAAGCGTAGTGTCGATTGGATTGTTAATGCCAATGGTAAGGTGATCAACCTTCTTACGAAGGGTAGCGAAAAGCATTGCCGAGAGCAGTTAGGTAAAACCTTAGACGAGCACGTTGAACAAGTGCTTAATACGGTTAATTATGCCTTGCAGCAAGGCCTAAAAGTTAATGTGTACCTAGAAGACTGGTCAAACGGCTATGCAGACAGTCCGGAGTATGTGTTTGCATTTATGGAGGCCATAAAAGATGCAGGTATTGATCACTTTATGTTGCCTGACACGCTAGGTGTTATGTCACCTGATGAGGTGAGAACAGCGTTAACAGATATGTGTACACGATTTCCTGACGTGCAATTCGATTTTCACCCGCACAATGATTACGGCCTAGGCACAGCTAATATTATGGCCGCTGTAGAAGCAGGTGTAAGCGCCATACATTGCACAGTAAATTGCTTGGGTGAACGTGCAGGCAATGCATCTGTGTCAGAAGTTTCCGTTGTTTTGCGCGATAAAATGGGCATGGAGTTGTCCATTGATGAAAGTAACATCGTGCGTTTAAGCAATATGGTTGAAAACTTTTCAGGCAAGTGGGTAGCGGCTAATGCGCCTATTATTGGTGATGATGTGTTTACACAAACCGCCGGTATTCATGCTGATGGTGATAAGAAAGGCGGTTTGTATGAAAGCAAGCTAAGCCCTGAGCGCTTTTCTAGAATACGCAGCTATGCCTTAGGTAAAATGAGCGGTAAAGCATCACTCAGTAAGAACCTTGAGCGTTTGGGTATTGAGCTGTCGGAAGAAAACCAAAAGAAAGTGCTTGAACGTATTGTTCGTTTGGGGGATTCAAAACAGACGATCACCACTGAAGACCTTCCGTTTATTATTGCCGATGTATTAGAGAGTGAAAGCTACAAGCATATCCGTTTGCTCGACTGTTCTATTACCAGTCGTTTAGATCAATCGTCTATTGCCGATATCGCTGTGAATATAAAAGGTGCTGAATATCAATCAAGTGGCACAGGCAATGGTGGTTTTGATGCTTTTATTGATGCCATTAATAAGCTATTGGTTGAATACGATGCGGTATTGCCAGAGCTAGAAGATTACGAAGTAAGAATACCTAAGGGCGGGCATACTAACGCACTAACAGAGTGTGTTATTACGTGGGCGAATGAACGAAAAATGCGTAAAACAAGGGGTGTACATTCTAACCAAGTGTTTGCCTCGATTCTTGCGGCGCTTCGAATGATTAATATTCAGTTGCACGAAAAATCGTAAACGATTAATAATCGAGCAATAAAAAAGGCTTACAGATGTAAGCCTTTTTTATTGGGTGTTAAATAAGATTTAAATCGTTGGCATAGCCTTAAGTTTTTCAACCACTTTGTCACCGAATGCATCTGTGCTAATCATCTTAACGCCACTACCTGGCTTAGATAAGTCAGCTGTTGAGAAACCATCAGCAAAAACGCCTTGCATCGCAGCCCAAACATTTTTCGCTTCTTCTACCATGCCAAAGCTATATTCAAGCATCATAGCAACAGAGCCAATCATGGAATACGGGTTGGCAATGTTTTTACCAGCAATATCCGGCGCAGAACCATGAGAAGGTTCGTAGTAAGCTTTCTCGTCTCCTAGGCAAGCAGAAGGCATTAGGCCTAATGAACCAAGAATACCGCCGCCTTGATCACTTAAAATATCGCCAAACATGTTTTCCATTACCATCACATCAAACTGCGTTGGGTTTAAGCAAAGCAAAGTTGCGGCAGCATCAACTAAAATATTGATGACCTTAACATCTGGGTACTCTGTAGCAACTTCTTCCATCACCTCATTCCATAAAACGGATGATTTAAGAACATTACTTTTATGTATATTGTGAAGTACTTTTTTACGACCACTGGCTAATTTGAATGCGTGGTGCATAATTTGGCAAATTTGGTTTTCGTCGTACTCCAACGTTTCTTTAACATAACGTAAACCGTCATCATTAACGCCAACTTCCTTGTTACCAAAATATAAGCCGCCGACCAGTTCGCGAACCATGATGAGGTCAATGCCATCACCAATAATTTCAGGTTTTAGCGGAGAAAAGTGAGCCAAACTTTGTGGAAGAGAAACGGGGCGGTAATTGGCGTAAGTTTTGTAGCGACGACGCATAGGTAACAATGCACCACGTTCAGGCTGTTTGTCGATAGGAATTTTTTTTGATTCTTCGTGGCTTAAACCGATAGGGCCTTTAATAATGGCATCGGCTTGATCGCAAATGTCTTTGGTTTCTTGTGGGAAAGCATCACCTTTTTCAAAATATCCACAAGCACCAAATAAAGCGGGCATTAATTCAAATGTTACATCATTGCGTTCTTCAACGAGTTTTAAAACCTTAACGGCTTCTTGCATAATTTCTGGGCCAATACCGTCACCCGCCATAATGGCAATTTTGTAATTTTTCATGAGTTTACCTGTCGATTTAATAAATATAAGAGAGGGATTTTACGCGACTAGAGGCGTGTGTGCCATTATCACTTAGATTGTTTTTCAGTCTGTAGGCGCTTAACGTATAATAGCGGCCTGTATAGAACTTCAAAGAGATGACCTTATGGCTTTAAATTGTGGAATTGTTGGCTTACCAAATGTTGGTAAATCAACACTTTTTAATGCGTTGACGAAAGCAACCATTGCAGCAGAAAACTATCCATTTTGTACGATTGAGCCAAACACGGGTATCGTACCTGTGCCTGATTTGCGCTTGGATAAACTGGCACAAATCGTCAAGCCAGAGCGGGTAATACCGACAACATTCGAGTTTGTGGATATTGCTGGGCTAGTGGCTGGTGCCTCTAAAGGGGAAGGTTTGGGGAATCAGTTTTTAGCTAATATTCGTGAATCAGATGCTATAGCACATGTAGTGCGTTGTTTTGAAGACGATGACGTGATTCATGTGGCAGGAAAAATTGATCCTTTAGCCGATATTGAAGTGATTCAAACTGAATTAGCCTTAGCAGATATGGCATCGTTAGACAAAGCGTTGACCAAAGCAACCAAGGCATCGAAGTCTGGCAACAAAGATGAATTAAAACGTAAGGCCTTAATTGAGCAAGCGCTGGCGCATTTGGATTCAGATATTACTTTAAGAACATTAGGCTTAAGTGAAGACGAGTTAAAGTCATTTTCAGACCTGCAATTGCTGACATTAAAACCCATGCTATATATAGCCAACGTTCAAGAAGATGGGTTTGTGAATAATCCACATTTGGATGCTGTGACAGCATTAGCGCAAAAACAAGGCGCCGAAATTGTTGCCGTTTGTGCAGCCATGGAAGCTGAAATTATTCAGTTAGATGAAGATGAGCGTGCAGAATTTTTAGAAGAGATGGGCCTAGAAGAGCCAGGACTAAACCGAGTGATCAGAGCGGGTTATCACTTGCTGGGCTTGCAAACATACTTCACTGCCGGAGTAAAAGAAGTAAGAGCATGGACCATTAAACAAGGTGCAACTGCGCCACAAGCTGCGGGTGTTATTCATACCGATTTTGAAAAAGGCTTTATCCGTGCAGAAATTACCGCCTACGAAGATTTTGTTCAATACAATGGCGAGCAGGGCGCAAAAGAGGCGGGTAAATTGGGTGTTCAAGGTAAAGATTACATTATGCAAGACGGAGATGTAACGCACTTTAGGTTTAATGTGTAAAACTTCGCAGGTATCTGCCTGTTTGGCTTGACAAAATAAGCCGAAACTACGAAAATTCACAGCCTTCAAAGTATGGTCATGTAGCTCAGCTGGTTAGAGCACGGCATTCATAATGCCGGGGTCGGTGGTTCAAGTCCACCCATGACCACCATTTCAAGCCCTCTCATTACAAATTACGTGACTTTTACGCGTCCACGTGACTACAATTATTATTACGGTTTCTTGACCAATAAAGGGCTAGTGCGGAAAGAGTGCATCCATCTGTTATGTTGCCTTTAAATACCTCATCATAAATATCTTTTGCTGGGATATATACAACACTTGATACCTCATTGTCAGACTCTTTAATTGGATCATTGCCATCAGATTCAATCAAGTACACAGGGATGATAGAAGATAAGATCGCGGAATTTGGACGTATTTTGCCGATCTTATCAAGATCTGATAACTCAAATTTATGGCCAGTTTCTTCGAAAAGCTCTCTTATTGCGCAAGCTTCACTTGACTCTCCGTTATGACCATAACCCCTAGGTGCTTCAACTAAATCCATGGAATGTGCAGGTCGATTAACCCTGACAAACACAAATCGCTTTTTCACTAAAGCGAGAATTATTGCTCCATTGTTAGAGCCATCTTCTACAAGGTAATGATATTTACCGTCCTTAACAACCTGAAACCAGGGGTTTTTATATTGAGGTATCATTTTACTTCCAAACCGATCTTTTTCTTCATTACGTCATACATTCCGAACCAGTTTTTTCTTGACAAGTAACCTTCCCCTTCATCTTTGAGTTTGTCATCTACATAGTCAAGAGCTGCGTTAGTGAAAACCTTTGCTAATTCAACTGTGCCAAGGCTTGAAATGATTTCAAATGCTTTTAAAGGATATTCGATATATTTTATTTCATTCCGTAAGGATTTAAAGACTACACCAGCGTCAAGGATTTTTTCTGGGAAGTTATTGATTATTTTTATATTATCTTGGAGAAAACACTCCCCTTTAATTGCGAAAAGAGAGTTGTACGATGGATCAATAACCTCTGTTTTAAACCTTGATGCTTCCATCTGTTTTTTTTTGCTGAAGTAATTGTTCGATAACCTATACCATTGGGATCTTGATATGCTTTCACTGGCCTGATTTATAAATAGTATTCTTTCGTCATCTGAATGAAAGAAGTTGCCTATTGAATCGTTATCACTAATACGTTTGTTGATTTCGTTCCTGAGAGAGTTTTTTGTTATCGACAAAGGTTCTATTTTGGCGTTAATGTTATTCAATGCGCTTTGTGTTAGCTCTAATCTAGTCAAAAGGATATCTAATTGACTACGACTGATGTCCGATTTGGCAGGACTGTTTTCTAGACTTGATAGAATGAAATCACTAGGTAAACTGTTAAAATAGTCCACCAAGGAAAACTCACCCTCTAAGCCTAAGCCTCGCACTATGAATTTTCCGCTTCCTTCTTCATTCAAATACTTAACAACATTTTTTCTCGTTAGTAATGTGTGAATACCTACATTGTCAATAAGTGTGTTCGGTGTTAGCACCACGCCGTCAGCAAACGTTAACCCAGTTAAGAGCCGCTTTGTTATTTCTTCAGTGCTTAGCTTTCTAACAGAGTCACAATTTGATAAGAGAAACTTTTCTTTAAATAGCACGATAATCTCAGTCTTACTTGGTGAGACTATGCTCACATAGGGTTTTAGTTAAAAACTAAGTGATTTTTTTGGATGGGATATAACATCCATAACTTTTTGATGTTGATGTTACGCGAATTTTACGCGTTTAGTAATGGTTTGTTATGCTTGGTTAGGTTGCGCAAGTAAGTATTTAGTTAAATTAAAAAAAAGAATTAGTTATATAATTAATCCGCTTTCATAATGGCTGGGTCGGTGGTTCGAGTCCACCACTTCAAGCCCTCTCATTTCAAATTACGCAACTTTTACGTGACTCGGAAAATGAGCTGCTGGTATTGGTTTGTGGCCTGAGGCGCTCCCACATTTATTCGGCAGAGCTTATAAGGGTGGTTTCAATAGAAAGTTGCTTGGCTGGCTAAATACACCCCGCAGAGCGCAATTGTGCCGCCAGCAAACCGGCTAAAGAATTGTGCCTTTGTTTTTTTCATCAGTACGGCTAAGGCTATGCCGCTTAAATGTAGTACGGCGGTAGCCAACGCAAAACCAAGCGCATACGCTACAGCGCTCATTGAGGTGGGCATTTCAGAACCATGGGCATAGCCATGGAAAATGGCAAATATGCTAACCACTAAGCAGCTATAAATCAGTGGGAGTTTAAAGGCGCCCGTAATCAAGATGCCTAAAACTAAAATAGAAAGCAAAATGCCTTCTTCAACAAATGGTAGTGGAATATTTGTAAGTCCCAGCAAGCCGCCTAAAAGCATAACAGCGACAAAGGTGCCAGTAACACGCCATAAGGCTTGGCCGCCTATTTGGGTAGCCCAAATTCCCACTGCTAGCATAGCCAATAGATGATCTTCCCCGCCGATGGGGTGCGCTAATCCATGTAGAAAACCCGCTGTTTGATCAATGCCCGTATGAGCGAAGGCAATACTGGGCAAAAAAAGGAATAAAACTAATAATGTGGATAGTTTTTGTTTCATTGCGTTTCTCCTAGAGTAAATAAAAAGCGCGAGCTGTGGGATGTTCAGCTCACGCCTTTATGTTTTTGTAGGCGCTTTTTCATTACTGTGTTGGCACAGTAACCTGTGCAATTACCTACTTACTCATGTGACTCGGCTTCGGCGGCCAACTCGTCCATAGGTATTGCGATTTCTGGTGGCACTTCGTTATAAATAACTACGCCATATAACCCGATTAATAAAATAATCATTAGGCCGCCAAACACGGCTACTGATTTATTTTTGATGTAATGGAGGATCGATTTAAAGTTAAAACTTAGGTGCGCCAGAACCGCCAGTATCATGATTAGGCCAAACAGTTTATGCACCGGATGCATTTGAATCGTGAAAGATGGCTTCTCAATAACAAACATCAAAAGCCCCGAGGTGGACATGGCGATAAACGAAACAAAAAGGGCTACGGCGACAATTTTCCTGAACATATTAACTCTCCAATTTTTAGTGTGTGACTGATCACGTTTGAACTGAGTTGACCATACTACAGCGTGCATCTAAACGAAACGATATAATGCGGGCCATGTTGGCTAATCCTTCCTAAGCGCTTCAAACTTAGCGGCCATTGTGGGATTCTTTTTTGTTAACTTTTTAACGGTTAGGTCGTCTGCTTTGTTGTTGGCTAAGCGCAGGTTGTTTTCTGAGCCAAGAAGGGCATCCTTAGTTTTCTGAAGGTGGTCGATTGTTTTATCAATTTCGGTAATGGCGGTTTTAAACTTTTTAGATGCTAAATCGTAATTTCGCGCAAAGCCTGTTTTAAATGCATCAAGTTCTTCTTCAAAATGAGTAATATCAACATTTTGGGCTTTTACAATGGCCAGTTCTTGTTTGTATTTAAGTGAATTTTGAGCCGCATTGCGTAGCAACGTTATTATCGGAATAAAGAACTGCGGCCTAATTACGTACATTTTTTTGTAGCGATGTGAGACATCAACAATGCCCGAGTTATACAGTTCACTATCGGGTTCTAAAAGCGACACAAGAACAGCGTACTCACAATTTTTTTCATGTCTGTCTTTATCAAGTTCTTTGAGAAAATCTTCGTTCTTTTTCTTAGTTGCCGTTTCGTCACTTTCATTCTTCATCTCAAACATGATGGAGACAGTCTCAATGTCATTCTCATCTTTATCGCGGAAAATATAGTCGCCTTTGCTGCCAGTGCGGGCATCATTGTCTTTTTCAAAGTAGGATTTTGGGAAAGCAGTCGGCCGGATACGGTTAAACTCTGTTTCACAATGTTGTTCAAGCGTTTCGCCAACCATTTTGGTAGACAGGCGCGCTTTCATGTCTTTAAGGCGTTCAATCGTGTCTTCAAGGTCATTAATACGTGTTTCGTATTTATCCTTTAAGGATATTTCTGACATTTTTTTTTCACTTTCTTTCGCGCTAATTACGGCTTTAAGGTGTTGAATCTCTTTGTCTTTCTCCGCAGATGTTTTTTGTAGCTGATTGGAGTGATTTGCCGCTGCCAGCTCAGATGCGGCTTTTTTTTCTAGCTCGGCTTGCCTTAATCTATTAGCTAAATCATCGCGTTCCTTTTCTACTGCTTTTACCGCCTTAGAAACAGCCAGCTGCTTTGACGTATCACCTGCCTCTAACCTTGCTTTCAGGTCTTGTATTTCTGCATCTTTGGCGGCCGATTTTTTTTGCGCCTCGTTCGTTGCTTGTTGTTTAGCCAGTTCGACGGCATTAATTTTTTCTTTTTCAGCAATGTCTAAGCGCTCATTTAGCTGCTGTGTAAATTCGCTATCACGAACCTGCTTCACGATATCCGCGTACCCAGCTTCATCAATTTTGAATGCTTTTTTACATTCAGGGCAATGTATATCTTGCATGGTATTTGTTCCTTTGTTGGTGTCTTTTGGTAGAGGCTACTGTATTGTTCTGTCGCATTTGTAGCTTGGTTTTAGCCCAGCCGACAACTGTTCAAAATAGCTATTTATTAACGGTTTGGCGGTTGATGAAACTCAATAACATTTTTATCAGGGTCTCTAATAAAAAAGAACTGTGCGCCTTCAAACTCAACCTCTTCAGTAATGGTAATGCCCAGTGCTTTTATAGTCTTTCGTGCAGATTCGATATTCGTTACCTGTAAGGCTACATGAGTGTAACCCGTATTTTTTGCGGTAATATCCATCAGTACATTTTCTGTGCAATCAGAATCTGCGTTGAGAATAAAGTTTATATTAATACCAGATGGGTGCTCCATAATGGCAACAGGTTCCGGCCCGATAGGGCCAGCGATAAATTCAAACCCCAGTTGCTGGTAGAAATGTCTAGAGGCATTCAGGTCTTTAACTCGCAACCCAATATGATTAATTCGGGTAATTTCTTTCACCTCGTATCTTCCCTATATATGCTTAGTTTTTGTTTAACGCCTGCCTTCAGCCAACAGTTTGAAGTGTGTGTTAAAGATTAGTGAGTAGTTTATTCATCTTTCCCGCTAGCTCAAAATCTAGTTCGCTTAAACCGCCCACATCATGGGTCGTAAGGCTGATATTAACTTTGTTATAAACGTTAAACCATTCAGGGTGGTGGTTCATTGCGTCAGCTGTTATTGCAGCAGAGGCCATAAAGCCAAAAGCCAGTGCAAAATTAGGAAACGTACACTCTCGGTAAAGCTTACCTTCTTTTAGGCCCCAGCCTTTTATTTCGCCACTTTTCAAACGAGATTCGGCTTCTGTTAATGAGATTAGTTTTTTCATGGTAATCACTACGTCCCTTAAGTTATAAATTGGTTTTGGTTGTTAGGGAGTGGCTGCCTGTTTTTCTTTGCTAAAAAAGCAGCAGCAAACCAATACTTTCAATATCTTGAAACCTAAGCTTTTTATCACCCGATTATGCTACGCCTTGTTGAGCTGTTGAGTGCAATAAAAATTAAAATAATTTATGCGTTTTTACCGCAACATTTCTTATATTTACGGCCATTACCGCAAATGCAAGGATCATTGCGGCCAATTTTTGGTGTCGCTCTGGTTATTGGTGTTTGTTATTTACTTACTCGCCAAATTTAAGAAATTCTATTAAACGTACAATTTCCCTTGACGGTCTATTTAAAGGCGATACGGTTTTAATTGTGACCTTAATTTGACAGGTTTTTCCAAGAACACTTTCAGTAGCTTTTGTAAACTGCTCTACAGCTTCTTTTGTGGCGGAACCATAAAATAGTTTTCCACTCTTATCGGCTAATTCAAACTTCCGATGCTCAGGTAAAAAACCTACTAGAACACCCTCAATTTCAGTTGCGGTCTCATCAATACTCGTAGCTTCCGTTCTAACTTTTGCACGGTGTATTGATGGACCGTCAAGGGTGAAGTCCAGTTCTTTTTCTACGATACGGATTGTAGCTTTACTTGAATCTAAATTTGAAAAAATATCACGTAATGCAACCAAGGTTCTTGGTTCTAATTCTTCTAATAAAGACTCAAATACTGCGTCGTCTTGGGCTGCAGAGTCTCTAATTAAAAGAACTGCCTTATCAATAACATGCGATAGCTCAGACGATTCTAACTCTACTTGCTCGCTCATTTCATCAAGTACAAACCCGAACGAACCTCTCGCCAGACCTGTAACCATCAATTCTGAATTAGCCTTAAAAGGAACCCTTCCTCTCCCTCCCAAATCGCCAAGTTCATTCTTCGCAAATACTTTAGCGATCAAGTTTTGAAATTGTTCTAACGCAACGCCAGCAAATTCTGCAGCAATCCCCTTTGACCCAAGAACAGGCTGGCCACCGAAAAATAGAGCAACACTTGCACTATTATCTGCTAATGTTTGATCTTTGAGCGTCTCTAACTTATTAGACAACTCACCAACTCGGTGTTCAAGTTGCATCTCACCAACGATATCTCCTGATTGGCGAGCACTAGAAAGCAGTTCATTGAGAGTCGTAATTTCAGAAGATAGGCTATTGATACTTAGCTTCTTAGGCATCACCCTTCCTCCCTTTTCAAAATTTCAAATGCGGTGTCATCCTCACAAACAAGAGGTATCTCAACCATCCCCTTCCATAAGTAGGAATCACGTTGATGTGAAAATAACCCAAACCAATACCGAGTAGTGCTAACAACGTGTATAGGATGAGTATTCAAATCCACAAAATATGCATCACATTGATATTGTACCTTTGACTCTTTTGGACAAAAAAGGTCTGTGTTTCCAGTCACTATCTTTTTCCATTGTTCTAAGTCATTAGTTGGTCGGAAAGCAAAAGTAACTACATCAACATCAGCAGGTGGACGACCACGATTTAGCTCTACGTTCTCCACAAAGCTACCATCAAGCCACTGGAGACCTTCTGAAATACCGACTTGCCTAAGCTTTTTCCGATATTCTAGTAAACCTCGAAGTATAGCTCTCCTTTCAGGGGAATGAGCATAGCGAAGAACGAACTCAGAAATTGTTGTTTTATAGGGAGCCATACCAGCTGGGTCAGTTGGCCCTTGCTCTGGAATAAATGGAGGCAAAACTCCTGATTGATTTAATTCTGGTATCACTCTTTAATCTTCCTATGATCTCTCAAGTAGCCTGAGCACATAACGCCAAGCTCACTGGCCGCTGGAAGCAGAGTGTAGCGCAGAGGAATGGTGCTTTCGGCAATCAAGTGGAGTGCCATGTTAGGCATTTTTGTTGCAATTCACTATTGTTTATAACGTATTTTTCGTTTATGCATAACAATACCTCTTTCACTAAACCTACCTCTTCCATGCCCTTTTGTCATAGAAATAACGGCCAAAATTGCAAGTAATGTAGATGCTACTACAAACCAATTAACATTGTTAAATGAAAAGTTTAGGTTTAATAAATTCTGTTCTGCTAGAAACTTTAGTCCTAATAAAAACCAAATGGCTGTAAATACGAAACTAATTATCTCATTTATTTTAGAAACAGAGAATGTTTCAACAGGGTGTACTGTTTTATATAAAGGGCCTGTAAACTGATCCTCTAGCAAGTCAACATGCACTTCCCAATGTCTCTGCCATGACTTACTGCCAATATTTGTCAGTAACCAAGCATATGACAATACGAAACCAAAACATATAATTATATATACATCTACATGGTCATATTTATCATCGGTTTTATAAAAGTCTGAACTGATTAAAGCAAAATATCCTACGAAAGTACTCGCTATAAATGCCCAAAAATATGTAGCTCTTTTCCAATACATTTCAATTTCAAAATTTCTGGTTTCCCATGCTTTATTGAAAGCTCGCTTAGCTACTTTAGGGTCTATATTTACTAGAGATTCAGAGTACTCTTCTTCAGTTAATTCTGATAACCCTGACTCTTTATTTGACCAAATATACTTAATCACTCAGTTGTCCTTTTATTGCCTTACAGCATTAATAAGCGAAAGCAAAGTTCCACCTGTCGAGTAGACATAAGTGCCTAATACTTCCATGTATTTTTATATTAGCAGCTAAACGTAAATAGGTTGTTAGCGAGTAATATAGTGAGTTGTTATAGCTGAATATAACACAACTATTTTTATCGCCTAAGGCTACGTAGTTTTTAGGCCGTTGAATGAAGATCGGTTGGGGTTTATTTAGCTTGCGTACTAAGCATTTAATTTTAAATGATGAAGTATTTATACAAGTACAGGTGACCGTTTTGTCGCTAATAAAGGCTAGCTGCTTGCCCATAGGCGGATAAGGTTGTGATAGATGCCGGTTAAGTGGCGCACTTCGTTGTCGTCGGCTCCTCTTTCTATGGTTAGTGTTTGAATGCTTTGGTCAAGGGTGTACAGCATTTCTCGTTGCTGATTGTCGCGTACCATGCTTTCTAACCAAAAAAAGGAACAGACTCTCGCTCCTTTAGTAACCTTTAGAACCTGATGTAAGCTAGTTGATGGGTATAAAATTAAATCTCCAGCCGCTAGTTTTACTTGTTGAGCGCCATAAGTTGTTTCAATAACCAGTTCACCCCCGTCGTACTCTTTGGGATCAGATAGGAATAAGGTGCAAGAAAGGTCTGTGCGCATTATTTGGTGGTCGGGCAGGTGCATAATGGCGTTATCAACATGGGGCCCATAATGGTCGGCGTTGTTATAACGATTAAATTTGGGTGGGAAGATTTTTTTGGGTAACGCGGCGGATAAAAACTGCGGGTGTCGCCCTAAGACTTTTAAAATATGATTGCCTAATTCAATAGCAAGGTCTGACTGATCTTGAATTTGCTGGTTAACCTTAACTTGTTTTGCTTGGCCTCCGGCGGTTATTTTGCCATCTTCCCAAGTTGTTTTATCTAGGGCAGCGCGAAAATGTTCAACGGTTTTTTTATCTAGTACATTATTGATAGGAAATAGCATAAAACTGTATGTTGTAAACGTTATTAAGGCTGGGTAAAGGTGCACTCTGTATTAATTTCTTGCAGAGTTGAACAGCCAGTTAGGGCCATTGTTACTTCTAGTTCTTCTCTTAACAAGCGCAACATATGGGCAACCCCTAAGGCCCCAGCAACCGCTAAGGCATACATTTGTGGGCGACCAATCAGTACGGCATTTGCGCCGTATGCAATGGCTTTAAAAACATCTGCTCCACGGCGCACACCACTATCTAGCAAAACAGGAAACTCTGCGCCAACACGATGGCGAATAGAAGGTAGAGCGGTGATGCTGGCGGGGACACCATCAAGCGCTCTGCCGCCATGATTAGAAACAACAAGCCCTGCAAATCCCATTTCTTTTACACGGGCTGCATCAGCCGGGTGCAAAATACCTTTGATAATAATGGGTAGGTCGGTTTGTTGTTGTAACCACTGTAAGTCTTGCCAAGTGGGTGCATCTTTCATTATGCCTTGGAAAATAATACTTTGTGTGCGCTTTAATTGTCGTTGTGTAGGGGAGGGTTTGCCCTCAAGGTTTGCTTCACGGACCTCTTGCGGCAACGTGAAATTTGCCCGTTGTGCGCGGTTTCTTAAGCCATTGATCGGTACATCAAGGGTAACAACAAGGGCGCTATAGCCGGCTTTTTCAGCGCGTTTAATTAGCGAGAGGGTGAACGCTTTAGTGTCTTGAAAATACAGTTGAAACCACTTTCTATAATGCGTTGTGTTGGCAATTTGCTCTAGTGTGGTAGATGAAAGCGTGCTGGCTATAAAACCGGCTTCCATTGCCTCGGCGGCTGCTGCGCTGGCAAGTTCTCCATCTGGGTGAGCTAATTGTTGATGAGCAACCGGCGCTAAGAAAATAGGGTGGCGATACTGCTCGCCAAATAGCGTTAATTCGGTTGAACCTTGAGATACATCTTGTAAAACTCGACTGTAAAGGCCGATATCATCAAATGCTTTTTGATTGTTTTTTAAGGTAATTTCGTTAGCCGACCCACCAGCAATATATTCAAAATGTGGGTGAGATATAAAGTGCTTTGCTAGCTTTTCATAATCATTAACGGCTGCAATATCAGGCGGTATTTGTGTCAGTTTTTCTTGTCGGGTTGGTTTTTCTTTCATGGGGCGCCTAGCCGTTGGTGGTCAAAATATAATACTTGGGGCCTAAGTTGCCTTAGGCCCCAGCAACCAAATTATTACGCTTTAATTGTTATGTCTAAAACTCATACGCTAAGGTGAGTTGGGCATTACGAGCATCGCCAATATAGGTGAAGCCACCATTTCGATAACCGGCTAAATAGTAGTCTTCGTCTGTAATATTGCTTATGTTCAAGCTCGCTTTAAGTTTTTTGTTAATGTCATAACTGGCAAAAATGTCATACACAGTATAGCTCGGTATTTCATAATCATCAGCTGGGCTATCGGGTTGCCCAACAAACATATTGCTGGAATACGTTGCAATACTACCAAAGGCAAACTTAGGTGTTGCTTGGTAACGCAACTGCAAGTAAACGCTATCATCTGCAAAGTTACTCAAGGGCTTGTTCTTATAATCGACAAGGTCGCCACCTCGGCCTATGGCCGAAGATTTTAAAATTTCAGACTCCATCATGGTTGCGCCAAACTGCACACTTAATGCCTTGGTAATATTGCCTACGGCTGAAACTTCAATGCCTTCCACTTGGTTTTTACCCGTGTTTAAGGTGCCTATAGATGAGTATGCGTCGCCAACACTTTCCATTACATCATCTTTTACAGTTCGGAAAATAGCGGCAGTTAACAAGAGCTTGTTATTTAAAACGTTCCATTTTGTGCCCAGTTCAACACTTTTTGTTTTTTCTGGTTTGCTGTTTTCAACTTGCAGGTTGTCACTTCCGCAAAGCCCGCCATAACCACAATTACCGCCTAGATCAGATTCGCCACCGTTAATATTGCTAGAGGTACTGTAGGTTAGGTAAACATTGCCTTGCTTATTGATATTGTAAACAGTGCCAATATGTCCATTCCACAGGGTGTCGGAATAAGAGAATTTAGTTGGAACAGTCGCGCCATAGCTCAGTACCGAGTTATCGTAATCAAAGCGGTCGGCTCGTATACCTAAAAACAGCGACCAATGATCATTAAAAGTAATGGTATCCATTGCCGATAATGATATGGTTTTTATAGAGTAATCGGAGTCTTTAGCTGCTTTGGTGATGTCACGCTCCAGTAAGCCATTAAGGTTATTGATCTCTTTGCCATTACCATCCAAGATGCAATAGTTGGGAGAACCGCCTCCTTGGCTTGCGACGATACAATTGGTTGCGCCATTATTAGTAACGTTATAGGTTCCATTAATGACGCCAATATCAGAGTATTCCGCACCAAAAACAAATTGATGCTTATTGCCCGCCAGTTCCCTATCCACAAACAGGTTAAATTGGTTTGCAAAATAGGTGACATCTTGCCAACCTTGGTGCGCTCTGCTTTCAATAGTAATGGTGGCTGCGCCCGGGGCAACGGGGTCACTAATATCCCTTGTTGCGCCAAAAGCGCCTGTTGTTACATAACCATTTTCGGTCGTGCCGTAACGGGTTGAGTTTTCTATTCTTAAGGCATCGTTAATTTCATAATTAAGACGGAAGGTTCCCACATTAACGGTTGATTCTAGAAAGTCTTCGTCTTGTACGTACGATGGAATGTTATTGGCAACTTTAGAGTCGGTAATGTGGTAACTGCCTAGGTCGGGTGAGTCTTCTGCATTTAAGTAGTAATAATCGGCCGTCAGTTTTAATTTATCAGTGGCCTGGTGGCTACCGGATAAGGCAAGACCTGTGCGCTCTTGGTCTGCAGGGTCGCGATCTGGAACATCTTTTTCGCTATACAATAGGTTAAGCCTTACTGCCGTATCATCATTAATTTTATGGTTGCTATCTAAGGTCAGCTCTCCAAAATTGTCTGTCCCTAAACCAGCTGATATTTTATTGAAGTCGTACTCTGTGCTGGCCTGTTTGGTTACCCCATTAATGGCGCCGCCTGTTGAGCCTCGGCCTGCAAAGGTGGAGCTGGGTCCTTTGGTAATTTCAACTTGTTCTAAGGCAAAGCTTTCACGAGTTGTCATTCCTGGGTCACGTAAACCATCCACAAAAACATCACTACGCGCTTCATGTCCTCGAATAATATAACGGTCACCAAAGGCATTGCCATTTTCACCAGTTCCTAAGGTAATACCGGGCTGGGCAGCTAAAATATCCCGTAAACCTGTTTTCCCCGAGTCTTGAATGGCTGTTTGTGTAATCACGCTGATTGTTTGAGGCGTATCGGCCAACTCTTTTACATGCCGACTATCGGCTGAAATTTTTGCTTTATACGGTGCAGATTTTTCTGTGTAAGGGTTGGTATCAATTGTTCGCTCTTCAATTTGTAATGCATCTAAAACAATAGCATCGCTTTCTTGTGCAATGGCGTTGTTTGCTGTGGCACCTAGCAGTACCGTTTGTACACAAATTGCTAGCGCTGTTTTGCGAAATGGAAATGCCGTTTTATTTCGCAACTTGAGTTTGGCCGATCTACTGCTTGCGGGGGATGTCATTATTTGCTCCTTAATAAGTTGAGTTGGTAATAAGTGAATATTCAAGGGGAATGATCAGGGTTAATTGATCACGTGGTATTGAATTTGGGATGGCGGGCATTGGGCTTGCCTTGTCTAGGATGTCTAAGGCTGCTTTATCCAGTAAGGGGTAGCCAGAGCTTTTATGAACACTAGCGGATAACAGCTGACCTTTTTTATTTATAGTGAATTTCAGCGTGACGACGCCTTCTTGTTTTTTCTTTTTTAAGGCGGCAGGGTAATTTTTATATTGGTTTAACCAAGCGATTAAGCTTGAGAAATAATCCTTTTTACCTAAACGGTTCCCTGAGTTTGCTTCTGCCCCTTTTCCGCTTGCACGAACCAGTGCTTCGGACTTTGATTGCTCATTGGTATTGCTGGTTTGTTCTTCTGCTTCTTCTGGTGCTTTTGGTTTTTCTGTTACTTCAGGGTCTTCTGGTTCTGCTGTCTGTTTCAGCTGGGCTGGCTTTTTTTGTTCAGAGTGCTGTACTAATACGGCATCCTTTGTTGGTTTTTTTGTGGTTACGGCAGCCACAGTAGGCGCCGGTTTTTTAACCGGCTTATTGGTTTTTTTTGGTGCTTTAGTGACCGGTTTGCTTATAACTTTTTTTTCTGGCTTAGTTTTTTTCTCGAGTTTTTGCTTTTTTTCCTTTTCAATTTGATCTATATAAGAGCCTTGCATGCCCAAGCCAATTTGAATGCCGTTTTCGCCTAAGTCGCTAGCTCCACTTGGTTCTGGGACAGGGCTTAACATATAGCCAGCTGCCGCCGCTAGATGCAGGGCAATGGAAACAAAAAAGGCTAAAGACCATTCTGAAATACGCATTTATTTGGCCGACGAAGCTTGCGCATAAAGGGTTATTTTAAAAATACCTTTTTTGCGTAAAATGCTAAGTGTTTTATCAAGGTCAACGGCTTGAACACGTCTATCAGCTTCAAGCGCTAACAGCGTATTGGCCTCTATGAGAGAGTCTAAATGTAGGTCTAGCTTTTCAAGAGAGGTTTTAACGCCATTAAGGTAAAGCTCATTTTTATCAGTGAGCTGTAGAGTCACCGTTTTCTCGACAGCTTGAGCACCGTTTTCTGAAACAGGCAATTCAATACCTTGGTCTTGGATATCCCGCATATGCCCTGCAATCATAAAAAACACGAGCAGTAGAAAAACAATATTGATCATAGGGATCATATTGCTATCACCCTGTTGGCTGCTTTTAGCTGATATTAGGCGCTGGTTAACCATTTTTATTTGCCGTTTGCTTAAGTGACTGACCGAGGGATAATGTCTGGAAGCCCAGTCTATTGAGTCGCTCCATTGCCGAAACTATTGATTGAACCTGTGTTTTGGCGTTAGGTAAGATGACCGTTGGTTTGTGAGTATTGAGTGATTCTAAGAGGGTAGAATCTGTTAGCTTGAACGTTGATTCTTTACTAAGCAATGTCAGTGAACCATCTTCATGCAGCTCAATTAATTGAGGCTTTTCCAACGTAGTCTCTTGGCTTGCAACGGGTGATTGCAAATCAAAACCATTATTTTTACTAAAGGATGAAGTCAACATAAAGAAAAACAATAAAATGAAAACCACATCAACTAGCGCTGTCAAACTGACCTGTTTCTTTGGTCGCGGTTTAATTAATAAGGCGTTCATTAAGCTTGGGCCACTTCACGTAACGGTTTAACCGATTTTCTTTCGGCTTGGATTGTAAAAACCTTATCCAAATCGTCCTGAATGAGTATCGCCTGAACTTCAATTTTGCGCTCAAACCAGCTATGAATAATTGAAGTCGGAATAGCAACGGCAACACCCATTGCGGTGGTCATTAGAGCCATCCATATGCCGCCAGAGAGGATGGCTGGGTTAACTTGGCTTCCCGCCGCTTCCATTGCTTTAAATGCTTCAACCATGCCTAAAACAGTGCCTAGCAGCCCTAATAAGGGAGCCAGTGAGGCAATAACTTCTAGAACGCGGAGGTACTTAGCAAGGTCGGCTAGTGCAAAGCGAGCCTTTCTTAAAATTTCGTTTTTTGCTTCTTCTGTAGACAGGACGCCGCTATCTAATAATTGAAGTGCTTGGGCGATCAGTGTTGACCTTAAATGACGCTGGCCATTAACCAGCACAATCGCTTGGGCAACTTTATTTTGCTTAAAGTTTGAAAACGCTTCTCCAATAGAAGATTTTGCAGTATCCCTCAATTGCCAAAACTGCCAAATTTTTAACAGGGTGACCGTTAGCGAGACAACAGAAAAGACAATAAGTAACCAAACAACGGGACCGCTTGTTATTAATAAATGAGACATGAAAACACCTTAACCATAATGAATTTAAGTAATGAGAATGTTAATGATAATCATTCTCATTACTTATTGTCAATAAGTCTGACAACTAAGTGCTTAAATTTGAACGAGCTGATCTATAGCAGCCTTGTTGCTATATGAAAGGTGATACGATAAGGCCGCAAACGTAAACGCTCATAACAATGAGGTAGCCGCATAAAGTTTTTAATGGCAGTAGAATGGGAACGGCGTTGAAAAGCTTGGGGGTATTCTATAAATGTTGTTCAGCGTTTATTGCAACTGGTGACCGTGGAAAAATAGAGGATAAATATTATGTTAGCACTTGAGCTTGACCCTGTATTACTGGCGCGTATTCAATTCGCCTTCACGATTAGTTTTCACATTGTTTTTCCGGCATTCACGATTGGCTTGGCAAGTTGGCTTGCTGTTGTTGAGGGGCTGTATCTGAAAACAGGCAAAAATGTTTATAGAGAAACCTACAAAATGTGGATTAAGATTTTTGCGGTGTGCTTTGGGATGGGTGTTGTCTCGGGTGTTGTGATGTCCTATCAGTTTGGTACTAACTGGTCTGTTTTTTCCGATAAAGTTGGCAATGTTATTGGGCCGCTTCTAGGCTACGAAGTGCTAACAGCGTTCTTTTTGGAAGCATCTTTTCTTGGCATTATGCTTTTTGGTTGGGGCCGTGTGAGCAAGAAAATGCATTTTGTTTCCACCTTAATTGTAGCTTTTGGCACGCTTGTTTCCGCGTTTTGGATTTTGTCAGCCAATAGTTGGATGCAAACCCCTCAGGGTTTTGAAGTAAGGGCCGATGGTTTGCTGTATGCCACAAATTGGATGGAAGTTATTTTTAACCCATCTTTCCCTGTGCGTTTTCTTCATATGGTAACAGCAGCCTATCTGACAACCGCTTTTGTTGTAGGCGGGGTTGGAGCCTATTATTTATGGCGAAAAATCCATGTTGAACACGCTAAAGTGATGTTTTCTATGGCGATGCTGATGGCGGTGTTTGTTGCGCCAACCCAGTTGCTTATAGGCCATGCACATGGTGAAAACACAATGGAATATCAGCCTATCAAGGTGGCTGCGATGGAGGGAAACTGGGAGCGTGGTGGCAATAAACCGCTGTACCTTTTTGGCATACCGAATGAAGAAACCGAAAGTACAGATTATGGTATTACTATTCCTAACGGCGCTAGTTTGATCCTAACAGGTTCTGCAGAGGGGGTTGTGCCTGGGTTGAAAGAGGTCGCAAAAGAAGATCGCCCTCCGGTGGCTATTGTGTTTTGGTCTTTCCGCGTTATGGTTGGCTTGGGTGTGGCAATGATACTAACGGGTATTTTGGCTGCCATTTTATATTTCAGAAAACGCTTGTTTGATGTTAAGTCCTTTCAATTATGGTGCATGGCAATGATGCCAAGCGGGTTTATAGCATTGTTAGCTGGTTGGTTTGTAACGGAGGTAGGACGCCAACCCTTTACGGTTTATGGCGTTGTTAGAACGGCGGAGAGTATTTCTCCAGTTATCGCAGAACAACTGGCCTTGAGCTTAGGTATTTTTGTTGTGGCTTATACGCTGATTTTTGGCACGGGTAGTTATTATATTTTGAAATTAATTGGCAAGGGGCCCAACCAAGATAAGTCGGGTAATGGCTATTATGAACACGGGCAAGAGGCGGTTGCACCTAATCTAGCCAGCAACATTGGAAAGGAGGGTAAAAATGTTTGATTTATCACCATGGCTAGACCTACCTTTAATATGGGGCGCTTTAATCGCAACAGCTGTTTTTATATATGTCTTGTTGGATGGCTTTGATTTGGGCTGTGGCATATTATTTCCATTTGCGCCTAGCGATAAATGCCGTAGCAAAATAATGAATTCGATCGCGCCGTTTTGGGATGGTAACGAAACGTGGCTTGTTCTTGGTGGGGGCGGTCTTTTTGCGGCTTTTCCAGTTGCGTATGCGATAGTGATGCCGGCACTTTATTTACCCGTTATTTTAATGCTGATAGGGCTCATTTTTCGTGGTGTCGCCTTTGAATTTCGTTTTAAAACGGAGGGAAGAGACCGCAAACTATGGGATGTGTCTTTCCACGTTGGCTCGTTATTGGCTGCGTTTATGCAGGGCGTAATTTTGGGTAATTTTGTACAAGGCTTTGAGGTTGTTGAGCGAAGTTTTGCCGGTGGTCCGCTTGACTGGGCTAATGGGTTTGCAGTAATAACAGGTATTTCGCTAGTGTTTGGCTATGCGCTGATTGGCGCAACATGGCTCATATGGAAATGTGAGGATGATACCCAGCGCTGGGCACGTGCTGTGGCTCGGTATGTTATCGGCTTTGTAGCATTGGCAATGGGCTTAGTGAGTTTGTGTATGCCATTTATTGACGAGCGCATTCTGGAATTGTGGTTTTCTATGCCCAATATGTTTTTTCTGGCACCGGTTCCTATTATTACGTTTTGCGCTTTTGTTTTACTTTGGAAAGATCTACATAGCGAGCGCGAGATTCGTCCGTTTTTGCTCACCATCTTCATATTTTTACTCGGTTATGTGGGGCTAGGCATCAGCTTGTTTCCATGGATTGTTCCGTTTAGTTTTACCCTTTGGGATGCGGCCGCTGCCTCAACATCGCAATCATTCTTATTAGTTGGAACCGCGGTGTTTTTGCCCATTATTTTAGTGTATACGGGATATAGTTATTACATATTTAGGGGTAAAGCTGATGATAAAGCCATGTATTAAAAGCGGGCTAATTGTTGCGTGTTTATTGTGTTATGCAGTCAGTTTTGCACAAGAGCCTGTCTTTTCTTATGTTGAGGAAGCAAGAGGCATTACCCAGCAATTTCAACAAACATTAAAGCAGGAATTATAGGCGGCGATTAAAACAGGTGGTTTAAAAAAAGCCGTCGATGTGTGTAGTCTTCGCGCACCTGAAATTGCAGAAAAAATGGCAGGCGAAACAGGCTGGACAATAGGGCGTACCTCTTTAAAAACACGTCATCAAAACAATAGGCCCACAGCGCAAGAAAAGGCGGTTTTAGACGAGTTTGTAAGCAGGAAAAGTGCGGGTGAAGACCTTGCAGAAATGGAATGGTGGCAACAGCAGGGCACAAGCATAATGTATATGAAGGCAATTCCAATGCAGGGCTTGTGTTTAAGTTGCCATGGCATAACGGTAGAGACCTCACTTAAAAACCATATCAAGGAGCTCTACCCTCGCGATACCGCGATGGGCTTTAAAATAGGTGAGATTCGCGGAGCATTTAGCTTGCAAAAATATATAGAGTTAGCTAATGGATAAATTATTAAGTAAATATTTATCGCCTAAACAAAAACAATGGGCATGGTTTGTGATTCTTTGGTGCTTTGGTTTGTTCTGCGTTGTGAGTATGGGCGCGGTGATCAAATTTATTATGAACATTTAGTGTTATTTCATAACTTCAACATGTTTATAGGTCAAAAATACGTGTTGAAGAAAAGTAATCAAAGTTGAACTGAGTCAATTCACCTGCTTGTTGCCCAGGCACGGGTAATAAACGGACGGTTAAAGGTTTATTTAAGGACAGAGACAACATCGCTGTGTCTCGCATTAATCCCTCAATTTTTTTCTGAGGTGTATTGCCACTAACAGGGATGACATCCAAGCCGGTACCGCCAACAGCTGCGCAAGCCAATAGCGTTGCGATATTAAAATTCTCACTGATAGCGTTTTGTGCGAGCACTGCATCTTCTAGTGGCAAAAGCATGACCGCACAGTAGCCGGCGCGATTAAAGTTAGCGGCATCCAAGCTTTGTTTGATTAAACCAATGGCTGCCATTGTGCCGGGGCCACCAAAAGGTTCGTTTGTGAGTAATTCCACAATACGACCAAAAGAACGAGGAATGCTTGGGTAGGGTGATGGCGTCATATCAATGCCGCGGTAGGTTATATTAGTGAGCGCGGCAGCTTCGGTTCCCAGCTTATCAAGCGTTGCTCCGAGGCGGTTAAACGTGGCTGTTAAGGACGGCTCTGCTAACCAGCGCTGTTCAGTATTATCAAAGGTTTCTAATAAGTCGACAAGGATATCTGCGGATTCGATAGCCATTGAAAAGGCGGTTGAGCTGTTTCCATCGTGCCAAGCGGCAGGAAAAAACGGGCTAAATGCTGGCATATTGGCGACCATGCAATAGCGTAAATTACCAAAACCGTCTTCTTTGATGGTTGAGTTATCCACCACGACTTGCGCTGCAGGTGGCAGGCAGTCTGTTTTGAGTCCATTTGCCTGATCGGCCAATTGTACGGAGGTAAATACCCAATCAGTTGCCTCAATGATGGCAGGGATTCCAGCCATAAGTTGTTTGATTAAGCTGTTTTCAGTGCTTGCCTCGTCAGTGCTTAAGCTTGCTCCAAGTGTCCCTAGGGCTACATGTTTAAAGCCTGCTTGATTGGCAACTTGTTCGTACTGGCTGGCAAACAAGGCTAAATGCTCAGCGCTGGCGCCTTCGGGGAAAATTTTTTCGAGTGGTTGGCTGGCTAGGCGTAAACTTTGCACGGCAAAACCTGCGTCAGTAAATAACTTTTTAACCTGCAAGGCTTGTTTGCCGAGAGGTGCAATTTGTTGCTCCATCTGTTGTTTGTCGGTATTGATTGGCAGTTCAGTGAAAAAGGTAAGGGCGCGAATTTCCATCTGGTCTCCTGAGTAAAGCGTTGTGCAGCGATTAAATGTGTATTGGGAGTCTTAATAGGTTGATAGTTAATATATCAGAACCGGTGAGTGCCAGTGCATAGCTAAAAAGAAACCCCTTCAGATGGTTTAGCAAATTTGTGTGTTTGCTGGCTGTTTTTAAGAGCGATGGGCTTGCAACGTGATGGTATCAATGGGTTTTAAAATGAAGGGGCTTTTTTTGTGAATGAGAACATGCGTTTTTGAAATTAAAACCAAACAATAATGTCATTATTATTCAATAGGTTACGTTTTTATGGCACTGCTTGCCGATCATCTGCTTGTTCCGCAATATTTCTTTATCAGAAGGGTTTAACAAAAGAATTTCTAGTATTTTCTTTAATAAAGCGATGCAAGCCAATGATTTTTATTGCCTTTATTGTTTATTTAAATGTGTTTTCCAATGGCCTTTATAAACCCTAGCTAAGTGTTTGTTCGTAAAGAAAGTATTTATGGAATGGGAAACTTGACAGAGTGGTATTTTCATCCTTATAGTGCAAAAAAGTGGGGTAAAGTGGTAGAAAAGGGAATAAATCAAATAAGGGGCCGGTTTTGTTTAGAGGGGTTAATAACGTGACGTTGGATGCAAAGGGGCGATTGTCTATCCCTACGCGTTATCGTGCGCAGTTGAAAACCTCTTGTGATGGGCAAATGATGATGACGGTTGATCGTGAACATAGTCTCTTATTATATCCCTTGCCGGTTTGGGAGGATATAGAACGAAAATTGATTAAATTGCCTACCCTAAATAAGCAAGCCAGACGTTTGCAGCGTTTATTAATTGGGCACGCAACCGAATGCGAATTGGATGGGCAGGGCCGAGTGCTTGTGTCGCCACCCCTACGAGAATTTGCTGGACTGGATAAGAAAACAGTCATGATAGGACAGGGAAACAAGTTCGAAATTTGGAATGAGCAAACATGGGTCACTAAGCGTGACATATGGTTTGAAGAGGAGAGTGCAGAAGACGGTGAGCTTTCACCTGAACTGGGAACCTTGTCGCTTTGATGTCTACTGGTGAATTACATAAGCCGGTTTTATTGGATGAAGCGATAGAGGGGCTGATACGACAAACTGATGGGGTTTATATCGATGGAACCTTTGGTCGTGGTGGTCATAGCGGGTCAATATTGCAGGTCTTGTCGCCTCAGGGGCGCTTATTGGCCATTGATAAGGATATGGATGCTGTGAACTCCCCCCAAGCACAAGCATTATTAAAAGACGAACGATTTGAATTAGCGCACAGTAGTTTTGCACAGATGGAGCAATTGGCACAAGAACGGCATTGGGATGGCGCGGTTGATGGTATTTTGCTAGACCTTGGTGTGTCGTCCCCCCAGTTAGATGTTGCAGAACGTGGCTTTAGCTTTATGAAAGATGGGCCTTTAGATATGAGAATGGATTCAACGCAGGGCGAGTCAGCAGCGCAATGGCTTTCTCATGTTGAAGAAGGCGAGCTGGTTAAAGTGCTAAGGGTTTATGGTGAGGAAAAGTTTGCTCGTAAAATTGCAGCAGAAATTGTTCTTCAGCGCAAGGAAATGGCGATTGAAACAACGGCTCAATTAGCGGCACTAATTGCAAATGTTGTGAAAAGGCGAGAACCCGGCAAACATCCTGCAACAAGAAGCTTTCAAGCCATTCGAATTAAAATTAACAAAGAACTCGATGACCTTGAGCAGGCCTTGGCAAGCTCATTGAGTATGTTGAAACAAGGCGGCCGCTTAGCCGTTATTAGCTTTCATTCGTTAGAAGACAGAATTGTGAAACGGTTTATACGTGAGCAGTCGCGTGGAGAGATCGTTCCTCGCCATCTTCCAATGCCGTTAGATGCTAAAAAGCCGGTGTTAAAAGTGGTGGGTAAGGCAATTAAAGCGTCTGCGAATGAAGTAGCGGGTAATGTTCGAAGTCGCAGCGCTGTATTACGTATTGCAGAGAAATTGTAATGGCAGATCAAAGTCTAGCAGGTATTACAGTTATTTTATTGGTGTTGGTGATGGTGTCGGCATTGGCCGTTGTGTACGTGAAATATGATGCGCGTTTAATGTTTAATCAGCTACAAAAAGAATTACGAGAACAGGATAGGTTGGGCGTTGAATGGAATCGTTTGCAGTTAGAGCAAAACACTTGGTCATCAAATAACCGAATAGAAAAACTAGCTCGTACAAAGTTAAATTTACAGGCGCCTACGTCGGCACAAATTGTTTACGTAAAAGTTAAATGAAGTATTCACATCAACAATCTAATAACACTGTGCAGAAGGTTATTGTGCCTGAGTTGGCGGGGCGTCGCCGATTTATTCTGGCGTGTTTTATGTTGATGATGTGCGTGCTGATTTATCGGGCAATTGATTTACAAGTATTAAATAATAGTTATTTGCAAAAGCGCGGAGAAGCGGTTCATTTGCGTGACATCAAATTACCTGCTTATCGTGGAAAAATTACAGATGTAGGTGGGCACGCGTTGGCCATTAGTGCACCAGTGAGTTCTGTTTGGGTGAACCCGCAAGAGTTGGAGCTGGGCACTAAAAAGAAAGAGTTTGCAAAGCTGCTTGGTTTGAAGGTTAGCGCACTTGATAAGAAGCTTAAAAAAGTAGCCTCGAGGCGGTTTGTCTATTTGCGTCGCCATATGGATCCACAGGTGACGGCAATGATTGATCAGTTGCAATTACCAGGGGTGTATTTACAAAAGGAATATAGGCGCTATTACCCTGATGGCGAGGTGGCAGCACATCTTGTTGGCTTTACAAATATTGATGATGAAGGGCAAGAGGGCCTTGAATTAGCCTGGGATGAATCATTAAAAGGCTCAGCAGGTGCCGAGCGTGTGCTTCGTGATGGCAAACGCAGAATGGTAAAGCATGTTGATAACATACGTGCGCCTATTCCCGGTCAAGATATTCGGCTAACGATAGACCGGCGTTTGCAATATTTAGCATACCGAGAGTTAAAGGCGGCCGTCGCGCAGCAAAAGGCCACGTCTGGTTCATTAGTGTTGCTGAATGCTGAAACTGGCCAGTTGTTAGCAGTGGCAAACCAGCCTGCCTTTAATCCAAACGATCGTTCTAAGATTAAAGCGAGTCATGTTCGTAACAGAGCCTTTGTTGATTTGTTCGAACCCGGTTCAACAATGAAGCCCTTTACCGTTGCGGCAGGCATGGAATCGGGTGTCTTTGATGCTTCTACCGTGATTGATACCAACCCCGGTTATATGCGAGTGGGACGTAGTCAAGTGCGGGATCACCGTAATTACGGTGAAATAGATTTAGCAACGCTACTACTTAAGTCAAGTAATGTGGCGTCAGCAAAAATTGCTTTGGGCATTCCTGGCGAAAAGTTATGGGGTATGTTGAATAGTTTAGGGTTTGGTCAGTCAGCAGGCCTTGGGTTTCCGGGAGAAGCTCGTGGCAAACTAGTTGGCTATGAGCAGTGGCGGCCGATTGAAACGGCGACCTTGTCATTTGGTTATGGTTTGTCTACCTCGGCATTGCAATTAGCACGTGCTTATTCGGTTATTGCGAATGAAGGTGTTTTAGAGCCGATTTCGTTAGTGGTTGATGAAGCGGCTGCTGAAAGTGTGCGGGTGATGAGTCCAACAGTTGCTAACAGTGTGCGCAATATGATGCGCGGTGTGGTTACTAAAGCGGGTACAGCGCCCAGAGCAAAGGTGTACGGTTACTCGGTTGCCGGTAAAACAGGCACTGTAAAAAAAGCGATCGCTGGTGGCTACGCAGAAGATAAATACTTAGGTGTGTTTGCAGGCATGGCGCCAGCTAGCGACCCAAAATTAGTAATGGTTGTGGTGATTGATGAGCCAAAAGCAGGCGATTACTATGGTGGTTTAGTGGCCGCACCAGTATTTTCCAGAGTGATGTCTGGGGCGTTACGCTTAATGAATATTGCACCGGACAACCTCGATAAGGCAACCGTGTTTGCATCACTTGAAAGAGGTATTCAATGATGCCAGCTAAGCAAAATTCTTCGTTGCTGCCTTTGCAAACCGTGTTGGACGGCTTGTTGGAGGTTGACTCAGACTTACGTATTGCAAATTTGAGTGTAGATGCGCGCAATATTCAAAAAGATGACGTATTTATAGCAGTCGCTGGTTCACAAAAGCATGGCCTTATGTACGCAGAACAAGCGATACAAGCTGGCGCCGTTGCGATTATTTATGACCCTGAAGCAGGGGGTGAATTTTTAGCCGAGAAAGTAAAAAAAGCACATAGCATTTCCCTCTTTAAGCTTGCCAACCTTGGTGAGCATATCAGCATCATGGCTGCGCGTTTATATCAATTTCCATCGAAGGAGTTATCTGTGGTCGGGATTACTGGCACCAATGGTAAAACCTCGGTGAGCCACTTTATTGCTCAGGCATTAAATGTACAGACAAATTCATCCGCTATCATCGGTACCTTAGGCTGGGGACAGGTTGATGATTTAAAGAAAACGATCAATACCACTCCAGATGCAGTGAGTGTTCAGCGGCAACTGGCGACTTTACGCGACGAAGGCATTGCAACCGTTGCGATGGAAGTTTCTTCGCATGGTTTAGATCAAGGGCGGGTTAAGGCGGTTGCGTTTAAGGGCGCTGTGTTCACAAATTTAACACATGACCATTTGGATTATCATCAAACCCTTGAGGCTTATGGTGATGCTAAATTAACCTTATTCAAATGTCCTTCATTAAGCTTTGTTGTTCTAAATCGGGATGATGCCTTTAGTGAGCGGATTAAAAACGCACTGTCATCAAGCGTTAAAGTGTATTCATTCTCAAGGTCGAGCTGCTATTCAACAGTTGAAAATTGTTTGTTTATCTCTAATGAACGATTGCTAGCAACGGGCTTATCATTCGAGTTGTCTTTTAATGGGTGTACTGTTCAAGTTCACTCTGAACTGTTTGGTGCTTTCAATATTGATAACCTTGTTGCAAGCACTGCTGTGTTAATAGCAATGGGTGATGAATTGAGTGTCGCCGTTGCTAAGGTTGAAAAGGTGAAGGCCGTTGAAGGGCGTATGCAACGGGTTTTAGTTGAAGGGGCTGAGCCCGAAGTGGTGGTTGATTATGCGCACACACCAGATGCCTTAAGGCTTGCTTTGCAAAGCTTGCGTCAGCACTGCAAAGGAACCTTAAGATTGGTTTTTGGCTGTGGCGGTAATCGGGATGAAGCAAAGCGTCCACTAATGGGGGCCATAGCGGATGAGTTAGCCGATAGTATTGTTATTACAAATGACAACCCACGTTTTGAATCAGCTGAAGCGATCGCTGAGCAGATTAAAGCAGGCATTAGTCATGTGGCTAAGCTGACCGTTACGCTTGATCGTGGGCAGGCAATACAGCAAACCATTGCAAGTGCCGCTAAAAACGACATTATTTTAGTGGCCGGTAAAGGGCACGAAGAATACCAACAGATACAGAATGAAAAAATAGCTTTTAGCGATGTTGCACAGGTAAAAGATGCATTAAATGCAAGCGTATTGAGCGAAGAGGGAGGTCACGGATGCAAACCATGAGCCTTCAGCAAGCAGCGGTTATCACTAAAGGGCACCTTGTGGGTGAAAACGTGAGCTTTAATGCCATTAGTACAGACACAAGAAAGATCCAACAGGGTGATCTTTTTGTTGCCTTACAAGGTGAAAATTTTGACGCAAATGATTTTGTAGAACAGGCCAATAAGAACGGTGCAGTGGCGGCGATTGTTAGTGCTGAGATAAGTGTTGATATGCCATATGTGAGAGTAGACGACACTTTATTAGCTTTAACGCAAATCGCAAAAGAACAACGTAAAGCGCTGGATATCCCCCTGGTCGCTATTACGGGCAGTAATGGCAAAACCAGTGTAAAAGAAATGTTAGCAAGCATTTTAAGCGGTTCGAATAAAGTGCTAGCAACAGAAGGTAATCTGAATAATCAAATAGGCGTGCCGCTTACTTTATTAAGGCTAACCGACGAATATGATGTTGCAGTGATTGAAATGGGCGCAAGTCATTCAGGTGATATTGCGCATTTATGTGATATTGCAGCACCAACCGTGGCGATTTTAAATAATGTTGGCTCAGCGCACTTAGAGGGGTTTGGCAGTATTCAGGGTGTTGCCAACGCGAAAGGTGAAATTGTTTCAGGAGTTAGTGAAACAGGGACGGCGATTCTTAATCAAGAAGAGCCTTGGTTAGACCAATGGCTGGCGTTACTTGGAAATAGACGTGTTATTCGTTTCGGCTGGTCTGATAATGCCGATGTGTGGGCAGATATTGAATCGGTACAAACGGGTATTTTTAACGGTCAATTTAAAACGACTTTTATTCTGCATTATCAGCAAGAACAGGTCGAAATTCAGCTAAACCTTATCGGTACGCATAATGTTCTAAATGCACTTGCGGCGGCCAGTGCAGCCATCAGTTTAGGCGAGTCGCTCACTGATATTAAAGAAGGGTTAGAGCGACTGATGGTGGTAAAAGGTCGGATGCAATCATTAAAAGGCGTTAATAACAGTGTTGTTATTAATGATTGCTACAACGCAAACCCTAAATCATTTGAAGCAGCCATGGCCTGTTTAAAAAATATACAGCAACCTGTGTGGTTAGTGCTGGGTGATTTTGCAGAGCTTGGGACTGAGAGTATGCAGATTCATCGGCAGTTAGGTGCAGACATTGAAACCAGTCATGTAGAGCGTTTTTATGCTGTCGGTGAGCAGATGAAAGCGGCGGTGAATGAGTTTAATAAGCACAGTAAGTCGCCAAATCGGCAGGCGGTTCACTTTTCTACTAAAGACGCGTTGGCAGTGCACTTAGAGCATGAGCTGAGTGCGGATACAGTGATTTTGCTAAAAGGCTCTCGTTCACAGGGTTTAGAAACTATTGTTGAAAAAATAACACTTAAAGAGGACAGCGTATGTTGTTAATGATTGCAGACTGGCTGTCTGAATACCACAGTGGTTTTAGAGTGTTTCACTATCTGACGATGCGTTCGATTTTAGGCACGTTAACGGCGTTGTTTATCGCCTTTCTTGTTGGGCCAACCATGATTCGTAGGTTGACGTTTCATAAGATAGGTCAGGCGGTACGTGATGATGGTCCGGAAACACATTTTAAAAAAGCGGGCACGCCAACAATGGGCGGGACGTTAATTTTAGTGGCCGTTGGTTTGAGTACCTTGTTGTGGGCTGATCTTTCCAATCGATATGTTTGGGTCGTGTTGCTGGTTACCCTGTTAACAGGGGTAATAGGCTTTATTGATGATTATAAAAAAGTAGCCTTGCAAGACCCCAAAGGCTTGTCGGCGGGTAAAAAATATTTAGGTCAGTCAATGATTGCCTTATCGGCGGCGTTATTTTTGTATTACACAGCGGTATCGCCCATTGAAACGACACTGTTCGTACCATTTTTTAAAGATGTAAGCCTTCAACTAGGCTGGTTCTTTGTTCCGTTGACTTATTTTGTGATCGTTGGCACCAGTAATGCGGTTAATTTAACCGATGGTTTGGATGGCCTAGCGATCATGCCGACAGTCTTAGTCGCAGGTGCGTTGGGTATTTTTGCGTATTTATCTGGGAATGCACAATTTGCTCAATATTTGGCGATTCCTAGCTTACAAGGAACGGGTGAACTGGTTGTGTTTTGTGGGGCGATAGTGGGTGCAGGTATGGGTTTCCTATGGTTTAACGCTTACCCCGCAATGGTTTTTATGGGAGATGTGGGTGCGCTGGCGTTAGGGGCTGCCTTGGGGGTTTTAGCAGTCTTAGTACGCCAAGAATTGGTGTTAATCATCATGGGCGGTGTGTTTGTGATGGAAACGGTTTCGGTCATCTTGCAAGTGGCCTCGTTTAAATTAACCGGTAAGCGCATTTTTAGAATGGCACCTATCCATCATCATTTCGAGTTAAAAGGCTGGCCAGAGCCAAGAATTATTGTTCGTTTTTGGATTATCACCGTTATTTTGGTGTTAATCGGGTTGTCTACGTTAAAACTAAGATAATGGAAGCACTGATGCAAAATGATTTTCACTATCAACGTTTAGGTTTAGCCCGTTTGGGCTTGGATCAAGATGGCGTGCGTGTACTTGTTGTGGGTCTGGGCGTGACCGGTTTATCGGTGATTAGATTCCTGCAACAAAATCATATTGAAGTGGCTGTGGTTGATAGCCGTGAAACTCCGCCTGGTTTAGATGTGGTTGAAGAATCATTTCGGGATATTGCGGTGTTTACTGGCGGTTTTGATCATGATTTTTTTGAAGCAGCGACGCATATTATTGTGAGTCCTGGGGTGACGTTGGAGGAGCAAGAAATTCAAGCAGCATCAGAACGTGGTGTGCCTGTGTTTGGTGATATAGACCTTTTCGCGGTGTGTGTAGATGCGCCTGTTGTAGGTATTACTGGTTCAAATGGAAAAAGTACCGTGACAACCTTATTGGGCCAGATGGCTGAAAAAGCTCAATGGGATGTCCGAGTCGGTGGAAACCTAGGGACACCGGCTTTAGATTTGTTAACCGAGAAAACGGCCGACTTGTATGTTTTAGAACTATCTAGTTTTCAGCTTGAAAGAACCTCTCAGCTTAAAGCTGATGTGGCGGCGCTGCTGAACATTAGTGATGACCATATGGATCGTTATCGCAGCGTGGTGGCTTATTGTGATGCGAAACAACGAATCTTTTTTGGTGAGGGCGTAGCGGTTTTTAACCGTCAAGACGAGATGGTTAACGCATTGGAATTACCATCGGAACGTCAAGGTGTTTCATTTGGCTTGGATCAGCCTAATGGTGATCATTATGGTCTGCTATCGGTGGACGGCGGAGAATGGTTGTCAAAAGGTAGTGAGCCTATTTTGCAAGTTGCTGAGTTAAAAATTAAAGGCACACATAATATTCAAAATGCTCTAGCTGCGATGGCGATGGCCGATGCGCTAAAGATTCCAGTAGCGGCTCAACAAATAGCATTAAGAGAGTTTTCAGGCCTTAGTCATCGAACGCAATGGGTGACTGAGTTAAAGGGTGTTACATGGATAAATGATTCTAAAGCCACCAACCCAGGAGCCTGTTTAGCGGCGCTAAATGGTTTGCCTGCTCCGATTATTCTAATTGCTGGCGGTGATGGAAAAGGCGCTGACTTTAGTTTGTTAAAGCAGAGTATTCAGTCAAATGTTTCATTGGTCATATTGCTTGGGCGTGATGCTAAAAGGTTTCAGCAAGAAGCGGTTGGGTCAATACCTTGTGAATTGGTTGCTAATATCGAAAAAGCCGTTCAACTAGCCGCTGAGCATGCAGTATCTGGAGACACAGTATTATTGTCGCCTGCTTGTGCATCGCTGGACCAATTTGCAAGTTATCAGCAACGTGGTGAGCATTTTATGGCGGCTGTGGAGGCGTTAGAACGATGAGTGCTGCGATGTTAGGCGTAGGAGAGTCTTCACGAGTGGCAAGACGTGGCCGTTACTATTTAGATGGCTGGATGTTATTTGCGGCTATGAGTTTGCTTTGCATTGGTTATGTGATGGTGGTGTCGGCTTCATTACACATTGGCGAAAGAGTGTTCGACAATATTTGGCATTACCCTGCACGTCAGGCGGCACATATTGTTGTGGGTTTGATCTTGGCGTTTGTCATGGCTAATGTTCCATTATCGGCATGGGAGCAAAGTGGGCCTAACCTAATTTTGGTAGCGATCGCCCTACTGGTCTTGGTGTTTATTCCGGGTATCGGCGTGAAGGTAAATGGTAGTTACCGCTGGATTAATTTGGGCGTAGCTCGACTTCAAGTCTCAGAAATTGTAAAGCTTGTTTGTATTGTTTATATGGCAGGTTTTTTAACGCGTCATGTTCATGTTGTCCGCGAGTCTATCAAAGGGGTAATACGCCCTATGCTACCGCTAGGTGTGGTGTTCGGTTTGTTGTTGGCTGAGCCTGATTTTGGTGCAACTTTTGTTATTGGCTTTAGTGTGATGTGCATGATGTTTTTAGGGGGTGCACGTCTTATAGAGTTTTTGACCCTTGTGTTGATGGGAGTTGTATTAGGTGTACTGGCGATTGCTTCTTCAACTTACAGAATGGAACGAGTGACAGCTTTCATGGATCCTTGGGCAGATCACTTAGGTTCGGGGTTTCAGCTGGTTCAATCGCTTATTGCAATGGGCCGTGGTGAATGGTTTGGGGTAGGGCTAGGTAGTAGTATCCAAAAGTTGTTTTATTTACCAGAAGCGCATACCGATTTTATTTTTGCGGTTCTCAGTGAAGAATTGGGTTTTATAGGGTCTAGTGTGGTGATTTTGTTATTTGGTTTATTACTATGGCGTGCTTTTCAAATAGGTAAGGCCGCAGAGCGATTAAACCTAAGATTTTATTCATTATTAGCTTACGGTTTAGGTGTCTGGATTGGCCTGCAATCGTTTGTAAATATTGCTGTAAATATGGGTGTGTTACCGACGAAAGGGTTAACCTTGCCTTTAATGAGCTATGGTGGAAGTAGCATGATTGTAATGTGCATGGTCGTGGGTTTGTTGTGCCGTATTTACCATGAAACACAACAACAGTACATGTCTCAATTGAAAGGAGGCGCGGCATGGCATTACGCATAATGATTATGGCGGGTGGCACAGGTGGGCACGTCTTTCCAGCCTTGGCTGTGGCAGATTACTTACAGAATGCTGGATACATGGTTAGCTGGTTAGGCACCAAAAAGGGCATTGAAGCAACAGTAGTGCCGGAAGCCGGTATTGAAATTGACTGGTTAAGCGTATCCGGTTTGCGAGGCAAAGGTCTAGTGAGTTTATTGCTAGCGCCAATAATGATGTTAAAAGCCTGCTATCAGGCCTCTAACATCATTCGTCGTCGTCAACCCGATGTGATATTAGGGCTGGGTGGTTTTGCCTCAGGCCCTGGTGGTTTGATGGCTTGGTTACACAAAACGCCGCTGGTTATACATGAACAAAACCGGGTGCCAGGTACAACAAATCGTTTGTTAAAAAAGTTGGCTAAGCGGGTATTAGAAGCCTTTCCAAATAGTTTTGATGAACAGACAGGCGCTATCTTTACAGGTAACCCAGTTAGAAAAGAGTTGTTAGGCGGCTCGGTGGGTGAGCCAAAGAAAAATACAAATATTTTAGTCGTTGGTGGCAGCTTGGGTGCATCGGTATTAAATGAGGTGGTGCCTGAAGCATTACAAAGCCTACAGGCTAGTTTAAGCGTTAACGTTATTCATCAGGCAGGCAAAGCGACCATACAGATTGCTAGAGAAAAATATAGTGAGGCGGGTGTTGCAGCAGATATTCGAGAGTTTATTGCGGATATGAAGCAAGTATATCAATGGGCGGATATTGTGATTTGTAGGGCAGGAGCAATGACCATTTCTGAGTTAGCAATAATGGGCTTACCTTCCATTCTTGTGCCACTGCCGCATGCCATAGATGATCATCAAACTAAAAATGCAGCCTACTTAGCAGATGCAGAGGCGGCTGTGTTGATGCCGCAGGCGACACTGACATCACAGAACCTGTCAGAAACATTAAAGGCCTTGCTTACTAATGAAAATCAATTATCAGATATGCGTAAAAAAGCACGGTCGTTAGCAAAACCAGAGGCAACAGAATTGGTTGCTAATGCTTGTTTGGAGGTGGCTTTATGATGCCCAATACGCATAAACATTATTCAGCGCACTTAGGTTTTGGCAAACTTAAGCGTATTCATTTTATCGGCATTGGTGGTGCGGGAATGAGTGGCATAGCCGAAGTGTTGATCAACCTTGGCTATGAGGTATCAGGGTCAGATATTCGTAATAGTAAAGTAACTGAGCGATTAGCGAACCAAGGTGCGACCATTTACATCGGGCACATGGCCGAGAATGTAGACGGTTGCGATGTAGTGGTAACCTCAACAGCGGTTCAAAAAGACAATGCAGAAGTTGTTGCTGCGAAAGAGCAACGTGTGCCGGTTATTCCGCGCGCTGAAATGCTTGCGGAATTGATGCGGTTTAGGTTTGGTATTGCAATTGCCGGTACGCATGGAAAAACCACAACAACTAGTCTATTGGCAGTGCTGATGACAGAGGGGCAACTGGACCCTACCTTTGTGATTGGTGGTTTGTTAAACAGTGCAGGGTCAAATGCAAAACTGGGTGAAAGCCATTACTTGGTTGCAGAAGCAGATGAAAGTGATGCGTCATTTTTACACCTTCAACCCATGATTGCAGTGGTCACCAATATTGATGAAGACCATATGAGTACATACGGTGGCGATTTTCAGCAAGTGAAAGATGCCTTTCAGTCGTTTTTACATCAATTGCCATTTTATGGTTTAGCGGTGATGTGTGTTGATGATGAGAATATACGCGAATTGGCGCCATCGATTGGTAAACCTATTTTGAGTTATGGCATTGATCAAGCAGCAGATTTTCAGGCGTTGAATGTAAAACAAGAAGGCTTTCGAACACATTTTAATTTAAAGCGTTTGGGTAATAAGGGGCAGTTACCGTTAACCTTGAATATGCCGGGTAAACATAATGTTTTAAATGCTCTGGCGGCAATTGCAGTGGCCAGTGAGTTGGGCGTATCTGATGAGGCGATTGCATCTGGCCTGAATCACTTTAAGGGTGTTGGACGACGCTTCCAAGTGAATGGCGAAATAAAGCGAGAAGGTGGTTCAGCTTTATTGGTTGATGACTATGGGCATCACCCTCGTGAAGTTATCGCCACCATTAAAGCTGTGCGTGAAGGCTGGTCAGACAAGCGCTTGGTTTTGGTTTTTCAACCACACCGTTACTCTAGAACACACGATATGTTTGAAGATTTTGTCGATGTGTTAAATGAGGTGGATGTATTGGTATTACTTGACGTGTTTGCTGCTGGTGAAAAACCAATTGCTGGTTCTGATGGGGCAGCCTTGAGTAAGGCCATTCGGCAACGAGGAAAAATTATTCCTGTATTCGTCAAGGATATTCAGCAACTCCCCGATGTTTTAGATGGTGTTTTATTAGCCAATGACATTGTGGTGACCTCTGGGGCCGGAGATATTGGTGCCGCATCTGCAAAGTTAGAAAAACAGTTAAATACTCTAAGCGACCTTGGGCAAACGACCTAGGGGCTTATGCATATGATGATGAAAAATACTCACCAATTAACAGGACGCTTGATGGAGAAGGAGCCCTTGGCTCGTTATACATCATGGCGTGTGGGTGGTATTGCAGATCGGTTATATAAACCAGCAGGTATAGAGGACGTACAACAATATTTGAAGTCGCTACCAGCTGGCGAGCCAGTACTTTGGTTGGGCTTGGGTAGTAATGTATTAATTCGTGATGGTGGCGTGCGCGGCTCAGTCATTTATACACGCGGTTGTTTAAAACAGATGGAACAATTGGCTGACGGAATGCTTAAAGTTGAAGCAGGTGTGCCGTGTGCTTTGGTGGCTAAACTAGCTGCAGAAAAAGGCTTGTCTGGGGCGGAGTTTTTAGCCGGTATTCCCGGCACAATGGGTGGTGCATTAGCTATGAATGCAGGTGCATTTGGTGGTGAAACATGGGCGTTAGTTAGTAAGGTTGTTTTGTTGAATCGGCATGGGGATTTAATAGTACGCGAGGCGGATGATTTTGACGTGGGCTATCGCTCAGTATCACTGGCTGATGATGAGTGGTTTGTAGCGTGTTATTTAGATATTCCTCAAGGTGGCAATAAAGAAAGTCGTGAAAAAATACGTCAGTTATTGGCTAAACGTTCACAAACACAACCTACAAATGTTCCTAGCGGTGGATCTGTTTTCAAAAACCCTGAAGGAGACCATGCGGCGCATTTAGTTGAAATAACAGGCTTGAAAGGTTATCGAATTGGCGGTGCGCAAGTATCAGAGAAACATTCGAACTTTATATTAAATACAGGTCATGCCACGGCTAAGGACATTGAACGTCTCATTGAATATGTCAAAGGTCAGGTGCATAAAAATCAGGGTGTTTTGCTTGAAACAGAAGTTCGTATTATCGGTGAGGAAAAGGCGCAATGAGCACTATTCAATCCGCTAAATCTTTTGGCAAGGTTGCTGTGGCAATGGGTGGGCATGCTGCTGAGCGTGACATTTCATTATTAAGTGGTGAGGCCGTTTTGTCAGCCCTTAAAGCACAGGGGGTTGATGCGATTAAGTTTGATACGGCAGCCTCTGACATCATGGAGTTAAAAGAAAAAGGTATAGACCGTGTTTTTAATATTATGCACGGGCGTGGTGGAGAAGATGGCCAATTGCAAGGTGCTTTAGAACTAATTGGCATTCCCTACACAGGGAGTGGTGTATTGGGGTCTGCATTGGGCATGGATAAGTTAAGAACAAAAAACTGTTGGCTGGGTGCTGGGCTTCCAACACCAAAATGGATGGTGCTAGAAAAAGAATCCGATATAGACGCATGCGTAGTTGCGCTAGGTTTTCCAGTCATGGTTAAACCAGCGCTAGAAGGCTCTAGTTTGGGGATGGCAAAAGCAAATACCATAGAGCAGCTTCGTGAAGCGTATAAAAAAGCAATGAAATTTACCTGTGATGTTATGGCAGAGCAGTGGGTTGAAGGAGCAGAGTACACCGTGGCTGTACTAGCAGATAAAGCGTTGCCAGTGATTAGATTGGAAACCCCCAATGAGTTTTATGATTACGAAGCGAAATATCAGGCAGAAACAACTCAATACCACTGCCCCTGTGGGCTAACTGCTGAACAAGAACAGGCCTTACAACATTTATCGATTAAAGCCTTTAAGTTGTTGGCTGGTGAAGGTTGGGGGCGCGTTGATTTAATGTTAGATGCACAAGGAAAGCCGCAGTTATTAGAAATAAATACGGTACCTGGAATGACCGACCACAGCTTAGTCCCAATGGCCGCAAAACAGGCAGGTATTGATTTTAATACATTAGTTTGGCAGATATTGGAAACCAGCTTTGCGAAGGAGGGGGCATGAAGAGTGTGATGATTGATTTGCTTCAGCAAAATGAAGTGTTGGTTAAAAAGAGCGTTCTTTCTCTAATAGTAGCGATTGTTGTATGGCAGTTCGTTAGCTGGTTAATGCAACCAAGCACGATGCCCATTAAACAGGTGCGTATCGGTGGTGAATTAAATTATGTGACAGCTGAGGATATTTCAACATCGTTATCAGCATTAGTTGATACCGGGTATTTCGCGATGAATAGCAGTGAAATTGTTAAACAAGCGACGGCCTTACCCTGGGTGAATAAAGCAACAATTAGGCGTGTGTGGCCAGATACTATTGTGTTGACCTTGGTGGAACAAAAGCCTGCTGCGATTTGGAATAAAACGGCCTTGCTGAATACACAGGGCGAGGTATTTAAACCGGTATTTGATAAAAGCTTAGAAACATTGCCAAGTTTATCAGGCGTGGAGACGAGTAGTCAGGCGATACTTGAAGAATATAGAAAAGTTAATAACGCAATAAAAAGCACGGGTATTCAAGTCAGCAAATTGAGTTTAGCAGAGCACGGTAGTTGGTCGGCAGTAATGAGCAATGGCATAAAAGTAAGTGTGGGTCATCAGTCGCCTGAACAGGCAATTGGTAAATCATTAAGGTTATTGGCATCGCTGGAAGGCAGTTTGATAGATCAGCTTGCGAAGGTGGATTTGCGTTACCCAAATGGGGTGTCCGTACAGTGGAAAGACGGTTATAAATTTGCTGACCGGGTTGAGCAAATAGCCGAATTAAAATTGAAAAAGGATCAGCCAGTTAAAGGCTAAGAACAATGAAGAAAAACAGTGATAAGAATTTAATTGTTGGTTTAGATATAGGTACATCTAAAGTGGCGGCCATTGTGGGGGAAATAACCCCAGATGGAACGATTGATGTCATCGGTATCGGAACTAATAGTTCGCGAGGTTTGAAAAAAGGCGTGGTGGTTAACCTCGAGTCTACAGTGCATTCAATTCAACGCGCTGTAGAAGAGGCTGAGTTGATGGCGGGGTGTCAAATTCACTCAGTATTTGTGGGGATAGCAGGCAGTCACATCAGTAGCTTGAACTCCAGTGGTGTGGTGGGTATTAAAGAAAGCGAAGTGATTCCATCAGACATAGAGAGAGTGATTGATGCGGCAAGGGCAGTGGTTATTCCTGCGGATCAAAAGATTCTTCACATCATGCCACAAGAATTCATTATCGATGGACAAGAGGGCATTAAAGAGCCTGTTGGAATGGCGGGCATCAGGCTGGAAGCAAAAGTACATATTGTGACCGGCGCAGTGAGTGCAGCGCAGAATATTATTAAATGTGTAAGGCGTTGTGGTTTAGAAGTAGGCGATATCATTTTAGAGCAGCTGGCATCGAGCAGTTCGGTGCTCACGGATGATGAAAAAGAACTGGGCGTTTGTTTGGTTGATATTGGTGGTGGCACGACGGATATTGCAGTTTTTTGTGATGGCTTTATTCGCCACACCGCGGTTATTCCAATTGCCGGAGACCAAGTTACTAATGATATCGCTGTTGCATTACGGACGCCTACCCAGCATGCCGATGAAATTAAGTTGAAATATGCATGTGCGCTGACTCAATTAGTTCAAGAGGACGAAATGATTGATGTGCCAAGCATAGGCGATCGGCCGGCACGAAAAATTTCACGTGGAAATTTGGCTGAAATTATTGAGCCTCGCTATGAGGAATTAATGATGCTTGTACAGGCTGAGCTGAGGCGCTCGGGCTACGAGGACATTGTTGCCGCAGGGATTGTGCTAACGGGCGGCAGTGCAAAGGTAGAGGGATTGGTTGAATTGGCAGAAGAGGTATTCCACATGCCCGTTCGCCTGGGTTATCCGCAGTATGTGTCTGGTTTAAGCGAGGTGGTTCGTAATCCGATATATGCAACCAGTGTTGGGTTGTTGTTGTTTGGGCAGCAAAATAGTGTGGCAAGTGGTGGAGAGGTGAAAAATGGTTTTGAAGCTATGTGGGAAAAGATGAAGAGCTGGTTTCAAGGTAATTTTTAACGATAAATAGAGACTTTAGTATTTAGATTAACAAGATAGGGGAATTGATATGTTTGAATTAATGGATGCACATACACAAAATGCAGTAATTAAAGTCATTGGTGTTGGCGGTGGCGGTGGCAATGCCGTGAATCACATGGTTAATAGTGCAATAGATGGTGTGGAATTTATTTGCGCCAACACAGATGCGCAAGCTCTAAAAGACACACCAGCTAAAACGGTATTGCAGTTAGGTAATAATAGTACAAAAGGCTTGGGTGCAGGCGCGAACCCTGAAGTGGGCCGTCAAGCAGCGATTGAAGATAGAGAGCGAATTCAAGAAGTAATCGTCGGTTCTGATATGGTCTTTATCACAGCAGGAATGGGTGGTGGAACAGGGACAGGTGCTGCGCCAATAGTGGCCGAAATAGCAAAAGAAATGGGTATCTTAACAGTAGCTGTAGTGACTAAGCCTTTCCCATTTGAAGGCAAAAAAAGAATGTTATTGGCAGAACAAGGGATAGAGGAATTAGCACTTCACGTTGATTCATTAATTACTATTCCGAATGAAAAGTTATTGCACGTACTGGGCAAAGAAATGAGTCTGCTAAATGCCTTTAAAGCGGCGAATGATGTTTTGCTAGGCGCTGTACAAGGGATTGCAGAATTAATAACCTGCCCTGGCTTGATTAATGTCGACTTTGCTGACGTTAGAACTGTTATGTCAGAAATGGGTGATGCGATGATGGGAACAGGTAATGCAAAAGGAGAATCTAGAGCACGCGAAGCTGCAGAAGCGGCCATTCACAGCCCCTTGTTAGAAGATATCAATGTACAAGGCGCTCGCGGTATTTTAGTGAATATCACGGCTGGATTAGATATGTCTATAGGTGAATTTGAAGAGGTCGGTCAAGCGATTAGAGATTTTGCATCGGATGATGCGAATGTCGTTGTCGGTACGGTTATTGATCCTGATTTGTCAGACGAAATGCGAGTAACTGTTGTTGCAACTGGTTTAGGTGGCAAGGCAAAAGTGGCTGAAGAACCAACGCCGATTGTTCAAGTGAAAAGAGAAGCCATTAAAACGGCTGACCTGAAGGAAGAGGATTTTGATATTCCAACAATCATGCGTGATGGAAAAGCGGAAATGGCGGATCAAAAAACCAGTGGTATAGATAATACCTTAGACCCTGCTTATTTGGATATACCTGCGTTTTTAAGAAGGCAAGCCGATTAGTTGAGACCGTGAACCGCCCTTGGATATTGAAATGTGTTGAGGGCGGTAAAATAACTGAGTACGTGGCAATGCATGGCTTATTGTTAAATTGCAAAATGTGTTAATATCCCGCAATAATGACAATAAAAATAAATTGAATTTATCTGCTTGGGAGTTTTAAATGATTAAACAACGAACGCTGAAAAACGTGATTCGTGCTACGGGTGTTGGTTTACACAGTGGCGAAAAGGTTTATTTAACGTTGCGCCCTGCAGGCGTCAATGCCGGTATTGTTTTTCGCAGAATAGATTTTGACGAAGCAGTCGTTATTCCAGCAAAAGCAGAAAATGTAGGTGACACACAATTATCAACCACCTTGATACAAGGTGACGTACGAGTCTCTACTGTTGAACACTTGTTGTCGGCCATTGCTGGATTGGGTATTGATAATATTTACATTGATTTAAGTGCTGCTGAGGTGCCGATCATGGATGGCAGTGCAGGCCCGTTTGTCTTTTTACTACAATCGGCTGGTATAGAAGAACAAAACGCAGCGAAACGCTATATTCGCATCAAAAAAGAAGTCCGAGTAGAGGATGGCGATAAGTGGGCGAGCTTTGTCCCTTTTGAAGGCTTTAAGGTCGGGTTTAGTATTGAGTTTGATCACCCAGTATTTAAATCGCGTACACAAGAGGCGATTATTGATTTTTCTTCAACTTCATTCGTTAAAGAGATAAGCCGTGCACGTACCTTTGGTTTTATGAAGGATATTGAAATGTTACGTCAACGCAACTTAGCGTTGGGTGGAAGCATGGATAATGCCATTGTCGTCGATGATTTTAGAGTCTTAAATGAAGATGGCTTGCGTTACGAAGATGAATTTGTGAAACACAAAATTTTGGACGCTATTGGTGACCTATACTTACTAGGGCATAGCTTGATTGGTGAGTTTCATGGCCATAAATCGGGGCACGAGCTTAATAATAAGTTATTAAGAGAGTTGTTGGTTCAAGAGGATGCTTGGGAAGAAGTAACGTTTGAAGAAGATGACCAATTCCCTATTTCATATATAGAACCACTACCTGCGGGTGTTTAAACTAAGATAGCTTGTTTTTTTGTAGTGTCTTGATGAGTTTATTCATGGAATGGGTTAACGAGTCTGCCTGTTCTGAATCGTTGGCTTCTGTAAGACACTTCAATGTATGACTGGATGGCGATTTAGGCAAAAGCGGTGTTTTTGCTGTGTGCTTAGATAGCACTTTAACCTTTAAAGTACGAACCCGTTCACCAAAGTAATTTGATAAGGCGTTTAGAATAGGTTGACGTAGATACAGTAGTTTTGAAGCCCAGACAGAAGAGTCGGTGAATAAGATTACCGTGTTTTTACTGGCGGTGACATGCAAACAATGAGCTGCCAAATCTTCAGTTATTGATCGTTGAACAAGACGCAGAAGTGTTTTTTGTTGATGCAAGCTTTGCTGAATATGCTGTAAACCATTCAAGGATGACTTGTTTTTGAAAGGTTGTTTAAACATATGTTGTTAAGATAAAAAATAAATAATATGCAAATTATACTGTTAACAAAAGGTAAAAAGAAAACCATCAACTTTTCTGCGATCCAGCAAAAAGTTATCTATGGGTTACTTGGTAGCTTTGTTTTATTACTAGCAGTTTATTGGTATATGCCATCGGTGACTGAAGTTAGGTTAACCGAACAATCAGGGAAGGTATCTCAAGAGTTATTAACCCAGCGAATAGAGCTGGAAAGAGTGCGCGAGAAAACTCAAAATACGCTGGATAACCTTGCCTTACGAGTTGGGCAAATGCAAGCACAATTGACGAGGCTGAATGCGGTTGGTGAACACCTTGTTAAGAAGGCTAATTTAACGGCGTCAGAATTTAATTTTGACGAATTACCAGCCATCGGCAGTGCAGATTTGCCGGACTCAGCAGAAAGTTTTACAGAAAACCAATTGCTGCATGATATTCAAGTACTCGATAAACAGTTATCTTTACGCGAAAAACAATTAACGTTATTGGGTGTTTTTTCGGCAAATAAAGAGTTGTCTAAAGAGGTTCGCCCAGCAGGGTTACCAGTCGCAAAAGGATGGTTGTCATCGTATTACGGTTACCGAGCAGATCCATTTACTGGCAAGAAAAAATTTCACCATGGTGTCGATATTGCGGGCAAGACAGGGACCAGTGTTTTAGCCGCTGCATCTGGCTTGGTGACCTACGCGGGGAAAAAAGGCGGTTATGGTTATTTAATTGAAATTGACCATGGCTCAGGGTACGTCACCCGCTATGGGCATAATAAGGAAATAGTGGTCAAATTAGGCGATGTCGTTAAACAAAATGATGTTATCGCTAAAATGGGGTCAACGGGTCATTCTACCGGGCCACATGTTCACTTTGAAGTAATGCGCAACGGTAAGAAGGTGAATCCCCGTAAATACCTGTATTCTTCAAGCTAAGGCAGTACTTACTCCTACGTCCTTTTACATTCTGATTTAAAGCGTTATGAATAGGGCTTGAATGGGCTTAAAAAGCAGGTTTCAGTGAACCATATGCGGTATCATTTGGTTTTTCGTTTCACACTAAAGTTTATTTGTAATGATTTCAAATATCGTAAAGAAAGTTTTTGGTAGTCGTAATGATCGGTTGGTAAAAGCAAAACAAAAAACCGTTAAAAAAATTAATGAGATTGAAGCATCAATCAGTGCCTTAAGTGACACTGAGTTGAAAGCGAAAACGGATGAATTTCGTGCTCGACTTGAACAAGGTGAAACACTCGACTCATTAATCGTTGAAGCGTTTGCAGTGGTTAGAGAAGCTGGTGTTCGCGCCTTAGGCATGCGTCATTTTGATGTGCAGCTAATTGGCGGGATGGTGCTTCATGATGGACGCATCGCCGAAATGAAAACCGGTGAAGGTAAAACACTGGTTGCCACGTTATCAGCCTATTTGAATGCATTGCCCGGTAAGGGCGTTCATATGGTGACAGTGAATGATTACTTGGCTGAACGTGATTCACAATGGATGGGGCAGTTGTTCGCCTTCTTAGGCATGACAACGGGTGTGATCGTCAATTCGATGAGCCCTGAACAGCGACGCGAAGCCTATGCAGCAGATATTACATACGGCACTAATAATGAGTTTGGCTTTGATTACCTTCGAGACAATATGGCATTTGGTGTCGAAGACAAGGTTCAACGTGAGCTGCATTACGCGATCGTTGATGAGGTTGATTCAATCTTAATTGATGAAGCAAGAACACCACTGATTATTTCAGGCCCAACAGATGATAAAAGTGATTTATATATCAAGCTTAACGAGTTGGTAAAAGACCTTACAGAAGAGGTTGAGTCGCAAGAGGGTGGTGAGTACACCGTTGATGAGAAGTCGAAACAAGTCTTTTTGACAGAGTTAGGCCATGAAAAAATTGAAGAACTACTGACCAGTAGCGGCCTATTAAGTGAAAATGAAAGCCTATACGATGCCACTAATATTGGGTTGATGCATCATGTATATGCTGCATTACGAGCCAGTGCGCTGTATCACAAAGATGTCGATTACATTATTCAAAATGGTCAAGTGGTTATTGTTGATGAGTTTACTGGAAGAACAATGCCGGGCCGGCGCTGGGGCGAGGGGCTTCATCAAGCAGTAGAGGCAAAAGAAGGCGTTAAAATTCAAAGTGAAAACCAAACGATGGCGTCTATTACATTCCAAAATTATTTCAGGATGTATGACAAATTATCGGGAATGACCGGTACTGCAGACACCGAAGCATTTGAGTTTCAACAAATTTATGGTTTGGAAGTTATTGTTATTCCAACACACCGTGGGATGGCGCGTGAAGACGCCGGGGATCTTATTTATTTAACGGCGAAAGAAAAATACGAAGCGGTTATTGAGGATATCGAAGATTGCTACCAACGAAAGCAGCCAGTATTAGTGGGTACAACCTCTATTGAAGTTTCTGAATATATATCGTCCAGCCTAACCAAGAAGAAGGTGCCTCATGAGGTGCTTAATGCTAAACAGCATGAACGTGAAGCACAAATTATTGCCAATGCCGGTGCTTTAGGGGCGGTCACTATTGCGACTAATATGGCCGGACGGGGGACCGATATTGTTTTGGGTGGCAAGAGCGACGACGAGTCATCTGAAGTATGGCAAAAAAAGCATCAGGCAGTACTAGATGCCGGTGGTCTCCGTGTGATTGGTACAGAAAGGCATGAATCGCGCCGGATAGATAATCAGCTAAGGGGCCGGTCAGGGCGTCAAGGTGACCCTGGCGCAAGTCGTTTTTACTTATCGTTAGAAGACAGCTTAATGCGAATTTTTGCCTCAGAACGTGTATCTGGTTTGATGCAAAAACTGGGTTTAGAAAAAGGTGAGTCGATTGAGCACCCTTGGGTGAGTAAAGCGATTGAAAATGCTCAACGTAAAGTAGAAGGGCATAACTTCGATATTCGTAAGCAACTTCTTCAATACGATGATGTGGCGAATGATCAACGTCGAGTGATTTATGATCAACGTAATGAAATTATGGAGGCATCAGATATTGCCGATACTATCGTTTCTATACGTGAAGATGTCGTTAACCAATTAATTGATGTGTATATTCCAGCACAATCAATCGAAGAGCAATGGGATATTGCAGGCTTACAGGCTGCTCTTGAGGATGAGTTCTCCTGCAAGCTTAATATTCAAGAGCTATTAGATACAGATGATAGCTTGCATGAAGACAGTCTGCGCGAGCTAATCCTAAAAACAATCAGCGATGACTATGCTAAAAAAGAAATATTAGCAGGTGCAGAGGTGCTTCGGCACTTTGAAAAATCGGTGATGCTGCAAACATTAGATTCGTTGTGGAGGGATCACTTAGGTGCGATGGAACATTTAAGACAGGGTATTCATCTACGTGGTTATGCACAAAAAGATCCGAAACAGGAATATAGACGCGAGGCCTTTGAGCTCTTCACATCGTTATTAGATACATTAAAAAGAGATGTTGTTCAGTTGGTAACAAAGGTCCAAGTTCGTGCAGAAGAAGATGTTCAAGCCGTTGATGAGCAACGTCGTATTCATCAAACCATGGAATACAAGCATGATGATGCAAATGCCTTAGGTGAAGAGAAGAACGATGAGCAAGCCGACAAGGCACAGCCTTTTAAACGTTCGGATAAAAAAATTGGCCGGAATGACCCTTGCCCATGCGGTTCTGGCAAGAAATTTAAACAGTGCCACGGCAAGCTGTGAGGCTACGTTAAGCGCTCGTTTGAGTAAGGTGGCTTTTTATAGTCTAAGGGCTACTTAACTTTATATCTATAACTGTTTATTAGGAGCTTAATCATGCCTGTAGGCGGAACTGTCCCTTTAGAATTAAAAGCAATATCAGGTGTTCGCATTGGCACCGCATCAGCGGGTATTTCACAAACTGAACGTGACGACCTAACGCTATTTGAACTGACTGCGCAAACACAGGTTGCGGCTGTTTTTACAAAAAATAAATTTTGTGCAGCGCCCGTTACAGTGGCTAAAAAACATTTAGCCGAAGACTCTCCACGTTATCTACTGATTAATTCAGGCAATGCAAATGCTGGTTTGGGCGACGCAGGTTTGTTGACAGCGCAAACATGCTGTGCAGAACTTGCAAGCAAGGTGAATGCTAAAGAAACACAGGTATTACCGTTTTCAACAGGAGTGATTGGTGAACCGTTACCAGTAGACAAGCTTGTAGGTGGTTTGCAAACGGCAGTAGATACCTTAAGCGAACAGAATTGGCAAAAAGCGGCTGTAGCCATTATGACAACCGATACCTGTGAAAAAGGCTGCTCTCGTACATTGCAGTTGGATGACACAGAGGTCACCATAACGGGCATTGCAAAAGGCTCAGGCATGATAAGGCCAGATATGGCGACGATGCTATCTTATGTTGCGACTGACATGCCGATTGGCAGAAAAATCCTCGAGGTTATGCTGAAGGAGGCCGTGGATGTGTCTTTTAACAGTATTTCGGTAGATGGTGATACGTCAACAAACGATGCTGTCGTATTGATGGCAACCGCAGTGGCTGATATAGAGCCGATTGAGACGCAAAGTGATAAACGGTACCCAGTGTTTTTAGCAGCATTAAAACAGCTGTGTAGTTATTTGGCCGAAGCAATCGTAAGAGATGGAGAGGGCGCTACAAAACTAATAAACGTTCAGGTTGAACAAGCTTATACAGCAAGTGATGCAAAGGAAGTGGCTTATACGGTTGCGCATTCACCATTAGTAAAAACCGCCTTTTTTGCCTCAGACCCTAATTGGGGGAGGATTCTAGCCGCCGTAGGTAGAGCGAACATAGCAACAATAAATGTCGATGCGGTTTCAATTTACTTAAATGATATTTGTATTGTTAAGGCCGGTAAGCGTTCAGCTGACTATACTGAAGAGCAGGGGCAAAAGATTATGAATCAAGATGAAATTTGTGTTCGTATTTTTCTGGCTCAAGGAGACTGTTCATCTCGTGTATTAACCTGCGATTTATCTTACGATTACGTCAAAATAAATGCTGAGTACCGCTCATAAAGTATTAGACATAGTATTGATATACAGATGTTAAAGGTAGCGGTCGGGGTTATAAAAAATCAATACAATGAGGTGCTGATTAGTAAGCGCTCTAAGAAGGCGCATCAAGGTGGCTTGTGGGAATTTCCGGGTGGTAAAGTCGAAGAAGGCGAAAAGACTGAAGACGCGTTAAAAAGGGAGCTACTAGAAGAGTTAAATATAGAGGTGTTAACGGCAGTTCCCTTTATACAGGTGAAGCACGATTACAACGATATAGGTGTGTTGCTTGAGGTGTACCTGGTTGAAAGCTTTCAAGGCAAGTCATGTGGAATGGAAGGTCAACCGATTAAATGGCTTGCGATCGATTCGTTAGACAAAAGCTCATTTCCTGCAGCAAACAAGGCGATCATCGATGCGTTGAATTTACCTCGGTATTATCCAATTGTTGATGAGTCAATAGGCGGAGAAGAAGAGATGTTAAGCCATTTAAAGGCCTTAATATCAGGCGGGTATACGATGATTCAATGGCGAGCAAAGTCGCTTAATAAGAGTGGCTTTAAACACTTAGCTGAGCAAGCGATGACTCTTTGTAAACGTAACAATGTTCGTTTATTTATTAATAGCAGTATGACTGATGCATTAGAGATGAATGCTGAGGCGATACATTTAAGTGCTAACGAGGTGCTAGCCATGAAAAATAAAGCCAGTTCACTGAAAGGTGTTTTGCTGGCCGCCTCTTGCCATAATGAACAAGAACTAAAAGCAGCAAAGGAACTGGGCGTATTATTTGCCGTGTTATCACCTGTATGTGCAACACAAACGCATATAGGCATGAAGCCTTTAGGCTGGTCGCAGTTTAAGTCGTTAAGTGAGGCTGTGCCGCTACCTGTTTTTGCTCTAGGGGGTGTGGGGCCAGAAACGCTAGATAAAGCGCTGTCAAATGGTGCTTATGGTGTGGCTGGTATAAGAGCATTTGGCAGGTAACAGTCAAAGCTTAATGTTCGAACAGTTGATCGTCCTCAGCTGGGTGTGCTTTTTCTCCAGCAATTGCATGTTTTTCTGAAGCCCATTCCCCTAGATCAATTAATTTACAGCGCTCACTGCAAAAAGGTTTAAAGGTTGAGGTTTCATTCCAAGGCACGGCTTTGCGGCAAGTAGGGCAGTTAACGGTTTGTGTTTTCATTTTAGAGTTGGCAGATACTTAATGTAAAACGAATGTCTTCATCTATTTGACTGGGTCTTTCTGTTTCAAGGGGCAACATAAAGCGGACTGTAAAGCGGTGCTTACCACCACTGATTTCAGCAAAATACTCAGAGGAAAGGTTTAAAGAAACCCGAAGTAAATGAACCGGATGGTTAGTATCTAAGCTTTGTTGGTAATAACCAGCACGTGCAATTTTTTCAGTCGGCATGGCGCTATAGCGAATAAATTGCAGTAATAGCGAGATAGATTGCCGAATTGGTGTGAGATGAGCGGTCCAGTTTTGTATCTGCTCGCGACGAACGCTTAATGGCTTATTAAGCCAAAAATGGTAAGCCGGCAGGTCAAAATCGCAGGTACCACCAGGGATACTGTTGCGCTGTGATAAGCACTTTAATAAGTCAACCTGCCCTAGGACCTGATCAATTCTTCCGTTAGATGTTAAAAGCTGGCGGTTTAATGAATTGAGTTGGTCAATGCTTTGCTCTAGTTTTTCGCGGTCTACTTTTGGGTTTTTAGCAAAAATGACAAGGCACTTTGTGTGTCGTTCAATTTCTTTTGTAATTTCATTTCTTAGGTCTGTTCTGCTTGAGATGGCAAGAATATCAAGTAAACAACTCAGCTCTGCTCTGTTTTGCCATTCTCCGTCATGTTGAGAAAAGTGTAACATTTGCTCGAATAAGTCCTCTAGCCGCAAAAAGGTGCGGATACGTTCACTAAGAGGTAGTTCGTAAGTGATCTGTTCAGACACAAGTAATAGATAAATCCTAAAACGGTTATTTTGCAGGATATTATTTGGTTTTTCCAGCGCTCATTTCTAAGTAGAAGTTATGTAGCTGCTCTACTTTTTTTTCTAGACTATTTAATGACCCAACATTGGTGATAATATCATCAGCCTGACTGAGGCGGAATGCGCGGGTACATTGAGCGTTCATAATTGAGTTAATCATAGAATCACTCAGTTGATCGCGTGCTTTAACGCGTTTAATTTGAGTGGCTTCTGGGCAATCAATGACCAAGATGCGGTCAATGTTTGCTTGGTGCTTGGTTTCAAGTAGAAGAGGAATACTTAAAATACCATAAGGATAGTCAAAGCTAGCCAAGGTTTGGTACATGGTTTTGTAAATAATGGGATGGAGTATGGATTCTAAGGTTTCTTTTTTGCTGGGGTTGTTAAAAATTAAATCACGTAAGTAGTCCCTATTTAGTGCACCACTCGGTAAAAGAATGGAATCCCCAAAGGCTTGTTGCAGCTGGAGGAGGGCGGGTTGTCCTGATTGTACAATGGTGTGGGAGATAATATCTGCATCCACCACGGGGACGTTTCTTTTTTCGAACAATTGGGTGACAGTCGATTTGCCACAGCCAATACCCCCCGTTAAACCAATGGTTAACATACGATGTTATAAGCCGACAAACTGGAGGTAAGTTAGGTTAATTTTTTCGCCCCAGATCAACGCAATAAACGCGGCAATAGATAAATAGGGGCCAAATGGTATGGGTATGTTCTTATCTCGTCCGTGAATAATGATGAGTGTTATTCCAATGATTGCACCAGCTAAAGCAGATAACATAATGACCAGAGGTAACATTTTCCAGCCCAATAAAGCGCCAATAGCGGCAAGTAGCTTAAAGTCACCGTAGCCCATCCCTTCTTTACCGGTGATTAATTTAAATAACCAAAAAACTGACCAAAGGCTAAGGTAACCGGCAAGTGCGCCGATGAGTGCGGTTTTAGGTGTTATGAAAATTTCAAATAGGCTGATGGATAAGGCAAACCATAAAAGTGGAAGGGTGATAGAGTCGGGCAATAGTTGAGTGTCAAGGTCTATCAATGTTAGGGAAATTAATGCCCAGGTAAATAATAAAGCGACGCACATTTGTAACGACACGCCAAACTGTACGGCAATGAGAAGCGACAAAAGAGCAGTGATTAACTCGACGGCGGGGTATCTCATTGAGATAGCTTGTTGGCAGTTTTTACATCGCCCTTGTAGAAATAAGTAGCTCAAAACGGGAATGTTTTCGAGTGCGCTAATAGGGTGTTGGCAAGAAGGGCAGCGTGAACGCGGTTGCGATAAATTAAAGGCCGCTGGTGAAGGATTATTTGTATCTTCTTGCTCAAGAAAGGCGAGGCATTCTTGGCGCCAAGCATTTTGTAACATGATGGGTAGCCGATAGGCGACAACATTAAGAAAGCTACCAACCAGAAGTCCTAGTAAGCAAACGGTTAAATAGAATAAAAAGGGGCTTTGTTCAAGCGCTTGGATAATGCTCATGTAAGACGGTTAAGCCGTTGGGTTTATTATTAAAAAACAGACCCTAACATAAAGATAGGCAGGTACATGGCAACAATTAAACCACCCACTAAGATACCGAGAATAGCCATAATTAAGGGTTCAATAAGGCTAGATAAGGAATCCACAGCGTTGTCGACCTCTTCTTCATAAAAATCAGCCACTTTACCAAGCATGCTTTCGACCGAGCCTGCTTCTTCGCCAATAGCGACCATTTGTACAACCATATGAGGGAAAAGACCTACATTTTTCATGGCTTGTTGTAATTGGATGCCGGTCGCCACTTGTTCTCTCATTTGTAAAACGGCTTCAGAGTAAACAATGTTTCCGGTTGCCCCTGAAACAGACTCTAGTGCTTCTACTAAGGGTACGCCAGCAGCAGACATGGTGGACAACGTTCTAGCATAACGAGCAATGGCTGCTTTGTTCATGATGTCGCCAATAATTGGCATTTTCAGTATCATTCTATCGAGCAGGTGGTTAAATTTACGTGAACGTTTTTTAACTTGCATTAGAACAAATACAACACCGCCTATTATGCCAAAGACAGCCCACCACCACTCTTGCATAAAACGAGACAGTTCGACGACCATTTGTGTAAACGCAGGTAAATCTGCACCAAAGCCGCTAAATAAGCTTTCAAACTGAGGCACAACAAAAATCAATAAGATTGCGGTAACAACAACGGCCACTACTAATACTGAAATAGGATAGGTAAGGGCTTTTTTGATTTTAGCTTTTAAGCTTTCTGTTTTTTCTTTATATTCAGCAATTTTGACAAGTAAATCTTCGAGAATACCGGCATGTTCGCCAGCTTCTACTAAATTACAAAATAGCTCATCGAATTGAAACGGGTATTTTCCTAAACTTTCAGCGAGTGTTGACCCACCCTCAATGTCTGATTTAATGTTGGCAAGCATATCTTGCATGGCAGGCTTTTCGTGTCCTTTGCCAATAATATCAAAAGATTGTACTAATGGAATGCCGGACGCCATCATGGTTGCTAATTGACGGCTGAAAACCGCGATATCTTTAGGAACAATTGGTTTTTGACCCATGCTACCAAAAAGTGCTTGAGGCTTTTTCTTAACCTTAATAGGGCGAATCCCTTGACGCCTCAGTTCTGCTTTAACAAGGGCATCACTTCGGGCATTTATTTCCCCTTTGCTGCGGTTGCCTTTATTGTCGGTTCCTTCCCAAATATAGGTAATTTTTGATGCACTAGATACCATAATGTTTAATCTTTAGTGATTCGGTTTATTTCTTCTATGCTGGTAATACCAGCGATGACCTTTTTAAAGCCAGACTCCCTGAGTGTTAAAACGCCCTCTTGTGCAGCTTGTTCTTCAAGTTCAGTTGTTAAACCACCTTTAATGATAAGGTTTTCCATGGCTTCAGAAACAGGCATCACCTGGAAAATTCCAATACGGCCCTTATAGCCGTTAGTGCAATGATCACAGCCTACAGCCTTGTAAGTTGTTAATCCTTCAGCTTCTTCAGGGCTAAAGCCTTCTTTGATTAATAACTCTGTTGGTAATGTTTCTTCTTTTTTACATTTATCGCATAGTTTTCTTGCTAAACGTTGCGCCATAATTAATAACACAGATGCCGCAATATTGTAGGGTGGAACGCCCATTTGGTTTAAACGGTTTAATGTTTGTGGGGCATCGTTTGTGTGTAATGTAGATAGAACAAGGTGACCGGTTTGTGCGGCTTTAACAGAAATTTCAGCGGTTTCAAGGTCTCGAATCTCACCGACCATGATTATATCTGGATCTTGGCGTAAAAAAGCTCGAAGCGCTTCAGCAAAAGTTAGACCGGTTTTAGGGTTAACATTAACTTGGTTAATACCCGATACGGTAATTTCTACGGGGTCTTCAGCTGTTGAAATGTTGATGTTTGGGTCGTTTAATAAGTTAAGCGCGGTATAAAGGCTAACGGTCTTACCACTACCGGTAGGTCCTGTCACCAAAATCATGCCGTATGGCTTTTTGATAGCGGTTAGAAAAGCTTCCTTTTGAGTTTCGTCAAACCCAAGCTGCTCAATACCAACTTGTGCGCTGGTTGGGTCTAAAATACGCAGCACGATTTTTTCACCATATAGAGTAGGGCAAGTATTAACACGGAAGTCGATGGCCCTTTTTTTCGATAAAGCCATTTTAATACGACCGTCCTGTGGAATACGGCGTTCTGAAATATTCATACGCGACATCACCTTAATTCGTGATATCAGTTTGTTTGAGATATTAATTGGTGGTGAAGCAACTTCTTTCAAAATACCATCTTGCCGTGTTCGGATTCTAAAACTTTTCTCATACGGTTCAAAATGAATGTCCGATGCACCTTTTTTAATGGCATCCAATAAGATTTTATTAACAAATCGCACAACAGGCGCGTCATCAATTTCACTGTCAATATCGTCAACCGGTTCTGCATCGGGGTCATCGAAATTGATATTTTCAAGGTCGTCATCTAATAAGTCACTCATGGATGTATCTTCATCATCCATGGCGGTGTCAATAACACGTGCTAATTTATCTTCTTCAACAAGAATGGCTTCGGTACTCATCCTTGTTTGGAACTTTATTTCATCAAGCGCTTGAAGGTTAGTCGGGTCAGATACTGCAACAAACAGCTTATTGCCACGTTTAAATATCGGTAATGCATGGTGTTTACGAACTAATTTTTCGTCAACAATACCTTTGGGAATAACATCCTTGCTCAGTGCAGTAATATCAAATAATGGAACGCCAAACTCTTCAGAAGCAGAAAGCGCAATGGTTTGGCTGTCTAATATATTTTGCTCCACGAGGTGTGTAACGAAAGGCCGCTTCTTCTTCTGGGCTTCATCATAATGTTTCCGAGCGGCCTCTTCAGTGATCAGGCCGTCTAAAACAAGCCGCCTTGCCAAGCCGCCTAAGTAAATTTTATCGCTAGATACTGCCATGTTGATTCGAATAAATCCCTATACTGAATTAACGAAAGATGATTAGTATTCTTAATATAGTAGAAAATATGAGTTTTTGCAGTAACTATTATTTTAAATGCATTTTATGCCCAATAAAATTTGTGATATCCATCTAGCTATTGAGAAAAATCCTAAGAAACTGGTTTTGACGAGGTGGTTTTTTTAAAGGATGTAAGGAATAATTGTTCACGTTTGTAGAACTTAGGTCATCAACAAAACCTGTCTCTTATACACATCTCCGAGCCCACGAGACGCTACGCTATCTCG
>OJDA01000024.1_pt1 | contig 79059 bp, 78 predicted proteins | sample 1592551 | NCBI WGS metagenome assembly OJDA01 (sample SAMN05416810, study PRJEB24817) | seawater metagenome | isolation source: Sea water | place: Canada:Atlantic | collected 2013-07
CGAGATAGCGTAGCGTCTCGTGGGCTCGGAGATGTGTATAAGAGACAGGCCGAAACCCGCGAGCGCCTGCTGGAACACGGTGCCGAGTTGTTCAACTCACAGGGCTACAACACCACCGGCATCAATGCCATCGTGCAGGCTGCGGGCGTGCCCAAAGGCTCGTTCTATCACTACTTCGCCAGCAAGCAGGACTTCGGCCTGGCGGTGATCGATCGCTTTGATGCGCACTACCGCAACAAGCTCGGCGCCGCGCTGGATGCGCCCGACACGCCGCCGCTGGACCGGTTGCGCCGCTATCTGGAATCCGGCATGCGCGAGATGATCAACGCCGACTTCTGCAGTGGCTGCCTGATTGGCAACCTGGGCCAGGAGCTTGCCGGGCGCGACCCGGCGTTTCGCCGGCGGCTGGAGCAGGTGTTCAGCGGCTGGGCCGCGCGTTTCACCGCCTGCCTGGACGAAGCCCGCCAACGGGGCGACATCACCTCGGCGGCCACGAATCGCGAGCTCGCCGAGTTTCTGCTGTCGGGCTGGGAGGGCGCACTGATGCGCGCCAAGGTCACCCACAGCACCGCGCCGCTGCAGGCGTTCATCACCGTTTATTTCTCGCAGGTGCTGCGCCATGTCTGAGCCGCGCCTGCCCCTGACCACCACGCTGGAGCCTTCATGAACGCCGCTGCCTCGCCGCTGTTCCAACCCTTACAGATGGGCGCCCTGCGTCTGCCCAACCGCATCGCCATGGCGCCCCTGACCCGTAACCGCGCCGGCCCCGGCAACGTGCCGCAGGCCATGAACGTGGCGTACTACCGCCAACGCGCCAGCGCCGGGCTGATCATCTCCGAAGCCACCCAGATCTGCCCGGAAGGGCTGGGCTATCCCAACACGCCGGGCATCCACAACAAGGCCCAGGTGGCGGGCTGGAAAGACGTGACCGATGCCGTGCACGCCGCCGGCGGTCGCATCGTGATGCAGCTTTGGCACGTGGGGCGCATTTCGCATCCCAGCCTCCAGCCCGACGGCAAGCTGCCGGTGGCGCCCAGCGCCGTCAGGCCCGCGGGCAAGGCGATGACCTTCGCCGGAATGCAAGACTTCGTCACACCCCGCGCACTGGAGGCCGACGAGATCCCCGGCATCATCGAGCAGTACCGCCGCGCGGCCGAGAACGCCCGCCGCGCCGGTTTTGATGGCGTCGAAGTGCATAACGCCAACGGCTATCTGCTGGACCAGTTTCTGCGTGATGGCACCAATCAGCGAACCGACGACTGGGGCGGCTCTCTGGAAAACCGCATGCGCCTGCCCATTGCCGTGCTCGAAGCGGTGATTTCGGTGTGGGGCGCCGAGCGCGTGGGCATCCGCCTGTCGCCCAGCGGCACCATGAACGACATGCACGACTCCGACCCTGAAACCACCTTCGGCACCTTCATCGAGCGCCTGGGCGGCTACGGCCTGGCCTATCTGCACCTCATGGACCCCAGCCAAAGCGACCTGCGCCATGGCGCGCAGGCCCTGCCCGCGCGCGGCTTCCGGGCGCGCTATCCGGGCGTGATGATGGTCAACACCGAATACGACGGCGCCAGGGCGCACGCCGCGCTGGCGCAGAACGAGGCCGACCTGGTGTCGTTCGGGCGGCTGTTCATCGCCAACCCCGACCTGCCCGCAAGACTGGCGCAGAACGCGCCGCTCAACACCCCCGATCCCGCCACCTTCTATGGCGGCGATGCCAGGGGCTACACCGACTATGCCCCGCTGTCTGCCCCATAACCACAAGAGGAGATTCCCATGAGCCGTGTCGTCCGTTTCCACCAGACCGGTGGTCCCCAAGTCCTGAAGATCGAGCAGCGTGAGGTTGGCGCCCCCGGCACGGGCGAGCTGCGCATCAAGGTCGAGGCCATTGGCCTCAATCGCGCCGAAGCCGCCTTCCGCTCCGGCAAGTACCTGGAAGCCCCCAACCTGCCCTGCGGCATCGGCTACGAAGCCTCGGGCATCGTCGAAGCGGTGGGCGACGACGTCACCGACTTCAAGGTGGGCGACGCCATCTGCGTGATCCCGGCCTTCTCGATGAACACCTACAGCGTGTACGCCGACCAGACCCTGGTGCCCGCCTACGCCTGCACCCAGCGGCCCAGTGGTCTGGACAAGATCGAAGCTGCATCAATCTGGATGCAGTACCTGACGGCCTACGGCGCGCTGATCGACATCGCAAAACTCGGCAAAGGGGACTTCGTCATCATTCCGGCGGCGTCCAGCAGCGTGGGGCTTGCGGCCATCCAGATCGCCAACTACGTGGGCGCCACCCCCATCGCCACCACGCGCGGCCAGAGCAAGGTCGCCGCCCTGAAAGAAGCCGGCGCCAGGCACGTGATCACCGGCGACCAGGACCTGGTTGCCGAAGTCATGCGCATCACCGACGGCAAGGGCGCGCGCGTCGCGTTCGACCCGGTTGGCGGCCCCACCGTTGCAAAACTGGCAGACGCCACCGCCGTGGGCGGCACCATCTTCCTGTATGGCGCCCTCGAACCGCAGATCACACCGCTGCCGCTGGTGGCCGCGCTCAACCGGGCCATGACCTTCAGGGGCTACACCCTGTTCGAGATCGTCGGTGACCCCGTGCGCTTCGCCGCCGGCAAGAAATTCGTCGCCGACGGCCTGAGCAAAGGCGCGCTCAAACCCAAGGTCGCCAAGACCTTCACGCTGGACCAGATTGTCGAGGCGCACACCTACCTCGAATCGAACCAGCAGGTCGGCAAGGTCGTCGTCACCACCTGACGCAAAAGCCCCGCCTCTCGTTGCTTCGAGAGGCGGGGCGGTGCGCTACAATCCGCGCCGGCAACACGCAATGCGCCCGTAGCTCAGCTGGATAGAGTATTGGTTTCCGAAGGCACGGGTCATCAGCAGCACATCGCAGTAGAAAAAAGGTCAAAGCGCCCGTAGCTCAGCTGGATAGAGTATTGGTTTCCGAAACCAAGGGTCACAGGTTCGAATCCTGTCGGGCGCACCAAATCAAGGACTTACGACTCTCAAATCGCCCCGATGAGTCGTTTCTTCAAAAAGCAAAGGGTCAGTCCATGTATGTGGCGCTGACCCTTTTCTTCATCCGGGCACAAATCAGGTTTTGGGGATTAATGCCCACTCAGTGCCCTAGAAATGCCCAGCATTTTGGGGACGGCGAAATTTGACCATTTCCTTCGTGCCTTGGGGCCGATAACTTTGGCCCAGCCGCATAGCTGCCGCTCCTTCGCTTCGGCAGGATGCACCAACCTCGCGGCTGCGCTCCGGGAAGATGCCTGCCACAGACTGCGAGTTGCCGAGATGTCGTCTTGTCACACGCATGACGGCGCTCACACTTCGACCTATAATCGAACCGAATTTAGGTCGCAGTGAACGAGGTGCCCAATGAAACTTGAGAGCCATATCCGCCCCATCAGCTATTTGAAGGCCCACGCTGCCGAGATCGTGCGGTCCTTGGGCGAAAGTGGCGCGCCCATGGTCATCACCCAGAACGGACACGCCAAAGCGGTGCTTCAAGACGTGCATTCTTACGAGCAAACTCAGGAAACGCTGGCCCTGCTCAAGATACTAGCCCTCGGTCAGCAGCAGGTTGCCGATGGCAAGGTCATGGGCCTGGATGAGGCCTTTGACCGGGCACGGGGCAAGCGCCGGAACGCCGCGTGAGCGTCACGGTCGTTCTCACCGAGGACGCCGCGCGCGACCTCGGTGAGATTCAAGATTATGTTGAGAAACAAGATGGCCGCATCAAAGCAGATCGTCTGCTGGATGGCCTAAGGGGCGTACTGGCCAAGCTCAGCGATTTTCCAACGCGGGGTGAGTATCCGCCGGAGCTTTCGGCGTTGGGCATCAAGCAATTCCGGCAAGTCCACTACAAGCCTTACCGGGCCGTCTACCAAGTGCTGGACACGATGGTCGTCGTGATGCTGATCGCCGATGGGCGCAGAGACATGCGGCAACTGTTGGAGCGGCGACTGCTCTGTTGATGCTCCGCAAGGTGCCGTTCAAAACCAGCACACTGCACGCCAAGAGTTCTGACTTTCATCCTGTCGGGCACAAAAAATCAATGACTTACGACTCTCAAATCGCCCCGCTGAGTCGTTTCTTCAAAAAGCAAAGGGTCAGTCCATGCATATGGGGCTGACCCTTTTCTACATCCGGGCACAAATGAGGGTTTGGTGTTGGCGTCCGTCCAATCCTCGCTACCCGTCATCGCCATCGAAATCTCGCCCATACCCTGCCTCGCGCTGCGATCTGATGCCAAGGACGAAAACGGTGTCTATTGCGGGTGCGTAGTGGTAGAGCGCCACGTAGCCCTGAGCACCCCGCCCGATGATCAACTCTCTTAGCGACTGACGACAGGGTCTGCCGATGAGCGGGCTTGAAGCCAACAGATCTAGCGCCGCGATGATGGCGTCGATTCGTTCCGCAGGCAGGTCAGCATCATGGTCGAGAAGGTGTTGCACGATGCGGTCAAGGTCGGCGGTGATCTCGGGTGCAAGCTCGATCCTAGTCACGCGGACCCGCGATCTTCCGCGACTTAGGCCGTTTCGCAGGACCTCCGTTGATGCGGGCCTTGAGGTAGCCACGCATGTCATCCCAACTCACCGACTTGCCCGACTCAGCGAGATGAGTCAGGCGTGTTTCGGCCACGTCGTAGAACGCAGCGCGCCGCTCGCTGCTCTCGGTTTTCTCGGCGATGGCCTCCAGAATCAAAGCGTGTGGCGTGAGGCCTTGTGATTTGGCCGCCCTCTGGACACGCGCCTTCAAGTCCTCTGACAAGCGAATGGTGGTGGTGGACACGTGCGACGCTCCTGACAGCAATGGGCAGATCGTAGCACTAATGTGTCACAACTCGGAACTGACGCCTTTGCAAGACCTCATTACGGTGAGTGCCTAACCTCACGGGAAGACGTATTACGATCGTGCTTGCTTGTTCACATTGCGCACAAACCATGACGACTCGCCCGAGACTCGTAGGCCACTGTGCTCCCCATGTGCGGCCGCAGGTTCTTGGCTACGCCCTCTATCTGGCCCTGTTTATCGGCGGCATGGCATTGATTGCTCGTTGGTCGCCCGGCTCATTTCAAGAAGAGTGAACAAAGTCTGACGCAGTGGCGCTTCGCCGCTTCAAATGGATCCCGGTGGATCCCCATATCTACGTCATCGACATACGTGCGTCATTGACCCACAATGAAGCATGATCTTTCAGGAAACGCCGGTCTTCACAAGGCTCATCAAGGAATCAATGGATGACGACCTGTATCGGCAGCTACAGAACTTTCTGATTGAGCAGCCGGATGCTGGCGACGTCCTCGAAAGGACCGGTGGACTTCGGGAAATTCGGTGGAAGCTGCCGGGCACAGGCAAGCGTAACGGCGTCCGGGTGATCTATTGCTGGCGAGTGGCCGAGGCCCAAATCCTCATGCTGCTGGTCTATGCGAAATCCGAGGCCGATGACCTTTCACCGGAACAGAAGAAGCAACTCCGTTCGATCGTGGAGAATTGGTGATGAAGAAGACGTTATTCAATCAACTGCTTGAAAGCGTGCAGCAGGCCGATGAAATCGTGCGTGGCGAGCGCCAGCCGTCGCGTGAGTTTTTCGTCGACGCGGCCAAGGTCAAGGAGGTCCGTGCGATCACCAAGCTAAGCCAGGCGAAATTTGCCGCCGTGCTGCAGGTGGACGTGGGAACCCTGCGCAACTGGGAGCAAGGCCGTCGCAATCCGACGGGTCCAGCGAAAGCCCTGCTTCGTGCCATCCAAGCAGATCCGACAAACGTCCTGCGCGCCTTGCGGGCAGAGGTCTAAGCCGAGAGCCTGCTTTCCAGCGGCACGCAGCAGGTCAGGGACAGCGGCAGAATCACTGGATCTCACCGCACGCGGCCCAAATCGTGAGGTCCTTGGGCGAAAGCGGCGCGCCCATGGTCATCACCCAGAACGAGCACGCCAAAGCGGTGCTTCAGGGCGTTCACTCCTACGCACAAACCCAGGAAACTTTGGCCCTGCTGAAGCTTCTGGCCCTCGGCCCGCAACAGGTCGCCGATGGCAAGGTCATGAGCTTGGAAGAAGCCTTCGACCGGGCAAGGGGCTAAAACCAGAAGGCCGCGTGAGCGGCACGGTCGTTCTCACCGAGGACGCGGCGCGCGACCTCGGTCTGCGGTGCGGTCACATCACGCGCGATGCGACTGCGGGCGACTGCTCGACGGCGTCTTCGATGATTTCCAGCGTGTGGCGGCATTCGGCGCGGCTGGCGGGGCCGCCGAGGCAGACGCGCACCGCTTCGGGGACCGGGCCGCTGATCGTGAAGGTGTCGGCCACCACGACGCCGACGCCGTGTGCGCGCAGGTGCGTGGCGAACTCGATGCGGCTCCAGGGTTGCGGCACCTGCAGCCACAGGTGAAAGGCTTCCGGCTTGGTCGCGTAGTCGGCGCGGCGCAGCACCTGCCGCGCGATCTGCTGGCGTGCGCGGGATTCCTCGCGGATCGCCAGCGTCGCCTCCTGCACGGTGCCGTCGTTGATCCAGCGCGTGGCCAGCCGCGTCATGAACGGCGCGGCCATCACCGTGGTCGTGCGCAGCGTTGCAGCCAGTCGCGCCACATAGCGTGCATTCGGCGCGGCCAGATAGCCGATGCGCAGCCCGGCGCCCACACACTTGGCGAACCCGCTGACGTAGAAGGTCAGCTCTGGTGCCAGCGCGGCCAGCGACAGCGCCGGCTGCTCCGGCAGCTCGGCGTAGGGATCGTCCTCGATGATCGGCACGCTGTAGCGCCGCGCGATCTCGGCGACCGCTTCGCGCCGCGCGCGCGACATGATCGCCGTGGTGGGATTGTTCAGGGTCGGATTCAGATACAGCGCCTTGGGCAGATCCGCCGCACACAGCGCGCCGAAGGCGTCGGGGTCCAGGCCGTCGTCATCGGCCGGCAGGCCGACCAGCCGGATGCCCAGCTGCGCCGCCAGCCCCTTGATCCCCGCATAGGTCACCGCTTCGCAGGCAATCGAGTCGCCAGCGCGGGCCAGGACCGTGAACAAGGCCAGCAGCGCACCTTGCACGCCGGGGCAGACCAGCACGCGCGAGGCGTCAAGGTTCGGCACATGACGCGACAGCCACTGTGCGCCGGCCTCGCGTTCCTCGTGCGTGCCGCCGAACTCGTGATAGCGCAGCAGCGTGTGCAGATCGGCCTCCTGTGCCAGATCGGCGATGCCCTGGCGCAGGTGCTGCAGCAGCGCGGCGTCGTGCGGCTCCGGCGGCATGTTCATCGTCATGTCGATCATGCTCAGCGGCGGGCTGCGCCGCACCGGGTCGGCCTTGACCCACTCGCGGACGAAGGTGCCGCGCCCGGCCTGCGCGTCGATCAGGCCGCGCTGCTGCGCCTCGGCATAACCCCGGGCGACGGTGGTGAAGTTCAGGCCCAGCGCGCCGGCCAGCGCGCGCAGGGTCGGCAGGCGCTGGTTGGCGGCGAGCTTGCCCGACTGGATGTCGTCCGCCAGCGCGTCGGCCAGCGCCAGGTACGCAGGCCTGGCACTGCTGCGGACCGCGGCGGCCCAGCGGCTGGCTTCGTTCGACATGGAGGGGCTCGCTGATCGTGCGGGGGCGGCGGATTGATGGCGACTTGATGCAATCAATGAACGTGCCACCTGCCGCCGCATGATCGGATTGCGCTGGCTGACGGGCCGGAACCCGAGCCGAATCCAGTCCCCATCAGGCCCTTGAATGCCCCGCGCGATGCAGATTGATCGCATGCCGGCAGATCAATTGTTGCACCACGCCGGCCGATTGCTGCACTTGTTGCGTGCTGTTGCGCGGGGCTTTGGTGCACCGACTGTGGCGGCTTCTGTCGCGGCGTGGTCGCGGTTCAGGCAGACGCGCCGCAGGCTCAGGGAATATTCGTTTGCCAATCATCGATGTCTCGCATTGATCGGGCCTGATCACGACCATCACCCGATCGATTGGCACATCCGTTGCGCCTTGACTCCCATCGCCGCCGCACAGGTGGCGGCAGACCACCGCAACCGGAGAGACAACCATGCCCACAGTGACCACACCCGCGCACAAGAGCGGCGATTTCTTCGTCGACTACGAAGAGAAGGTTTTCGAGGACGTCAAGGCCGCGCCCGGCGAAAAGGCGCTGATCACCTTTCACACGGTGGCGTTCGAAGGCTCCATCGGCCTGGTCAATCTGCTGCAGGCCAAGCGCCTCATCCGCAAGGGCTTCGAGACCTCGGTGCTGCTGTACGGCCCGGGCGTCACCCTGGGCCTGCAACGCGGCTTCCCCACCCTGGGCGACGAAGCCTTCCCCGGGCATCAGAATTTCGCCAACCAGATGAAGGCGATCATGGACGAGGGCGGCAAGATCTACGCCTGCCGGTTTGCGCTGCAGGCGCTGTACGGGCACGGCGAACCGTCGCTGCTGCCGGGCATCCGCCCGATCAACCCGCTGGACGTGCTCGACCTGGTGCTGCTGCACCGCAAGGACGGCGCGTTCATTCTCGACACCTGGACGCTGTAGCGCGCCGTCATGTCCCGCATCGTCAAGGCCGCCGCGGTGCAGCTGTCGCCGGTGCTCGGCAGTCGCGAAGGCACGGTCGCCAAGGTCGTGGCCGCGATCGCCGAGGCCGCGCGGCAGGGCGCCGAGCTGCTGGTGTTCCCCGAAACGGTGGTGCCGTACTACCCGTACTTCTCGTTCATCACGCCGGCGGTTGCCATGGGGCCGGCGCACCTGACGCTGTACGAGCAGGCGGTGACGGTGCCGGGCGCCACCACCCATGCGGTGGCCGCGGCAGCGCGGGAACACGGCGTGGTGGTGGTGCTCGGGGTCAACGAGCGCGACCACGGCACCCTCTACAACACCCAGCTGGTGTTCGACGCCGACGGCGCGCTGGTGCTGAAGCGCCGCAAGATCACGCCGACCTATCACGAGCGCATGGTCTGGGGCCAGGGCGACGGCAGCGGCCTGAAAACGGTCGACACCGCCGTTGGCCGGCTCGGCGCGCTGGCGTGCTGGGAGCATTACAACCCGCTGGCGCGCTACAGCCTGATGGCGCAGCACGAGCAGATTCACTGCGCCCAATTCCCCGGCTCGCTGGTCGGGCCGATCTTTGCCGAGCAGATGGAAGTGACGATGCGCCACCACGCGCTTGAGTCCGGCTGCTTCGTCGTCAACGCCACCGGCTGGCTGAGCGAGGCGCAGATTGCCCAGGTGACGCCCGACCCGACGCTGCAGAAGGCGATGCGCGGCGGCTGCTACACCGCCATCATCTCGCCCGACGGCAGGCATCTGTGCGCGCCGCTGCGCGAAGGCGAGGGCCTGATCGTCGCCGACCTGGATTTTGCGCTCATCACCAAGCGCAAACGGATGATGGACTCGGTCGGGCATTACGCGCGACCGGAACTGCTGTCGCTGAATCTGGACGCCCGTGCCGCGACGCCGATGCGCGCCGAGGCGACGTCTGCCGCACCCACCGATACGCCGCAACGGAGCACGCGCCATGGGCAAACCGATGCCTTCCCCGATGAGCCTGAACCACGCGTTGATCTCGGACCTGCAATCGCACGGACTGCGACTGGCTGATCCCCACCTCGGCGCGCCCAGCCGCCGCGGCGGCGCCGGGCCGTCGGACCACAAGGCCGTCGTCGTCGACGGCCACACGATCATGGTGCCGGTGCACACCGGCGCCGCTGCGCAGTCACCGTTCGAGACCGAACGCTCCGGCACTGCCGACGCGGTGGCGCTGAAACGCGACGGCATCGCCGTCGCGACCATCTCGTTCGCACCGCAGCCAAAGTTCACCCAACTGCACACCGCCGACGGCGTGCCCTACGGCCACATCGCGCAGCTGCACGGTCGCGACGTGCTGGCGACCACGGTGCTGCAAACCTGCATCCGCTACGGCCGCCGCGAAACCTCGTGCCAGTTCTGTTCGATCGGCGAGTCGCTGGCGGCCGGACGCACGATCAACCGCAAGACGCCGGCGCATCTGGCCGAGGTTGCGAAGGCCGCGGTCGAGTTGGACGGCGTCAAACACATGGTGATGACCACCGGCACGCCCAACTTCACCGACCGTGGCGCCGCGATCCTGTGCGCGTCGGCGGCAGCGGTGAAGGCCGCGGTCGATCTGCCGATCCAGGCGCAGTGCGAACCGCCGGACGATCCGGTCTGGTTCGGGCGCCTCAAGGCGGCCGGCGTCGACAGCCTTGGCATGCATCTCGAAGCGGTCACCCCCGAAGTGCGCGCGCGCATCATGCCGGGCAAGGCCAGTGTCAGCGTCGACGAATACATGACCGCGTTTGTCGACGCGGTGAAGGTCTTCGGGCACGGGCAGGTCAGCACCTACCTCCTTGCCGGCCTCGGTGACACGCGTGAGGCGATTCTGGATATGTGCGAACGCCTGATCGCGCTCGGCGTGTATCCGTTCGTGGTGCCGTTCGTGCCCAACGCCGGCACGCCGCTGGCCGCACACCCGCCGCCGAGCGCCGCGTTCATGCGTTCCATCCTGCTGCCGCTGGGCCGGATGCTGGTCGACGGCGGGCTGCGTTCGGCCAACATCAAGGCCGGCTGCGGGCGCTGCGGCGCCTGCTCGTCGCTGTCGGCATTCGAGACCTGAACATGCTGCCGTTCGCACCGGCCGACCGCACCGCGTTCGCGTTCATCTCGGGCGCGTACTGCATCAAGCACGTCACCGCCGGCTGGGAACGGCAGGGCTGCCTGGCGTTGCGGCGCGCGGTGTTCTGCGACGAGCAAGCGATCTTCGAGTCCGACGATCGTGACGCGCTCGACGACACCGCGCTGCCGATCGCGGCGATCGCCTGCGTTGCCGGCATGCCCGAGCAGGTGGTCGGCACCGTGCGCATTCATCAGGCCGAGCCGGGCCTGTGGTGGGGCTCGCGGCTGGCGGTGCATCGCGACTGTCGCGGCGCGGCGTGGCTGGGCACGCAGTTGATCCAACATGCCGTGGGCACCGCGCGGGCCCGCGGCTGCACGCGCTTTCTGGCGCAGGTGCAGGTGCAAAACCTGCGCCTGTTCGAGCGCCTGCACTGGCAGTCGTTGCAGGCAATCCGGGTGCAGGGGCGGCCGCACGTGCTGATGCAGGCAAACCTTGCGCACTGTCCGCCGCGGATCGAGGACGAACTGCGTCTGGCGGTGCAGGCACGGGCGGCGGCATGAGCGCCCAGAACACCCACAACGCCCCGATCGATCTCGATGCGCTGGTGCAGGCCCTGCAGGGCGGGAGCGGCGTCGCGCACAAGCGCGACATCGCCGACGTGGTCGAAGCGCTCGGCATTGGCGGCGACAGCGCGGTGGCGGTGGGCGACGACTGCGCGGCCATCGCCGAGCCGCACGGCCAAGGGCATCTGCTGCTGGCAATCGAAGGCTTCATCCCGGCCTTCGTGGAGCGCGATCCCTGGTTCGCCGGGTGGTGCGGCGTGATGGTCAATGTCTCCGACATCTACGCCATGGGCGGGCGGCCGCTGGCCATCGTCAACGCGCTGTGGAGCCGCGGCGGTGCCGCGACGCAGGCGCTGCTGGACGGCATGCGCGCGGCGGCGCAGTGCTACCAGGTTCCGGTGGTCGGCGGGCACAGCAATCTGCGCTGCGACGGCGCGCAGCTGGCGGTGGCGATTCTCGGCCGCGCCAAGCGCCTGTTGACCAGCTTCGATGCGCAGCCGGGCGATGTGCTGATGGCGGCGATCGATCTGCGCGGTGCCTATCGCGCGCCATTTGCGCACTGGAACTGCACCACCGGCATCGACCCGGAACGGCTGCGCGGCGATCTGGAACGGCTGCCCATGCTGGCCGAGGAAGGCCTGTGCCGCAGCGCCAAGGACATCTCCCAGGCCGGCGTGCTCGGCACCGTGCTGATGCTGCTCGAATGCTCCGGCGTCGGCGCCGAGCTCGACGTCGCCGCGGTGCCGCATCCCGACGGCGTCGATCCCTTGCGCTGGCTGACCGCCACCTTTCCCAGCTTCGGCTACGTGCTGGCGGTGGCGCCTGAGCATCGCGCCTTGGTGGCCCAGGGCTTTGCCGACCGCGGCATCGCCTGCGCCGCGATTGGCCGCTGCGACGACACGCGGCAACTCGTGCTGCGGCAGGGCGCAGGCAACCGCACGGCCTGGGATTTTTCGCGCCAACCGCTGACCGGCTGCGCGCCCATGGGCGGCGCAAACGTGGCGGAGAAACGCTGTGCCTGAGGTTCGATTCCGCGTGCGCTGGCCCGACCAGCACCAGACCCTGTGCTACTCGCCGTCGAGCACGATCAAGGACGCGCTGCGGCTGAATCATCCTTATGGCGTCGGCGAATTCGTCGAGCGCTGCACCGCCGCGCTGGAACACGCCAGCGAACGGGTGGCGCAGAAGTACGGCACGGGCTGCGGCCAGGCGCTGGCGCAGATCACGGTGATCCAAAGCCGCGCCAGACCCTTCATGAACGATCCGCACGCGCGGATCACCGTCGAGCACTTCGAGGATTAGAACCATGCCGAGACACTGGAATACAGCGGCACTGGATGCGGCCGACGCCTGCTTCGTCGGCCCGCGCCGCATTGACGTGGTGATCATCGGCGGCGGCCAGGCCGGCCTGTCGATGAGCTGGCACTTAAAGCAGGCCGGCATCGAACACATGGTGTTCGAGCGCGAGCGCTGCTTCAGCCAGTGGCGCGACGCGCGCTGGGATTCGTTCTGCCTGGTCACGCCCAACTGGCAATGCCGCCTGCCGGGCTTCACCTACGACGGCGCCTACGGCGGCAGCGACCCGCACGGCTTCATGCCCAAGGACCAGATCATCGAATACCTCGACGCCTATCGCGCCAGCTTCGATCCGCCGCTGCGCGAAGGCGTCGAAGTGCGGTCGGTGCGCCAGAGGCCCGACGGCGAGTTCGCCGTGCACACCCGCGCCGGCCACTGGCTTGCCGGGCAGGTGGTGATCGCCAACGGCGTCTACGCCACCCCCGTGATTCCGCGCGCCGCCGAGCGCCTGCCCGCCGACATGCTGCAACTGCATTCGTCGAACTACCGCAATCCGCAGTCGATGCCGGACGGCGCGACGCTGGTCGTCGGCAGCGGCCAGTCCGGCTGCCAGATTGCCGAGGACCTGCACATCGCCGGGCGCGAGGTGCATCTGTGCGTCGGCAGTGCGCCGCGCTCACCGCGGGTGTATCGCGGGCGCGAGGTCACCGACTGGCTGACTGATTCGGGCTACTACGACATCCCGTTCGACCGGCATCCGCAGGGCGAGTCGGTGCGCGACAAGACCAATCACTATCTGACCGGCCGCGACGGCGGCCGCGAGATCGATCTGCGCCAACGGGCGCTGGAAGGCATGAAGCTCTATGGCAGCTTCCGCGACGTCAGCGGCACGCAGCTGCACTTCGCGCCGGATCTGACCCGGCATCTCGACCGCGCCGACGCCTCGTACAACGGCATCCGCGCGCTGGTCGACCAGTACATCGCCGAGGCCGGCATCGATGCGCCGGTCGAGCCTCCGTACACACCGCCGTGGGCACCGGCACCGGAGATCACCGAACTCGATTTCGAAAAGGCCGGCATCCGCAGCCTGGTCTGGGCGATCGGCTTCCGGCCCGACTACGCCTGGGCGCAGCTGCCGGTGTTCGACGGTCGCGGACATCCGGTGCACCAGCGCGGGGTCACGCCGGTGCCGGGGGTCTACTTCCTCGGGCTGAGCTGGCAGAACACCTGGGGCTCAGGGCGCTTCGCCGACGTCGGCAAGGATGCCAGTTATCTGCTGGGGCACATCCACGCGCGCACGGAGCGCTCGAACCGGAGCAGCCGCGCCGCCTGAGCCCGGACACGTCCGGGCCTTGCGCCAGAAGCGCTGCGGCTTCATCCGGCCTGGGTGCCGCCGATGGTCAGCGCGTCCACCCGCACGGTGGGCTGGCCCACGCCCACCGGTACGCTCTGGCCGTCCTTGCCGCAAATGCCGACGCCGCCATCCAGCGCCAGGTCGTTGCCGATCAGGCTCATGCGCGGCAGGGTGTCGGGGCCGTTGCCGATCAGGGTGGCGCCCTTGACCGGCCGTGTGACCTTGCCGTTTTCGATCAGATACGCCTCAGACGCCGAGAACACGAAGTTGCCGGAGGTGATGTCGACCTGCCCGCCGCCGAAGCTGACCGCGTACAGCCCCTTGTCGACCGAGGCGATGATTTCGGCCGGGTCGTGCGGGCCGGCGCGCATGTAGGTGTTGGTCATGCGCGGCATGGGCAGGTGCGCGTAAGACTCGCGACGCCCGTTGCCGGTGGGCGCAACGCCCATCAGGCCGGCATTGAGACGGTCCTGCATGTAGCCTTTGAGGACGCCGTTTTCGATCAGCACCGTGCAGTGGGTGGGGGTGCCCTCGTCGTCAATCGACAATGAGCCGCGCCGCCCGGGCAGGGTGCCGTCATCGACGATCGTGCAGTGGGGCGAGGCCACGGTTTGGCCGACGCGGCCCGAGAACACCGAGCTGCCTTTGCGATTGAAGTCGCCTTCCAGGCCATGCCCCACCGCTTCGTGCAACAGAATGCCGGGCCAGCCCGGCCCCAGCACCACCGGCAGGCTGCCGGCCGGCGCGGCCACCGCGTCCAGCAGCACCACGGCCTGGCGCACCGCTTCGCGGGCGATGTCTTCCGGCAGGGTGCCGGTGCCCAGCAGGCCGGAGAAATGATCACGTCCGCCGCCGCCCGCGTGGGCCTGCTCACGCCGCGTGCCGCTTTCGACCATCACCGTCACGTCCAGCCGCAGCAGGGGCCGCACGTCGGCGCTGAGCTGGCCCTGGGCATCGAGCACCATGATGGTGTCGTGCTGCGCGGCCAGCCGCACCATCACCTGATACACGCGTGGATCGGCGGCGCGCGCGGCCGCATCGGCGCGCCGCAGCAGGTCGAGTTGCTGCTCGGCGGTGATGCCCGACAGCGGATCTTCGCCGGGATAAAGCGCCTTGGCCGATAGCGGCCGCACCCGCACCGGCACGGCGGCGCTGGCGCCCTCGGCGACGATGGCGCGCGACGCCTTGGCGGCCTCGATCATTGCCTTGAATTCGATGTCGTCGGCGTAGGCCAAGCCCTGCCGATCACCGCAGATCGCGCGAATGCCGACACCGCGCTCGCGGTCATGGCTGCCGGATTTGACGAGCCCGTCTTCCAGCGCCCAACTGCGGGTCACACGTTGCTGAAAATACAGGTCGCCGCCGGTCACGCCGGGGCCCAGCACGGTGCCCATGACACGCAGCAGGGCGCCTTCGTCCAGCGCAGCCGGATCGAGAAACAGGGGACGGGCAAAACTCAGGGCATCGGTCATGAAGCAGCTCGGATCATCTTGAAAGTGGACTAAAGGCGGCGGTGCTGAAGACAGGGAAACGCGCCGCGCAACTGCACCAGCTTGTCACGCTCCAGCGTGGCGACGGCGTTGCCGGGCTCGCCGCCCAGTTCGGCCAGGGTGTCACCCCAGGGGCTGAGGATGCAGGAATGCCCCCAGGTCTGGCGGCCGCCGGGGTGGGTGCCGCACTGGTTGGGGGCCACCACATAACAGGTGTTTTCGATGGCGCGGGCCTTGAGCAGCGTGGACCAGTGTGCGGCCCCGGTCTGCGCGGTGAAGGCCGAGGGCACGCACAACACCTCGGCACCGGCCGTGGCCAGGGCGCGATAAAGCTCGGGAAACCGCAGGTCGTAGCACACCGACAGGCCGAATCGCCAGCCGTCGATGTCGACGATGACCGGGACCGGCGGGCCAGGCTCGATGCTGCGTGATTCCCGATAGGACTCTTTGCGCCCTCCCCGCGTGGTTTCAACGTCGAACAGATGAATCTTGTCGTAACGCGCCAGCAATTCACCGTCCGGGCCCACCACCAGGCAGGCGGCACGGATGCGGTCGGGGTCGTCGCCGGCCAGCGGCAGGGTGCCGCCAATCAGGTAGACCCCGTGCTTGGCTGCCAGGTGCTTGAGCCACGACTGCAAGGGTTCGCGGTCTTTGGTTTCGGCAATCGCCAGCTTGTCGCGCTCGTGCGCGCTCATCAGCGCAAGGTTCTCGGGTAACACGATCACCCGGGCGCCGTCGTCGGCTGCGGCGGCGATCATGCGCTGGGCGGTGCGTAGATTGTCGGCAACCTCATCGCCCGAGGTGAATTGAACAGCTGCAATTTTCATGGTTGGGTCTCCAGATCGGCTCGGGCAGCGGTGTTGTTGCCGCTGGCGGCGTCCAGCTTTTCGATTTCAGGGTCGTCCCAGGTGCCGCGAATGCGGTAACCAAACTGCCCCACGGCCTCCAGCGGTTTGTCGAGCAGGGTCTGCGCCAGCAGCGCCAGCACGCCTGCGGCGGGGCCGCCCAGCAGTGCAGCGCCAATGCTCACGCCGCTGGCGTAATCAGGGTAAACCGTGACGCGCTGATCGAGACGCCGGGTGAGCAGATGCGTCTCTCCCTTGACCGACAAGCGCAGCGACGGCGCGCGCAGGGCGAGGTCGTCGGTCACGACCCGGCCGTATTCCAGACGCAGGTCGGCATCAAGGCTGTTGAAGTGCAGCCCGTCATCGGTGACATCCCGAAAATCGAACAGCAGCCGGCGCGGCAGTTGATAAAAGCTGAACAGGCCCAGCAGCCGCCCGGCGCCCGGGTCAATGGCGCGCAACTGGCCCTGGCGCGCCCAGACCTTGAGGTCGCCCTCGGCCGTGGGAATCGCCAGGCGGGTGCCGCTGGCTGGCCACGCCAGATCCCAGGAGATGCCGACCCGGTCCGCTTCCAGGGGGGCTTCGATGCCCAACGCCGCCATCACCGGTTGCGGCCGGTCGGTCTCGAAGCGACCCCGACTGCCGCGCAGGCTGCCGTCCGCCGAGAACGAGCCGGCACCGACCAGGGCGCCGTCGCCCGTCAGTGCCAGGTCCAGCGCCATCTGGCCCCGCGCCGGCAGCTCGGCCGTGAGCGCCGCAGTGCCCAGGTTCAGGCCATTGACGGCCAGCGTTGCAACCTGCCCCGCCCAGGCGCCGGCCACGTATTCGCCGCGCTCGTGCTCGGCCAGCGGCGGCAGGGGCTCGGCGGCGGACTGCCAGTCGGGCTCGTCCGGGGTGTCGAGCCGCAAGGCCAAAGACTGCAGTTGCAGCAGGCCGCCGCGCTCGGTGGTCTGCACCTCACCTTCGGCGGCGCCGCTGAGCATTGCCGTCAAACCCAGGGCAGTGCGCCGAACCGAGGCGCGCTGATCCCTCACCGACAGGCGGTCCACCCTCAGGCCGGCCACGTGTACTTCCGCCCCGGCCAGTTGCGCCGGCACGCGCTCGGACTGCGCGGCGGCGACGGCGGGCACCGCGGGCGCATCGGTGAAGCGCGTCAGCCAGCGCAGCCACGGCAGGGCCTCGACAGGCGGCAGATTGGCCGCCACCCAGAGGCCCGGCGCCTCGCCCAAGGCCGCGACCAGATCCGCTGAAGGGTCGCCCACGCGCAGTTCGATGCGGTTGTCGGCAATCTCGCCGGCCAAGAATTGGCCGCCCCAATTAAAGCGCACCGGCGCTTCGGCAGACGCGGGCAAGGGCAGTTCGAGCTGGATGCGGCGGGCGTCGGCTTCAGGCTTGTCCAGCGGCGACGGCAGTGTCACCGCCACACCTTGCAGGGGGCTTTGTGCGGTGAACGTCGCCACACCCTGGCGCGGCAGCGACAACTGCCCCGACCAGTCGAGCACGCCGGACAGGCGCTCCGACACCGGCTCGGGCAACCACTGATCCAGCGCCGACACCGGCAGCACCTTGCCCAGCAGGTCGAGGATCACACCTTCATCGCCCCCTTCGAGCACGCCGCTGACGCGGGATCCGTGCCAGCGGCCGCTGAGGTCGTCGCCCGAGAGGCTGTTGCCGCTGAAGTCCAGATGCCCGGTCACGTCGGTCACCGGCGTGTCGACCCCCGAGATGCGCATTTCCACCGATTCCAGCGCGACTCGGCCCGACACGCGGGTGTCTTTCACCTCGGCCAACGGAATGTCGAGCTGCACCTCGACGGCGGCCGGACCGGTGATGTCCGCCGCTTCGGCGAGGCGGGCAAAGCGGTCTTGCAGCGGGCTTTGGTTCATGAGGCTCAGCAGCGCCGGCACGTCATCACGCGTCTTGCCGCTGATTTCGAGCACCGCGTCGTTGTTCATCGCCTTGATCTCGGCCTGTCCGCTCACTTGGCGCACCGGGCCGAAGCGGGCTTGCGCCAGGGTCACGCTCATGCGGTTGCCGGTGAATGTGAGGTCTGCGTCGGCCTGTGTCAGGGCCGGCCAGTCCGGCGCGAAGGCGAGGCCGCCGTCACGCACCGGCAGCTTGAGCTGCCAGAAGCCGGTCGGCCGGCGGTGATAGGGAAAGTCGGCGGCCGGGCCTTTGATCTGCACCCGCGCGCCGTCCAGTTTGCCGCCGGTGACCGCGCGTTTGAGCCACTTGCGCAGGGGTTGCGGCCATTGGCCCGGCCAATAGGGGTGGGCGGCCGCCAGCGACTCGGCGTCCACCTGCAGATCGATGTCCAGTTGCGGCGAGCGCAGCGCACCGCCGGCGATGCCGCGCACGTGGCCTGCCACCTGCGCACCTTCGGCCACGACCCGCAGCTCGGGCACGGCCACCCGCCACTCGCCACCGGGCTGTTGCGCCCAGAGCCACTCGCCCTCCAGGCGCTCGAGGCGCAGCGGCTGCTGCCAACCGGCGAGGGTGATCGCCGGCATGGGCGCGGCCGGCAGGAAGTAGCCGCCCAGTTCATCCAGCGCGAGGTACCCGTGCAAGGCTTCGATGCCGGACGCGCCGTTGCGCAGTGCCACGCTTTCAAGCCGCGCCTGCACGCTGAAGCGCGGCATCTGCGGGTCGGGGCGACGCCAGCGCCAGTCGCCGCGCAGATCGCGCAGTTGGCCGGTGGCCGCCCAGTCGTCCGTGATGGCGGGCGCGTAGCGCTGCAGCAGCGGGAATACAAGGTCAATCGGCAGCATTTCGCCGGACGCATGCAGCCCGTCGGCATCGGCGTTCCAGACGACCCAGGCGTCGGCGCCCGCCGGGCCCAGAGCACCCTGCCAACGCGCGTTGCGCCGCGCCATTGTCAGGGTCAGCGCCGGGGCGTCGGCAATGACCGTGTCGAGCCCACCGATTTCGACGCTGCCGCGCCCCTCCCGCCAGCGGCCACTCAGGTCCAGCGCCGCAGCCGCCTCGCGGTGCGCCGCATCGAACGAACCCCAGCTGAGCAGGGCCTTGGTCTGGCCTTCGATTGCGCCCTCGGCGGGAAACCAGTCCAGCCAGCCCGAGGGCAACACGATGGCGCCGGGCAGGCGATCGCCGCCGTCGATCTGCAGGTCACGGAACGCCAACTGCACACCCTGCGGCGCCCGGCCGTCACGGCCGGCGGCACGGGTGGCGATCCAGTCGCGCAGCGCCGGCGAGTCCTGCAGCCGCGCCGAAACTGCCGTCACCCGATAGGGCGTCCACCGGCGGCGGATCAGGTCGCCCCAGCGCATGTGCAGATGTAGGGCCTCGGCGCTGAACCACGCACCGCCCGGGGCGTCGGGCTGAATCTGCAGGCCGCCCAGGGTCGCGACCGGTTGCAGGCCCACCCAGCCGAGGCCCACCGTGCCCAGGTTCACCGGCACGCCCAATGCCTGCTCCACCGCGTTTTCGACCGGCCCGCGCAGCTCGTCGGCGACGCGGGTCATGACCAGCACGGCGGCCACGCCCACCACCGCCAGCATCGCCAATCCCCAGATCAGCGAGGTGCAGCGTGCGGCGATCTGCCAGCCCCTCAAGGCTGCCGGCGCCTACTGAGGAATGACGTCGAACGCTTCACGCTGATAGTCCGAATCTGGATGCACCCGAATCGGGCGCCGTAGTTGGGATTCAAGGTCGGGCAGACCCAGCGCGGGCTCGTCCTGCAGCCGCTGCCCGACCTCGGGCGCCGCCAGCACCAGGAAGGCATCGGCCTCGAACTGGCGGGCGGCGCGCTGCACTTCGCGCACCACCTCGTGGCAGACGGTCTCCACCGACTTGACCTGACCACGCCCGTTACAGGTCTCGCAGGGCTCGCAGAGGATGTGCCCCAGACTCTCCCGCGAGCGCTTGCGGGTCATCTCGATCAGCCCCAGCGGCGAGAACGGATACACCTGGGTGCGCGCCGAATCCTGCAACAGCGCACGCTCCAGGCTGCGCAGCACCTGGGCGCGATGATCGTCGGATGCCATGTCGATGAAATCGACAATGATGATGCCGCCCAGATTGCGCAGCCGCAGTTGCCGGGCAATGGCCTGGCTGGCTTCGAGATTGGTCTTGAGGATGGTTTCTTCCAGGTTCCGGGTGCCGAGAAAGCCGCCGGTATTGACGTCCACCGTGGTCATGGCCTCCGTCTGGTCGATGACCAGATGCCCGCCTGATTTCAGATCCACCTTGCGCGACAGCGCGCGGTTGATGTCGTCTTCAACGCCATACAGATCGAAGATCGGCGCGGCGCCCTGGTACCACACGATGCGGTCGGCGGCATCCGGCACGAACACCTGGGCGAACTGCTTCACCCGGCGGCACTCCTCGGCGCTGTCGATGCGCACCCGCTCGACTTCGGTGCCCAGCAGGTCCCGCAGAATGCGCATCGACAAGGGCAGATCGCCATGGACCAGGGTGCCCGGCGCGGCGCTCCTGGCCTGCTGGCTGATGGCGCGCCACAAGCGCACCAGAAACTGCAGGTCGGTGGCCAATGCGGCCGGGGTGACGGTTTCGGCCGCAGTGCGCGCAATCAAGCCGCAGTCGGGCGCGTGTTCGGCGCGCAGCGTTTCAAGCATTGCCTTCATGCGTGCGCGGCTGGGCTCATCTTCAATCCGGGTCGAGACGCCCACGGTCGGCTCGTGCGGCAGCAGCACCAGATAACGCGACGGCACCGACAGCAGGGTGGTCAGGCGCGCGCCCTTGGTCCCCAGGGGGTCCTTGAGCACCTGCACCAGAATCGACTGCCCCTCATGCAGCTTCTGGGTGATCGACGGCAAGGGCAGCGGCTCGCCTGAGGCGCCCCGCACCGGGTGCACCATGTCGGCAATGTGCAGAAACGCGGTGCGCGCCAGACCGATCTCGACGAACGCGGCCTGCATGCCAGGCAATACGCGCTGCACCCGACCCATGTAGAAATTGCCGGTCAGGCCGTGACGCGACGCGCGCTGCACATGCACCTCCTGCGCGGCGCCGTTTTCCACCAGCGCAACGCGGGTTTCCTGCACGCCGCTGTTGACCAGAATCTCGAAGCTCATGCGCCGCCCGGCCGCACGTCGAAGCGCGACAACAGCTCCAGCGTCTCGGCCACCGGCAGGCCAATCACCCCGGTCAGGCTGCCCGACAGACTGAGCACGAAGCCGGCCGCCGTGCCCTGTATGGCATAAGCACCGGCCTTGCCCATGGGTTCGCCGCTGGCGCAATAGCGCTGGATCTGCGCAAACGTCAGCGGCGCAAAGGTGATGTGCGTGGTCGTTTCCACATGGTCGCGCCGCGTGCCCAGCCCCACGGCGACGCGGGTGACGACGCTGTGGGTCTCGCCCGACAACTGCTCCAGTATTTTTTCGGCGTGGGCGGCGTCGCGCGGCTTGCCCAGCGCCTTGCCGTCGAAAATGACCTCGGTATCGGCCACCAGCACCGGCAGTTCGGTGGGCGCCGCGGCCAGCGCGGCGGCAAGTTTTTCGTCCACCACCCGGCGCACATAATCGAGGCCCGCTTCACGGGCGCGCGGCGTTTCGTCAACCGACACCGACAAAGGCGCAAACCGCAGGCCCGCCTGGGCCAGCAGCTCGTGGCGCCGGGGCGATTGCGAGGCGAGATAAAAGGCAGCGTTCATGCGCGAAATGTAACAGCCCTGCCGCGCCCGCCCCGCCTAAGCCCCGGCACAACTCAATCGCGTCGGCGATAGCCGCGTCGTGACCCATCGACCTGCTGCAGCGTCGGCGTGCTGAGCCCGAAGCGGACCAGAAAATCGAGACCCGACAGATCGCTGCCGTCCACGGTCACCCGGCGCGGTGAGTCCAGCGACGGAAACGCGCCACACGCCTCGCCCTCGTCGCAAATGAAACCGTCGTTGTCACTGTCGGTGCCCGAGAGGATCAGGTAGTCACCCGGCAGGATGGCCTCGAAGGCAAAGGAATAGCCGGCATCGCCGACCTCCACTTCGTCCTGGGCCACGACGGCATCGGAGTCGGGGTCGATCAGCAGGACGTACTGCTTGCCGACGCTGGCATCCCGGTCACCCTGGCCGACGCTGATCAGCACCGGCACCTGCACCACATTGATCGCCGAGGCGAAGCCGATGGTGGCCGAAAAGGTGCCGCTCGCCAGCATCGAGCGGTCCACCGTCACCGCGTAACGGCCCAGACCGTCGCCGTCCACATCGGTCGGCATCACCGTCAACCAGGGCGCGTCGTCCGACACCGAGGTCACCGCCAGCGCGCCGGTCCCGGCGTTGCCCGCATCCAGGGTCGCAACCGTCGCCACGTTCCCGAAGCTGAGGGCTTCGGGCTGCACCGACAGACGCGGGTTGTCCGCGGGCGCCTGGCCTTCCGCCAGCGCAATGGCCGCCCGCACCGCCAGGTTGGCGTCGATCAGGCCGTGCCCGAAGCGGTCATCACGTCCGGCAGCGCCCAGGTCCCGGGTGATGGCACCGCTGGCCAGCAACTGGTCGAGTTGCCCCGGCGTGAGTGCGGGATTCACGGCCTTCATCAGCGCCACCACGCCCGCCATGTGCGGCGCCGCCATGGAGGTGCCCTGCAGAAAGCCGACGCCGTCCCTGATCGGCAGGGTGCTGTCGCTCGAGAGCGTGCTGAGCACGCCATCGGGCGTTGCGCGCGACTGGTCGCCGCCGGGGGCCGCCACGTCAACCGCATCATTGAACTGCGAATAGGGGGCGTGCTGCTGCTGGCGCCCCACGGCGCCCACCGACACCACACCGTCGTAGGACGCGGGATAGCTGTGCCGGCTGTCACCACTGTTGCCCGCCGATGCAATGATGATCAGGCCGGCATCAGCGGCTTCGCGGTACGCCATCTGCTCACTCTGCGAAAAGCCGTCGCCGCCCAGGCTCAGGTTGAGCACATCCGCTGCGCGCGGCGGGCGCCGGCCCGAGCTGTTGGGCAATCCGGCGGCATAGCGCACGGCATTGATGATGTCGAAGCCGCTGCCGGCGCCGTCGGCGCCCAGCACCCGCAACGGCATGATGCGCGTGTCCCAGCCCACGCCGGCCACCCCCAGGCCGCCGTTGTGGGTGGCGGCACCGATCGTGCCGGCCACATGCGTGCCGTGAAAGCTGCTGGCGCCGGCGATCCCGCCGTCTCCGGGGTCGTCGGCATTGCCGTCGATACCGTCACCATCGAGCGACAGGGCCGGATCGCTGACAAAGTCGAAGCCGTCGGGGTCGGCCGGGTCGAACTTGCCGGCCAGATCAGGATGCGCGAGTCGCACGCCAGTGTCGGCAACGGCCACCCGTATCTCGGGCGATCCGGTGGTGATGTCCCAGGCCTGCGGCAGATTGATCAACCCGTAGTGCCACTGCTGACTGAAGAACTCGTCGTTCGGCAGCGCGTGGGTCTTGCGCAGCGGATTGGGCTCGGCCCACGCCACCCCGGCCTGTCGCTGGACGCGCTTGATGGCGCGCAGGGTGGCGATCCTGGCCGCCAACGCCGGGTCGACGATGGTGAACCCCGATCCGACGACTGCGGCGCGCGCGGTGACCTCCGGTGACAGCGCCAGCAAGCCCGGCCCGCCGGGCACCTGGCCGAGCCACCGCGTCGTGGCGCCCAGCGAACGCGCGCCGAATCCAGCGTCGGCAGGCTCCTTCATCTGCACCAGCGCCTGGTTGGGCACGAAGGCCATCTGGGTGCTCATCGCCGATTCCTGCGGCGCTGCCGAGGCGGGATTCGCGCCGGGCTGGGAGACGGTCAGCACATAGTTCGAGGCGCCGTCGAAGGCTTCCACCTGGATGAAGTAGCGCCGTGTGCCGGCGCCCTCGGGCACCGTGAGCGACTCGAACTTGCCGGTGCCCAGCGACTGGCCCACCACTTCGAGTTCATCGTTGGCCAGCAGCAGGTCGAGATCGTTGTTCGCCCCGTCTTCGGCGATGAACAGGTTGATGATCTGGCCGGGTGCCAGGCTTGCCGCTAGCACGTCGAACGGGTCAGTGGCCAGGCTGGCGTGGCCCCCCAGGGTGACCGGATTGCCCAGCATCTGCGCCATTTCCACCGAGTTGTTCGGTATGGGCCGCACCGAGGGATCGGCGGTGTCGCCATCGACGGCGGCATCCTGCGGCGCCGACAGGCGGCCCGACAGCCTCGCGGCCGCGGGGCGGTCGGTGGGCGGCGGAGTCGGCGGCGTGCTGGGGGATGGCCCCGGACCGGAAGTCGGGCTGGGGCTGGGGCTGGGGCTGGGACTGGGACTGGGACTGGGCGTCAGGCTCGGCGCCGGCGCGGCCCCGCCACCGGCATCGTTACCGGACGATCCACCGCCGCAGGCGGCCAGCAGGCATGACAGCAAGACAATCCATCGAGCAGGCGACATGACGATGACTGACATTCGAATTCGATCCCGATGGTACCGGACCCGGCGCGGGCCGCTCACCGGTGGGCGCGATCAGCCGCGATGGTAGGGATGCCCCACCGACGCCGACCACGCGCGGTAGAGCTGCTCGGCCACCACCACCCGCACCAGCGGATGCGGCAGGGTCAGGGGCGACAGCGACCAGCGTTGGTGCGCGGCGGCGAACACCGGCGGTGCCAGTCCGTCTGGCCCGCCGATGATGATGGCCACGTCGCGCCCGTTGCCCTGCCAGCCCACCAGGGCCTGCGACCACGCCAGGGTGTCGTGCAGTGTGCCGCGCTCGTCGAGCGCCACAATTTCGGCGCCTTTGGGCACGGCCTTGAGAATTTTCTCGGCCTCGGCGGCCTTGAGCCGGTCGATGTCGGGGTTCTTGCCGCGATGCGCCACCGGCAGTTCCACCAGCACCAGCCGCGCTTCGTTGGGCAGCCGCTTGGCATAGTCGGCGTAGGCGGTCTGCACCCAGTCGGGCATGCGCTGACCGACGGCGATCAGGTGAATCCGCATGATTGATCCGGCCGGGCGTTACCCGGCGGCTTTCGGGACGCGGCGGGTGCTGGCGCGACGCAGGCTTTCCGGCGCCTCGGGCGCGTCGATGGTCACGTCACCGCTTTCGATCGACCAGAGCTTTTCGAGCTGGTAGAACGCCCGCGTCTGCGCTTGCATGACATGCACCAGCACGCCGTTGAGGTCCACCAGCGCCCACTCGCCCTGGTCCATGCCCTCCAGCCCCAGAGGGCGAACGCCCTTGAGCTTGGCCTCGTCCAGCACGTTGTGCGCCAGCGCCGAAACGTGGCGAGACGAGGTGCCGGTGCAGAGCACCATGGTGTCGGTCATGGGGGTGAGCGACTTGACGTCGAGCACGCGGATGTCTTGCCCCTTGAGGTCTTCGAGGGCGGTCACGACGAGTTTAGTGAGTGCTGGTGTTTTCATGATGGGTCAGTGCGGCGAGATCGGCGGCGGTCAGCCGATCGAGGATGGGCTGCGGCATCAGCCCGCGGAGCGACAGCCCGGCGCGCAGTTTGTGGCGCAACAGGGTGGACGAAATATCGAGCAGGGGAATGTCGAGGGTCTGGTAGCGCCCTTCGAGCGCGCCGGCTATTTCTACCGGTGCCTGCAAGCGGCTGCGGGGGCGCTTGACCACGACCAGTTCGGCCAGGTCAAGAATCACCGGCCAGCGATGCCAGGTGTGAAAGTGGCTGAAGGCATCGGCGCCAATCAGCAGCACCCGGCGCGACTGCGGAAATTTTTCGGCCAGCTGGGCCAGGGTTTCAACCGTGTACGAAGGCCCTTCGCGGCGCACTTCGCAGTCGTCGGCCACCAGCCGGCGCTCGCCTTCGATGGCCAGGCGGATCCAGTCGAGACGCTTCTGCGCGGGAATGGCCGCTTCGGCGCGGTGCATGGGATGCGCGGTGGGCACCAGCCGCACCTGATCAAGCTGCAGGCGCTCAAGCGCTTCGATCGCCAGACGCAGGTGCCCGTTGTGGAAGGGTGAGAAGGCCCCGCCAAAGATGCCGATCGCCTTCAGCGGGCGCGACGACTGCCGGGCGGCTTCAACGGACGTGGCCATCTCCCAGCACCACCCATTTCTGGGAGGTCAGACCTTCCAGCCCCACCGGACCGCGGGCGTGGAACTTGTCGGTGCTGATGCCAATCTCGGCCCCCAGGCCATATTCGTAGCCGTCGGCGAAGCGCGTCGAGGCATTGACCATGACCGAGCTGGAATCGACCTCGCGCAGGAAGCGCCGGGCGCGGGTCAGGTTTTCGGTGATGATGCTTTCGGTGTGCGCCGAGCTGTACCGGGCAATGTGGTCCATGGCCGCATCGAGGTCATCGACCAGGCGGATCGACAGAATCGGCGCCAGATACTCGGTGCCCCAATCGGCCTCGGTGGCCGCGTGGATCTCGGGCAGCACCCTCCGGGCGCGCTCGCAACCGCGCAGTTCCACGCCCGCCTCGCGATAGCGCGCGGCCAGGTCCGGCAGCACCGCGTCGGCAATGCCCACGTGCACCAGCAGGGTTTCCAGGGTGTTGCAGGTGCCGTAGCGCTGGGTCTTGGCGTTGAGCGCCACAGCCACGGCCTTTTCGAGGTCTGCCTGGTCGTCGATGTACACGTGGCAGATGCCGTCGAGATGCTTGATCACCGGCACGCGCGCGCCGTCACTCACGGCCGCGACCAGGCCCTTGCCGCCGCGCGGGACGATCACGTCTACGTACTCGGGATGGCCGATCATCAAACCGACCATGCGGCGATCGGTGACATCGATCACCTGCACCGTGGCGCGGGGCAGGCCGGCATCGATGAGGGCGCGGTCGATACAGCGGGCAATGGCCTGGTTGGAGCGCAGGGCCTCGGAGCCACCGCGCAAGATCGCCGCGTTGCCGGACTTCAGGCACAGGCTGGCGGCGTCGGCCGTCACGTTGGGGCGGGACTCATAAATGATGCCGACCACGCCCAGGGGCACGCGCATGCGCCCCACCTGAATGCCGGACGGCCGCATGTTCAGATCGGTGATGGCGCCCACCGGGTCCGGCAGCGCGGCAATCTGGCGCACGCCTTCGGCCATGGCGGAGACGCGCTCTGGGTTGAGCGCCAGCCGATCGATCAGCGCGGCATCGAGGCCGCTGTTGCGGCCCGCGTCCATGTCGGCGCGATTGGCGTCGAGGATGTCGTCCTGCGACTCTTTCAGGCTCTCGGCCAGCGCAAACAGCGCGGCATTCTTCTGGCCGGTTTCGGCGCGCGCGATCTCGCGGCTGGCTGCGCGCGCGGCGTTGCCCAGCGTGGTGAACTGACGCGCCAGTGCGTCATCTGAAACGGCGTGGCGGGCGGTACGGGCGTTGGCACTCATGTGCGGCGTTGGCTTCGCAGTGGCGCGGCCCCACTGGCCGCAAGCACCAATGTTAACAAGTCTGCCCATGCCGTCGGCTCGCCGCCCGTGGACTTGGACCCGGCATCGATGCGCAGCGCCCAGCGCAGCCAGCCCAGGGGCTGTATCGGCCCCGAGCGGATGATGGCGGTGCGGTAGGCGGCCTGCTGCGCGCGCCGCACGCCGGCCTGGTCGCAGGCGGCGGCCGCATCGCGCGTTCGTCCATAGGCCTGGGCCGCCTTGGCCCACAGGCGCAGCACCCACAGCAACCCGCCCAGCACCTCCTGTACGGCGGTCCCTTCTTCACGCAGGCGCTGCAGGCTGCGCACGCCGCCCTCGGCATCGCCCGACAACAGCCGGTCGGCCAGGTCAAACACCCCGAAGCGGGCGTTGTCCGACACCGCTGCGGTCAAGGTGATGGCATCCACAGGCGTGCCGTCGGGCACCAGCAGGCGCAGCTTCTGCAGGTCCTGCGCGCAGGCCAGCAGGTTGCCCTCGGTGCGTTCGACCAGCGCCTCACAGGCTTCGGCGCTGAGCTGCACGCCGCTGGACTGCGCGCGTTTCATCACCCAGTCGTGAAAGCCCTCCGGGCGCACCGGCCAGGCGTACACCAGCAGCGCCTCGCGATCGACGGTGGTGAACCAGCCGGCCTTGCGCGCGCGGGCGTCCAGCGCGCCGAGCATCACCAACAGCAGGCAGTCCGGCGGCGGTTTGGCCAGCCAGTCGGCAAGGGCCTTGGCGCCTTCGACGCCCAGCGCGCCCTGGACGCGCACCTCGATCACCCGGCGCTGCACGAACAACGACAGGCTGTTGGCAGCGCCCAGCGCGTCGCCCCAGCCGCCGCTCTTGTCGACCTCGAACACCTCGCGCTCATCAAAGCCCTGCGCCCTGGCGGCGGCGCGCACGGCGTCGGCCGCCTCCATCACCAGCAGGGCTTCTTCGCCGGCCACCACGGCCAGCGGCGGCAACGGGCGTTTCAGGGCGGCGGCAAGGGAATCGGGCGTGAGCGGCATGCCGCGATTCTATAATCACTGCATGGCCTTTCGATCGACCACCACCGCCGACCTGTTCCTGCAACCGCTGGCGCGCGCGCTCAGTGGTGAACCGCGCACCGCGGCAACCCGCGCTTATCCGGCCGACGCGCAGGCCGCAGACGCCCTGCCTGCCCCCGCGCGGCGCCACGCCGCTGGCCTGATGCGCGTCAATCACGCGGGCGAGATCGCCGCCCAGGGGCTGTATCACGGGCAGGCGCTGACCGCGCGCAACCCCGAGGTTGCCGCGCAGCTGCGCAGCGCCGCCGTCGAAGAACGCGACCACATGGCCTGGTGCGAACAACGCCTCACCGAACTGGGCAGCCGGCCCAGCGCGCTGAGCCCCCTGTGGTACGCCGGTTCGTTCGCGATGGGCGTGGCGGCCGGCCTCGCGGGGGACCGATGGAACCTCGGCTTCGTCGCCGAGACCGAGCGCCAGGTCGCCGCGCATCTGGGCGAGCACCTGGGGCAACTCCCGCCCGGCGACACCCGCAGCCGCGCCGTGGTCCACGCCATGCGCGAAGACGAGACCCGGCACGGCGCCGAGGCCACGGCCGCAGGCGGCGCCGAGCTCCCCTTGCCGGTGAAGGGCCTGATGCACCGTGTCGCCGGCATCATGAAATGGGTGGCCTACCACCGCTGACCCTGCGAGAACCTGCAGGCCGGACTGACAATGAGAAACACCATGAAAACGCTGGTGACGGGTGGCACGGGTTTCATCGGTCAGGCGCTGCTGCCGGCGCTGCGCAACGCCGGGCACACGGTGACGGTGCTGACCCGCAATGCGCGCCGCGCGCGGCTGCCGGAGGGCGTCACGGCCATCGAACATCCCGATGAAATGGCCGCCCAGCCCCCTCAGGCCGTCATCAATCTGGCAGGCGAAAACCTCGGCGGGCGGCGCTGGAACGCCCGCAGCAAAGCCACCTTCGTCGAAAGCCGCGTCAGCGTCACCGCACGACTGATTGACGCGTTCGCGCGTTGGCCATCACCCCCCGAAGTGCTGGTCAGCGGCTCGGCCATCGGCTGGTATGGTCCGCGCGCCGACGAGGCCCTCACCGAACAGAGTGCGGGCGGCAGCGGCTTTGCCGCCGAGTTGTGCGCGCAGTGGGAGTCGGTGGCGGCATCGGCGCAAACGCTGGGCGTGCGGGTCGCCTGCGTGCGCATCGGCATCGTGCTGGGCCTGCCCGGCGGCGCGCTGGGGCAGATGCTGCCGCCGTTCAGACTGGGCCTGGGCGGCCCGATGGGCACGGGCCAACAGTGGATGAGCTGGATTCACCGCGATGATCTGGTGGCGCTGATGCTGCGGTTGGTCGAGGACAACCGCCTGCACGGGGCCTTCAACGGCACGGCCCCGCAACCGGTGCGCAACGCCGAGTTCAGCCGCCTGTTGGGCCGCACGCTGGGGCGCCCCGCCAGGCTGCCGATGCCCGGATTCGCAATGCGCCTGATCGTCGGTGAAATGGCCGACGAGTTGCTGCTGCAGGGGCAGCGGGTACTGCCCGAGCGGGCGCTGCAGGCCGGGTTCCCGTTTCGGCACCCTGCTCTCGAAGGCGCTCTGACCGACCTGCTGGGTTGAGCCGCCTCGACGGCACAACCCGGCTGGAGGACGGCCCCCATCGCCCGGCCGGCCCACTCGCGGGCGGGTCTACACCAGCAACAACGCCGCCAGGCCGAGAAAAATGAAGAACCCGCCGCTGTCGGTGAGAAAGGTCAGCATGATGCTGGAGCCCATCACCGGGTCACGCCCCAGGCGGAACAGGGTGAGCGGAATCAGCACGCCGGCGGTCGCCGCCACCCACAGGTTGAACAGCACCGCCATGCCGATAACGCCTGACAAGGCGATGTTGCCGTAGAAGATCAGGGTGGCGACGCCCAGCACCGTGCCCCACAGCAGGCCATTGACCGAGGCCACGCTGAATTCCTTGATGAACATCTGCCGGAGTTGCGACGGCCGCACCTGATCGAGCGCCAGACCCCGGATCACCAGCGCCACCGTCTGGTTCCCGGTGTTGCCGCCGATGCTGGCCACGATGGGCATCAGCGCGGCCAGCGCCACCAGTTGCATGATCACGACCTCGAAGGCATCGATCACCCGCGAGGCGATGAACGCCGTCAGCAGGTTCAAGGCCAGCCACGGGGCGCGGTTGCGCGCGCTGGCCATGACCGGCGCAAAGAGGTCTTCCTCCTGGCTCAGGCCGCGCTGGCGCAGGCTGTCGCTTTGCGCCTTCTCGTTCATTTCATCGACCACGGCATCGATGGTGATGCGCCCCACCACCTGCCGATGCAGGTTGAGGACCGGGGCCTCGATGAGGTCGTACTTTTCGAAGGCATCGAGCGCCGATTCGGCTTCGTCGTCGGTGTAAAAGTAGTGGGGCTCGGGGTTCATCACCGCCACCACGTCGGCTTCAGGCTCGTTGAAGATCAGCTGCTGGAAGGCGATGACGCCCTTCAGGTGGCGCTCGCGGTCGATGACGATCACCTGGTGGCAATCGCTGGGCACGTCGCTGCGGTTGCGGCGCAGCAGGCGCTGCACGGCCTCGACCGTGGTGTTTTCGCGAATGGTGATGAAGTCAAGGTCCATCATCGCGCCCACCGTGCCTTCGGGGAACGACAGCACGCTGCGCACTTCTTCCTGATCGCGCCGGTCGAGTTTGGCAATGACCTCTTGCGACAGGCCCTCGGGCAGGGGCTCGAGCAGATCGGCGATGTCGTCCGATTCGAGGTGACGGATCGCGGAGGCGATCTGGTCCGGCGACATGTCGAGCAGCAGGGTGCGCAGCACCGAACCACTCATTTCCAGCAGCACGGCGCCGCGATGTTCGGGCGACACAAGGTGCCAGGCCATGTCGCGCGCGTCCGGGGCCAGGGTTTCAAGCACGAACGCAACGTCGGCCGGGTGAAAGCCCGCGAGGCGCTGCGCCAGCTGCGCATTCTGCTGGCGGGTCAGCAGATGGGCCGCAAGATCCTTGCTGGGCGATTCATCGTGGGCCAGCAGCTCACGCTCGATCGCCTGTCGCGACAGCAGCTCGATGATCTCGTCGCGGGCATGTTCGAGATGACGATGGTGGGCGCGGGGCGCCGACTCGCCAGACGTTGCTTCCGGGGTCTGTTCGAACTCGCTCATACCCAACTCCCGACAACAAAAAAACCCGCGACAAGCGCGGGCTTTGATGATTGGGCCCATCGCCTCGCGATGGCCCGTCGATGCGCCTTGAGCGGCGCGCCGATCAGCGCCTTACTTGATCTTGCCTTCTTTGAACATCACGTGTTTGCGCACCACCGGGTCGTACTTCATGAACTCGAACTTGTCCGGCGTGTTCTTCTTGTTCTTGGTGGTGGTGTAGAAATAACCCGTGCCTTCTGAGGAGATCAGGCGGATTTTCTCGCGGTCTTTCTTGGTCTTTGCCATGGCTTACACCTCGCCTCGTTTCTTGAGTTCGGCGTAGACGGCCTCGAACCCTTTCTTGTCGATCGTCCGCATGCCGTTGGCCGACACGCGCAGCGACACGAAACGCTTCTGGGATTCCAGCCAAAAGCGGTGCGTATGCAGGTTCGGCTCGAACCGGCGACGGCGCTTGGCATTGGAGTGACTGATTGTGTTACCGGAGATCGGGCGCTTGCCGGTCACCTGACAGACTTTTGACATGGAAAAACCGCCTCGGGAATCGTCTTTTAAAGCTGCTTGTGATGCGCGATAAACGCCCACGTCTCACCGGGCAGCCTGTCGCAAAGGGCGCGCTTTATAACAGGGGAACCGCCTTGAGTGCAAGCGCGAGGCGCTCAGATAAGCCCGGCCCGGGCAAAGCTGTAGGGCGTTCCGTCGCCAATCACCAGATGATCAAGCACCCGCACGTCAATCAGCTTCAGGGCTTCGCTGAGGCGCGAGGTCAGGTGCCGGTCGGCCGCGCTGGGTTCGGCCACGCCGCTGGGATGGTTGTGCGCAAGAATCACGGCCGCCGCATTGTGCTTGAGCACGCGCTTGACCACCTCGCGCGGGTGCACCGTGGCCGCGTTGATCGTGCCCTGGCTGATCGGCTCGAAGGCCAGCACCCGGTGGCGGCTGTCGAGCAGTAACAGCGCGAAAATCTCGTGTTCAGCGTCGCGCAGTTGCGCCTGAAGATAGGCCGCCACGGCGTCGGGGCTGTCCATGGCAGTGCCCGCCTTCAAGGATTCGGCCATGTGGCGACGCGCCATTTCCAGCACCGCCTGCAGCTGTGCGAACTTGGCCTGGCCCAGGCCCTTTTCGGCGCAGAAGCCGGGCTGGTCGGCCGTGAGCAACGCGCGCAGCCCGCCGAAGCGCTGCAACAGGTGGCGCGCAAGGTCCACGGCACTCATGCCGGTCACGCCGGTGCGCAGAAAGATGGCCAGCAGTTCGGCATCAGAAAGGGCGCCCGGGCCGTGCGCCAGCAGCCGCTCTCGCGGACGCTCGTCGGCGGGCCAGTCGGTGATCGCCATGCGGTACTCCTTTCAGCGTGCCGGTCGATAGAATGCCGCAATGTCATCACCCTCCACCACTTCCCTGCCCCTGGCCGGACGCCGCATCCTGCTGGGCGTGACCGGCGGCATCGCGGCCTACAAGGCCGCCGAGCTGTTGCGCCGGCTGCAGGACGCGGGCGCCGAGGTGCGGGTGGTGATGACCCGGCATGCCGCTGAATTCGTGACACCGATGACCTTTCAGGCCCTGTCGGGTCATCCGGTGCGCGACACGCTGTTCGACCCCGCGCACGAAGCGGCGATGGGGCATATCGAGCTGGCGCGCTGGCCCGACCTGATTCTGGTGGCCCCGTGCTCGGCCAACACCCTGGCCAAGGCCGCCCTGGGGCTGGCCGACAACCTGCTGTCGACCCTGCTGCTTGCCACCGACAGGCCGCTGATGATCGCGCCCGCCATGAACCGTCTGATGTGGGCGCACCCCGCAACGCAGGCGCACGCGGCCACCCTGACCGCGCGCGGCGTCACCCTGGTGGGGCCGGGCGACGGCGCCCAGGCCTGCGGCGAGATCGGCGCCGGGCGCATGAGCGAGCCCGAGACGGTTCGTGATGCGGTGATCGCGCTGCTGTCGGCGCCGACTGCGCGGCCCCTGGCCGGAACCAGGGCGGTCGTCACCGCCGGGCCGACGCGCGAGGCCATAGACCCGGTGCGCTTCATCACTAACCGCTCCTCTGGCAAGCAGGGCTACGCCGTGGCCACTGCGCTGCGCGACCTGGGGGCCGACGTGACCCTGATCAGCGGCCCCGTCGCGCTGTGCGCGCCGGCAGGCGTGACCCACGTTGAGGTGGAGACTGCCGAACAGATGCTGGCCGCGACCCTGCAGTGCGCCGCCGACGCCGACCTGCTGGTCGCGGCCGCCGCGGTGGCCGACTACCGGATGACCGATGTTGCCGCGCACAAGATCAAGAAAAATTCCGACACGCTGAGCCTTGCGCTGCAGCGCAACCCCGACATCCTTGCGACCGTGCGCGCCGCGCAGCCGGGCCTGTTCATGGTGGGCTTCGCCGCCGAAACCGAGCGGCTGGCCGAGCACGCGCGCGACAAGCTGGGCCGCAAGCACCTGAACCTGATCGCCGCCAACCAGGTCGGTGAGGGCCTGGCCTTCGATGTCGACACCAACGCCCTGCAGGTGTTCTGGGCAGACGGCCAGCAGGCCATTGCGCAGGGCAGCAAACAGGCGGTCGCCCACCAGCTCGCCGAGCTGATCGCCCATCACTACCTGAAGGCCACGCCCGCCGCATGACCGCCATTCAAATCAAGGTGCTGGACCCCCGCGCCCAGGTGCCCGCCTACGCCACCACCGGCAGTGCCGGGCTGGACCTGCGCGCCATGCTCGACGCGCCGCTGAGCCTGGCGCCGGGGCAGACCGAGATGATCAAGACCGGCCTGTCGATCTACATCGGTGACGCCGGCCTGGCGGCGGTGATTCTGCCGCGCTCGGGCTTGGGGCATAAGCACGGCATCGTGCTCGGCAATCTGGTGGGCCTGATCGACTCCGACTATCAGGGCGAGTTGATGGTGAGCTGCTGGAATCGCGGCCAGACTGCCTTCACCCTTGATCCCCTGGAGCGCATGGCTCAGCTGGTGTTCGTGCCGGTGGTTCGCCCCGATCTGCAGGTGGTCAGCGAATTCACCGCCGCCTCGGCGCGCGGTGTGGGCGGCTTCGGCTCAACCGGCCGCAACTAGAAACAGAAGAGACTGGCCCGATGACCCTCGACCTCAGCAACGCGCAGAACATCGCCAAGGTTCTTACCGAGGCCCTGCCCTACATTCGCCGCTTTCACGGCAAGACCCTGGTGGTGAAGTACGGCGGCAATGCCATGGCCGACGACACCATGATCCACTCCTTCGCGCGCGACATCGTGCTGATGAAGGCCGTGGGCATGAACCCCGTCGTGGTGCACGGCGGCGGGCCCCAGATCGGCGCGCACCTTGAACGCTTGGGCAAGACCAGCACCTTCATCGAGGGCCTGCGGGTGACCGACGGCGAGACCATGGACGTGGTCGAGATGATGCTCGGCGGCCTGGTCAACAAGGCCGTGGTGGGCGCCATCAACCAGCAGGGCGGGCGTGCCGTGGGCCTGACCGGCAAGGACGGCGGCCTGATCCGCGCCCGCAAGCTGGCGCTGGCCAGCGGCGCCGATATTGGCCAGGTGGGTGAAATCGACCAGATCGACCCGCGCATCGTCGAAAACCTCGAAACCGGCGGCTTCATCCCGGTGATCGCCCCCATCGGGTTCGGTGACCGGGGCGAGGCCTACAACATCAACGCCGACACCGCCGCCGGCAAGCTCGCCACCGTGCTCAAGGCCGAGAAACTGATCCTGCTCACCAACATCACCGGCCTGCTCGACAAACAGGGCGCCGTACTGACCGGCCTGACGGTCGAGCAGGTCAAGGCGCTGATCGCCGACGGCACCATCTACGGCGGCATGCTGCCGAAGATCGAGTGTGCACTCGATGCGGTGAATACCGGCGTGCGCACCGCCCACATCATCGACGGCCGCGTCGAGCATTCGGTGCTGCTGGAACTGTTCACCGACAAGGGCATCGGCACGCTGATCAAGGCCTGAGCCCGTGGCGCAGGCGGGGGCATGAGCGTTGCGCGCTGTACGAACGGTCGATGCCCCTGCAGTTTCATCACCTGATCCCCAGACGCAATCACCGGCGCAGGGCCTACCAGCGGCGCTTCTCGCTGGAAGAGATGCGCATGCGCGGCATCTGGGTGTGCCGCGACTGCCATCGCTTTCTTGATGAAGGCCACTTGGGACTTGCGCTCGACTCGCTGGCAGCCAAACCCGGCGGCCGTGGGCCGCCCTACCAAGGGATACGCCCGCCCCGGTGCCCACGCACCAGCCGGATGCCCCGGCCGAGATGGCCTGGCTTCTGACAGTAGGTCGGGTTTCACCCGACATGACCGCAGGCGGTTTGCGAACCCAAACGACTTTTCCCGATGACCTGCCGGCCGGGGATGCCCCGGGCGGGACAGCCAAAGCCGGCGGCCGCGGGCCGCCCTACGAAGGGATGCGCACGCCCCGGCGCTCAGGCACCGGCCGACGGTTTGCCCCGTGCAGGTCGGGTTTCACCCGAGGTTCAAGTCCTCACCGGTAAGTGATGAGGCGGGCATTGTCGCCTTCGAAATGCACGTGTTCATTGAGGCTGGACAGGTGCTGGCGGCCGGTCTGCGCGCTGTAGATCACCTTGGTGACGGCGGCGTTGGCCATGGTCCACTGCAGTTTCAGGGTGGCCTCGTCCGACAGGCCGAGCAGGCGTTGACAGATGCAGGTGATCACGCCGCCCGAGGTGAACACCAGCACGGTTTTCGAGGGCCCGCAGGCGGCGATGGTCTGGGTCAGTGCCTCGGTGCAGCGGGCCTGAAACGCGGGCCAGGTTTCGGCGTATTCGGCATCATGCTTGCCGGCCATCCATCGGGTCATGGCCTCGGTGAGCATGCTCTGGAAGGCGCGGCGGGGATTCAGGGTTTTGGCCAGATCGGCCTTCATCAACAGCTTGTTGGCATACATCGGGCGCAGCTTGACGATGATTTCCTCGTGGTCGTACTCGTTGTAGCCCTCGTCGATCTGTTGCACGCACAGCGAATCCATGGCGCCCAGCACGCCGTCGGCGGTCTGCTCGTGGCGCAGCATCGAGCCCCGGAACACGGCGTCTGGACGGAGGCGGTGCCGCAGCGCCGTGCCCAGCACCTGCGCCTGCTCCAGGCCGGTGTCCGACAACTGGTCGTAGTGGGTTTTGCCGAAGCTGGCCTGGCCGTGCCGAATCAGATAAACCGCGCCCATCAGTGGTTCGCCTTCTTGATGACCCGCCGCGCCCGCCAGCCCAGGTAGTTGGCCATGATCCAGAAATGCCTGAAGGCAGGGTTGGTCGTCTGTTTGTGGTGATAGCGGTAGTAGATCTGCTGGATGATCACCGCCAGCCGGAACAGGCCATAGGCTTCATAGAAGGCCCAGTTGTCGCATTTAAGGCCTGAGTGTTCGAGATAGTAGTCCACCACCTCGCGGCGCGTGAACATGCCCGGCAGGTGGGTGGGCTGGCGGCGCATGAACTGGGCGATGCGGTCATCGCCGGCCTCGTTCCAGTACGCGATCACGCAGCCCAGTTCCATCAGGGGATCGCCGAGGGTCGCCATCTCCCAGTCGAGCACGCCGATGATCTGGGTGGGGTCTCCGGCAGAGAGCACCAGGTTGTCGAAGCGCCAGTCGTTGTGGATCACACCGCTGGCGACGTCATCGGGCATGTTGGCCTTGAGCCAGTCCTGCACGTCCTGGAACTTGAGCACGTTCCAGGTCGGCACCTTGGCCCAGCGCGCGTTCCAGCCGTCGATCTGGCGCTGCACGTAGCCGCTGCCCTTGCCGAGTTTTTCGAGTGGGGTCCCCCGTACATCGACGCGGTGCAGGGCGATCAGACGGTCCAGCATGTTGCGGCACAGTTGGCGGGTCTGGGCCGGGCTGAGCGTCATGCCGGGGGGCAGGTTCTTGCGCGGAATGATGCCGGCGATGCGGTCCATCACATAGAACTCGCTGCCAATGACCGACACGTCGCTGCAGAACCCGACCATATTCGGCACGCAGGGATAGATCGGCTTGAGTGCCGACTGCACCGTATATTCGCGGCCCATGTCGTGGGCGCCCTTGGCCTTGGTGCCGGCCGGCGGGCGCCGCAGAATCAGGTCGCGATTGGCGTATTCGAGGCGGTAGGTCCAGTTCGATGCGCCGCCCGCGAACTGGGTGATCTCGGGAAGGCCATCAAGCATCACGCCTTGTGCCGTTAGCCAGGCGGTGACGGCGGCGGCATCCAGCCCTTCGCCCTCGCGCACGGCGCCGCCGCGGTCGAGCACGCTGTCGCTCATTTGCCCAGGCCGCGCTTGGCCAGTTCGATGCGGGCGATCACGCCCTTGTGCACCTCGTCAGGGCCGTCAGCCAGACGCAGGGAACGGGCCTGCGCGAAGAACGCGGTCAGCGGCACGTCGCGCGAGACACCCATGCCGCCGTGGATCTGGATCGCCCAATCGCAGACCTGTTGCAGCACGTTGGGCGCAACCACCTTGATGGCGCTGATCTCGGTCATCGCCGGAATGGCCCCCACCTGATCGATCTTCCATGCCGCAAACAGGGTCAGCAGCCGCGCCTGGTCGATGGCGATGCGGGCGTCGGCGACGCGCTCGCGGTTGCCGCCGAGGTTGAGCAGGGGCTGGCCAAAGGCGGTCCGCGCCATGCCGCGTCTGATCATCAGATCCAGCACGGTTTCAGCGGCGCCGAGGCAGCGCATGCAGTGATGGATGCGCCCCGGCCCGAGGCGCCCCTGGGCAATCTCGAAGCCGCGCCCCAGCCCGGCGATGAGGTTCTCCCTGGGGACGCGCACATCGCGGAACACCACTTCGCCGTGGCCGTGCGGCTCGTCGTACTCGCCGAACAGCGGCAACATCCGCTCGATGCTGACGCCGGGGGTGTCCAGGGGCACCAGCACCATCGAGTGCCGGTTGTGGCGCCCGGCCTCGGGTGCCGACAGCCCCATGAAGATGCCGATCTTGGCGCGGGGATCGCCCACGCCGCTGCTCCACCACTTGCGCCCGTTGATGACCACCTCGTCACCCTCGAGCACGGCGGTGGCCTGCATGTTGGTGGCGTCACTGCTGGCCACCTCCGGCTCGGTCATGAAGAACACGCTGCGGATCTCACCGGCGAGCAGGGGCGTCAGCCAGCGTTCTTTCTGCGCGTCGCTGCCGTACTTCCACAGCACTTCCATGTTGCCGGTGTCGGGCGCGTTGCAGTTGAAGATTTCGGGCGCCATCAGGCTGCGCCCCATCTCTTCGCAGACCGGCGCGTATTCCAGCACCGACAGCCCGGCGCCCAGTTCGGGGTCGGGCAGGAACAGGTTCCACAAGCCTTCGGATCTGGCCTTGGCCTTGAGCTCTTCAACGACCGGCGGAATGACCCATTGTGTCCAGTCGCCGCCATGGCGCTGGGCGAGCACCTGCGCCCAATAATCATGCTCGATGGGGGCGATGTGCTGTTGGATAAAGGCGCGAACGCGATTCTGATAGTCCTTCGAGCGGGCGCTGGCGTCGAAATGCATGGGGCGGTTCCTTGGCGGGGATTGGATGGGTCTTGGCCGATGCTAGCAGCCCGATGGCGCCGAACCCATGCCGACGCACCACGGCGGTGCGTGCACTGCGGTCGGCATGGCCGGTCAGGGCGTGCCGGCCTTCAGCGCGGCAAAGCGGGCGGCATCCTTCGCGTAACGCTCGCGCAGCGTGAGTTCCTGGCGGGTGATGCCGTCCAGCGCGGCCTGGTGTGCGCTCAGGTCGTTGTTGAAGGTCTGCAGCTGCTCGGCCAGCCGGGCGGGGATGGGGCGGTCTTCGGCCAGCAGCGCGTCGCGGCGGGTGCGCAGTTCGGCCACGGCAGTCTCGGTGTCGGCCACGGCCCGTTCAGCCAGCGCCTTGCGCCCCATCACGGCCTCGATGCGACGCTCGCCCTGCAACACCAGTTCGTCGAGGTCACGATAGGTTTCCAGCAGAAACCGGTCATAGGCGGCCGCGCGCTCGGCCAGGGCCGCCTCTTCTGCGGCGCGGAGCGTGGCTTCGGCCCTGGCCTGGCGCTCGGCTTCGGTGGGCGCCCGCGGCTGGACTTCAACCACCATGCCGCGCGCGTTGATCACCTGACGCTCGCGGGTGCTCACCTCGGGTGGTGCCACATCGCCGCAGGCCTTGCGGCCTTGGTCGTCGGTCCAGCAGATGATGCGCGCGGCGGCCGGGTTCAGGGCCAGGGCGGCCAGCACGCCGGCCATGATCTGCACCTTGGAGACGCCTTGCCCGCTCATGTCACCGCACTCCGTATTGCCCTTGGTAGGCGCGAATGGCCGCGCGGGTCGACTCATGCCCGGCACCCTGCGCCAGATAATCCAGCACCTGATCAACATTGACCAGCGACAGCACCGGCACGCCGGTGTCCGCCGTCATGGCTTCTACCGCAGATTGACCGGGCACAGGCCCCTGTTCCTGACGATCGAGGGCAATCAGGGCGGCGACCGGTCGGGCGCCCGCCGCGCGCAGGATGCCCACCGCCTCGCGCAGGGCCGTGCCGGCGGTGAGCACGTCATCGACCAGCACCACGCGTTTGCCCGACAGGTCGGGGCCGACCAGGGTGCCGCCCTCGCCGTGGGCCTTGGCCTCTTTGCGGTTGTAGGCAAAGGGCACGTCGCGGCCTTGTTCCGCCAGCGCGATGGCCACCGCAGCGGCCAGTGGAATGCCCTTGTAGGCGGGACCAAACAGGGCATCGAACGGCAGCCGGGCATCGGTCAGGGTGCGCGCGTAGGCCCGCGCCAGCCGCATCAGCGCGGCGCCGGAGCTGATCTGACCCAGGTTGAAAAAGTAGGGCGACACGCGCCCCGACTTGAGCGTGAATTCACCGAAGCGCAGCACCTGATGGCTGAGCGCAAGGTCGAGAAAATCACGTTGATGAGGCTGCATGAGGAGGGCTTTCCGCTAGTCTTGGCGCTTCATTTTACGAGTGAGCCGCACGTGCGCATCGTCAGCATCAACACCAATGGCATTCGCTCGGCCGCGCGCAAGGGGTTTTTTGAATGGTTGGCGGGTTCCGGTGCCGATGTGGTCTGTGTGCAGGAGACCAAGGCACAGACGACCGACCTGAATGAAGACTTTCGCCCCAAGGGCTGGCATGTGGCCTTTTGCAGCGCGCAGAAGAAGGGCTACGCCGGGGTTGCGGTGTACAGCCGCCGCGCGCCCGATGCCGTGCACGACACGCTGGGCGCGGCCGAATTCGACGATGAAGGACGCTATCTGGCCTTCGATCTGGGGCCGCTCACCGTGGCCTCGCTGTACCTGCCGTCGGGTTCGTCCGGGCCCGAGCGGCAGGCCTCGAAGGATCGATTTCTGGCCTTCTTTGAACCGCGGCTGCAGGCGATGGCGCACGACGGCCGCGAGTACGTGCTGTGCGGCGACTGGAACATCGCGCATCAAAACATCGACCTGAAAAACTGGAAGTCGAACCAGAAGAATTCCGGCTTTCTGCCGCACGAGCGGGCGTGGATGAGCCGGGTGCTGGACACGCACGGCTGGGTCGATGGCTACCGGCGCCTGTACCCGGATGCGACCGGCGACGCCTACACCTGGTGGTCAAACCGCGGCAACGCCTGGGCCAACAACGTGGGGTGGCGCATCGACTACCAGCTGGTCACCGCCGGCATGGCCTCGCGCCTGCAACAGGCTTCGGTCTACAAGGCCCAGCGCTTTTCAGACCACGCACCGCTGATCGTCGACTATGCCGACTGACCGCGGCTGGACTGCCGCCTTTGCCGCCTATGGCCAGCCCTCGGTACGGTCGATGCTGTTCCTGGGTTTTTCGGCCGGGCTGCCGTTTCTGCTGGTGTTCTCGACCCTGTCGGCATGGCTCACGCAGGCCGGCATCGCGCGCTCCACCATCGGCCTGCTGAGCTGGGTGGGGCTGGCCTACTCCATCAAGTTTTTCTGGGCGCCGGTGGTCGATCGCCTGCCGATTCCCGGCCTGACGCGCTGGCTGGGCCGGCGCCGCAGCTGGATGCTGCTGGCCCAGACCGGCCTGATCGCCGGGCTGTGTCTGATCGCGATGGGCGATCCGGCGGCCAATCTGTCGGTGATCGTCTGGGCGGCCCTGCTGGTGGCGTTTTCGTCGGCCACCCAGGACATCGCCATCGACGCCTGGCGCATCGAGGCGGCCGAGATCGAATTTCAGGGTGCGATGGCCGCCGCCTATCAGCTGGGCTATCGCATCGCGCTGTTGGCGGCCGGGGCCGGTGCGCTGGTCATGGCCAGCCGGTTCGACTGGTCGGTGGCCTATCTGGCCATGGCCGCGCTGGTGGGCATCGGCGTGCTGACCACGCTGCTGATCAGCGAGCCTGCGGCGCAACTGGACCGCTCGGTCCTGGCCAACGAAGCGCGGGTTTCGGCGTTTCTCGACCGCCGGGCGCACTGGCCCGGCCCGCTGCGCAGTGCCGGCGCGTGGCTCACCGGAGCGGTGGTCTGCCCGTTTCTGGACTTCTTTTCGCGCAACGGCCTGCGCACGGCGCTGTTGATGCTGGCATTCATCGGCGCCTTTCGCCTGCCCGACATCACCATGGGGGTCATGGCCAACCCGTTCTATCTCGACATGGGCTACACGCTGGAACAGATTGCGGCGGTCGCCAAGGTCTACGGCGTGATCATGACCATTATCGGCGCGGCGCTGGGCGGGCTGGCCGTGTTCCGAGTGGGGCTGTTTGCATCGCTGATGATCGGCGGGGTGCTGGCGCTGCTCACCAATTTGAGCTTCTCGGCCCTGGCCCTGCTGCCCGAGCCGGGCATTGGCGGGCTGACCGTGGTCATCAGCGCCGAGAATCTGGCGTCGGGCTTTGCCGGGTCGGCGTTCATCGCCTATCTGTCCAGCCTCACCAACACGATGTACACCGCCACCCAATACGCCTTGTTTTCGTCGCTGTTCACCCTGCCCGGCAAGCTGCTGGCCGGCGGGTCGGGCTTCGTCGTCGAGGCTGCGGGGTATCCCGTGTTCTTTGCCTACACCGCCGCGCTGGGGCTGCCGGCGTTGCTGTTGATCATGGGCTTGCGGCGCCGCGCGGCCACTCAGACGGCGTAGCCCGCACCGGGTGCGCCCGCTGCTGCCTCCAATCGGCCGCCGGTGACCCGAATTACCGGGCGATTCCGATCTCGTCCAGGTGCTCCAGAGGCGCGCGCTGGGCATTGGTGGACAGACGGCCGTCCTCCAGCCCGAAGTCGTCGCGCTCGGTGTCGTAGGCCCCTTCGAGGTCCTCGGGCGCGGCGCAGGGCACGGCGGCCAATTCGAGCCAGATGTCGAAGTCGTATTCATCGAGGGTGCCGTCGTAGTGCTGGACGAGCACCAGTTCGTGCTCAAGGTCGAGTCCGACGATTTCGAAGGTCTGTTGCGGGGCCTGAAACCACTGGCCGACCGACATCTCACTGAGCCACTGGGCCATTTGTGTCCTCCTGCTGCGGGATGTGACGCGCTGACCCTAGTTCTACGCCGGTCGCTGCGGCGCGGCAACCCGCCGCCGATCAAGGGCAGGGAATGGTGTATCGCTGGTGAAGCGCGTCGATGCCCTTGATCACCTCATCGCTGAGTTCGACCTCGACGCTGGCAAGGTTGGCGGCCAGCTGGGTCGGCGTGGTGGCGCCGATGATGGTGCTGGTGACGAAGGCTTGCTGGTTGACGAAGGCCAACGCCAGATGGACCGGGTCCAGCCCGTGGTCGCGGGCCAGCGACACGTAGGCGCGGGTCGCGGCCACGCCCTGCTCGCCGTTGTAGCGCGAGAAGCGTTTGAACAGGGTCAGGCGACCATTGGCGGGCCAGATGTCACCCAGATACTTACCGCTGAGCATGCCGAAGGCCAAAGGCGAATACGCCAGCAGCCCCACCTGTTCACGGTGCGCGAACTCGGCCAGGCCGATCTCGAAGCTGCGGTTGAGCAGCGAGTACGGGTTCTGGATGCTGGCGATGCGCGGCAGGCCGGCATCGCGTGACAGCCGCAGGTATTCGGCCACGCCCCAAGGGGTTTCGTTGGAGACGCCGACGTGGCGCACCTTGCCGCTCTGCACCAGGGTTTCGAGCGCGCGCAGGGTTTCTTCGATGGGCGCGCCGAGGCGGTCGTTGTGGGTGTAGCTGAGCTTGCCGAAATAGTTGGTGGGGCGCTCGGGCCAGTGCAACTGGTACAGGTCGATCACGTCGGTCTGCAGCCGTTTCAGGCTGGCTTCGCAGGCCGCGATGACCTGTTCGCGGGTCAGTCGCGGGCCGCCGCGCACGTAGCTCACCATGCCCGGCCCCATCGCCTTGGTGGCCAGCAGCACCTCGTTGCGGCGCCCGGTCTTGCTGAACCAGTTGCCGATGATGCGTTCGGTCGCGCCGTAGGTTTCTTCCATGGGCGGCACCGGATACATCTCGGCGGCGTCGAGCAGATTCACGCCGGCCGCCAGCGCCTGGTCGATCTGCGCGTGGGCCTCGGACTCGGTGTTCTGCTGGCCCCAGGTCATGGTGCCGAGCGTCAGCAGGCTGACGTCGAGGCCGGTCTGGCCAAGCGGGCGGGTCATCACGTAACGGCTCCTCGGGGAATGCGGGTGATCAGCGCTTTGACTGCGGGCGTGAGGATGCGCAGCATCGCCTCGCCGATCAGCGCGCCGGGAATCACCAGCGTTTGCGGGTGTGACACGAAGGACCCGGGCAGCTCGGCCTGCAGCGCCTCGACATCCATCTGGATGCGGCCATTCGGGCGGAAATGGGCGACCACCAGGCTCTCGTCCGGCCCGGGGATGTCGCGCACCACGAACGGATTCGAGGTATCGACCAGCGGCACGCGCTGAAAATTGATGTCGGTGCGCGAAAACTGCGGCGTGATGTAGGTCACGTAGTCCGGCAGGCGACGCAGGATGTTGGTCATCACGTCTTCGGGCCGGTGGCCGCGCTCGTCGGTGTCGCGGCGAATTTTCTGAATCCACTCCAGGTTGATGACCGGCGTCACGCCAATCAGCAGGTCCATGTGCTTCTGGATGTCGACGTCATCGCCCACATGGCCGCCGTGCAGGCCTTCGTAGATGAGCAGGTCGCTGCGCTTGGGCAGGCGCTCCCACGGGGTGAAGGTGCCGGGCGGCTGGCCCGCCGCGTCGCCCTCGGCCTGGGTGTGCAGGTAGCGGCGAATCTTGCCGGTGCCGGTCTTGGCGTACTCGGCCAGGCAGGCTTCCAGCCGTTCCAGCAGGTTTCCGGCCGGCCCGAACAGCGAGAAGTTTTCCCCGCGGATACGCGCACGTTCGATGGCCGTTCGCAGCTGTTCGCGGTCGTAAGCATGAAATGCGTCGCCCTCGATCACCGCAGCCTCGACGTTCAGATCGCGGGTGATGTCCAGCAACACGCGCAGCGCGGTGCTGGTGCCCGCGCCGCTGGCGCCGGTGATGCCGATGATGGGATGGGCAAGGCTCATGGAGAAACCGCAGAAAATCCGGGGGCTACTTATCCCACATCACGCTTGTTTCGTGTGCGTGTCATCCCGGCGTTCATAGGCCAGATCGAACACCGAATGGCCCAGCCGCTCGCCGCGCCGCTCGAACCGGGTGAGGATGCGCTCGGGCGGTTTCGGCACGTAATCGGCGGTGGCGCTGAGGTTGCGCAGCCGCGGTTCGGCGTTGAGCACCTCGACCATCTGCTCTGCGTAGTCGGCCCAGTCGGTGGCCAGCAGCAGCCGTCCGCCGGGCTTGAGCGCGCGCACGGCGCGACCGGCCAAAGCCGGCTGAACCAGCCGTCGCTTGTTGTGCCGCTTCTTGTGCCAGGGATCGGGAAACTGGATGACCAGTTCATCCAGCGCCGCGTCGGCGATGCACCGGTCCAGCACCTCGACCGCGTCGTGGCTGTAGACCCGCACGTTGGTCAGCTTGGCCGCGTGCACCCGCGACAGCAGGTGGCCGACACCGGGGCGGTGTACTTCGACGCCAATGAAATCGTTCTGCGGCTGGTCGCCGGCGCGCGCCAGCAGGTAGTCGCCCACGCCAAAACCAATCTCGAACACCAGCGGCGCCACCCGGCCGAAGCATTGCGCGGCGTCCAGCGGCTGTCCGGCATCGAGGCCGTAGCGCGGCAGCAGCTCGTCGAGGGCGGTTTGCTGGCCCACGGTCATCCGCCCCTCGCGGCGCACGAAGGACCGAATGGGCCGGTGGTGCGCTTGGGCGCCGGGCCCGGCAGCGTTGTCTTCGGTCACGTGGCCAGGCCGTCGAGCGGGGATGACGCCGAGGCATAGCGGCGGCGGGGCATGCGCCCGGCCAGAAACGCCTCGCGCCCGGCCTCGATGGCCTTTTTCATGGCCGAGGCCATCAGCACCGGCTGCCGCGCTTCGGCGATGGCGGTGTTCATCAGCACGCCGTCGCAGCCCAGCTCCATGGCGATGGCGGCATCGCTGGCGGTACCGACGCCGGCATCGACAATGATCGGCACCGTGGCGTTTTCGATGATGGTCATCATGTTGTAGCGGTTCTGGATGCCCAGGCCCGAGCCGATGGGCGCCGCCAGCGGCATCACCGCGACGCAGCCCATGGCTTCGAGTCGCTTGCACAGAATCGGGTCATCGCTGCAATAGACCATCACGTCGAAGCCGTCGTGGATCAGCGTTTCAGCGGCGGCCAGCGTGGCGGTCATGTCGGGATACAGCGTCTTGGCATCGCCCAGCACTTCGAGCTTGACCAGCTTGTGCCCATCGAGCAGTTCACGCGCCAGGCGGCAGGTTTGCACGGCATCGTCGGCGGTGTAGCAGCCGGCGGTATTGGGCAACAGGGTGAACTGCTCCGGCGGCAGCACGTCGAGCAGATTCGGCTCGCCGGGATGCTGGCCAAGATTGGTGCGGCGCAGGGCCACGGTGACGATGCGGGCACCGCTGGCGTCGATGGCCGCGCGGGTCTCGGCAAAGTCGCGGTATTTGCCGGTGCCCACCAGCAGGCGCGAGTCGTAGCGCTGGCCGGCAATGGTCAAAGGGTGAGGGTCGGTCATGACATCAGGGCCTTGATCGGTAGCAAAAGTGAGAGGGTCACGACATGGCGCCGGGGCGATGGCGCCAAAGCGGCGTCACACGGCAGGGTCAGGCGCGGGGCTGCTGTCCGGTGACGGGCTGGGCCGGGGCGGAATGCCTTCAGGCTCGCCCCTGAACCGGGGCTGCGTATTGAGCACGTAGATGTCGAGCACCGCCTTGAAGCGCGCCAGAATTTCGCGCATGGGATCGCGTCGCCCGTAATCGTCGCTGTTGCCGACCCGCGCCAGATAGGCCACCGAGGTGCGCACGCCCAACTGGCGGGCAATGAACAGCGCACGCGGCGCGTGGTAGTGATGGGTAATGATCGTGTAGCGGGGCAGGCCCCAAACCGTTTGCGCCCGCACGATGCTGTCGAAGGTGCGAAAGCCGGCGAAGTCCATGGTGATGTCTTCACCCGGTACGCCCAGCTCGACCAGGGCGCGGCGCATCTGCCGCGGCTCGTTGTAGGTTTCGTCCGGATTGGCGCCCGACACGATCAGGTGTTTCACCTTGTTGCCGTGATACAGCTCCGCTGCCGCGCGGATGCGGCCCTCGAATTCCTGATTGGGGCCGCCGCTGCGTGAGCGGTGGCTGGTGCCCAGAATCAGCCCGACCTCGGTTTCGGGCAGCAGCGCCAGGTCTTTGTAGAGGCTGGACTTGGTGCTGTTGATCACCCAGCGGTTGGCGCCCAGCACCAGCAGGGCAAAGACGAAAAAGCCCAGCAACAACCAGCGAAAGGTGCGACGGCGTACGGAGGGCCGCATCACGGCAATCCTGTCATTCGGGGAGGGGCAGTCGCGGGGGTCATGGCGCCAGTCTAATGAGCCAGGCGCTTCATGGCGCTTTCCAGCCCGGCCAAACTCAGCGGGAACATGCGGTCAGCCCCGATCAGCTGCTGGGTGATCTGGCATGACTGCGAATGCTTCCAGTGATCTTCCCGCTCGGGGTTGAGCCACACCAGCCTCGGAAAATGTCGTTGCAGGCGCTCCATCCAGATCGCCCCCGGTTCCTCGTTCCAGTGCTCCACGCTGCCGCCGGCGGAGGTGATTTCGTAGGGGCTCATGGCCGCATCGCCCACCACAATCACCCGATAGTCGCCGGTGAACTTGTGAAGCACGTCGTACACCGGAATCCGCTCGGAATGGCGGCGCACGTTGTCTTTCCACACGCTCTCGTAGAGAAAATTGTGGAAATAGTAGGTTTCGAGATGCTTGAACTCGCTCTTGGTGGCCGAGAACAGTTCTTCGCAGACCCGGATGTGCGGATCCATAGAGCCGCCGATGTCGAAGAACAAGAGCAGCTTGGTGGCGTTGCGGCGCTCCGGCACCATCTTGATGTCCAGCCAGCCGGCGTTGCGCGCGGTGGAGCCGATGGTGTCGTCAATGTCGAGCACATCGGCTGCGCCTTCGCGGGCGAAGCGGCGCAGGCGCCGCAGCGCCACCTTGATGTTGCGGGTGCCCAGCTCCAGCGTGTCGTCGAGGTTCTTGAACTCGCGCTTTTCCCACACCTTGACCGCCGACTTGTTGCCGCCCGGACCGCCTATGCGCACGCCCTCGGGATTGTAGCCGCCGTGGCCGAACGGCGAGGTGCCGTTGGTGCCGATCCACTTACTGCCGCCCTCGTGGCGTTCCTTCTGTTCTTCAAGCCGCTTCTTGAGCGTTTCCATCAGCGCGTCGAGCCCGCCCAGCGCCTCGATCTTCGCCTTCTCTTCGGCGCTGAAATGGCGGTCGAACTGCTTCTTCAGCCAGTCTTCGGGCAGCGACTCGAATAACTCGCCGGTGATCGCCTCAACCCCCTTGAAGTAGGCGGCGAATGCGCGGTCAAAGCGGTCGTACTGGGACTCGTCCTTGACCAGGGCGGCGCGCGACAGGTGGTAGAAATCGTCGAGCGAAAAAATCGCCACGTGCTTGGACAGCGCCTCCAGCAACATCAGAAACTCGGACAGCGCTGCCTTGACGCCCGCCTCGCGAACGGTGAAGAAAAAAGTGAAGAGCATGGGACCTGACCCTCCGGCGCGATGGGCGAATGAACGGTCCCCAGTTTACGGGCAGGGGGCCGTCACGGGTTGCGGCTGCGGCGGCCCCGGGCCCCTTCCTTGGCGATGGGAAGGTCGACAGGCAGGGCAAGGGTGTTCAGAACCACTGTCGCGCGCGCGCGAGGTCGGTGACAAAGCGGCGCAGCAGTTCAACCGGGCCGGTCACCGGTGCGCCGTCTCGGGCACGGGCCGCACCGATGCGAAACGCCAGCGCCCACTGCCGGAACATGGCGGCATAGCCCACCAGCAGCGGCGTGCCGGGGTGATAGATGTGGGCGCTCTCGGCGGTGACGCCGTTCAGCTCCAGCACCCGCAGGCCGTCGCCGCGCTGCAGATGTTCGATGCTGGGCGCGCGCAGGTCGAGTCGGCCGAAGGCGTACCCGGGCACCGCATCGACCAGTCGCGTCAGGGTGGCGACCAGCGCCGGCGTAACCCGCGCGGTGGCGTCCAGAAACAGGCTGCCCCGGCAGTGCGCGCCAATCTCGACCAGAGCGATCGACTCGCCGCTGTCCGGCACCCTTTGCAGGTCTTCAGCCCAGCGCGCGAACAGGGTATCGGCAATCAGCCGCGCCCGGGCGTCGTCGAGAATCAGTTGTTGCAGGCTGCGCTGGCCGTCGCCGGTGACCTGCGGGAAGGTTTTATGGACGATCGACAGCACCTGCACCTGCGGCTGGTCGGGCATGCGGGCAATGAAGATGCCGAACTCGTCTCCGTCGATGTATTGCTGGGCAATCACCGCGCCATTGAAGCGGGCCAGATAGTCGTGCACCGCTGCCGCGTTGCGGGCGATGAACACGCCGCGCCCGCGCTGGCCGATGTCGGGCTTGAGCACCACCGGGTAGCCGTGAACCTCGGCAAAACGCAGGGCCGCCGTATGGCGCAGCGGGCCGTCCCCGGCGGCGATGCGCGTGCACACCGCGGCCAGATCGGGGGCGTTGTGCTGCAGCGGCGCCAGCGCCTGAAACTTGTGCTCACCGACCACGCCGCCGGCGTCGAGCGCGGAATTTGCGGCGGTGAAGACCGTGGGCCGCAGGTGCCGCAGGCCCAGCAGCAAGATCCACGCGACGATCGGCAGGTAGTACAGCCACGCCGGCCAGAATTCCCAGCGCCGCGCTCGGTCCAGGCGAATCGACCAACGCGTGCGCCACGGCAGGGCCGGCACCTTCGGCGGCGCCTCCCAGGGTTGTCGCGCAGACTGCGGCGCGGCGCCCGTGCGCCGACGATCAGCGCTGCCGTTCATGGCGCAGTGTCGATGGCGCCTTGCCGAAGTCGGCGCCCAGGTCGATGCCCTGCTGCATCGCGTGAACGCGAATCAGGGCGTAGTGATGCACCGCATGGCTGGCCAGAAACATCAGCTCTCGGCTGACCGTGGAGTGACCCAGCAGCGCCGCTTCGCCTGCCAACCCACCGCGCATGTGCACGGCCACCGGCTCGGGGAACGCCCGCCCGGCCAGTTCCGTGAGTTGCGCCTTGAGCCGGCGGATGCGGCCATCCGCCACGGCGTGTCGCTGTTCTGCCGCCGGGTCACGGGTGCGGGCGTCGTAGTCGATGACCCGGTCCGGTAGCTGCTCCATGAACGCCGAGTAATGCTCGATGACGTGGCGCAGATGCGGGCCAACGTGACTCGAATAGTCCGCGTCGGGGCGCTGCGCGTAGGCCGCCACCACCTGCAGCGCCTGGTCGAGCACGGCGGCGTTGTAGGCCACCAGCCGTTCGAGATTGGGATGTACGTTCATGCGTGCGCCGAGGCGGTTGAGGGCAGTGTGGTGCGCGCCAGCAGCAGCGCGTACCCCAGACAGAACAGCAGCGTGGGGATGAATCCGGCCGCCAGGGTCATGACGACCTGCGGGGTGCCGATGGCCGCGTGCACGCCCCACAGCACTACGTAGGTGCACCCCATGCCCCCACAAAAGGCCAGCACGGCACCCTGGCGGGCCGAGCGGCCGCGTCTGAAGAACCGCCGCATGATCGCGGTGCCGTAATAGGTCAGCAGCGTGCTGGCGAGCCAGTGGACGGCGCCGACCGTGATCGCCATCTCAGGGCCGGCCGCGCGGTTGGCATACACCGCCCACAGCGCGTAAACCAGTGCGCCCAGCATCGCGCCGGGCAGACCGTCGACCACCTGTCGCAGCGCCATCAGCATGGTCCGGCCCTTGCCGCGGCGCAGACCGGTCTGCCGGGCGGCATCGGAGGCGTTGCCGGGCAGGTCGGCGTGATCCGTCATGGGGCGGTTGGTGAGTGGCAAGGCCCTTGGAACGCTCGGCATCGGGTTTGGTTGCGCGGTCGGGGACCGATCTGGAGGGTGGAACATGAATCCGCGTGTTTCGCACATAAACCCGTCACATTAGCGCCCCACGATGACAGTTCGACTGAGGTGCAAAGGACGCTGAGTCATGGCAAAACCCAAGCATTGCCGCATGACGGCGCGGCTGGCCATAGGCATGGCCCTGTTGGCGTTGGGCGGCTGCACCAAACCGCCCTACCCGCGCGGCACGGTGGAGACGCTCTACCCTGCGCCACCCCGTCCGGACGTGCGACAGCACCCGGTTGCAGGGCGCAGCCTGCAGGTCGTGGAGATGCCCGGCATCGAAGGCGGCACGCCAATCCTGTTCGTCCACGGCTCGCCCGGGGACTGGCAGGCCTGGGCGCGCTACCTCGACACCGCAGACCTGCCCCGCGCCGGCGCGCGCCGGGCGGTGGACCGCCCCGGATTCGGCGGTTCCGGCCCGGGCAGGGTAATCACCGATCTGCGTGCCCAGGCGGCCCTGCTCGCCGGCTTGATTGCCGACGACGGCCCGCCGGCCGTGGTGGTGGGGCACTCACTGGGCGGACCATTGGTGGCCTGGATGGCCATCGACTTCCCCGAAAAGGTCTGCGGCGCGGTGATGGTGGCCGGGTCAGTGGCGCCCGAGCTTGAGGCCGCGCGCTGGTACAACCGCCTCGCCGACACCCGGCTGGCGCGCTGGCTGCTGCCGGACGCGCTGCTCTGGTCGAATCACGAAATCATGTCGCTGCAGGCCGAGTTACGGCTGCTCGACGCCCACTGGCCAACATTGCAGCGGCCGCTGATGGCCGTGCAGGGCATGGACGACGCGCTGGTCGATCCCAAGACCCTCGACTACCTGAAAAGCCGGGTGCCTGCGCCATGGCTGACCGCGGTGCCCGTCTTCGATCAGGGCCATTTCGTGCTGTGGAAGGCGCCGGCATCGGTCATCGACGCCATCGTCAGCCTGCCGTGCTGGCCCTGAGCGACCGGCGGGCGCGACTCAGTCGATGTCGCGCGTCCGTCGCGGACCGACGCGACGCTCTTCGCCATCGGGGGGCGGCGCATCGCGGTGGCGACGGTCCTGCCGCTCCTGCTCGCGCCGGTCGATGCGGCGGCCGCTGCTCTGGGCGCTTGCCTCGCGCCGCAACGCTTCTTTCTTCGAGTAGAACAGCAGATAGACCAGATAAACGACCAGCATCAGGCCCGCGAACGTCAGCGCAATGTCGATCAGTGTCAGCACCTGAGTGGCCTCGAATTCTGCTGCGGCGGCGTGCGGGTCATGTCGTTGATTCAGACTGGGGTTGGGAACAGCACGTCTATCATGGTCCATTCGTCTTCGAGAAGGGGGGCTTATGCCCAAAGCACTGAAAATCGGTCTGGCGGCGCTCGGCGCGCTGCTGGTGTTGTTGATTGGCATCGCCATCGCGCTGCCCTTGCTGATCGACCCGAATGATTACCGCGACATGATTGCCGCCAAGGTGGAAGAGGCCACCGGCCGAAGCTTCGCGCTCGGCGAGATCGAATTGAAGGTGTTCCCGTGGGTGAAGTTGCGCGTCAACGACGCTGAACTGGGCAATGCCGCAGGCTTTGGTGACCCGCCCTTCGCCTCGGTGCAAGAAGCCGACGTGGGCGTCAAGGTGTTGCCACTGCTGTTCGACCGACAACTGGTGGTCAGCGCGGTCACGCTCAAGGGGCTCACCGCCCACCTGACCCGCAAAGCCGACGGCACCAACAACTGGGACGACCTGGCGCGCGCAGACGACGCCGCCCCGCAAGCGCCCGAGGCGGAAACCGACAGGGGCGGATTCGACCCCGGCCAGATCGACATCGGCGGCGTCAGCATTCTCGACGCCGCAATCACCTTCGACGACCGGCAGACCGGCCAGCGCGTCACGATCGAAGATTTCTCGCTGGAGACCGGCCGCCTCGCCCTTGGCGAAGCCTTCGACGTCACCACCGGCGCCCGCGTCACCCTGGGCGAGCCCGCCATGACCGTGCGCTGGGACCTCAGCAGCCACGTCTCCCCCGACGATGATTTCACCCAGATCGCCATCGAAGACCTGAAGACCACCCTCACGCTTGAAGGCGAAGGGCTGGACGTGACCAGCGAGCTGACCGGCAACCCCAACATCAACCTCACCGACACGCGCCTGGCGTGGCCCGACCTTGCCGTCGACTTCGACGTGACCCACGCCGAGGGCGCGGCCAAGGGCCGCCTCACCTCACCCGTCGAGCTGGACTGGACGGCGATGAAGCTGGCCCTGGGCAAGCTGGCGCTGGACGCGACGGCGCGCAGCAAGGCGATCGACAAGCCCATCGACATCAGCCTGCGCGGCGCCGTCAACTACGACGGCGCGGCGCATACCGCCCGCGTGAACGACCTGTCGCTGAACGCGGGCGAGGCCAAACTCACCGGCAACGTCAACGCCAGCAAGCTCGACAGCGACGCCCCAGAGGCGCAGGGCAAGCTCAACCTGGCCGCCTTTTCACCGCGGAAGCTGGCCGCCGAACTCGGCATCGAACTGCCGCCCATGCAGGACGACACCGCGCTGCAGAAGCTGCAGTTCAGCAGCGACATTGGCGGCGGCACGCGCGGCGTGGCGCTGAACAACATCGTGCTGGTGCTGGACGACACCACCGCAAGGGGTTCCGCCGAGGTGCGCGATTTCGCCACCCAGGCGATCCGCTTCGACCTGACCGTGGACACCCTCGACGCCGACCGCTACATGCCCCCCAACGAAGCGGTCGAGGCGGCCAAGGAGCAGCCCAGCGAAGAGACCGCCAAAGAGGCCAGCGACGACATCAACCAGATCGAACTGCCCACCGAGATGCTTGACGCGCTCAACGTGGACGGCGTGCTGCGCATTGGTGAACTCAAGGTCAGCGGCCTGACGCTCAGCGACGCCAGAGTCACCCTCAGCGGCGCCGCCGGCCAGCCCAAACGGCAGCAGGTCACGGCAAAACTTTATGGCGGCGACATCGCGCTGGACCACCGGTACACCCCTGGTGCCACGCCCGGCTGGGCGCTGAAGGCCGGGCTCGACGCCTTTCAGGCCGCGCCGTTCCTCAAGGACTTTGTGGGCAAGGACTACGTGTCGGGCCTGACGAAGTTCGACATTGACCTGCGCTCCAGCGGCACCACCGTGGGCGACCTGCGCGCCGCGCTCGCCGGGCAGCTCTCGGCCCGGCTGCGCGATGGCGCGGTCAAGGGCTTCAACCTGGGCGCCATGCTGCGCCGTGCGCAAGCAGCCTACACCGGCAACAAGGCCGAAGCCCGCGCACCCGCCACGGTGGAAGAAACCGACTTCTCGACCCTGGCGGTCGCCGCGACCATCACCAACGGCGTGCTCGAAACCACGCTGCTCGACGCTGCCAGCCCGCTGTTGCGGCTTGAAGGCGGCGGCAAGGTCAACCTGGTCAATGAAACGCTGGACTTCCTCGCCAAACCCACCGTGGTGGCCACCGCCACTGGGCAAGGCGGCAAGGAGCTTGAGGCCCTGCGCGGCCTGACCATTCCCATCGCGCTCACCGGCAGCCTGTTCGACCCCAAGGTGCGCTTCGACTTCAAGGAGGCCCTGAAAACCCGGGCCGTCAACGAGGCCAAGGAGCGTCTCGGGGTCGATGAAGACGAGCTGCGTGACAAGGCCAAGGCCGAAGAACGCCGGGCGCGCGACAAGCTCGAAACCAAGATCGAGGAAGAACTCGGTGACGGGGCGGCCGACGCCCTGCGCGGCCTGTTCGGCGGGCGCTCGCGCGCCACGCCAACGCCAACGCCAACGCCGACCCCCGCGGCGGCGCCCGCGACCGAGGCCACCGAACCCCCAACGTGACCCCCGCGCTGTCATTCGCCGAACGGGTGCTGCAATGGTTCGATGCACACGGCAGGCACGACCTGCCGTGGCAGCAGCCGCGCTCGGCGTATCGCGTCTGGGTGTCAGAGATCATGCTGCAGCAGACCCAGGTGGCCACCGTCATCCCCTACTTCGCGCGCTTCATGGCGCGCTTTCCCGACGTGCAGGCACTGGCCTGCGCCCCGCTGGATGAGGTGCTCGCCCACTGGTCGGGCCTCGGCTACTACGCCCGGGCGCGCAATCTCCACGCCTGCGCCAAGGTCGTCACCGAGACCTTGAACGGGGCGTTTCCGCGCACGATTGACGGCTGCATGGCGCTGCCCGGCATCGGCCGGTCCACCGCCGGCGCCATCGTGTCGCAAGCCTTCGATCTACCCGCGCCCATCCTCGACGGCAACGTGCGCCGCGTGCTGGCCCGCCACGCCGCGCTGCACGGCTGGCCGGGCACGCCGGCGGTGTCACAGGCCTTCTGGGCGCTGGCCGAAGCGCGGCTGCCGACCCACCGCCACGCCGACTACACCCAGGCCCTGATGGACCTGGGCGCCACCTGCTGCACCGCGCGGCGCCCACAGTGCCTGTCGTGCCCGGTGCAGCACGACTGCCTCGCCCGCCAGCACGGCAGCATTGACCACCTGCCCACGCCCAAACCACGGCGCACGCGGCCCCGCAGGCGGGCGCAGATTCTCATCATCGAAAATGAGGCCGGCGACATCCTGCTGGCCAGGCGGCCCCAACGCGGCCTCTGGGGCGGCCTGTGGAGCCCGCCCGTCATCGACGCCGAGCAGTGCTGGCCGGCGGCACTGGACGCACTGCCCCGGCGTGACCACGCACCGCTGGCGCCCATCGCCCACCGCTTCACCCACTTCGACCTGCAGATGGACCCGGTGCGACTGCTGGGCACATCCCCGCCGGACACGGACCACATCTGGCACACACCGTCGGGAGCCCTTACCCTCGGGCTCCCGGCGCCCATCCGGCGCATGATCGAACAACTGGTTGCCCACCCTGCAACCCCGCAAGCCTGAGATCCCATGACCAAAACCGTTCACTGCATCAAGCTCGGCCGCGAAGCCGAGGCGCTCCCCAAACCGCCCCTGCCCGGCCCGCTGGGACAGAAGATTTTCGAGAACGTCAGCAAGCAAGCCTGGGAAACCTGGAAAGAACACCAAACCCGGCTGATCAACGAATACCGCCTGGCACTCTCAGACGCCAAGGCCCGCGCCTTCCTCATGGACGAGCTCAAGAAGTACTTTTTTGAAGGCGGCGAGCTGACCAGCACCGGCTTCGTGCCCCCGCCCGCCGACAGCGGCGTCAAGCAATACCCCTGAACCAAGCGCCTCGCGCTTGACGCCACCCCGCCGCGCGGCTTTAATACGCGCCCCTTGCGTGCAATGCGCGACGGGTCAGCCTCAATGGCCAAGTAGCTCAGTCGGTAGAGCAGGGGATTGAAAATCCCCGTGTCGGCGGTTCGATTCCGTCCTTGGCCACCATTTAATCAAGCACTTACGCTAGATTCGGCTCGTTGACTTCAGCCCATGGTGTAATTCTGGTGTAACGCTGCCAGAGCGATCAGGGCCACCGAAGACCCATGAAAGGCGCCAGCAGGCTGGCTATTGAGTCGGCCAGAAAAAGATTGAACCCGGTCATGCAGCATAAATATTTGAGATCGATGCGAGGCAAGAGATAGCCGGTTCCGCATCCGACATCGCAGACCGAATCGCCGACCACATCGGCGCTGATCTTCTGGACACAAGGCTCGGAATTATCTGAAGCCTGATGGACCTGCGGTTGTTCGCGGTAGAGCTGCTCATATTCATCACGGCTCAGGAACGGCGCACGTCGGCGGAAGCCCTCAAGTTTGAGAATATGCTTCCCTCAGGCGAGCTGGGCCAGCCCTCTGTCCTTTTCCGTCGTGTAGCGGTCGAATCCAACGCGAACGGCTTTCAGCTCGCCCTATTTCTCGAAGAGGATCACCGCGCTGGCGCAAGCAAGCGAGCGCGCAGCGCAGCGCAGCCAAAGATTTCCCGAGTCCCGTCTCGCCTCAGTCCGAGGCGGCACGGCGCAAATCCTGCGCCCAGGCATCGGCCCAGTGACTCAGCGGTTCGAACAGGCCCAGCAATTCCCTTCCCCTCGGTGTGAGCGTGTAACCGTTTTCGGCCCCTTTCACCAACGCCGCCTCGCGCAACTCGGCCAGGCGCTGATTGAGGACCGACGGCGACATGCCGGAGCACGCCGCCTGCAGGGCGCGGAAGCTCAAAGGCTCCGCGCGCAGTTCCCACAGAACGCGCATCGTCCAGCGCCGGCCGAGCAGATCCAGCAGAACCATGATGGGGCGTCCGCTGCGCGAGCCGCGGACGGGACGGTCGATGAGAGCCATGTTGTGCTACGTTTTTAGAAGCGGTATGCTTCGATTATCGTAGCACCAGAGATACGCAATGTCCGCTCCCCGCATCGCCCCGATCGATCCGCCCTACACCGCCGAGGTCCAGGCCGCCTTCGACGTCATCATGCGCGGCGCGGCGCCGCTGAAGCTGTTCCGCACCGTCGCCCGCAATCCGCGCGTGCTGCAGCGGATGATGGCCGGTGGGCTGCTCGACAAGGGCAGCATCACGCTGCGCCAGCGCGAGCTGATGATCCTGCGCACCACGGCGCGCTGCGGCGCGGAGTACGAATGGGGCGTACACGTCGCGGCGTTCGCGCCCAAAGCGGGCCTCGCCGAGGCAGAATGGCGTGCCACCGCCAGCGGCGCCGATCCCGGTAGCTGGAGCGCCGAAGACCGCCTCGTGCTGCGCCTCGCCGATGCGCTCTATGAGACGCACGCCGTCGACGACCGCCTGTGGGCCGAGCTACGCACCGCGTTCGAGGAAACCCAGCTCATCGAACTGATCATGCTCGCCGGCCTGTATCACGGCGTGGCGTTCCTGATCAACGCGCTGCGCGTCGAACACGAATCCGGCACACCCCGCTTTTCGTAGCCCGGCAAGCGCCGCAGCGTTGCCCTTACTGAAAGAGCTGAACGCATTCGCCTAGGTTGCGCCTGCCGGCCGCTGCCTCGCGCCTTCTCGACATTGGCAGCGCACCCGATGCGCGCGCGTGCGTTCACACAACTACTGCAGCCGCTCCCCGGGTGGTGGATCGAAGAATTCGCTGATGAGGCAGTACCTTAGCCTTCCTCCCGCAAGCGTGCCCGCGGCTCTTCTGCAGTCGTCTGAGGTAGAGAAGGGGTAGCCGCCCGGCGTAAGTCCCTGTAGAACGAAGGTTATCTAGGAACCTGGGCTGCTAAAAATGTCGGCCGATCTTGATCCGAGCATGCCAGCGACGGCGGGGCGATGACGTTCTTGTTGATCTGGTCGCCAATATCGGGCTTGCCCTTGAGCGCGACCATGTCGGTGAAGCTGGCGCCTTCGGGCACGGTGATGGCGGCGAAGGGCTTGCCGGCGTACTTGTCGCTGACGTACTTGATGAACAGCAGCACCAGCACGTAGTCCTTGTAGCGGCTGGCATCCATGCCGCCGCGCAGCTCGTCGCAGCTTGACCAGAGGGAGGCGTACAGCTCGGATTTTTTCAGGGCCATCGGTTTTTCTTTGTTTGCAACGAAGGCCGGGTGCGCAGAATGACTCGGCCAGCGGTGTGTCGCGGAAGCCGATCTTACGGTGATGGCGATTTCTGCCCCACCGGGGCCGCCGCCGACCCGGTGCCGGCGGCGACCTGCGCCCTGTCGCCAACCCGCAAGGTTCACGCTGCAAGCCGCCGCCGGTGCAGCAGCAGATACGCCGCTGGCAGCACCAGCATGGACAGCAGCGGCGCGGTGATCATGCCGCCGATCATGGGGGCGGCGATGCGCTGCATGATTTCGCTGCCGGTGCCGGCGCCGATGAACAGCGGCAACAGGCCGGCGATGATGACGGCGACGGTCATGGCCTTGGGCCGCACGCGCAGCACTGCGCCGTCGATCAGGGCGGCGCGCAGGTCGGCGTGGGTGCGCAGGGCGCCGCGCTCTTCGCGCTCGCGCACGGCGTTGTCGAGGTAGAGCAGCATGACCACGCCGAACTCTGCCGCCACGCCGGCCAGGGCAATGAAGCCCACGCCGCTGGCGACCGACAGGTGGTGGCCCAGGCCGTAGATCAACCAGAATCCGCCGATCAGGGCGAACGGCAGGGTTGCCATGATCAGCACCGCTGAACTGACGCGGCCAAACGTGAGGTACAGCAGCACAAAGATGACGCTGAGGGTCAGCGGCACGACCACTTGCAGGCGCTGGCTGGCGCGCGCCAGGTACTCGAATTGCCCTGACCAGCTCACCGAATACCCGGCGGGCAGTTGCACCTGCTCGGCGACGGCCCGTTTGGCATCGGCCACGTAGCCGCCCAGGTCGCGGTCGCGAATGTCGATGTAGATCCAGCCATTGGGGCGCGCGTTTTCAGACTTGATCATGGGCGGGCCGGCGGTGATGCTGACCTCGGCAAAGCTGCCCAGGGTGAGGGTTTCACCGCGCATCGTGACCACGGGCAACTCGCGCAGGTCTTGCACCGAGTCGCGCAGCTCACGCGGATAACGGACGTTGATGGGAAAGCGCTGCAAGCCTTCGACGGTTTCGCCGATGTTTTGGCCACCAATGGCCATGCTGACCAGCCGCTGCACGTCGGTGATCGACAGCCCGTGGCGCGCGGCGGCGATGCGGTCTGGCACCACCTCGATGTAGCGCCCGCCCGAAACGCGCTCGGAGAAGGCCGAGGCGGTGCCCGGCACGGTCTTGACCACCGCGGCAATCTGGTCGCCGATGCGCTGTATCTCGTTCAGGTCTGGCCCGGCGATCTTGATGCCCACGGGCGACTTGATGCCGGTTGCCAGCATGTCGATGCGGTTGCGAATGGGTTGCACCCACACATTGCCCATGCCCGGCAGCTTGAGCGCGGCGTCCATCTCGTCAATGAGTTTTTCGGTGGTCATGCCGGCGCGCCATTGGGCCTTGGGCTTGAGCCGGATGGTGGTTTCAACCATTTCCAGCGGCGCCGGGTCGGTGGCGGTTTCGGCGCGGCCGATCTTGCCGAACACCCGCTCGACCTCGGGAAAGCTTTTCAGGATGCGGTCGGTCTGCTGAAGAATCTGCGCGCCCTTGCCCACCGACAGGCCCGGCAGCGCGGTGGGCATGTACAGCAGGTCGCCCTCGTCCAGTGGCGGCATGAACTCGGTCCCCAGGCGGGTCATCGGCCATGCGGTGGCCAGCGCCAGCAGCGCGGCGACGGCCAGGGTGGTGCGTGGACGGGCCAGCACCGCGTGAATCATCGGCCGATAGGCCGCCGCCAGAACACGGTTGAGCGGGTTGGCCGACTCGGCTGCGATCTTGCCGCGAATGAAGGCCACCATCAGCACCGGAATCAGCGTCACCGACAGCCCGGCCGCGGCGGCCATTGCATAGGTTTTGGTGAAGGCCAGCGGCGCGAACATGCGGCCTTCCTGAGCCTGCAGGGTGAACACCGGCACGAAGCTGAGGGTGATGATCAGCAGGCTGAAAAACAGCGCCGGGCCGACCTCGGCGGCGGCCTCGGCGATCAGCTTCAGCCGCTGCTCGCCTTGCAGCACCTGCCCGGGATGCGCGCGCGTCCAGTGCTCCAGCTTCTTGTGGGCGTTCTCGATCATCACCACCGCCGCGTCGACCATGGCGCCGATGGCGATCGCCACGCCCCCCAGCGACATGATGTTGGCGCTGAGCCCCTGCCAATGCATGACGCCGAAGGCCACCAAGATGCCCACCGGCAGGGTGATGATGGCCACCAGCGCCGAGCGCAGGTGCCACAGAAAAATGCCGCAGACCAGCGCGACGACCAGAAACTCTTCGAGCAACTTGTGCGACAGGTTTTGCACCGCCCGGTCGATGAGGGTGGCGCGATCGTAGGTTTCGACCACCTCGACGCCCTCGGGCAGGCTGGCTTTCAGCACCTCGAGTTTGGCCTTGACGGCCTTGATGGTGGACAGCGCGTTCTCGCCCGAGCGCAGCACGATCACGCCACCGACCACTTCGCCTTCACCATCCAGTTCGGCGATGCCACGGCGTATTTCGGGGCCCCGTTGCACGGTGGCCACGTCGCGCAGCAGCACCGGGGTGCCGTCTTCGCCCAGGGCGACGGGAATCTGGCGAAAATCATCGAGGTTCTGAAGATAGCCCCGGGTGCGCACCATATATTCGGCCTCGGCCAGCTCCAGCACCGAGCCGCCGCCCTCGCTGTTGGCGGCCTGGATGGCGGCCACGACCGTGTCCAGCGGCAGCCTGTAGGCGCGCAGGCGGTCGGGGTCGAGCACGATCTGGTACTGGCGGTTGAAGCCGCCAAGGGTGGCGACCTCGGCCACGTTCTCGACGGTTTTCAGTTCGTATTTCAGAAACCAGTCCTGCAATGCACGCAGTTCTGAAATGTCGGTGTTGCCGCTGCGGTCGACCAGGGCGTATTCGTAGATCCAGCCCACGCCGGTGGCGTCTGGCCCCAGCGCGGCATCGGCGGCTTCGGGCAGCCGGTCTTGCACCTGCGACAGATACTCAAGCACCCGCGAACGCGCCCAGTAGAGGTCCACCCCGTCTTCGAACAGCACGTAGACGAACGATTCGCCGAACATGGAATAGCCCCGCACGGTCTTGGCGTAGGGCACGGACAACAGCGTGGTGGTCAGCGGGTAGGTCACCTGGTCTTCCACCACCTGCGGCGCCTGTCCGGGGTAGGTGGTGCGAACGATCACCTGCGTGTCCGACAGATCGGGAATCGCGTCCAGTGGCATGTGCACCGTGGCGTAGAGCCCCCAGGCGGTGAGCAGCACGGTGCCGAACAGCACCAGAAAGCGGTTGTGCACCGACCAGTGAATGAGCCGCGCGATCATGGCGTGCGCCCGTGGTCGCGATTGTCACCGTGGTCGTGACCGTGGCCGGCGGCGTGAGCGGGGTCGGGGTCGGGGTCGAGGCGCCGGTCCGGCGTGACATCGGCGGCCGGCGCAGCGCCCATGCGGTGGTAGGTGCCCTGCAGACTGGCCTCCGAGTCGATCAGAAACTGCCCCGACACCACGACTTGCTGGCCGGGTTTCAACCCGCCGGTCACCACCATCTCGCCGTCGCGCTCGGGGCCGGGCACCACCGCCACCGGGCGGTAGCGTCCCGCAGACTCGGCGACGATCACCACGTTGCGCGTGCCGGTGCGAATCACCGCCTCGGTGGGCACCCGCGTGGCGTCGTGCAGGGCATCGCCCCTGACCGTGACGGCGCCATACATGCCCGGCTTGATCGCCCCGTCGGCATTGCCCAGCACCACCCTTGCGCGCACCGTGCGGGTTGCGGTGTCGAGCAGCGGATACACGTAGTCCACCTCGCCCTTGTAGACCTTGCCCGGCAGCCCCCTGAAGCGCACCTCGGCCACCTGCCCCGCGCGCAGCCAGCCGGACTGCGTTTCAGGCACCTCGACCTGCACCCACACCGAAGACAGATCGGCCAGCGTCATCAGCGGCTGGCCGGGCGTGACCTGCGCGCCCTGACGGACCGCCAGGTCCACGACCACGCCGGACTGCGGCGACACAATGGCGTCCTGCCGCTGTGCCCGGGTGCCCGCGTTGAGCAGCCGCAGGCGCGCTTGCGCGGCGCTGATCAGCGTGGCGTCGCCCAGCGTGCGGGCAAAAGCCAGTTCTTCCTGCGCGGCAAGCACCTCGGGCGCATACAGCCCGGCCAGCACCTGCCCCTTGCGCACGGTGTCGCCCACGGCGTTGACGTGCAGGCGCTCAACCCAGCCCTCGGCGCGGGCGCTGACAACCGCGATACGCCGCTCGTCCACGGCGACGGTGCCCGTAGCCTCGACCCGCTGCAGAAAAGTGCCGGCCTTCACCACCGCGGTGCGCATGCCCAGGTTCTGCGCCATGCGCGGGTCGATCGTCACCACCGCGCCGCCCGGTGTGTCTGCGCCGGCGTCGTCGGCATATTTCGGCACCAGTTGCATGTCCATGAAGGGCGACTTGCCAGGCTGGTCGAAGTGCTGGTCGGGCCGCATTGGGTCGTACCAGTACAGCGGCTCGGTCTTCGCGGTGGGCGCTGCGTCGCGCTTGACCAGTTGCATGCCGCAGATCGGGCAGCTGCCCGGCTGGTCCTGCCGCACCTGCGGGTGCATCGAGCAGGTGTACACCACGCCGCCGGCCTCGTCGGCGGTCGCAACCCATTGATGCCGGTGCGGCGCCATGGTGTGCGCCCACCATGCTCCGGCCACGCCCGCCAGCAGCACGACGATGAAAACAAGCCCCCAGGTCTTCTTACTCATGTGCGTGCTCCGCCGGGCCGGCCGGCGCGTCGAACGCGCCCAGATACCGCAACTGCGCCTCGCTGCGGGCCAGTTCATGTTGCAGAGCCAGCGCGCTCAGGCGCAGTTCCAGCGCGGCGCTGCGGGCGTCGAGCAGGTCACGGAATCCGTTGCGGCCGGCGCGCCAGCCCCGTTGCGCGGCCTGGATCTGCGCGTCGGCGTCGGGCAACAGCCGCGTCTGGTAGAGCTGTAGCCGTTCCAGCAAGCGCTCGTGGTCGTGATGGCTGTGCCGCGCCTGAGACAGCAGGCGGCGGTGCACGTCTTGCCGCGCAAACTCGGCCGCCTGCTGCTGCGCCAGTGCCGCAGTCAGCGCCTGGTCCTGGCGGTTGCGGGTGAACACCGGCAGGTCTATGCCGACCTGCAGCATCACCATTTCGGAAAAGGCCGGGCGGTGGCCGTAGCCCACGGCCACGCGCCAATCCGGGCTGAAGTTGGCGCGGGCCAGCCCTGAGCCCGCCTCGGCAGCGGCGATCTGCGCGGCGGCACCGGCCAGCTGCGGGTGATCGGCCACTGCGGTTACCACACTGGCCAGCGGTGGCACGACCTCGCGCGGCGGCAGATCGGTGCAAATGGGTTGCAGGGCGGCGTCTCCGATCCAGCGAGACAGGCCGCTGCGTGCCTGCTCGATGCGCTGGTCGGCTTCGCGCGCGGCGTCTTCCAGGCGGTTGACCTGCTGCCGGGCGCGGAGAAACTCCGCCTGCGTCGTGGTGCCGGTCCGCAGGGCGATCTCGGCGGCCTGCAGCTGCGATTCGGCCTCGGCCTGCAGCGTGCGGACCAGGCTCAGCTCCTGCTCGAACCGCCAGACATCCAGCCACGCCAAGGTGACTTCGAGGCGGATGCTGCGCCGTGCCAGATGGTGTTCGGCGCTCAGCCGCGCGGCCTCCTGCGTCAGTTGTTCGCCCCGCAGGCGGCGCTTCTCGGCGCGCGGAAATTCCTGCATGACGCTGAGTTCGATCTGGGTGTCGGAATCGCGGGTGAGCGAGTAGGCCTCGTCGGTGTCGATGGGCAGATCGACGATGCCCAAGCCCAGCTGCGGGTCGGGCAACTGGACTGCGGCCACGGCCGAGGCCTGGGCGGCCTGGCGCTGGGCGTCGAGGCCGGTGATCAGCGGCTGGGCGGTCACTGCCAACGCTGCGGCGTCGGACAGGGTCAGCGTGGCACGGTCACAGGCGCTCGCCCCGGCGGGCGGCGCGGCAGCGGCCGTCAGGGTCACGGCCACGAGGTGCCACGCAAGTGCGCGGCGGGTCAACAGGGACATTCATCTTCTCCACGGGTCGGGCCGGGGTGGCCCGCAGCGGCTCAGGGCGAGCCGGTCTTGAACATCAACCGTGGAACGTGATGGGCGGTCTCAACAACGCACTGAGGCGAAGCGCCTGCACCGGCGGCAACGCGAACGGCGGGGCGTCGATCACCGTGTTCGGCAGCCAGATGCCGGGACTGGTGATGGCCGCCAGATGCCCCAGCGCACAACTGGCCAGGTTGGGGCAGCCTTCATCGCAACAGGACGACGCTGCGGCGTCTTCGGCGTCACGGGCCTGCTGTGGTGCCTGGCTGGCCATTTTGGCGCAGTGGGGCATGTCGGCCATGTCGACCATCGCGGCGGATGCGGTCGATGCGGCAACGCTTGTCGCGACCGGGGCGGTCATGCCCGGCGCAGCGGCCACGGCATAGCCCTGCACCAGAAAGATGAGCCCCAGCAGGGTATTGAGCAGTGGCCGAAGGCGTTGCATGAGGGCTGAGACTCTAGACCGGGCGGGTCGGTTCCGCAACGGGCGTGCGGCAGGCACGCGGCGCGGGAAAGCCGCCCGAAGGCGGCGGCTTTGGCCGTGCGCGCTCAGGCCGCTCGCGATGCCATTTGATCGAAGCGCCCGCGGTTGAAGTCATCGATGGCCTGCGAGATTTCCACCTGCGTGTTCATCACGAACGGGCCGTATCCCGCAATCGGCTCGTTCAGGGGCGCGCCGCTGAGCAGCAGCACCATGGCGTCGTCACCCTCGGCCTCAAGCTGCAGGTCGCGGCCCTCGCGCGCAAAGCTGACCCACTGCGCTTCGCCGGCAACGCCCTCGCCATTGATCCGCACCGTGCCGCGCAACACCACGAGGCCGGTGGTGTGGCCCTGCGGCACGACCAGGTGTGCGGGCTTGCCGGCTTGCAATCGCAGGTCCCAGAGGTTGACCGGGCTGAAGGTGCGCGCCGGGCCGGCGGCCTCGCCAAAGGCCCCGGCAATCACCCGCAGCGTGCCGGCACCGTCAGCCAGATCAACCACCGGAATGTCGCGCCTGAGCAGGGTCTGGTAGCCCGGCGCGGTCATCTTGTGCGCGGCCGGCAGGTTGACCCAGAGCTGCACCATTTCCATCTTGCCGCCCTGCTGCGCGAACTCCGCCGAATGAAATTCTTCGTGAACGATGCCGCCGCCTGCGGTCATCCACTGCACGTCGCCCGGGCCGATGAGGCCGCCGCTGCCGGTGGAGTCGCGGTGCTCCAGCTCGCCTTGATAGACGATGGTCACCGTCTCGAAGCCCCGATGCGGATGGGCGCCCACGCCGCGCCGGCCGGTGGTGGGCGTGAACGCCGTGGGCGCGGCGTAGTCGAGCATCAGAAACGGGCTCAGGGCCGCGCCCTGGTCGGCGTACGAAAACAGGGTGCGAACCGGAAAGCCGTCGCCCACCCAGTGCCGGCCGGGCTGACTGTGAATGCCGAGAAGCTTTTTCATGATCGTTTTCCTGTGGCGGCCGAATCAGGCCCGGGAACATGACGCAGAGGCTGTCGATGCACCTGTCAACGCGTTGCAGCAGCGCATTGGTTCGCCCTCATCGGCAATATTGGAACGCCGGCACGCGGATGCAAGGCCCACTGAAACCCTTGAGGTGGGACGCGCCGAGCCGCCCCGGAGCGCCCCGGGCCGCACGATAGAATCGCGCAATGTCATCGAAGCCCTCGCCCGCACCGGGCCCGTCGCTGATCCATCGTGTGCAGGCGCTGCCGGCGCTGCTGAGGCCGGCGCCCGTCACCATCAACGCGCGCGAACGGCTGCGGGTGGTCGCCGGGGCCACGCTGGGCCTGGGGCTGGCCGCTTTGCTCAGCCAGTGGCTGGCCGGCGACGGCGCCCTTGCCGGCGTCTGGCTGGTCGCCCCGCTGGGCGCCACGACGGTGCTGGTGTTCGCCGCGCCTGCGGGCCCCATGGCCCAGCCCTGGGCGGCGGTGGGCGGCAACACCGTGGCGGCGCTGGTCGGCATTGCCTGCGTGTCGATCATTGACGCACCGCTGGCCGTGGTGGCGGCCGCGGCCGTGGGTCTGGCAACCGCCGCAATGCTGGCGCTGCGCTGCCTGCATCCCCCCGGCGGCGCGGTGGCGCTGACCGTGGCGCTGCTGGGCGTCGAAACCTTCTCGTTCGCGCTGTTTCCGGTGGCCGTGAACACGCTGCTGCTGGTGCTGGCCGGCGTGGCCTGGCATCGCGCGACCGGCCATCGCTATCCCCATGCCCAATGGGCCGCCGCAAGGCCGGCGGCCGCAGACGAGGTGACGTCGCGCTTCAGCTCCGCCGACTTCGACAAGGCGCTGGCGCTGTACAACGAAGTGCTCGATGTCAGCCGCGACGACCTGGAAAACCTGTTGCGCCAGACCGAGCTGAACGCCTATCAGCGCCTGTTTGGCGGCCTGCGCTGCAGCGACGTGATGAGCCGCAATCCGCTGTCGGTGCAGTTCGGCGAACGTCTGGAAGACGCCTGGCGCCTCATGCGCAGCCACCGCATCAAGGCGCTGCCGGTACTCGACCGCACCCGGCGCATCGTGGGCATCGTGACCCAGGCCGATTTTTTGCGCCACGCCGACCTCGACCGCCGCGACGGTCTCGGCGACCGGGTGCGTGAGCTGGTGCGCAGCAGCGGCACGCTGACCTCATCGAAGCCCGAAGTGGTTGGCCAAATCATGACCCGCCGGGTTCGCGTGGCCCGCGACGACCGACGGGTCGTCGACCTGCTGGCGGCGTTTTCAGAGAACGATCACCACCATCTGCCCGTGGTCGGTGCCGACGGCAGGCTGGTCGGCGTGCTCACCCAGTCCGACTGCGTGCGGGCACTGGCGCGCGTGATCGAGCCATCGCCCACGACCGGCTGAGTCTGGCGACGCGCCAGCCCGCCCGGCGCCCTGCCCGGCCGGCCGGCCGGCGATTGAGTGCACAGCGCGCGCAACGCTAAACGTCCAGCGGCGCCAGCGCGGCGTAGGCCTTGGCCAGCCACACCTTCACCCGCTGCCGCTCCAGCAGACCGAGCCCGGTGGTGGCCTTGTCGGCCGACTGGCAGGCGGCCCAGAAGCTGGTGCTGCGGGCGTCGATCTGCGTCATGGCCGGTTCGTGCAGGCGCGGCAGGGTCACCACCGACGCGCCCAGCGACAGGGCCCGGGCTTTCTGCCCGGAGCGTTCGAGAATCTGGAAATCGTCCCCCCGCAACTGGTTGAGTACCAGCACGTAGTCGAGCTGTGCTCCGAAGCGGTCGAGCAGCGTTTCCAGCAGGTCCACCGAGTCCCGACCGTTGTCCATCACGTGCCAATAGCGCACGGCAATGTCGAACTCGCGCGCCAGGGCGAGCATGCCGGAGTCGTCCATCCAGCGAATCAGCGGCTGATGCGTCTGCGCCGCCAGGTCCACGATCATCCGCTTGTCGGGGGCCTCGATGGCGGTCTCCACCACCGCGTCCAGGCTCTCGTAGCGGTCAATCACCACCGGCGAGGCGTAGTCGGCATAAAACCGCAGCAAGGCGCCATGAGAGCGGTCGGCGTCGAAGCCCACAAACGGCTTGTTGTGGTCGATGCAGTACTGCGCCAGCAGCCGCGCCACCAGTGACTTGCCCACCCCACCCTTTTCACCGCCGATGAAATGAATCGTTGCCATGAAGCCTCCTGAAGGGGACGTTGGTGATACGCGGGTTCCGTGCCAGCGCAGCTCCCGGCGCCTCAGGCCGGGTGGAGCAACCGCAGGCCGAAGTGCGCCCACATCACCCACAGCACCAGCGTGCTCACCAGAAACGCGGCCGCCCGGTGCGTCACGTTGTTGTAGCCGCAGTGGATCACCGCGTGCACCGCGCGCAGCCCCACATACACCCACGCCAGGATGACCAGCAGCGAGGTCACCACACCCGTCGCCAGTGACACCGCCACCAGTGTGTAGAACAGCACCGGGGCCTCGAACAGGTTCATGAAATGGTTGGCCGCTTTTTCAGTGGGGCCGAACGCGGCGCTGGTCGACGCCCGCGTGGCAAACGCGTCGATGGGCAATCGCAGACGCTTCTGTGCACTCAGGCGCTGCACCACCATCGCCACCCACACAGCCGCCGTGAGCGCCACCATGGCCAGCAAGGGAAGAATCAGCGGCGATGCGGTCATGGGAGGCACTAGCGGATGGAAAGACGAGGGGGATGATGCCAGTTGGTGGGGCGTGGCGGGGACGCCTAAGAGCGTGCGTATCGATTCTGGAATCTATTCAGACGCATGGCTACACGATCATTTTTTGTATTTTATACATGATGTTATGCGGTACTATCCATCCGTTTATCTATTCATATGTCCGCTCTGGTGCCAAACCCTGACCTGCTCATCGCACTGACTGCTGGGCCCGCGCGCAGTGACGAACTGCAGGCACGGCTCGGCCTGAGCCAGCCCGCCGTCTCCCGGCGGGTGACCGAATATGCGGCGGACATCCTGGTGGTGGATCGCGCCCGCGCCACCCGGTACGCACGTCGGCGCCCGCTGCCCGGCCTGTCGCCCGACCTGCCGGTCTATCGCGTCAATACCGACGGTGACGCGCACGAGATTGGCCTGCTGTCGCCCATCCATGGCGGCATGGTCTTCGAGGATCGCGAGCAGCGGCGCACCGATATTTATCCCGGCCTGCCCTGGTTTCTCGACGACATGCGGCCGCAAGGCTTCATGGGCCGCAACTTTGTCCGCCGCCACGAGGCGCTGGGCCTGCCCGCCCGTCTGGCCGACTGGAACGACGACCACGCACTGATTGCCATCGCCCGCCGGGGTGACGACCTGGCGGGCAACCTCATCGTGGGGGAAGACGCCTTCACCCGCTGGACGCAGACGCAACACGGCGACGTCATCGACGCCGACGACCGCGAATCCCGGTACCCGCGAATGGCCGAGCAGGCACTGGCCGGTGAACTGCCCGGCAGCTCGGCGGGCGGCGAGCAGCCCAAGTTCACTGCGCAGGTTCGAGAGCTAAACGGCATCCGCCATGTGCTGGTGAAGTTCTGCGGCGCGCTGAGCACGCCCGTCGGCAGACGCTGGGCCGACCTGCTCGTCTGCGAACACCTGGCGTTGCAAACCGTTGCCGAGGCGGGGCTTCCCGCTGCCGATAGCACCCTCGTCGAGGCAGGCGGTCGCCTGTTTCTGGAAGTGACCCGCTTCGACCGCGTGGGCGCCCGAGGCCGTTTGGGCCTGATCTCGCTGGGCGCGGTGGACGACCCGTTCATCGGCCAGCGCAAGGACTGGTCCCAGACCGCCCGCGCGCTGGTCGGCCTTCGCCGCCTGTCACGGCAAGACGCCGATCACATCGCCTGGCTGCAGGCCTTCGGTACCTGCATTGGCAATACCGACATGCACTTCGGCAACCTGTCGCTGTTCCACGATGGTGGACGCAGCTTCCGCCTGGCACCCGCCTACGACATGCTGCCCATGCGCTATGCGCCTGCCGCAGACGGCGCCGTCAACACACCGGAATGGCGAACACCCGCGCCGCCACCGTTCGCCGTGTCGCAATGGGCTTCGGCACGCTCGGCAGCGACGCAGTACTGGCAGCGTGTGGCGGCCGACAGCCGGGTAACGGCAGAGATGCGCGCACTGGCACGCGCCGCGCAGCTCGACTGAATCAGTCGTTTTGGCGGCGCGGTTTGGCTGCCCTCCCACAATGTTTATACTTCGTTTAAACATCTGGAGCGTCGCCATGGCCGACACCTACCTCGACATCAAGCATTGGGGCAACAACCTTGGCGTTCGCCTGCCTGCCGCGGTGGCACGCGCCGCCAACCTCAAGGCGGACCAGCGTGTGCACATCGAAGTGGTGGCCGGTCGCGTCATCATCACGCCGGAGCAAAACCCCCCGTTGACGTTGGCGCAGCGCCTGGCCCGCTTCGACCCAAGCCGCCACGGCGGCGAAGCGATGCAGGCCAGCGAGGCGTTGGGCGCCGAGCGGTGGTGACGCGGCCCGCCACTCAGGCGACCTGGGTACCCGACCGACAGGACCTCATCTGGATTGACTGCAATCCGCAGGCAGGGCGCGAGATGCGCGATGTGCACCCCTTCGTGGTGTTGTCACCGCAGGCGTTCAACGCGCGCACGTCGTTGGTCATCGGCCTGCCCATGACCGCTGCCGCGCACAACGCCGACAACCCGTTTGCCGTGGCGGTTGGCATCGCCAGCGGTCGCAAGGCGCGCAGCAGCAGCTACGCACTCTGCCACCAACCCAAGTCGTTCGACTGGCGCCAGCGTGGCGCCAAAAAGCATCCCATGAAGCGTGTGCCGGATAACGCCTTTGCCGAGATTCTGGCCGTGCTGAACCAGATCATCGAGCTCGCGTAGGAGGAGCTGGGTCACCGCCAACGAATCACGCGAACAAGGGTCGGCGTGAATGATTCCAGCTGGCGCCCAGTGCCAGATCGACATCGTGCGGCTTCGTGGGCTGATCATCCTTGCCGTAGGCGTTCGCCTGAAAGCTGGACCGCAGCCAGTCCACCGGCTTGCGTACGCTCCCGGCCCTGGGCGGGTTGAGCGCAATGTAGCGGTAGCACGTCAGCAGGTAGTGCTCGGCATCGATCAGGCTCGCCTTGTGCCGCCCTTCCCACTGCGTACCGCTGCGACGGCCGCTGGCGTTGACTATTGAACATGGCGGCGCCCGACCGTCTGCAAGACCCCCGATATACCGTCCTTCTGCTGCGGAGTGATGAGCAGGTGGAGGTGGTGGGTCATCAGCCCTTCAAACAGCAAGGCCGCCGATAAAATCGGCGATGCGCCGAAGATCCGTTCGCGATTCGGAAATCAGTGCGTTCAACACCGGCCAGGCATGCGGCAGGTCGGGTCGCGACAGGAGTTCCACCCGTACGCCTTGGGCGCGCGCCTTGGCGGCCACCGCATAGGCATCGTCGCGCAAGCATTCTTCATCGCTGACGGTGAGCAGCAATGGCGGCAATCCGGTGAAATCGCCCTGGAGTGGGGAAGCACGGGGGTCGTCGCCCGAGTGGCCTTGCAGATAGACATTGGCCATGATCTGGATGGCCCCGAGCGAGAGCATGGCGTCGCTGCGGTCGTTTTCGCGCCAACTCGGGAGCCGCCCGCTGACGTCGGCGCCCGGTGAAATGGCTACGGCACAGCACGGCAGGGCAATATCCATGTCACGGGCCGTCTGCAAGGTCACCAGCGTCAGATTGCCCCCCGCCGAATCGCCGGTGATGGCGAGCTTGGCCGGATTCACGCCGCATTCCAGCAGCGTCTGATACACAGCCAGGCAATCCTCGGGGGCCGCCGGAAACGGATGTTCCGGCGCGAGGCGATAATCCGGAAGAATCACCTCGGCGTTGAGCAGCTTGGCCAGCCCGCCCGCAAAAGGACGATAGGTCCGCAGCTTGCCGCCAATGAAGGCACCACCATGCAGATGCAGGATGGTCATCTCTGGACGCCGCACCGAGAGCCGTTCGCACGGCACTCCAGCGATACTGATTTTTTCGGTCGACACCCCGAATGGAGTGGGCGCCGGGAAGGGCAGATCGAGAATGCGCCGGAAGTGTGTAACGGCTGCTTCCTCGCTGCTGAAGTCCCGCTTGAGCATGGCCCGGAAGGCCACTTTTGAGGCGACCGCGCTTGCACTTGCCATTTTTGTTCCTCCCTTAGCCGGCTGCGAGCCGGTACCCCAGACCCAGGGTGCGCGCGTAGGTGACGGGGGCCACGCGCTTGAAGCGCCACATCAGCCGGCCATCCCATTGCGGCAAGACATACAGCTGGTTGCGATCCAGCGCGTCCAGCGTCATATGCGCCACTTCACCGCTGTTGGTGAAGGCCCACTTTTCCATGGCCTTGGCGGCAAAGGTCTTGCGATCCGACGGGAAACGGCTTTCGTTGATGATGTTGGTGGGCACGATGGTCGGACACAGCACGCTGACGTGCACCCCGGTGCGCGCCAGTTCGGCCGACAGCGTCTCGGACAGCGCCAGTACCGCCGACTTGGTGACGTTGTAGGTCGTCATCTCGGGCGCGGCGGCGAACCCAGCGGCAGAGGCCGTGTTGATGATGCCGCCGTATCCCGCTGCCTTGAAGCGCGGGGCGAAATGGTGGCAGCCGTAGATCACCCCCCAGAGGTTGACGTCCAGGCACCAGCGCCAGTCCTCGAGACTGACATCGCCGATACATCCGCCGACACCCACCCCGGCGTTATTCACCACCAGTGTGGTCGGCCGGCCCAGCAAGCCGTCGGCCTGCTCCGCAAGCGCGGCAAACTGATCTTCCTTGCCAACATCGCACGTGTAGGGAATGCCGCGACCGCCCAATTGTTCCACCAGTGCGGCCGTTTCTTCGGCTCGTTCCGCATGCAGGTCGACGCAGAGCACACTGCTGCCCCGGCGCGCAAGTTCGCACGCAAAACTGCGGCCGATGCCACTGCCGGCCCCGGTGACTAGGGCTGCGGCTCCGCGGCTATAGGTGCGCAGCGATGATACTTTCGCCATGTCTCCATCCCTCATGCATTAGTATTGTTGACCACGGTCACAGACCTCGGGCCCATGGGACGGGAGCTCCTGGCCGACCACGGTTATGGCGGCCCTCTTCCCGGTTCGCTTTTGAATAAAGGCGGGGCGCCGGAGTCTGGCGCCCCGCCCGTGCCGCGCTTAAGCAGCGTCTTTCAGCTCCGGCCGCCCATCCATAAAGGCCTTGAATGCCTTCATCGTGTCGCCGGTGGCGTCGAAGGTTTTCTTCCAGACCTGGATGGCCTCACGGTTGTCGTGATCCCACGGGTGGAAGTTGGGGAAGTAGTACGGCACATAATGCTTGACGAGCAGCCGCATGAACCCCGGGCGGAAGAACTGGAAGTCCATCGCCTTGAGCGCTGAACGCCAGTTGAAGAGGTGGCCATCCCGGGCAACCAGTTTCAGGCGCTGGTATTCGGAGATGGTGAAGAAGATCCCGGTCATCAGAATCATCCCGGCGATCCGCTTGGAGTAGCTGCCGACCGCGTCCTGGTATACGTCAAAGGACACCGACTTGTGCTCGGTTTCTTCAATCATGTGCCAGGCGATCATGGCGCCCAGCTTGGGATCGAAGTCGCGGAAGATCTCGGGGTGCTCGACGAACACCGCCGAGATCGTGCCGGTGAAATGCTCTCCGGCCGCCATCACCGACAGCTGCATGTCGTCGCTGAGGATCTTCTGCAGGAATACGCGCATGTTCTTGAAGGCCTGTTCGACCTCGGCCACCGGAATACCGTGCTTGGCCACGGCCTCGTTCATGATGTCGTGTTCACGCGCGTGGTAGTGCTCCTGCTTGATGAAGTCGATGCCCGCCTTGCGCACCTTTTCGTCCTTGAGCTTGACGAGGTTGCTGCGCACGCATTGCATCACCCAGCGCTCGCCGTCGGGAACCGCTGCGAGCAGCGCGTTCCACCAGTGCGTGGTCCAGGGGTCATTGTTCATCCAATATTTCGGGACGTCGGTCATGTCGAAGTGGAGGTCGCGAGGAAGAACCTCGTCGTATCCGATCTTCCGATTTGCAAGTGCCATGATGTTTCTCCTGCTTGGTTTAAAGAGAGGCGGCGGAGCCTGAGGTGGGCAACCCGTTAAGGTCCGTCGCCGCCGCTGCCGCTCCCGCTCCCGCTTCAGCGCGGCTGAAGCGATAGTGGTCCATAGGGAAGTGCTTGGCCCGCCACAGCATTTCCATGGTGGTGGACGGGCGCAGCATCGGCGCATCCCCGTGCTTGTCGAAGTAGTAGCTGTTCGAGCTTGCGCAGCTGTGGTTGAGGAACACCGTGCTCTGCTGGCGGCGCAACACGTCCTGGAAATAGCGCTCGTGCGGGGCGACACCGATCTCGACGCGCGTCATGCGACGCTTGCGCGCTTGCGTGATGCAGCGCACGGCGTGCGTGGCGTGCGCCTCGACCATCTTGAAGTACGAGGTGCCGGTGAGCCCGTAGGGCCCGAGCATGCCGAAGTAGTTCGGGAACTTGGGCACGCTGACGGCCTCGTAGGCCTGGTAGCGGTTCTCGTCCCAGAACTGGCCCAACTCGACCCCGTCGCGTCCGTAGACCTCGAACGCCGGAATGTTGCCCTTCTCGAACACGCGATAGCCGGTCGCGGTGATCAGCACGTCGATCTCACGCTCCTTGCCGTCACGGGTACGAATGCCCTTTTCGGTGATGCATTCGATCGGGTCGGTCACCAGCTCGACGTTGTCCCGCGTGAACGTCTTGAAGTAGTCGTTCGAGAAGGTCGGCCGCTTGCAGCCGAAGCCGTATTTTGGCGTCAGCTTTTCGCGCAGCTCCGGGTCGTTGGGGATTTGCTCGAGCAGGTTGTTCTTGCCCGCCTTTTCGGCCCAGCGCACCAGGCCGGGAATCTGCTTGTAATAGATGACCGAGCCCACCATGACCGCCTCGCTCAAGGCGTCGGTGCAGGCGCGCACTCCCTTCTGCACGATCGGCAGGGTGCGGAACGTGGACTTGAGCCAGGTCGGAATTTCCGCGTCCGGCTTCTTGAGCACCCAGATCGGGGTGCGCTGGTAGACGTCGAGTTGCGCCACCTTGGGCGCGATCGCCGGCACCATCTGCACCGCCGTGGCGCCGGTGCCGATGACTGCGACGCGCTTGCCGGCAAGCTCGACGCTGTCATCCCAGTAACCCGTGTGCATCACGGTGCCCTTGAAGGTGTCGAGGCCCTTGATGTCGGGCTTCTTCGGCGAGATCAGGCCGCCCGTGGCCCCAATCAGAAAGCGCGCGTACACACGTTCGCCGCCCTTCAGATGAATCTCCCAGAGATCCCGATCCTCCAGGAACACCGCCTTGTCCACCACGACACCGAAGCGGACCTTGGGGTAGACGCCGTATTTGGCGGCGACGCGCTGGGCGTAGCGCTGAAGCTCGGCTCCCGGGGCGAACACCCGCGACCAGTCGGGGTTCTGCTCGAACGAGAACGAGTAGGTGAAAGAGGTGATGTCCACCGCGATGCCGGGGTAGCGGTTATCGCGCCAGGTGCCGCCCACGTCGCTTGCGCGTTCGAGCAGCTGAAAGGATTCGATTCCCGCCTTCTTGAGCTCGATCGCCAGGCCGATGCCGGAAATCCCGGCGCCCACGATGACCACTTCGTGATCCGGTTGCCGCGGCACCGGGCGGGTCGAGGACACCCCGCTCTTCGATCCGCTGCGCTTGATGCTCGGAACAGCTGCGCGATCAAGGGTGGTCGCGCCGTTCTGCCGCACCATTATGTCGTCTGCCATTGTCTGTCTCCGCTGGTGTGCCACCGGGCCGGGGATGTCCGGTGCATCATGGATGGTGGATTACCACGGTCACGCCGCGCCTTCCGTCGCGCCGGCGTCCGCCTGTCTGGTCGCCTTGGCGGCGCTTGCCCGCACGGCCTTCTTTGCCGCCGGGACGGACGAGGACTTGGCCGCCGGCGCCGCGTCGGCCACGGCGGCGACCGACGGCTCCTTTCCCGATTTGCCATACATCAGCGGGTTGAGCAGGACGCCTGTCACCCACTGATAACGAATGCCGAGCGTGCGCTGCATCAAGTCGATCACATGCGCATCGGGGCCGACGAGGATCCGCGGTCGGTTGCGGCGAATGCCGTCGATGATGATCGCCGCCGCCTTGTCGGGCCGGGTCAGCGTGATGCGCTCGAACCATTTCGTAAAATCGGCCTGGGCCAGCCCGGCATTGGTCGCCAGACGCGAGTTCTTGGCGATATTGGTACGGATGCCGCCGGGGTGTACACAGCTGACCTCGACCGGCAAGCCTTCGGCGCGCATCTCGATCCGCAGCGACTCGGTGTATCCGCGGACTCCGAACTTGGCTGCATTGTAGGCGCTGGTCAGCGGGCCGGAGATCATGCCGTAGATACTCGACACGTTGACCACGTGCCCATCACCCGATTCGATGAGCTGCGGCAGAAAAGCCTGAGTGCCGTAACAGACGCCCCAGAAATTGATGCCCATCAGCCACTCGAAATCCTCCCAACGCATCTCGCGCACGCTGGCGCCCAGACCCACCCCGGCATTGTTGATGATGAGATTCGCAGGCTGGCCGAAATCCGACTTGATCCGCTCGGCGTGCCGGAAGAAAGCCTCCCGATCGGCCACGTCCAAGGTGTACGCCCTGACCTGGTAGCGTTTTCCTCCGGCGAGCGCGACCGTCTCTTCGACGGCCTTCGACTGGATGTCGCAGGCCGCGACCCGGCAACCCTGACGGGCCAGATGGATGACCAGCGCCCGACCGATCCCGCTGCCGGCACCGGTAACCACCGCGAGTTTGTTACGAAAGGATTTTGCCTTCACCGTTCGCTCCTATGCCGCTCTGGCCAGTTGCTCGTAGGTCGCCTCGCCGGCAGCCAGCGCGTCTCCGTGCGCTTCATAGCTGCGCAGCCAGGTCTCGTAGCCTTCCAGATCGCCGACAGCCCACGGTTGGAAGCCGGGCTTGAACCAGGCCAGATAGTGGCCGGACAGATCACGGAAGAAGCCGCCGCGCGTCGGCTTGAACAGCCACCACATGCCTTGGGCCCAGTACCGTGCGCGCTCGGCGCGCGTGCACCCATCAACGCGCAGGACATGCTCGATGAGCGGCAGAACCAGCGCGTTGAACAGCACGCTGAGATAAACCATCATCAGCACGCGCGGCACGTACCCCACCTTGGCGACGTTCTGCATGACATCGAAGGCGACGGACTTGTGTTCGATCTCCTCAGCGGCGTGCCAGAAGTACAGGGCGCGCACGCGCTCGTCGGCTCCGTCCATCAGGGTGTTGTCCCTGTCCAGCAGGCTGTGCGCCATGCTGGCGGTCAGGTGCTCGGCGCAGGCAGTCAGCGTGATCTGCATGCGCGGCGACAGCAGGCGCGTGTGCGTCGCGAAGAACTTCTTCAGAAAGGCTTCGATCGCCGGCACATCCACGCCCTGGCGATGCAGCCTGGCGTTGTAGGCATTGTGGAGCATGCCGTGCGCACCCTCTTGACGCGCGAAGTCCTTGAATGCCTGCTGGAGCTCGGGACTTTTCAGCGCGTCCTTAAACTGTCGCAGTGACACGATGAAGAACTTCTCCCCTTCCGGAAGCGTCGTCGAGAAGGCGTCGAAGAAGCGCGACTTGAACACATCCCCGTTTGCCCAGTACGTGGGAATTTTGTCGTCGAACTGAAGCTCTCGGGGCAGACGCGGAATCATCTGGGGAGGGGAAAAAGACGGATTTGCAGACACGGAAGCCTCCGAACGTTAGTTAGATAGTGGTGACGATCGTCGCTTGGCGGCGAGCGGCACCACGTAGCGCGTTGCACCACTACGCAATCAAGATGAAGCAGCGATTACCCCCTGTCAACAAGTGGATCGCTAACACATTGGCTCCACTATGAAATTAAATCCGTGTGACGGTTCCACGAGTTCTTCAGCCACAGGGGCATCGTGACAGGCGCTGTGCGATCACGCGAGCGAGGCCAAAGCGCAAGGTCGCGATCGACGGCTGATGCCGCTGCATCGGGCCGAGACCCGCGCGGGCGGGACCCTTCGGGAACGGCAGGCGGTTTGAATCGGGCGCGGTTTGTTTATCCCCGCACAAGCGTTCCAGCGTCAGAAAGCCGCATGCGGCGATACACACTTCAGTCCACCTTCACTTTCACTTTGGTCTGCCATCGCGCTCCCCCAAACCTTCCGGCACATCTGTAGCGCTGCGCCCTACTGAATCCAGTGGCCGTGGGGTTAAGTCCGACAGGCTGCCAGCCCCGCCGCCGCCAACGCGGCGCGGTCGCGCCCCCGAAGTTGCTGCCCCCTGACAGCGCCCATCGGTTCGGGGCATGCTGGCGCCACCGCGTCAGCGCCATGACCAATGACCGATGACCGATGACCCAGCCTCAGGCCTTTTGACCCTCGCATGACTTATCAGAAGCACTGCCCCTCCTGCTTCACGCTCAAGGATGCCGTCGCGGTCTGCCCTCATTGCGGCTTTGACGAGTCGACCGCGCGCTCGGCCCTGTTCCTGCCCTACGGCACCGTGCTGGCGGGTCAGTACCGCGTGGGCCGGGTGCTGGGGAAGCCGGGCAGTTTCGGCATCACCTACCAGGGCTGGGACATCAACCTGCAGCAGCGCGTGGCGATCAAGGAATTTCTGCCGCCCGACATTGCCGAGCGCGTGCCCCGCAGCGCCGACGTGGCGGTGATGGAACCCGAGGAGCGCCAGCGCTTCGAGAACGGCAAGGCCGCCTTCCTGCGCGAGGCCCGGATCGTCGCCCAGCTCGATCACCCCAATGTCGTGCGGGTGCGCACCTTCTTCAACGCCAACGGCACCGCGTATCTGGTCATGGACCACTACGACGGCATGACTATGGCCACCTACCTGGCCGAGAAACAGCCGTCGCTGGCCCCCGAGCTGGCCATTCCGGTGATGCTGCCCATCCTCGATGGCCTGCGCTATCTGCACGCCCGCGGGCTGATTCACCGCGACATCAAGCCCAACAACATTTATCTGGCCACCATTGGGCGGGCCATCCTGCTCGACTTTGGCGCGGCGCGGCAGGCCACCGCCGAAGGCGATGCCAGAAGCATGTCGGTGGCGCTGTCTGGCGGCTATGCCCCGCTGGAGCAATATCAGCGCCGCTCGTCGCAGGGCCCCTGGACCGACGTCTACGGCGCCGCCGCCACGCTCTACCGGATGATCACCGGGCATCTGCCGCCCGGTACGCTGGACCGGCTGGCCGACGATCCCCTGCCGACCGGCCCCTGGCCCGGCGTGCCGCCGCCCTTGAAGGCCATTCTGCTCAAGGCACTGGCATTGAAGCCCGAAGATCGTTACCCCACCGCCGAGGCCTTCATGCTGGCGCTGGAGCAGTACACCGGCTGTCTCTTATACACATCTCCGAGCCCACGAGACGCTACGCTATCT
>OJDA01000026.1_pt1 | contig 76876 bp, 68 predicted proteins | sample 1592551 | NCBI WGS metagenome assembly OJDA01 (sample SAMN05416810, study PRJEB24817) | seawater metagenome | isolation source: Sea water | place: Canada:Atlantic | collected 2013-07
CACCGCAATGGCCGCAGCGGCAAGACGGTGCTGACCGACGATGGCCCGCTGCGCACCAACACCTTCGCGCCCTCATAAACCTGCCCCAGGCGTGGCCCCGCGGCGCGCAGGGCCTCACCCGAGGTGCCTCAGGGTGCGTATGCGCCTTGTCGATACAGCCAGTCACCGAGCCGGGCAGAGCCCTGTATGCGCCGATGCGCCAGGTCGTTGAGGGGTGTGGCGCTGAGACGCTCGTGTGCATCGACCTGCCAGCGTTCGGTGGTGCCGCCCGGCCGGATCACGTCCAGCGATGCGTCTTCCAGCCAGCCATGGCGATCTTCGAACTGCAGGATGGCGCGCGGTGCCGGGCCTTCGGCGTTGCCGAACTCCGGCAGCGATCGGGTCAGGTCGCGACCCGGAAACGGCACCTCCGCGTCGATGCCCATCACCGACAGCAGCGTCGGGGCCAGGTCGATCTGGCTGGCGAGACTGTGCACCGTGCGCGGCGTGATGCCGCCGCCGATGAGCAGGCCGGGAATCTGGAAGCGTCGCAAGGGAATCACGTCTTCGCCATACACCCGCACATCGTGATCGGCGACCACCATGATCAGCGTGCTGTCGAACCAGGGCTGGTGCGCGGCCGTGTCGAGAAACTGGCCCAGCGCGAAGTCGGCATAGCGCACCGCGCCTTCCAGCGTGCCCGGCCTGGCCGCGTCGGGGGGCAGACGGTCGGGCGGAAAATCAAACGGCGTGTGGTTGGACGAGGTGAACACCAGTTTGAAAAAGGGCTGCTTGCGGGCGTGCAAAGTGGCGGTCTCGGCCAGTGCGCGGTCAAACAGGTCTTCGTCGCTCACGCCCCAACTGCCGGTGTGACGCGGATTGACGTAGTCATCGCGATCGATCACCGAATCGAAGCCGTTGCCCAGAAAGAAGCCACGCATGTTGTCGAAGTGCGAACCACCGCCGTAGATGAACTGGCTGTCGTAGCCCCTGGCGGCGAGCACGCTGGCCAGCGTCGCGAAGCCGCTCTGCGCGCCCTCGCGCTTCAGGATGGCCGGCGCCGGCGAGGGCGGAAAGCCCGCAACGATGGCTTCGAGGCCGCGTGCCGAGCGCGTGCCGGTGGCATACAGGCGCTCGAACCACCAGCCGCGACTGGCCCAGCGGTCCAGTTGGGGCGTGAAGCCCTGGCCGTTCAGGCGCGCCGAGAAATCGGCACCCTGGCTTTCGAGCACCACGATGATCAGGTTCAGCGGTGTGTCGCGCGGCATCGTCGCGATCAACCGGTGGCGGGTGGGCGCGGTGGTGGGCGCATCTGCAAAGCGTGGGTCCATGGCCAGAAAATCGCGCACGGCCGCATCCCCATGCCCGCCATAGACCGCGTCGGCGCTGCGCTCGTGCTTCAGCGCATAGACGGCGTAGCCGAAGCGGTAGCCGCTGTTGAGCACCAGTTCGTTGATCAGGCCGTCGCTCCAGCGCGTGAACAGCGCCGGATTCGCAGGGCGGTGATCGAGGCTGCCGCGAATCAGGAATGCGCTGGCCACCACCAGCAAGGGCCAGATCAGCAGCAGGCGCCAGCGGATGCCGGGCGCTGCCGTTGGCACCCGCGCCCGCAACGCCCAGCGGCCGCCAAGCACTGCGCCGATCAGCAGCGTCGCCGTGCCCAACAGCAGCGGCAGACGAAAGCCGTTCCACAACATGGGCATGACCTCCGGCAGGTCGCGCAGGTAGTCCAGGGCCAGATGATTGGGACGCGCCTGATACTCGGCCAGAAAGCTGGGCGTGGCCAGCTCCAGAATGAGCAGCGTGACCCCTAAAGTGGCCCACCAGACCCGTGTCAGGCGCGTCCACGCCACCGCGCCACGGACACCCAGCGCGGCCAGCGGCAGCATCAGTAGCGGCAGGCTCAAGGTCCATCCCAGCGACACCAGATCGACCCGGAGACTGGTCCACATCAATGCCGGCAATTCGGCTGCGACCAGCCGGTCGGCATGCTGGATGAGCAGTGCGCCGCGCGTCAGTGCCCAGAAGCCCAGCAGCACGGCAGCGGCCCAAAGCAGCGTTCGCAGAGGTCTGAATGGGGTGGAACCCACACTTCGAGTGGCCCCAAGAGTGCGGCGGCGTAATGCAGTCAGATGGTTCATGGCGGCAGTCTGCAAACCGGCGTCTGACCTCCGGGTGGCCGCTTGGTGAACGGGGTGTCATGAATAGATGGTCAGGTTCGGGCGCTTGCCCGCAGGCCAGTTGCCGCGCAGCGCGCGCAGCCCCAGGGCGCCGTGGGTGAGGCGCTCAGGGACGCACACGAACGACCGCCGCTCACAGCGCCCCGCGCGCTTACGGGGCCGTTCGGGAGGATCGCTACCGCCGTCGGCGTGGCCTGGCAACCAGCCACCGGCTCAAGCGCTGGGCAGGCGCACCCGCAATTGCGCCCCGCCTGCGCAGGCGATCACTGAGGCGTCGCCGCCATGCAGCCGCGCAATGGCACGCACCAAGGTCAGGCCAAGGCCGTGGCCGGCGGTTTGTCGTGTCACGTCGCCGCGTACCATGCGATTGAAGGCAAGATCGGGCTGGGCGATGCCGGGGCCTTCGTCGGTGATGTCAATCACCACCGCGTCTGCGTCGCAGTGCAGCGACAGGCCCACGGTCTGCCCGGCGGGGCCGTATTTGAGCGCGTTGTCGAGCAGGTTGATGACGCATTGGAACAACAGGTGCCGGTCTCCGCGAACCATGCACCGGGCGTCGGGCAGACTCAGCGCCAGGGTCATGTTGCGCTCGCTGGCCTCGGCGTCGTAGAGCGATGCCGCGTCCTGCAGCACGGTGGTCATCGACACGTCGGCGAACTGGGCGCGTGCCACGCCGGCTTCCACGGTGGCCAGTTGCAACAGTGCATTGAAGGTGCCGAGCACCTGGTCAATTTCGCCCAGCGTGTCATGCAGCCAGTCGCTCAGCGTCTCGGGCGACGGGGGCTGGCGAAGGGCCGCCTCGACGCGCGCACGGTGCCGGGTCAGGGGCGAGCGCAGATCATGGGCGATGGCGTCACTGGTGCCGCGTACCCCGGCGATCAGTTGCTCGATGCGGTCGAGCATGCCGTTGAGGGTGGCGCTGAGCGCGCCAAACTCGTCGCGGCTGTGATCGTGTGGAATGCGGTGGCTCAGGTCGCCGTCGATGATGGTTTCGGCACTGCGTCGGATGGTGGCGATGGGCTGCAGCGCAGCGCGGTGAATCAGCGCGCCGAGCGCCAGCGACAGCGCGAAGGCGAGCCCCAGGCCGATTGCGGCAGCGCGGTACACATTGCGCATCACGGTGTCGTGTTCGATGCGGTCGAAGCCCACCATCACCCGGCTGCCGTCGGGCAATTCGGCGGCAGCCATCAGCCATTCGGTGGCGGGTCGGCGCTGCAGATTGGGCACGCGAATCAGGGTGCCGTCGGTGTCCAGGCGGGCGGGCCATTGGGGCCAGCCCCCCGCCAGATGCGTGCCGTCGGCAGACTCCAGGCGATAGATGCGACCGTGCTGCGGGGCGTTGAAGTTCTGCCGTATGTCGATGAAGCCCTCGACGCCCTTGAGGCCATCGATGACGTAGTCGGCGACCAGCACGTCAAGCTCGGCGATCACGCTTTCTTCCACGTGCGCCTCCATGTAGCCATCGGTCAGCGTGACCATCAACGCCACCACGCCCACGCAGGTCAGGGCGACGATGCCGGCGTTGAGCAGGGTCAGGCGGGTGGCAAGGCCCAGCTTCATTGGCCGCCCAGTCGGTACCCGGCGCCGCGAATGGTGTGAATCAGCGGCGTGCTGCCTGGCGGTTCGAGCTTGGCGCGCAGGCGCGAAACGTGCACGTCGATGACGTTGGTCTGGGGGTCGAAGTGGTAGTCCCATACGCCTTCGAGCAGCATCGTTCGGGTGACGACCTGCCCGGCGTGCTGCATCAGGTATTCCAGCAGGCGGTATTCCTGCGGCTTGAGCTCGATGGCCTGCCCGGCGCGGGTGATGGCACGCGACAGCCGGTCGAGTTCCAGGTCTTCGACCACCAGCCGCGTTTCGCTGGCCAGGGTGCCGGCATCGCGGGCGCGCCGCAGCAGGGCGTCGATGCGTGCCAGCAACTCGGCCAGCGCGTAGGGCTTGACCAGATAGTCATCGCCGCCGGCCTTGAGGCCGCGAACCCGGTCATCAACCTGTCCCAGCGCCGAGAGAATGATCACCGGCGTGGTGTTGCCGCTGGCGCGCAGCGTGGTGATCACGGTCAGCCCATCCATGTGCGGCAGCAGGCGATCGACGATGAGCAGGTCGTAGGGCTCCGAGACGGCCATGAACAGGCCGTCGCGGCCGCTGGGGGCGTGGTCGACCGTGTGCCCGGCTTCGCGCAGGCCCTTCACCGCAAAGCGCGCCTGTTCGGCATCGTCTTCGATCAGCAGCAAGCGCATGCCCGACTCCGTGACGGGTGGCCGCCAGTCGGTCACCTCAACGGAGGACATGGTAGTCGGCCTGTTGCGCGTCGAGAAAAGTCTCTGCGCCGGGGCCGTGCAGCATGGCCAGGGTGCTCAGTGCGCCAGCCGCCGAGCAGGTGGGGGCGGCCACCGTCACGGCGCGGGGTGCTCCGGCCACCGGATAGCCGGTGCGGGCATCGAGAATGTGACTGTAGCGCTGGCCCTGGTGCCAGACGTGGCGGTAGGCATCGCCGCTGGTGGCAATGGCGCCCTGGCGCAGCCGGATCTGTCGGTCGGATTCGAGGATGCCCACCTGCCAGGGCTGGCCGTCGCGGCGGGGTCGGTTGGCCGCCAGGTCGCCGCCAAAGTTGACCAGCATGGGCACGTCCTCCGCGGCACTGAGCAGGGCCAGGGTGCGATCGACGGCGTATTCCTTGCCGATGCCGCCGAAGTCCAGCGCCATGCCGGCGGGCATCTGCAGGCGCTGGCCGTCCCACCGTGCCCGGTGCCAGCCCACCTGCCGCAGCAGGGCGTTCACCGCGTCGGCGGGCGGCCAGTGGCCGGCGCCGTCGAAGCGCCAGAGTCGACCGAGCACGCCGGAGCTGAGGTCAAACGCGCCCGCACTTTGCTGATGCAGGGCGGCGCCAAAGTCGATCAGCCGGGCGGTTTCGGGATCGATCTCCACGGGCTGGCCGGCCGCGTGGTTGATGCGGCTGACGATGGTGTCATCGCGATAGCGGCTCCAGGTGTGCTCGACCCGCAGGGCCTCGTCGCAGGCCAGCGCGGCCAGCGGGCGTGCTCGGTGCTCGGGCAGCCCGTCGATCAGCACCTCGCAGGGCGAGGCCATGGCCTGAAAACCGGCCCGCCAGAGACCGTCGGCATCGGCGGCCAGCGACCACCTGGCGGGCGCGGCCGTCACCAACGGAAGCGGTACCCGGCGGTGAGCATCACGGCGGTGAGTTCCGGCTCCAGATCGAACTTCGACAAGCCCGCCGCTGCCTGCTCGGGCACACCGGCCGTCTTTCCGAGTTGGGTGTAGCCCTCCAGCCGCACCGACCAGCTGTTGCCGCTGTCCAGCGTCTGGCCGTATTTGAGCCCCACGGTGAGGGCGTCGAACTGCCCCAGGCGCTGGTCGGCGCTGGCAAATTGCAAGGCATTCTCTTCCCCGTCGAACAGGGCGGCGCGGTAAAAATCGGCTTCAGACTGGCGGTAGTAGCGCAGGTGCGGCTCCAGATAGCGGCGTTCGCTGAAGTTCCAGCGGTAGGTCGTGTCCAGCGTTTGCGAGACGATGCCCCAATCATCGGTCATCAACCGCAGGGAGATGTCCCACACGTCGCGATCGAAGACAAAGCGTTTGTACTGGCCATATACGGCGTGCTTGGTGCGCTCGTCGGGTCGCGCCTCGTAGGCGTAACGCAGCGGCTCACCATCAGTTCCGACCACCGAGAGCAGCTTGTAGGGATCGGTCTGGTAGCCATCGGACAGGCTCATCGAATAGCTGAACACCGCGAGGCTTTCGGGCGACAGCACCTGGGTCACGCTGGCCAGCAGGTCGGTGATGGTCTTGGACTCGGTGCCTGCGTCGCGACCGGTCGGCGCACCGGGCGCGGGCACGCGCGACAGCCCCACCGGCACGCCGCCCTCGGGATCGATGCTGTCGCTGGCAAAGTTGAACCCGACGCTCACCGAGGTGTTCTTGAGGTTGAAATCACGGCTGAACGTGGCGCCGCCACCGAACGAGGTGTAGTCGAACTCATTCGAGGCATTGGCCGAAATCGTGACCGCGTTGCGGCTGCCCAGCGGCCGGGTGTAGCTGCCGTCAACCGCCACGCGGGTGTCGTGAAAGGTGTCATCCAGCGGCATTTCACCCGGTGCGGCGGTATACTGGCCGTTGCCGGACGGTCGCGAAAAGGTCTGCGGGGCCGAGGCCGGGGCGGCCCCGTTGGGCGAGGCCCCGGTGAGCACGTCCACGGTCACGGCAGCGCTGAGGATCTGCCCGTCGTCGCCATAGCGGGTGGCGCGCAGTTTGGGCTCGACGGCCTGCGCGCGGCTGTCGGCCTCGCTGTAGACCAGGGTCGAGGTGTCGAACTCCCAACCGGGCTCGGCGGTCTGGCCGCTGGCGTGTCCGCTCAGGCCCAGCAGGGCGAGGGCGGCGGCATTCAGAGGTGAGTGTTTCAGTTGCATCCGCAACCCCCGCCGCCGAAGCCCCGACCCCCGCTGGACGCTTCTTTGCTGAAGTAGGTGTGGTCTTCAAACGCGGCCTGAGCGGCGTCGCTGACGGGCTGCATGTCGGGTCGCGCCAGCGTGCCGCGTTGCCAGGGCTGGACGTTGACGCAGCCCCCCAGGGTGATGATCAGAACCAACGGGAACAGGATTTTCATTTCAGGGCACTCAAAATGGCGGCTTCGTAATCGGGAATCTCGTCTGTGCGGAAGCCGCTGTGCTGCCACAGCACCCTGCCGTCAGGTGACAGGAGCACAGCACTGGGCATGCCCTGCAGTTGGTAATGGGCGGCCAGCTCGCCCGCCGGGTCGTAGTGCAGTGCGAAGCTGGCCGGGTAGCGCTGCAAAAAGCGCGCGGCGTCAGACTTGTCGGTGTCGACGTTGACGCCGACCACATGAATCTCGCTGCCAAACCGTTGCTGCACGCTGTTCAGCCACGGAAACGACTGCGCGCAGGGCGTGCACCAACTGGCCCAGAAGTCCACATAGACCGGCTTGCCGGGCGGCGCGTCGAGCTCGCGCGGAATGGGGTCGGCGAAAGCCACGTTCGCCAGCAGCGTCAGTGCCAGTGTCGCGAGTCGGGTCCAGGGGCGTGCGGTCATCAGCGGGCCTTTGAAGAATGAGCGCGCAGTCTGCGCAGCCGCGGGTGTCAGCGGTCTGGCCGGTTCATGAACAATTGTTCATCTTGCGGTGGCGCGATGGACCCGTTCCTGTTTCTGTTGCCGCGCCTCAGCGCGAGGCCGGGGCCCGACGCGCGACCTTGGCCGTATGCTGAAGCCCCCTTCACAGTCTTTGATGGTCCATGGCCCGATCCGGAAAAATGTTGATGGCAGGCATGCGCTCGGTGGGCCGGCTTGCGGCGTCGAGGCTGCGCGGCCGCTCCGGGGACCAGTCGTGGACGGATGTGGGGGAAGACTGGTTTCGCACCCTGAGCGAGATGAAAGGCGCGGCGATGAAGCTGGGGCAGCTTGCCTCGCAGTACGCCGACGTTTTGCCGCCGGGGCTGGCCGGCCCGCTGGCCCGGTTGCAGCGCGACGCCGAGGCACGCCCCTATGCCGAAATGAAGCAGGTGCTCGACGCCCAGTGGTCGGCCCCGCAGTGGGCGATGGTCCGGCCCTTGCAGCCCACGGCACTGGCCGCCGCGTCAATTGGCCAGGTGCACCGCACCCAGCTGGTGGACGGCCGTGAGGTGGTGGTCAAGATCCGCTATCCCGGCGTGGCCGATTCGGTTGACGAAGACGTGCTGGCGCTGGGCCGTCTGTTGCGCATGGGCAAGCTGCTGCCACTGGACGGCAAGGCCCTCGACGGCCTGCTGGACGAGGTGCGCGCCCGGTTCAAGGAAGAAACCGACTACACCCGCGAACTGGCCTATCTGCAGGCGATGACGGCCCACGCCGCCTGGCCGGGCGTGCGCTATCCCGTGCCGGTGCCGGCCTTGTGCACCGAGGGCGTGCTGGTCACCGAATGGGCGCCCGCCGACCGCATCGAAACGGCGCTGGACTATGCCCCGGAGGTGCGTGACCAGATTGGCGCGCGGCTGCTCGGCTGGTTGTTGCAGCAGGTGCTGGTCAGCGGCTGGGTGCATGCCGATCCGCATCCCGGCAATTTTGGATTCCACGCCGATGGCCGCATCACGGTCTACGATTTTGGTTGCGTGCGCGAGGTCAGCGAGGCCCACCGCGTGCAGATGCGGCGCATCACCGGCGCGGTGCGCGATCAGGACTGGACCGCCCTGCACGAAGCGGTGCACGCGCTGGGCGGGTTGGGGCGCGCGGCCGATGACGCGCAGGCCAGATCAGCGCTGCTCGATGCCATGCGCCCGCATTACCAGGCGCTGGCGGCGGTGGGCACCGACCGGTTGTTTGCCGAGCGCCCTTTCGACTTTGGCGATGCCCGGCTGATGGACGACACACGTCGCGTTGCCCGGCAGGAGCTGGTGCGCTGGCTGCGCGACTACCGGCCGATTCCGCCGCTGGCGTTCGTGGGCCGCGCGCTCAGTGGCCACTACTGGATGCTGCGGCGCCTCGGCGCGCGGATCGACGTGCCGGCGGTGCTCGACGCGATTGCAATGCCCGGCTAACGGCCATGCCGCGAGCGGCACCCTGCAGAATGAATCTGCTGCGGCATGGCCGTTCCCTCACCCACCGTCCGCATCCGCGGACGGTCCCCCCTCTCCCGCTGCGCGGGCGAGGGTAGGTCGGCATCTCGCCGCGCGAGATTCACGTTAATGAAACGGGTTTTCCTTGGGGTCGATGATCAGCTTCTTGTCGGGCGACAGCAGAAAACGCACGATCGGCCACAGCACCAGGGGCACCAGAAAGATCGCGAAGCTGAGAAATTTGGTCAGGTCATGCTGCGGCGCCCAGGTGCTGCAGGGCACCTCGAAGTCGAGCTGCGGCAGGGTGTCTTTCTGGGCCGTGGCGCAGAACTGGTTGATCTGCCTGAGCTGGTCGCTGCTGACCCGCTTGCAGTCGAAACAGTCGTAGTCGTAGACCGGCTCGCTCAACTCGGGATAGATCGCCCGCGCCTTGCTGCGATTGTTGATGTGGTGGTAGATGCCCTCGGCGTCGCGGGCGATGTAGCCGGCCCCCGAGATCGCGGCCAGGTCGTTGACGCGAAAGCGCATGTCCTGGGCCAGCCAGTCGCCGGCGAAGTAGGCGACGATGCCCCACAGCGCCACCAGCGTCCAGAACATCTGGCGCCCGCGCTGGGCCTGGGCGATCTGCTCTGCCGTGGGAATGTCAGCGTTCATGGATGCGCTCCTGTGCCGGGCCAAGGGTCGAGGCGGGTGGGGTCTGTGCCTGTCATCGGGTGCCGCTGGCGCACGCCATGATGCCTGTTTGCCTCCCGATTCAGCTGGTCAGGATAAGGTGAATCCGGTTGTTCGATGGCGCCCCGACGTCTCGCAGCTTAAAACCCGAACAAGGAGAGTCCCCATGGCGAACACCACCGCGAAGGCCGCGTCACGCTGGCACGACGCCCCCAAGGCGCAACGCGACTGGCTTGAAGCCTACTATCGCCAAGCCTCGAACGAGGTGATGTGCCTGTTCTCGACCCCGCAGTTGATCGACGCCGCCCTGGCCCACCAGACGCTGGCGGCCGAGGCGCCACCCCCGCAGGGCAAGGCCGCATGGCTGAGCGGCCCCGGCCCGCGTGAATACCGGCTGTTCACGGTGTGTCCCGACCGGCCGTTTCTGGTCGACACCCTGCAACTCACCTTGCGCCGCCACGGCGCGCAGGTGATTGCCACCTTTCACCCGCAGCTGCGCCTGGACCGCAGCGGCAAGGCCCTCAAGGTCGGCGACGATGGGCCGCTGGAGTCGTTGATCCAGATTCATCTGCAATGGGCACCGGCCGATGCCGACGCCGAACGGGCCCTGCGTGACGACATCACCGAGTCGCTGGCCGAACTGCGACATCTGGTCGACGACTTCGAGCCCATGTGCAAGGCGGCGCGCGACACCGCCACGGCCTGCCGCGCCGTGATCCAGGAGGACCTGAAAGAAGAAGCCGCCGAGGTCGCCGCCTTTCTCGACTGGCTGGTCGAAAGCCATTTCACCTTCTTTGCCGTGCAACCCACCCAGCGATCGCCGGGCGCCTCCGGCTTCGAGCGTGACGAAGGCGCGAGCCTGGGGCTGGCCGCGAAGGGCCGGCGGCTGGCGCACACCGATGACCTGATGGCGCCGCGCAGCGAGCTTGATCGCTACACCGACTCCCGCCGCCTGCTGGTGGTCACGCAGTCGACGGTGCGCGCGCGGGTGCATCACGACGAACTGCTGGACGTGATTTCGGTGAAGCGGCTTGACGAGCAGCGCGAGGTGATCGGCACGATCCGCTTCATTGGCCTGTTCACCACCGATGTGTACATCGAGCGGCCGCGCCACATTCCGCTGCTGCGGCAACGGGTCAGCCAGGTGCTGGCGCGGGCCGGTTACGCCGAGGGTTCGCACAGCAGTCGCGCGCTGCGCGACACCTTGGCGATGCTGCCGCGCAGCGAGTTGTGGCAATCCTCCGAAGACGAACTGTTTGCGCTGGGCACCGGCGTCATGGCCCTGCGGGACCGACACCAGTTGCGGCTGTTTCTGCGCCGTGACCGCTACGGCCGGTTCTTCTCGGCGCTGCTGTACCTGCCGCGTGACCGCTATGGCCGGGCTCTGCGTGATCGGCTGATCGATGCCCTGCAGGCCGAGCTGGGCGCCACCGACATCGATCGCCGCGTCGAGTTTCCTCGGGGCGGGCGCCATGCGCTGATCTATGTGCGCCTGACCACGCCCGATGCGCCGCCCATGCCCGACGATGTGAAGGCGCTGGAAACGCGTCTGCTGCCGCTCACCCAGACCTGGGCGGAGCGCCTGATCGCGCGCTTGGGCGAGACCGCCGAATCGGTGCAGCGCGCCCAGCAGTACGCCGAGGCCCTGCCGCCGGCCTACCAGGAGCGCACCGACCTCGACACCGCCATTGCCGACATCGCCACCCTGGAGCAGTTGCGTGATGCGCGGCCGGTGATCATGCGGCTGCCCGTCAACGAGGCAGCCGGCGACGACGCCGAAAGCTGTTTCACGCACCTGCGGCTGTTCAGCCGGGGTCAGCCCGCGGCCCTGTCGGAAGTGCTGCCCAAGCTCGAAAACTTCGGGCTGTTCGTCACCGGTCAGTCGCCCACGGCGGTGGCGGCCACCGCCCGGCAGCCGCGCGCCTGGATCCACGAATTCGACGTGCGGCCCGTGGGGCGCTGCGCCGGCGCGCCCGCCGAACAGCAGCAGCGCATGGAGGCGGCCTTCGCCGCGCTGCTGGCCGACGAGATCGAAGATGACCCGCTCAACGCCCTGGTGCTCGCCGCCGGGCTGACCGCGCGTGAGACGGTGATCATCCGCACCGTGGTGCGCTATCTGGTGCAGACCGGGTTGCCGTACTCGCAGGCGTTCATTGAGCAGCAACTGGTGCGCCATCCGCAGGTGGCCGGCCTACTGGTGCGGATGTTCCTCACCCAGTTTGATGGGCAGCGCACGTCTGAGGCCCGCGAGGCCGACGCCGAAGCGCTGAATGCCGAGATCGACGCGGCGCTCGACGCCGTGCCGGCACTCGACACCGACCGCGTCCTGCGCGCCGCCCGCTCGGTGGTGCGCGCCACCCTGCGCACCAACGTGGCACTCGACAAACCGGTGCTGTCGATCAAGCTCGACCCGACGCAGATCAGCGAACTGCCCAGGCCGCTGCCGATGTTCGAGATCTTCGTCTACAGCCCGCAGATGGAAGGCGTGCACCTGCGCGGCGGCAGGGTGGCGCGCGGCGGTCTGCGCTGGTCCGACCGCCTGCAGGATTTCCGCACCGAAGTGCTGGGGCTGGTCAAGGCACAGCAGGTGAAGAACAGCATCATCGTGCCGGTGGGTGCCAAGGGCGGCTTTGTCGTCAAGCGCGGGGACCGCAGCGATCGAGAGGCCTGGGGCAAGGCCGGGCGCGCGGCCTATGTCGATTTTCTGTGCGGCCTGCTCGACCTGACCGACAACCGCAATGGCGACCAGATCGTGCCCCCCAGGGGCGTGGTGTGCCGTGACGCGCCCGACCCGTATCTGGTGGTGGCCGCCGACAAGGGCACCGCCAGTTTTTCAGACCTGGCCAACGAAACCGCCGCGACCTACGACTTCTGGCTGGGCGATGCCTTCGCCTCGGGCGGCAGCCAGGGCTACGACCACAAGAAAATGGGCATCACCGCACGCGGCGCCTGGGAAAGCGTGAAGCGCCACTTTCGCGAGATGGACCACGACATCCAGACCACCCCGTTCAGCGTCGTCGGCGTCGGCGACATGAGCGGCGACGTGTTCGGCAACGGCATGCTGCTGTCGAAGCAGATTCGCCTGATCGCGGCGTTCGACCATCGCGACATTTTTATCGACCCCGATCCCGACCCGGCCACCTCGTTTGCCGAGCGCCAGCGGCTGTTCACGCGGTCGCGGTCGAGTTGGGAGGACTACGACCGCTCGCTGATCTCCAGGGGCGGCGGCGTCTATTCGCGCAGCAGCAAGAGGATCGAACTCAGTGCAGCCGCGCAACGGGCGCTTGGCTGCGACAGCGCGCGCCTGACCCCATACGAACTGATGCGCGCCATTCTCAAGGCGCCGGTTGACCTGTTCTGGAACGGCGGCATTGGCACCTATGTGAAGGCCCGCCACGAAAGCCACGGTGACGTGGGCGACCGCGCCAACGACGCGGTGCGCGTCAACGGCAACGAACTGCGCGTCAAGGTGGTGGGCGAGGGCGGCAATCTGGGGCTCACCCAGGCCGGCCGGGTCGAGTTTGCGCTGGCCGGGGGGCGGGTGTTCACCGACGCCATAGACAACGCCGGCGGGGTGCACAGTTCCGATCGCGAGGTGAACATCAAGATTCCGCTCAACCAGTTGATGCAGGCCGGGCGGCTCACCCGCAAGGTGCGCGACCCGCTGCTGGTGGCCATGACCGACGACCTGGCCGCCGCCGTGGTGCACGACAACCTCGTGCAGTCGGCGGCGCTCAGCTTCGCGGTGGCCGAGCAGGCCGAACGCGGTGACGAGTACCTGAACCTGATCCACGCGCTGGAGCAGGGCGGCGATCTCGACCGGGTGGTCGATGGCCTGCCCGACGAGGAAACCTGGCTCAGCCGCCGCCGCGGCGGTCAGGGCCTCACGGCGCCGGAGCTGGCGGTGGTGCTGGCCCACACCAAGATCGCGCTGTTCGATGATCTGGTGGCCAGTGAGGTGCCCGATGACCCCGCCTTCACCGACGACCTGCTGGCCTACTTTCCGCCGCAGTTGGTGAGGCGCTATCGCAAGGCATTGACCGGCCACCGGCTGCGGCGCGAGATCATCGCCACGATCCTCACCAACAGCGTCTGCAATCGTATGGGCGCGCCGTTCGCGCATCGGCTGGCCAGTGAAATCGGCGTCAGCCGTGCGCAGGTGGTCCACGCCTGGCTGGCGGCCACGCGGCTGGTCAACGTGGACGATGAATGGGCCTGGCTGGACACGCCGCGGGTCGGGCAATTCGCCTTGCAGCAGTCGTATCAGCGCCGAGTGTCGGGCCTGCTCAAGCACCTGACCCGCAGCCTGCTGATTCGCCGTGAAGGGCCGCCCACGGCGCTGGCTGACGAGGTAAAGCGCCATGCGGTGTTCGCCAGGCGACTCAAGCAGGACGACTTCGCCGCGCAGTTGCCCACGCGGTATGCCGAGAATCACCGGGCGGCTGTGGCCACCCTGCGTGACGAGGGGCACGACCCCGACGTGGCCGAAGGGCTGGCCAGGACGCGCTACCTGGGCGTGCTGCCCGATCTGGTGTCGATCAAGGATGCGGTTGACGCCCCGCCGGCACAGGTGGCGCACCGCTTCTTCGCGGTGGGCGATCGTTTCGACATGCCCGGTCTGCATGCCGCCCTGACCGGCTCGCAGGTGGACGGTCGCTGGCCGGCGCTGGCGCGTGTGGAGCTGCGCGAAGACCTGTTCGCCGCCCAGCGTGACCTGACCCTCAGTATGCTGGCCGCGCCCAGTGTCGAGTCCTGGGAAAAGCGCCATGCCCAGGCGCTGGACATCGCTGACCAGCGCCTGGCCCTGCTGCGGGGTGAAGAGGGTGACCGGTTCATTCGCCTCGGCATTGCGGCGCGCGCGCTGAACCGACTGGCGGCCCAGTTGGCGCCCTGAATTGCTGCGGTGCCCGCGCCCCCGGCGTGCGGGGGCGCCGCAGCGCCTCAGTTGCGGGTGACGGTGTCGTGCACGAAGCGCAATTTTTCGATCACCGGCGGCGCCAGCACGAACGGGTATCCGTCGGCCAGACCCATGCTGCGGTTGAGGTTGTTGAGCGCGTAGATCAGCGCCAGCCAGTCTTCAATCATCAGGTCGAAGGGGCGGGCGGGGTGGAAGCCGCTGCGCGGCGCTGTCATCTGCGGCTCGTCGGAGCGGCTGGGCCGCAGTGAGAAGCCGCAGGCCGCGGCGGTGTCGAGCGAGTCGGTCATGTGCAGGTAGTGCGCCCAGGTTTCGGCCCAGTCTTCCCACGGATGGGTGCTGGCGTAGCTGGTCACATGCTGCAGCTGCCAGTCGGCGCGCGGGCCCCGGTCGTAATGCCGCTGGAGCGCGGCGGCGTAGTCCTCGCGTTCGTCGCCAAAGCGCTGGCGAAATGCGCTGAGCCACGCGTTGTCGGGGCTGAACAGGTCCCAGTAATAGTGACCCACCTCGTGGCGAAAGTGGCCGAGCAGGGTGCGATAGGGCTCGCGCATGGCCAGCCGCCGCCGCTCGCGTTCGAGGTCGTCGGCCTCGGCGATGTTGATGGTGATCACCCCATTTTGATGTCCGGTGAGCACCGCGCCGCCGTCCGGGGTTTCGCCGCTGTCGCTGAGAAAGTCGAAGGCAAGGCCGTTTTCAGCATCGTCGAGATGGCTGTTCAGCGGCAGATTCAGTTGCAGCAGGCTGTGCACCAGGCGCCGCTTGGCCACCTCCAGCTTGCCCCAGGCTTCGAGGTTGCCGGGCTGGTCCTGATTGGGCAGGACCCGCGTGAGGCGGCAGGCGCGGCACAGACTGTGCGGCGCGTCTGCCGGCAGCGCCCAGTTGCAGACACCGTTCAGGGCGTAGTTGTCACACAGCCGGTAGCGGCGGTTGTTCGAGGCGGGCGACAGCGAGCGCCACTGCCCGTTGCCCTCCGGCGCGAGGGCGGCCATGTCGCCCACGTCGGGCAGGTATGCCAGCGCGTGGCCGCAACTCAGGCAGCTCACGTTCTCGAAAAAAACCGTGTGCTGGCAGTGGTCGCAGTGAAAAACGTTCATGGCGTGCTCGTGATGGCGGGGCGGCGGGAGTACCACGGCGCAGCCTGACGCGGGCTGACTTGATCAGCGGCCTCGCCAAGCCGCGGGTCAGCGCCCGGGTCGACGCCCAGGCGCCCGGGCCGGGTGCAGTCTCGCCGATGCACCCGGCCCATCAACCCCGCCCGGCCCCTGCCGGGTGCTCAGTGCGGACGGCTCACCTCGAACACCAGTTGGCCCGTCGGCCCCGCATCGGCGGTGACGACGTCCCCGCTGGCGAAGCGGCCCGCGAGGACTTCGCTGGCCAGTGGGTTCTCGACCTGATGCTGAATGGCCCGCTTCAGCGGCCGGGCGCCGTACACCGGGTCGAAGCCGGCTTCTGCCAGCCGGTCGAGCGCGGCGTCGGTAAACCGCAGGGTCATGCCGCGCTCGGCCAGCCGCTGGATGACGCGCTGCGTCTGGATGGCGGCAATGGCGCGGATCTCCCGGCTGCCCAGCGGGTGGAAGACCACCGACTCGTCGATGCGGTTGATGAATTCCGGACGGAAGTGCTGGCCGACCACCGCCATCACCGCCTCCTTGATCGCGGCATAGTCGCTGTCGGTGCCGGTCTTGCCCATCAGCTCCTGGATCAGGCTGGAGCCCAGGTTGGAGGTCATCACCACCACGGCGTTGCGGAAGTCCACGGTGCGGCCCTGGCCGTCGGTGAGACGGCCGTCATCCAGCACCTGCAACAGCACGTTGAACACGTCGGGATGCGCCTTCTCGACCTCGTCGAGCAGGATCACCGAGTAGGGATGGCGCCGCACCGCCTCGGTGAGCGTGCCGCCCTGGTCATAGCCGACATAGCCCGGCGGCGCGCCGATCAGCCGACTCACGCTGTGGCGCTCCATGAACTCGCTCATGTCGATGCGCACCATCGCGTCTTCGCTGTCGAACAGGAAGCCGGCCAGCGCCTTGCACAGCTCGGTCTTGCCGACGCCGGTGGGCCCCAGAAACAGGAACGAACCGATGGGCCGGTTGGGGTCTGACAGGCCCGCGCGTGAGCGGCGGATGGCATTGGCAACCGCGCTGATCGCCTCGGCCTGGCTGACCACACGTTGCCCCAGCGCCTCTTCCATGCGCAGCAGCTTGTCGCGCTCGCCTTCGAGCAGCTTCGAGACCGGAATGCCGGTCCAGCGCGCCACGATGTCGGCAATTTCATCCTCGGTGACGCGGGTGCGCACCAGCTTCGACTCGGGCGCGGGGGCGCTGGCGTCACGCTCGGCGGCGGCGGCCAGCTGCTTTTCGAGTTCGGGAATCTTGCCGTACTGCAGTTCGGCCATTTGCGTCAGGTCGCCGCTGCGGCGTGCCGCGTCAAGCTCGAGGCGCGCCTTCTCCAGCGCCTCCTTGACCTGGGCGCTGCCGGCGACGGTGGACTTCTCGGCCTTCCATTGCTCGTCAAGGTCGGCGTATTCCAGTTCGAGCTTGGCAATGTCGTCTTCCAGCGCGGCGAGCGAGCGCCTGGCGCCCTCGTCCTTCTCTTTCTTCAGTGCTTCGCGCTCGATCTTGAGCTGGATCAGCCGCCGGTGCAGGCGGTCCAGCGACTCGGGCTTGGAGTCGATTTCGATGCGGATGCGCGAGGCCGCCTCGTCCATCAGGTCGATGGCCTTGTCGGGCAGGTTGCGGTCGGTGATGTAGCGGTGCGACAGCTGGGCGGCGGCGATCAACGCACCGTCGGTGATGTCGACGCCGTGGTGCACCTCGTAGCGCTCCTTGAGGCCGCGCAGAATGGCGATGCTGTCTTCGACGCTGGGCTCGCCCACCGTCACTTTCTGGAAGCGGCGCTCCAGCGCGGCGTCCTTTTCGATGTACTTGCGGTACTCATCCAGCGTGGTGGCGCCGATGCAGTGCAGCTCGCCGCGGGCCAGCGCCGGCTTGAGCATGTTGCCGGCATCCATGGCGCCGTCGGCCTTGCCGGCCCCGACCAGGGTGTGGATTTCGTCGATGAACAGAATCACGTTGCCGTCCTGCTTTGACAGGTCGGTGAGCACCGCCTTGAGGCGCTCTTCGAACTCGCCGCGAAACTTGGCACCGGCGATCAGCGCCCCGAGATCCAGCGACAGCAGCTCGCGCTCCTTGAGAGACTCGGGCACCTCGCCATCGACGATGCGTTGCGCCAGCCCCTCGACGATGGCGGTCTTGCCGACGCCGGGCTCGCCGATCAGGGCCGGGTTGTTCTTGGTGCGGCGGCTGAGCACCTGGATGACCCGGCGGATCTCTTCGTCGCGGCCGATCACCGGGTCCAGCTTGCCGCTCTTGGCCCGCTCGGTGAGGTTGATGGTGTATTTCTGCAAGGCCTGACGCTGGTCTTCGGCATCGGCCGAGTCGGTGCTCTGCCCGCCGCGCACCGCGTCGATGGCGCGCGAAATGGTCTCGGGCGTGGCGCCGTGCTGCTTCAGCAACTGCCCGAGGCGGCCGCTGTCCTGGGTGGCGGCCAGCACGAACAGTTCGCTGGCAATGTACTGGTCATTGCGCTGCTGCGCGGCCTTGTCGGCAAGGTTGAGCACGCGGCCCAGTTCTTGCCCGACCTGCACATTGCCATCGGCCTGGCCCACTTTGGGCAGCGCGGCCAAGGCCTCGTTCAGGGCCTTGCGAAAGGCGGGCAGGGCGACGCCGGACTGCGCCAGCAAGGGGGTGGTCGAACCCTGGGGCTGATCGAGCAGGGCGGCCATGACGTGCACCGGCTCGATGGCGGGGTGGTCGCGTCCCACGGCCAGGCTCTGGGCATCGGCCAGGGCCTGCTGGAAGCGGGTGGTGAGTTTGTCCATGCGCATTTCGGTCTCCAATGTGAAACGCTTTCCGCGTGTTCGGACAATGGAGCTCCCCCGGGGGTTTTCAATTGCCCCCGCTGCCGATGGCCGGCCATCTCGGCCTGCTGCGCCGGCAGGACGTGTCGCGCGCGGCCCCCCGGCAGGCATGAAAAACCCGCCATGACGGCGGGTTGCATTCGCAGCCGAGTCGGGCGCTACAGAATGGTCGGGTTCGGTGCGTCGCCGTAGACGTCCTTGGGGTCGAAGGATTTTTCCGCTTCCTCGTACTTGAGCGTGCGCTCATCCGGGCCGTCGCCGGTGGGGATGGAGCGGTAGAAGCAGGAGCGATACCCCACGTGGCACGAGGCATCGCCGTTGACCGACACGCGCAGCCAGATGGCGTCCTGGTCATCGTCGATGCGCAGTTCTTCAACCTTTTGCACCAGGCCGCTGGTCGCGCCCTTGTGCCACAGCACCTTGCGCGACCGGGACCAGTAGTGGGCTTCGCCGGTGAGGATGGTCTTCTTCAGGGCTTCGGCGTTCATGTAGCCGAGCATCAGCACTTCGCCGGTGCCGTGGGCGGTGGTGACGCAGGGCAGCAGGCCATCGGCATCGAAGCGGGGCGCCAGCTCGTGGCCTTCTTCAACCTGCTCGATGCTCAACCGGGCAAAAAATCGGACGTCGTCGGTCATGGTGCTTCGTTCGAAACTCGCCGCCGGGCGGCGCGGGGGCGCAAGTGTAATACCATCCCCCGATGAAGGCGACGACCGATTCCCAATCTTCCGAGGCCACGCTCGAACAGGCTGAAACCCTGTGCCGCAAGCGGGGCGCGCGGTTCACGCCGATGCGTCGCGAGGTGTTCGAACTGATGCTGGCCGAGCCTGGCCCGCGCTCGGCCTACGACCTGATGGCGACGCTGGAAGGCCGCCTGAACCGCCGTCTGGCGCCGCCCACGGTGTACCGCGCGCTGGATTTTCTGCTGGCCCAGGGCTTCATCCACCGTCTGGAATCCACCCACGCCTATCTGCCGTGCATGCACATCGGCCACGCCCATCACGGCGTGTATCTGGTGTGCGAACGCTGCGGTCAGACCGTGGAACTCGATGACCCCACCATCGCCACGCGTCTGGAGCAGGGCGCCGAGGCGCACGGCTTCAGTGTGAGCCGGCCGGTGGTCGAACTGCACGGCCGTTGCGGCCGTTGCCGCGAAGACGACTGACCGCGCGGCGCCAGACGAGCACCCGCCGCACCGCCATGGACGCCCACCGCGAGATTAGACGCGCCTTCATCGCGCTGGGGTATTTCACCCGTATTCCGATTCCCGGCTGGGTGGGCTGGTCGCCCGATGAGCTGAATCGGGCCGCGCGCTATTTTCCGCTGGTCGGCCTGCTGGTGGGTGCGGCAGGTGCCCTGAGCCTGTGCATCGCCGATGCCGTGTGGCCCGGCGGCGTGGCGGTGGCGTTGTCGATGCTGGTCACGGTGGTGCTCACCGGCGCGTTTCACGAAGACGGCCTCGCCGATGCGGCCGACGGCTTTGGGGGCGGCTTCGAGCCCGACAGGGTGCTGACGATCATGCAGGACTCGCGGATCGGCACCTATGGCGCCATCGCCCTGGTGCTGGCCTTGCTGATCAAGTTTTCGGCCATGGTGGCGCTCGTTGAACGGCATCCGGGTCTCGCCGCCGTGGCACTGGTGATCGCCCATGCGGGCTCGCGCGCGGCGGCACTGTCCGTCATGGTCTGGCTGCCTTACGCACGCACCACAGGTGCCGCCAAGGCCAAGCCGGTGGCCGAAGGCATCACCGACCGGGAGTGGCGCATCGGCGCGGCCATTGCCCTGCTGCCGCTGCTGCTGGCCGGGTGGTTTGCGCCGCTGACCCTGCTGCAGGGCGGTGCGGTGGTGCTGGCAGCGCTGGCCGTGGCCTGGCTTGCCGCGCGCTACTTCAGGCGGCGCATCGGCGGCTACACCGGCGATTGTCTGGGCGCCACGCAGCAACTGGCCGAGATCGTGATCTATCTGGTGCTTGGCGCGGCCTGGCTGTGAGGCGGCTGGTACTGCTGCGGCATCTGCCGGTGTGCCTGCCGCCCGGCACATGCTACGGCGCCAGCGATGTCGCCGCCCGCCCGGCGCGTCGGCAGGCATTGGCGGCAGTTCGGGCGGCGCTCACGCCCCTGATCATGCCCCTGAGCACGTCCGCCCCCACGGCGGTGATCAGCAGCCCCTTGCGGCGCTGTGCCGATCTGGCGGCGCAGTTGGCGCCCGCGGGCACGCCGCCGAGCCTCGATGCGCGGCTGCAGGAAATCGACTTTGGCGACTGGGAGCTGCAGCCGTGGGCCACGCTCGATCGCGCGCAGATCGATGCCTGGGCGGCCAGGCCCTGGACCTTTCGCCCGCCCGGCGGCGAGCGCGCCAACGACATGCGTGACCGGGTGCTGGCGGCCTGGGCCGATACGCTGCAACAGGCGCGCCGCCAGGGCACCGAACAGGTGCTCATCGTCACCCATGGCGGGCCGCTGCGGGTGTTGCGGGGGCATCTGCTGGGGCTGCCGCAGCGCGACTGGCTGGCGTGGTCGTGCCCGCCGGGCGGGCATTTGCGGCTGCGCGCGCGGGCGGCGGGGGGCTGGCGGCTCGACCCCTGAGCTTGCAGGCGCGTGCGCCGGCGCCTTACAGTCGCGGCGCTTCAGGTGTCCTGGGCAAGTCATTTTGTTCAGGATTAAACGGGAAGCCGGTGCGTGGTTCGTGTGCATGCGAACCATCAGTCCGGCACTGCCCCCGCAACGGTAAGCGAGGTGGACGCGGCATCACGCCACTGTGTTCTCGAACATGGGAAGGCGCCGCATCCAGGGTGACATCACCCGACTCGCAAGTCCGGAGACCGGCCTGCAGCATGCGATGGCGCGCGGTGGGCGAGGCCGGACGTGACAGGCCCTGGCCCGCGTGCCGTGTGCCCCGTCATGCGTCCGGTCCGAATTCTCCAAACGCCATCTCCACTTCGATTTACGTCGCGTGGGGCGACGCCTTGGGAGATGTTCCGTGAATCCTTTTGTTCAATATGCTGCGGCGGCTGCCGCGAGCAGTGCCGTGTTCATGACCGCGGCCGCCGAGCCGGCGCCCGCCATGGGCGATCTGATCGTCACCGCGTCACGCACCTCGGAGGCCCTGACCGACACCCTGGCGCCGGTGTCGGTGGTCACGCGTGATGACCTTGAGCGCCTGCAGTCGCAGGATGTGCTCGACGCCCTGGTGGGCTTGCCGGGCATGACCTTCGCCAGCAACGGCGGGCCGGGAAAGTCCAGCTCGCTGTTTCTGCGCGGCACCGAGTCCGATCACGTGCTGGTGCTGATCGACGGCATCAAGGTCGGTTCGGCCACCACCGGCAGCACGCCGTTCGAGCAGATTCCCGTCGATCAGATCGACCGCATCGAGATCGTTCGCGGGCCGCGCTCCAGCCTGTATGGCTCGGAGGCGATCGGCGGCGTGATCCAGATCTTCACCCGCCGCGGGGCGCGTGATGGCCTGACGCCCTCGTTCGCCATGGGCGGCGGCACCCGTGGCGACGGGCGCATCGAAGCCGGCCTGCGCGGCGGCGACGGCCATACCTGGTTCAGCGTCGGCCTGAGCGGCCGCACCACCGACGGGGTCGACGTGCGGCCCATCCTCGATGAACCGGATCGTGACGGCTACCGCAACCTGGCCGGCTCGCTGCGGCTGGGCCACGCCTTCGAAAACGGCGCCGAAGTCTCGGCCAGCGTTCTGCGGGCCGAAGGCGAGAATGAATTTGACGGGGCCTCCCAGAATGAAACCGAGTCGGTCAACCAGGTGTTTGGGCTGACCGGGCGCTACTCACCGCTGGAACGCTGGCACATGACCCTGACCGGAGGGCAAAGCCGTGATGAATCCGACAACCTGCGCGACGGCGTGTTCGGCAGCCGCTTCAAGACGCGGCGCGACTACCTGTCGTGGCAGAACGATGTCGCCCTGGCCGCCGGCCATGGCCTGACTTTGGGTGTGGATTACCAGAACGACCGGGTGGAGGGCACCACCGCCTACGCCGAGGACCGGCGCGACAACACCGGCCTGTTCGCGATCTACCAGGGCAGCCTGGCCGCACACGACCTGCAAGTGAGTCTGCGCGAGGACGACAACGCGCAGTTCAGCCGCAACACTACCGGCGGCGTGGCGTACGGCTATCGCTTCGGGCCGGGCCTGCGCGCGGTGGCCTCGTATGCCACCGCGTTCAAGGCGCCGACCTTCAACGAGCTGTACTTCCCCAACTTCGGCAGCCCCGACCTGCAACCGGAAGACGCGCGCAATGTCGAGATCGGCCTGCAGGGGCAGGCGGCCGGCCACCAATGGGCGCTGAACGCCTTCCGCACACAGATTGATGAGCTGATCGCCTTCGACGCCGACCTGGGCGCCCCCAGCAACATTGATCGCGCGCTGGTCCGGGGCATCGAAGCCCAGTGGGGCACCCAGTTCGGCGACCTGCGGCTGCAAAGCTACCTGACCTGGCTCAAGCCCGAGAATGACGGCGATGGCGCCCATCGCGGCAACACGCTGCCGCGCCGCCGTGAACGCAGCGCGCGGCTGGACGTGGACTATGAGCGCCGCGCCTTCAGCGCCGGCCTGACGCTGTACGGCGCCTCCAGCGGCTTCGACAACATCGCCAACACCACGCCGCTGCCCGGCTACGCGACGCTGAATCTGCGGTTTGGCTGGCAGGCGCTGCCGCAATGGTTGCTGCAACTCGAAGGTCGCAACGTGCTCGACAAGGACTACGAGACCGCGGCCACCTACGAAACCTACGGCGCCTCGGTGATGGCCACCGTGCGCTTTACCCCCCGAAGCTGACCGGAGCCCCCCCATGACCCCTCTTGAACATCCTCTTCTGAATCTCGACCCCCGCAGCCAGTGGGCCCTGCTGGCCGTGCTGGCGGCACTGATGATCCTCACCCGCGGCCAGCATTTCGCCAGTCTGGATGCGCTGCCCAGCGCCTCGTGGGCGGTGTTCTTTCTGGCGGGCGTGCTGGTGCGTCCCCTGTGGGCGTTTCCGGCGCTGTTCGGACTGGCCTTTGGTCTGGATGCCGCCGCCGTCGGCTGGGCGGGCGTGAGTGATCACTGCTTCACCCCCGCCTACGCGGCGCTGGTGCCGGCCTACGGATCGCTTTGGCTCGCCGGCCAGTGGTACGCCCGACAGCACCGCGATCGCCTTGCCAGCCTGCGGCCGCTGGCCCTGAGCGTGGGCAGTGGTGCGCTGGTCTGTTATCTGTTTTCGGGCGGTGGCTTCTATTTCTTTTCGGGGCGCGAGGCCGCGCCCAGCCTGTCGGGCTTTGTGCCGCGCGTGGTGGAATACCTGCCGCGCTATGTCAGCAGCCTGTCGCTCTACGTGGGCGTGGCCGCGCTGGTCTACGCCCTGCAGCAGCGGCTGCGCCCTGCCGATACCGAGGCCTCACACCCATGAGCACGCCGGGCACCCCGGGCACGCCGGGCACGCCCCCCGAGGACGCCGCACGCGACGCCCGTCACCGCCAGCGCATGCAGCGCAAGAAGACCGTGGTCGACGGCAAGATCGCCGCGGCCGAGACCGAGCGGGGCGTGCTGCTGGTGCTCACCGGCAACGGCAAGGGCAAAAGCTCGTCGGCCTTCGGCATGGTGGCGCGGGCCCTGGGCCACGGCATGAAGGTGGGCGTGGTGCAGTTCATCAAGGGCAAGTTTTCCACCGGTGAAGAAGCCTTCTACCGGCGCTTTCCCGAGGTCAGCTACCACGTCATGGGCGAGGGCTACACGTGGGAGACTCAGGACCGCGAACGCGACGTGCGCGCCGCCACCGCCGCCTGGGCCGTCGCCCGGCAGATGCTGAGTGATGCCTCTTGCGCACTGGTGGTGCTGGACGAACTCAACATCGCCCTCAAGCATGGCTACCTCGACCTCGCCCAGGTGGTCGCCGATCTGCAGGCCCGCCCGGCCATGCAGCACGCCGTGGTCACCGGTCGTGGCGCGCCGCCGGCGCTGATTGACGCGGCCGACACCGTGACCGAGATGAACGTGGTCAAACACGCCTTCCAGCAGGGCATTCGCGCCCAGAAAGGGGTGGAACTGTGAGCGAGGTGTCGCGCTGCCGCACGCTGCTGATCTCGGCGCCCGCCTCGGGCCAGGGCAAAACCACCGTGACCGCCGCGCTGGCGCGTCGCGCCGTGCAGGACGGGCTGCGGGTGCGGGTGTTCAAGACCGGCCCTGACTTCATCGACCCCATGCTGCTGGCCCGCGCCAGCGGCGCGCCGGTGTATCAGCTTGATTTGTGGATGGTGGGGGACGCCGGATGCCGGCAATTGCTGCATGAGGCGGCGCACACCGCTGACCTGATCCTGATCGAGGGCGTGATGGGCCTGTTCGACGGCAGCCCCTGCAGCGCCGATCTGGCGCGGCGCTTCGGCGTGCCGGTGCTGGCGGTGATCGACGGATCGGCCATGGCGCAGACCTTCGGCGCCCTGGCACTGGGTCTGGCGCAGTACCAGCCCGACCTGACGTTCCACGGCGTGGTCGCCAACCGCGTCGGCAGCGCGCGCCACGCCGAGATGCTGGCCAACAGTCTGCGGCCACCGCTGCACTGGCTGGGCGCCGTGCCGCGTGATGCCGCAGTGGCGTTGCCGGAACGGCATCTGGGGCTGGTGCAGGCCGACGAGCTTGCCGACATCGACGCCCGCATCGATGCGGGCGCGCAGGCCCTGGGTGCGGCGGTGGATTTTTCGGCCATTCCCTTCAGCCATTTCGAGGCGCCGGCCGTGGCGCGCATTGCGCCCCTGCTGGCCGGTCGGCGCATTGCCATCGCCCACGATGCCGCCCACGCGTTCTGCTACGCCGCCAACCGCGACACCCTGCGCGCGCTGGGCGCCGAGCTGGTCGATTTTTCGCCCCTGACCGATGCCGCGCTGCCGGCCGCCGACGCGGTTTATCTGCCGGGCGGTTATCCGGAACTGCACGCCGCGCAACTGTCGGCCAACCTGCCCATGCAGGCGGCATTGAAGGCCCACCACGCGGCACGCAAGCCGCTGCTGGCCGAGTGCGGCGGCATGATGGGCCTGTTCGAAACGCTGATCACGCAAGACGGCGAGCGTTTTTCGATGGCGGGTCTGCTGCCCGGCCACACGGCGATGCAGCCCCGCTTCCAGGCCCTGGGCATGCAGGCCCTCGACACGGCCGATGGCGAACTGCGCGGCCACAGCTTTCATTACTCCAAATGTGAGACCCCGTTGAAACCGTTGATGCGCGGCCGCAACCCCAATGGCGGCCCGACGGCCGAGCCGGTGTACCGGCAGGGGTCGCTGACCGCGTCGTACCTGCACGCCTACTTCGCCTCCAATCCGGTGGCGACCGCGCGTCTGTTTCTGCGATGACGGCACCACTGCACCCGCCGATGCCGCAATGCCTGCGCGCCGCAGCGCCGTGACGGCGGTGCTGATGGCACTCGCGCTGGCCGCCGACTGGGTGTTCGGCGAGCCGCGGCGCGGTCATCCGCTGGTGGCGTTCGGGCGCATCACCCGGGCGGTGGAGCGTCGCCTGTACGCGCCGCGGCGGATTCGCGGCGCCTGCGGGGTGGCGCTGCTGGTGCTGCCGCCCACGCTGCTGGCGGCCTCGGCCTCGGCGGCCTTGCCGACGTTGGCGGCTGCGGCGCTCAACCTTGCGCTGCTGTATTTCGCGCTCGGTCACCGCAGTCTGCACGACCATGTCTGGCCCATCGCCGCCGCGCTGACGGCCGGCGACACCGATGCCGCGCGGCAGCTCACCGCAGGCATCGTCAGCCGCGACGCCGAGGCGATCGACCCTGCGCCGGCGGCCATCGAGTCGGTGCTCGAGAACGGCAACGACGGCGTGTTTGGCGCGCTGTTCTGGTTTGTCATCGCTGGCGGTGCCGGGGCCCTCGCATTTCGGCTGGTGAACACGCTGGATGCCCTGTGGGGCTATCGCAACCCGCGCTTCGCACGGTTCGGCTGGGCCGCCGCGAAGCTCGACGATTGGATGAACTGGCTGCCCGCACGACTCACCGCACTCAGCTATGCGCTGCTTGGCAACACCCGCAACGCGCTCAACTGCTGGCGACGCCAGGCGCCGCTGTGGGACAGCCCCAACGCCGGCCCGGTGATGGCGGCCGGTGCCGGGGCGCTGCAGCTGCGCCTGGGGGGCGCGGCGCGCTATGACGGCCAGTGGCGGCCGCGTCCCGCGCTGGGCTGTGGCGCGGCGCCGGTGGCCGCCGACATTGCGCGCGCACTGCGGTTGGTGCGGGGCGGCGTATGGCTGTGGCTGGCCTTGGCCGGCGGCATCGCGCTGGGGCTGCGGTGTGCTTGAGCACGGCGGACAACTGCAGGATGTGGCGCGCCGCACCGGTACGCCTTGGGCCGACTGGCTGGATCTGTCCACCGGCATCAGCCCCTGGTCGTGGGCGGCCGAAACCGGCTTTGCACCGAGCGCCGAAAGCTGGCGGCGGCTGCCGGACGACGACGATGGCCTGCGGCGGGCTGCGGCCGACTATTACGGTGGCGAAGTGCTGCCCACCGCCGGTTCGCAGGCCGCCATCCAGGCGCTGCCGCGGCTGCGCGCGGCCGCCACGGTGGGCATCTGCGAGCCCACCTACGCCGAGCACGCCGAACAATGGCGCCGGGCCGGGCACGCGGTGGTGGCCGTTGCGGCAGACCGTATCGCGCAACAGCTCGATCACCTTGACGTGCTGCTGCTGTGCAACCCCAACAATCCCGACGGCCGAACCTGGACGCCGGCAACGCTGCTCGACTGGCACGCCCGCCTCGCCGCGCGCGGTGGCTGGCTGGTGGTGGACGAGGCCTACATCGACGCCCAGCCCGAGCGCAGCATCGCCGCCCGCAGCGACCGGCCCGGCCTGATCGTGCTGCGCTCGCTGGGCAAGTTCTTCGGCCTGGCCGGCGCCCGGGTGGGGTTCGTGGGCTGTGCGCCGGCGCTGCGCGAGGCGCTGCGCGAGGCGCTGGGCCCCTGGCCCGTGGCCGGCCCGGCGCGCGAAATGGCCATGGCCGCGCTGCGCGATCACCCATGGCAGCAGCGCCAGCGCCAGCGCCTGCACGCGGCCAGCGCCGCCCTGGCAGCCGACCTTGTGGCGGCCGGCCTGACCCCCGCCGGCGGCTGCAGCCTGTTTCATCGGGTCGTGACGCCAGACGCCGCCGACCTGCACGCGGCGCTGGCGCGACAGGGCATCTGGGTGCGGCGCTTCGCGTCGCCCGCCAGTCTGCGCTTCGGTCTGCCGGGCGACGCGCCTGCCGTGCTGCGTCTGCGCCGCGCATTGCAGACCCTGGCGCCAGGCGCAGCATGAGCGGCCGCAGCCTCATGGTGCAGGGCACCACGTCGGATGCCGGCAAGACCACGCTGGTGGCCGGTCTGTGCCGGGTGTTGAAGCGGCGCGGCGTGCGGGTGGCGCCGTTCAAGCCGCAGAACATGGCGCTGAACTCGGCGGTGACCGCCGACGGCGGCGAGATCGGCCGCGCCCAGGCCTTGCAGGCCCAGGCGGCGGGCATCGCGCCCATCACCGACCTGAATCCGGTGCTGCTCAAACCCAGCTCCGACGTCGGAGCGCAGGTGATCATTCACGGCAAGGCCGTGACCCAAATGGATGCGCGGGCTTACCACGACTACAAACAAGTGGCGATGGCCGCGGTGCTGGCCTCGCACGCACGTTTGTCGGCCGCCTTTGAGGCGGTGATTGTCGAAGGCGCGGGGTCGCCGGCCGAGATCAATCTTCGTGACCGCGACATTGCCAACATGGGCTTCGCCGAGGCGGTGGACTGCCCGGTGATTCTTGTGGCCGACATCGATCGCGGCGGTGTGTTCGCCCACCTGGTCGGGACGCTGGAACTGCTCAGTGCCAGTGAACAGGCGCGGGTCCAGGGCTTCGTCATCAACCGTTTTCGCGGCGACATCGCGCTGCTGGAACCCGGCCTGCGCTGGCTGGAAGCACGCACCGGCAAGCCGGTGCTGGGCGTGTTGCCGTATCTGCACGGACTGCACCTGGATGCCGAAGACGCCATCGCACGCGACCTGCCGCCCGCACGCGGCGGGCTGCGGGTGGTGGTGCCGGTGCTGCCGCGCATCAGCAATCACACCGACTTCGACGCGCTGCGTCGCCATCCGCAGGTCGATTTTCGGTTCGTGGGGCCCAACGAGGTGCCACCGGCCGCCGACCTGGTGGTGCTGCCCGGCTCCAAGGCGGTGTGCGCCGACCTGGCCCACCTGCGCGCCCAGGGCTGGGAGACGTATCTGCAAACCCACCTCCGCTATGGCGGCAAGCTGGTCGGCATCTGCGGTGGCCTGCAGATGCTGGGCCGCCATGTCGCGGACCCGCTGGGCATCGAAGGGCCGGCGGGCACCCGCGACGGCTTCGGCTGGCTGGACCTGACCACCACGCTGCAGGCCGAAAAACGCCTGCGCAACGTGCGCGGGCGGCTGGCGCTGGGCGACGGTGCCGAGGTCCACGGCTATGAAATTCACTGCGGCATCAGCCACGGCCCAGCGCTGGGCCGGCCGGCGGTGATGCTCGAAGACGGCGACCGCGACGGCGCGCAGTCGGCCGACGGCCAGATTCTGGGCACTTATCTGCACGGCCTGTTCGATGCGCCGCCGGCGTTGGCGGCGCTGCTGCGCTGGGCGGGCGTGCGTGGCCCCGTCGAGACCGTGGACCTTGCCGCCTTGCGTGAGGCCTCGCTGGAGCGGCTGGCCGACAGCATCGAAGCCCACCTTGATCTTCCCACCCTGTTGCGCTCGCTTGACGGTACGTGCTCATGAACGATGGAAAATCCCTGCTGGTGCTGGGCGGCGTGCGCTCCGGCAAGAGCCGCCTGGCCGAACAACGCGCGCAAGCCAGCGGACGTGAGGTGGTCTACATCGCCACCGCAACCGATCGCGGCGACGCCGAAATGCGCGCTCGTATCGAAGCCCACCGCGTCCGGCGGCCCGCGCACTGGACGACCGTCGAGGCGCCGCTGCGCCTGGTGGACACCTTGCAGACGCAGTGCGCGCCCCACCGCTGCGTGTTGGTCGACTGCCTGACGCTGTGGCTGACCCACCTCGTGTGCGCCGACGACGCAGCGCTCGTGGCGGCGCAATGCGACGCGCTGGTTCAGGCCCTGCCGCACTTGCCGGGAGATCTGATACTGGTCAGCAACGAAACCGGCCTGGGCGTGGTGCCCCTGGGGGCGCTGAGCCGGCGCTTCGTCGATGCCGCTGGCGAACTGCACCAGCGCTTGGCGGCACGGTGCGATGAAGTGCTGCTGACCGTGGCCGGCTTGCCCCTGACCCTGAAGGCCCCCGCACCATGACCGACTCCCTGCACTGGCTCACGCGGCCCGCCGCCGTGCCCGACGCGGACTGGGCAGCGCGCGCCACCGCCCGCCAGACCCAGCTCACCAAGCCGCCCGGCTCGCTGGGCGCGCTGGAGACGCTGGCGATTCGACTGGCCGCGTTGCAAGCCCGCGAACGGCCGCAGATCGACACCGTGCAGATCACCCTGTTTGCGGCTGACCACGGCATTGCCGACGAGGGGGTCTCGGCCTTCCCGCAGGCGGTGACCGCGCAGATGATCGACAACTTCGCGGCGGGTGGCGCGGCCATCAGTGTGCTGGCCCGCACCCTCGGCGCCCACCTCGAGGTGGTGGACCTCGGCACCGTGGCGGCGTCGGCGGCTGCGGGCAACGTCCGTCGTGAGCGCATCGCCGCCAGCACCGCCAACTTCGCGCAGGCCGAAGCCATGACGGCGCTGCAACTGGAGCAGGCACTGAACGCCGGCCGCGCGGCGGCGGCACGGGCCAGGGCCGAAGGTGCCGACCTGTTCATCGGCGGCGAGATGGGCATCGCCAACACCACCTCGGCCACCGCCCTGGCGTGTCTGCTGCTGGGACAGTCGGCCCGACAGCTGACCGGGCGCGGCACCGGCATCAGCGACACGCAGTGGCAGCACAAGGTCGGCGTGATCGACCGCGCCCTGCGCCTGCACCGGGCGGCGGTCGCTCCGCTGGATGCGCTGCGCTGCGTCGGCGGCTTCGAGATCGCGGCGCTGGTTGGGGCCTGCATCCACGCCGCGCAACAGTCGGTGCCGGTGCTGGTGGACGGGTTCATCGTCAGCGTTGCGGCGCTGCTGGCGACGCGGCAGAACCCGAGCATCGCGCCCTGGCTGATCTTTGCCCACCAGTCGGCCGAGGCCGGCCATCGGCAGGTGCTCGACGCACTCGATGCCCAGCCGTTGCTGGCCCTGGGGCTGCGACTGGGCGAGGCCAGCGGCGCGGCGCTGGCGGTGCCGCTGCTGCGCGCCGCCTGTGCCGTCCACGCCCAGATGGCGACCTTTGCCGAAGCCGGCGTCGCGGCCAAAAACCCGCGCTGAGCCGCGGGCTGAATCTGCCGCGCAGGGGCCTGCGTAAACTCGCGCATGACCACGCGGCTTTTGATGGCAGTGCTGATGGTGACGATGCTCGGCGCCGCTGCGGCCCGCGAACCGTATCGCCCCGTCGATGACGAACAAGTGCTGCTGCGGCTGAATGATCGCCAAGACCCGGAGGTCTCCGAGGTCTGGGCGGCACGCAAGGCGATGCGCGACGCCCCCGGAGAACTGTCGCCGGCCCTGGACTTCGCCCGGCGGGCCATCGAGGCCGGGCGCCAGCGGGCCGAACCCCGTTTCATGAGCTATGCCGAAGCGGCCATTGCGCCCTGGAACGACGCCGACCCGCCGCTGGAGGTGCGCGTGATCCGCGCCACGCTCGCGCAACACCGCCACGATTTTGAGGCAGCCCTGGCCGACCTTGATGCCGTGCTCGCCGAAGCGCCGCGTCACGCGCAGGCGCGGCTGACGCGTTCGGTGATCTGGCGGGTACAGGGCGACCCGCAGGCCGCACTGCGCGATTGCGCCGCGCTGGTGGGCGTTGCCAGCCCTCTGGTGGCGTCGACCTGTGTGGCCGACAGCGCCAGTCTGGGCCGTCAGCCCGACGCCGCGCTGACGCTGCTGCAGACCGCAATTGAACGCGCCACGCAGGCGCCGCTGGCCGAGCGGCGATGGGCGTTCACGGTCCGCGCCGAGATCGCCGAGCGGCTGGGTCGCGACGACACCGAGCGCTGTTTTCGTGAGGCCCTGAACCTTGGTGGTGCGGAACGTCCTGATCCCTATCTGCTCTACGCCTACGCCGATTTTCTGCTGGAAATGCAGCGGCCGGACGAGGCCAGGGTCCTGCTGCTGCCGCATGCCGCGCTCGATGGCGCCCTGCTGCGATTGGCCATCGCCGAGACGCGCCTGCTGCCGGGCCAGCCGGGGCTGAAGCCGGCGCTGGAGGCCCGCAAGAACCTGATCGAGACCCGGTTCGACATGAGCCGGCGTCGCGGTGACACGCCGCACCAACGGGAGCTAGCGCGCTACGTGCTTGAGGTCGAGGCCGATGCGGTGGCCGCCCTGCCGGTGGCCCTGAAAAACTGGTCGCAACAGCGTGAACCCGCCGATGCGCTGCTGGTGCTGAAGGCCGCCGCCGGCGCCGGCCGGCGCGAAGCGGCCCGTCCGGCCAAGGACTGGCTGCGCGACACCGGGGTGCAGGATCAGCGCATTACCCGGCACCTGGCCACGCCATGAGGGGGGTGTGGATCATGGCGCTGCTGGCTTGGTGCACCGCCGCGCAGGCGCACAAGCCCAGCGACAGCTATTTGCGGGTTGCGCTGCAGGGCAGCGAGGTCACGGGCCGCTGGGACGTGCCCCTGCGCGACCTCGACTACGTGCTGGGGCTGGACGCAGACGGTGACGGGCGCCTGCAATGGCGCGAGCTGCGTCAGCGCGAGAACGAGATTCAGGCCTTCATGCTCAGCCATCTGGCGATCGAGGCCGATGGCCGTCATTGCGGCGTGGTGTCCGCGCCGCTGAAGATTGCCGATCTGGCCGACGGCCCCGCCGCCAGCGTGGGCTTTGCGGGCCGGTGCGCCACGGCGCCGCAACGGCTGACCGTGCGCTATGGCCTGTTTTTCGAAGTTGACCCGCAGCATCGCGGTCTTTTGCAGCTGCGCTTTGAAGATACCGCCTACACCGGCGTGTTTTCGCCGCAGCGGCGGGCGCTCGATTTTGATCGCGGCGTGGGCGGGGCCTGGGCGGCGTTCATCCAGTATTTCCGCGTCGGCATGTTTCACATCGCCATCGGGCTGGATCACCTGCTGTTTCTGGCCGGTTTGCTGTTGCCGGCGGTGGTCTGGCGGCAGGGCGGGCGCTGGCAGGCGGCGCCGAGCGCGCGCGCGGCGCTGGTGGAGGTCGTCAAGGTGGTCAGTGCCTTCACCATCGCGCACGCGGCCACGCTCAGTCTGGCATCACTGGACCTGCTGCGATTGCCGACGCGGCTGACCGAATCATTGGTGGCGGCGACCATCGTCTTTGCGGCCGTCAACAACCTGGTGCCGATGGTGCGCCGACGGCTGTGGGCGGTGGCGTTCGCGTTCGGGCTGATTCATGGCGCCGGCTATGCCAGCGTGCTGGGCGATCTGGGGCTTGATGCCTGGACCCTGGTGGTGGCGCTGCTGGGCTTCAATCTGGGTGTTGAAGGCATGCAGCTTGCCGTGGTGGCGCTGTGGGTGCCGCTGGCCTACCGGCTGCGGCATCAGGCGGGTTATCAATGGGGCGTGGTGGGGGGTGGGTCTTTGCTGGTGGCGGCGCTGGGCACGCTCTGGTGGGTGGAGCGGACCTTCAATCTTCGATTTGCATGGTGAACACGATGCTGAAAATGAGCGTGGGGTTGTGGATGGTGCTGGCCGGGTCACTGGCGTTTGCCCATGGCGCCGGTTACGAGGCCGACGTGAACGCCGAAGTGCTGACGCTGCGTTTCTTCTACAGCGTGGGTGAGCCGATGGCCGATACCGAGGTGATCGTCGAAGACCCCGAGGGCGAGGTCTGGCAGCGCGGGTACACCGATGGCGCAGGGCGCTTCAGCGTCACGCCCAACGCCCATGGCGCCTGGCGGGTGGAGGCCGACGACGGTCTGGGCCACCAGGTGGTGGCGGCCGTGGCCGTCGGTGCCGAAGGTTTGAGCGCCGGCAAGCGCCAGGCGCAGGTCACGGTGCCGCCGTTGCTGCTGTTCGGGCTGCTGCTCGCCAGCGTGGTGGCCAATGTGGCCTTGCTGGTGGCGCTTCGCGGCCGAGGGTCCAAAGGCTGATCGGCGGTCAATTCAGCGACCGTGCATCTGATCGCGCGTCCGGGCCGTTTGTCGTGGGGCATGGAGCAACTCAGCTCTTCTTCAACGTACCAACCCGAGGGGACTTCAAGATGTCGCTATCGAAAACCGCTTTGGCGGTCGCGATCGCCGCCACCGTCAGCGTGCCGGCATTCGCGTCCAGCCACCGTGAAGCACCATTCATCACCACTGCGCCCAAGGTCGATGGCACCGACTTTTACATGTTCCGCAGCTATGAACCGGGCCGCGAAGACTTCGTGACCTTCATCGCCAACTACCTGCCCCTGCAGGATGCCTACGGCGGCCCGAACTACTTTTCGCTGGACCCGAACGCGCTGTACGAGATTCACGTGGACAACAACGGTGACGCGGCCGAAGACATCACCTTCGGCTTTCGCTTCAGCAACACGCTCAAAGGGCTGACGCTGCCCATTGGCCCCGACGGCGCCGGTGTGGCCGTGCCCCTGCGCAACATCGGCGGCATCGGCCCCGGTGTGGTTGACAGCGGCAATTCCAACGTCATCGAGACCTATCAGGTGAGCGTGACGCGCGGCGACCGCCGCAGCGGCCAGCGGTCGATGGCGAGCAATCCGGCGGGGGGCGACTTCGTCAAGCCGACCGACAACATCGGCGGCAAGTCGATTGCCAACTATCCGGCCTACGCCGGCAACCACATCTTCCCGATTGCCATTCCCGGCTGCACGACCAACGGACGGGTGTTCGTCGGTCAGCGCAAGGAAGGGTTTCCCATCAACCTCGGCCAGGTGTTTGACCTGATCAACCTCAACCCGCTGGGCGAGCGCGACCGTGGCCTGAACATCGTCGACGACAAGAACGTCACCTCCATTGCCCTGGAAGTGCCGATCAGCTGCCTGACCACGGGGAATGAACCGGTGATCGGCGGTTGGACCACCGCCAGCCTGCGCCAGGCACGGGTGTTGAACCCGCAGCCGCAGCAGCAGGTCGAGGGCGGTCCGGCGGGGGCGACCGGCACCGAGTTGGTCGGTGGTGCCTGGACGCAGGTGTCGCGCCTCGGTGCGCCGCTGGTCAACGAGGTGGTCATCGGTCTGCCCGACAAGGACCTGTTCAATGCCAGTGAGCCGGTGAACGACGTCGACAACTTCGGGGCCTATGTGCTGTATCCGACCCTGCCGGTGCTGATCAACGCCCTGTTCAATGCCAATGGCGAGCTGTCGGGTGATGCGGGCGTTTCCGTGGCGCCCGCCACACCGCGCAACGATCTGCTTGCAGCCTTCGTGACCGGGGTTGACGGACTCAACAAACCGGCCAACGGCGCGGCGGGTGAAATTCTGCGCCTGAACACGGCAATCGCCGTGACGCCTGCGGCCATGCAGAGCGATCTCGGGTTTCTGGGTTGTGACCTGGCCGGCTTTCCCAATGGGCGTCGTCCGCTGGAAGACGTGACCGACATTGCCCTCAACGTGGTCATGGGGGCCATCGACGGGACCAATGCGGTCGGCCTGCAAACCTGTGACGTTGCGGCAGAAGGTGGCCCGGCCATCGTGTCCGGCCCGGTGATCAACGATGGCGCGCTGTTCACCATCGATGACTTCCTGCCGGGGTTCCCGTACCTCAACCACCCGACGCCCGGTGCGCCGGCGACGGCTCAGTAAGGGGTGACCATGCGCACATTCAAGAAAACAGTGACCGTGTTGTTGCCGATTCTGGCGATGGGGCTGCTGACGGGCTGCAACAGCAGCGACGATGCCACGCCCTTCGGGCCGGGAGGAGTGCCAAGCCCCACGCCGTCGGTGAGCCCGAGTCCCAGCCCGACGCCGCCGGGCCCGAGCGCAGCCTTCTCGGGTGATACGTCGGCGTTCGTGGTGTATCTGCGCGGGCTCGATCAAGACGGCGACCCGCTGGTGGTCAACGGCGGCAACGTGGTCTTTCAGGACACTGCGGAAGTGACGAACCCGGTTTCGGTCAACCCGTAATCGGTCGCGGCGTTCAGGCAGTACAGAGAAGGCGGGGAACTCCCCGCCTTTTTTGTGTCCGCAAGATCGGAATCAGCCCCGGAAGGCGTCTCGAAGGGCCTCGTAGGCGGCGCGCTGCGCATCAGAGTTGGCGGCGGGCGCGTGGACCGCCAGGGTGACGATCTGGTCGCCGGCCGGCAGCCCCGGCAGGCCACGTCCCTTGAGGCGCAGTTTGTTGCCCGAGGTGCTGCCGGGTGCGACATTGAGGGTGACCTCGCCGCCCAGGGTGGGAACGGTCACCGTGCCGCCCAGCGCGGCCACCCAGGGGCTGATCTGGGCCGTGTGGTAGATCGTTTTTTGATCGACGGTGAACTGCGGGTGGGGCGCGAAGCCGACTTCGAGCAGCACGTCGCCGCCGTGATTGCCCTGGCCGGGCACGCGGATGGTCTGCCCGTCGGTGATGCCTTTGGGAATGCGCACGTCCAGCGCCCGTCCGCCCAGCGTGAAGCGGCGTGTGGCGCCGGTGTAGCTGTCTTCCAGGCTCAGGACGACGCTGCTGCGGCTGTGCTGCGGCCGGCGTTGCCGCGGGTTGCCGCCCGCACCGCCCATCAGGTTGGAGAACAGGTCGGAAAAGCCGCCCGCGCCGGCGCCGAAGCCGCCGCCATCGCGGTAGGCGGCGTCCCAGCCTGGCGGCGGTGAAAAGCCTCCGCCTTTCCAGTGGGCGCCCAGGGTGTCGTAGCGGCGACGTTTTTCGGGGTCGCTCAGGACTTCATTGGCTTCGTTGATTTCCTTGAAGCGGCGTTCGGCATCGGCGGCCTTGTTGCGGTCGGGGTGATAGTCACGCGCCAGCCGGCGGTAGGCCTTCTTGATGTCGTCGGCCGAGGCGTCTCTGGCGACGCCCAGCGTCTTGTAGTAGTCGGGGTTTTCCATCTTCGGGCTCTGGGAACGAGACGGGGCGCCGTGAAAGGCGCCCCGTCGATACCGTGCAGTCTAGTGCACCGCGTCCAACAGAACATTCGTTCTGCCGGCGTGATGGCGCGCATCTCTTCGTTGCTCATCGTCGCGATAGGACCCGCTATCGCTCCTCTTCGCGCCTTGATCTGCACCCCATCGCATCCGGCATCTCCTAACGCTTTGTTGGACGCGATGCACTGGCGCCTTGGGTTACTGCGTCACGGCAATCCGTCGCGGCTGTGCCTGGGCGCGCTTGGGAATCTGCACTTCCAGGACGCCGAGGCGGCCGCTGGCGGTCACCGCGTCGGCGTCTGCCGTGTCGGGCAGGGTGAAGCGCCGATGGAAGCGCCCTGCGGCGCGCTCGCGGCGGCGCCGTTCCACGTTGGCCGGCTCGACCGCCGCCTGGCGGTTGCCGGACAGCGTCAGCACGCCGTCGTCGAGCGTGACGTCGATGCTGTCGGGATCAACGCCCGGAATGTCGGCAAAGATCACGAAGCGGTCGGGATATTCTTCGATGTCGACGGGCGGCGCCCAATCGGCGGTGGCGCTGTTGCTGTCGTCGCCCGAGCCGCGTTCAAGATAGCGACTGACGTCGTTTACCAGGTCGCGGTGCAGGGCCCAGGGGGTGTAATGGATGAGGTTCATGGTGCGCTCCTTTGAGCATGGCTTGACATGAGTCTCATGGTGTGAACGACTTTTCGCATTTCAAGAGTCAGGCCACGCACGGTAACGCTGGGTGTTACATCAGCACCGTTTCCGGTTCCTGCACGCCGTATCCCTGTACGAAATTGACGCCCAGCTGCCACAGCCTGGCCATGGTCTGCGCATTTTCGACGTGGCTGACGATCGCTTTCACGTTGCGCTGCTGGACGGCTTCGATCACTTCCTTCAGGCGGTCCAGCCGGTTGCCGTTTTCCGCCTCGTGGGTAAACGATGGGGCCAGCTTGACGTATTCCACGGGAAGATGATCCAGCAGCTTCAGCGCATGGATGCTCAATCCAAAATGCTCGATCATCAGGTCGGCCCCCAAGGCGCGCAGTCCGCGTGACAGCAAGATGGCCTTGCGGATGTGCTTTTCGATCTCGCTTTCCCGCAGGCTGAAGATGATCTTGCCGGGCGCCAACGGATGGCGGGCTAACTGTGGCGCCAGCCAGTTCAGGAACGCCTCGGCATCGCGGACCGTCTGTTCACCCAGCTTGATGACCAGGGGCGGGGTGTGGGTGTTTTCGCGCTTGTGCTGCAGCGTGAGCACACGGCCCGTCACCCAGCGATCAAGTGCGGTGACCAGCTGAAACTGGCGGGCGGCCTCGATGAACCAGTGGGCAGATTGCTCGACGCCGTTGGGGTCAAGCAGGCAGGCCAGCACGTCGTGCGGGTGCGTGGTCTCGCCCTGCAGGCTGGTGATGGGCTGGAAGACGAGGTGAATCGCGTCGTTGTCGAGGCTGGCTTGCAGGTGTCTGGCGCGCTGCTCAAGCACCCGCAGCGCCGTCGCCGCATCGGCCCGCTCGCCAAACACCTGGCTGAACTGACCGCTGGCGGTTGGCAACCCCCTGACGCCGGGCACCAGGGTGCTGAGGGCGGTGCTGTAGCGGTCGTGATCGGCCAGGGCATAGGCGCCGGCCTTGATGCCCACGTGGGTCTCGTGGCGGCTCGACTGGAAAAGATGCCGGTTGCCGGCGATGACCACGTGTTCGAGCCAGTCGGCCAGTTCAGTCAGGGGCGCGCTGCGCAGCAGGCATATCCACTCGGAGGTGCCGGTGCGGAACAGCTGGTCGGCCTCGGTCAAGTGGCCTTGCAGCCATTGCTCCACGGCCTCCATGAGGGCGTCAACGGCCAGATAGCCCAGCTGCGCTTCGAGGCCCTCGAAATGATCAACGGCAAGCATCATCAGCGTGGGCCGGTCCTGGGCGCTCAGGCGCTCCACCGTCTCGGTCAGGGCTTCTCGGCCCGAGGTCACGCTGGCGGCATCGTTCACGACGGCAGTGTCTGTGGCGGCGCGCACGATCATGTCCAGGCACGGGGCGCCCTCGAACTCGCTGCTGCTGAGCGCGAAGCGCAGCGGGGCCGGTGGCCTGGCGCCGCGCAGGGTGCATTCCAGCACGGCGTCGGCTGCGTCCCAGCGGCCCATGTTGCGATACAGCCGCTTGAAGTGCGCCTTCACCCGGGCGTGGTCTTCCGTGGCAATGAGGTCCATCAGCGGACTGCCGATGAGGTCATCGTCCACCGTTGCACCCACCAGGCGCTGCAGCGCCTGGTTGGCTTCGACGACGATGCCCTCCTGAATGCGCATGATCGCGTCAGGGGTTTCGGCCACCAGCACCGTATGGCGGCGCTCGAACTGCTGCAGGCGGACGCGCAACCGGCCCAGTTCGCGCAGATCGAGGTGATGCTGAAGCTGCGAGACGATTTCGAGCTCAAGGTGGCTCAGGGCCGCAGGGGAATCGCTGGCAACCAGGGCGCTGGCACCTTGCCGCAAGGCGGCCTCGACCCGCGCGTGCGAGTACTCGCGGGCCCAGTGCAGGATGGGGGTGTCGGGCGCCCATTGGTCGCGATGCGCGATTACGGTGGCCAGCACGCTGGCGTCGAGGCTGCTGTCGATCAGAAGAACGTGCGGCGACTGCCGCTGTAGCGCGTTTTCAAGCTCCGAGATGTCTGCCAGCCAGGCTGCGCGCACCGGATGCCCCTGGTTGCGCAGCGTGCTTTCGACCAACTGCGCGAGGTCGGCGCCGTCACTCAGGGTCCAAACCATCCATCGGTCCGTGGCGTTGCGCGCGCGGCGCATCAGTCCAAGCATGGGGTGCCTTGTGGTGTGTAGAGGGTCTTGCCCGGTTGACCGGGAATCTCCCGCGCCAGCCGCGGCATGAGGTAGCCGGGCAGTTGGGCGCCGAGAGCCTGCATGAGTTTTAGCGCCTCCTGCAGCGGCACGTCAAAGTGCATGGCGCCGACCACCGGATCGAGCAGGTGCAGATAGTAGGGCAGCACGCCGTGCGCGAAGAGCGATTCGCTGAGCCGGCGTTGCACCTCGACTTGATCGTTGATGCCGCGCAGCAGCACCGCCTGGTTGAGCAGGAGCGCGCCGCTGCCCTTGAGCCGGGCCAGCGCCTGGGCCACCGAGGCGTCGATCTCCTGCGCGTGGTTGACGTGCACGACGATCACCGTCGCCAGCCTTGAGCGCGCCAGCCAGCGCAGCAGCGCCTCGTCCACCCGCGAGGGCAGCACGATGGGCTGGCGGGTGTGGATGCGCAGCCGTCGCAGGTGGGCAATGTCATTGAGGCCGTCGATCAGCGCGGCCAGTTTGTCGTCGCCCAGCGACAGCGGATCGCCGCCAGACAGAATCACTTCATGGATGGAGGGGTCGGCCGCGAGAACGGCGAGGGCGTCCTGCCACTGGCGGCGCGAGGCCAGTTGTTCGCCATAAGGGAAGTGACGCCGAAAACAGTAGCGGCAATGGATCGCGCAGGCACCGGTGGTGATGAGCAGTGCCCGGCCATGGTATTTGTGGATGATGCCGCCGCCGCGGGCCTTGGCCAGGTCACCCACCGCGTCGATGCGCGCCTGCGGGTGCGTGTCGGCCTCCAGCGCGTGGGGCCACACCTGGCGGAACAGCGGGTCATCGACATCGCCCGGGGTCATCCGCTGGCGATACGCCAGCGGCACCTTGAGCGGAAATCCCCGCGCGATTGCCGGCGCCAATTGCGGATGATCGGCCGGCAGCGACAGGGCTTCAAGCAGGGCGGCGGGGCTGATCAGGCTGGCTGCGAGTTCGCGCTGCCACACGGCAGGCTGCCGGGAAGAATCGGGTTTGGTTATCATCTCGCGCTTATTGTCGGCCCAAGCAAGGCCGCCGGCCCACTCTTTATTCACTTTTCGAGCAGCTTATATGGCATCCGTCAGCACCAATGAAATGAAGTCCGGCACCAAGGTTCTGATCGACGGTGACCCGTACGCCGTGCTCGAGAACGAGTATCGCAAGCCCGGCAAGGGGCAGGCTACCAACTCGCTGCGGGTCCGCAACCTCAAGACCGGCCGCGTGCTGGAAAAGACCCTGCGTTCCGGTGACAGCTGGGAAGTGGCCGACATTGAAGAAACCGACATGCAGTACCTCTACAACGACGGCGAGTTCTGGCACTTCATGAACCCGGCCAGCTTCGAGCAGATGCAGGCCGGCCAGTCCGCAGTCGAGGATGCGGCGAAGTGGCTCAAGGGCGAGGAGACCTGCCGCGTGATGCTGTTCAACGGCGTGCCGCTGTACGTCAACGCGCCGAATACCGTCGAGCTGCAGATTGTCGAGACCGACCCCGGCGTGCGCGGTGACACCTCGGGCGGTGGCGGCAAGCCCGCCACCCTCGAAACCGGGGCGGTGGTGCGTGTGCCGCTGTTCGTGCAGCAGGGCGAGCTGGTCAAGGTGGACACCCGTACCGGCGACTACATGGGGCGCGTCGGCAAGTGATGCCGCAGGGATGATGACCACGACGGCGGCGGGCTGGGCACCGCGCGCCGCCCTGGACACCCTGAAAGCGCGGGCGGACCTTTACCGGGCCGTTCGCGTTTTTTTTGATGCGCGCCAGGTGCTCGAAGTGGACACGCCGGTGCTGTCGCGCCATGCGACCGTCGACCGGCATATCGACAGCTTCAGCACCGCGGACGCGCGCGGGTGGCTGCAGACCTCGCCCGAGTTCGCCATGAAGCGCCTGCTGTGCGCCGGCAGTGGCGCGATCTGGCAGATGGCCAAGGTGTTCCGCGCCGAAGAAGCCGGGCGGTTTCACAATCCCGAGTTCACCTTGCTGGAGTGGTATCGGGTCGGCTTTGATCATCATGCGCTGATGAACGAAGTGGAGGCGTTGCTGCGCGCCGCCGGCGTGACCGGCCCGACCTTTGCGCGGATGTCTTATCGCGAGGCGTTTGAGCGCCATGCGGGCATCGACCCTTTTACCGCTTCAGTCGATGCGCTGAAAGCCCTGCCCGAGGCCGAAGCCTTTGCCGACGAGACCGATCGCGATGTGTTGCTCGACCTGTGGATGAGCCATCGCGTTGGCCGCCGGCTTGGGCGCGGAACCCCGTGCTTCATTTACGACTTTCCCGCCAGTCAGGCCGCGCTTTCGCGTGTGGTGGACGGCCGCGCGCAGCGCTTCGAATTGTTCTGGGACGGCCTAGAATTGGCCAACGGCTTCTGGGAGCTGCGTGACGCCGGTGAGCAGCATCGACGCTTCAAGATCGAGCAGGCGTGGCGGGCGTCCCGCGGCCTGCCGGCGCCGCCCCTGGATGCGCACCTCATCTCGGCCCTGGACCACGGCCTGCCGGACTGCGCGGGGGTGGCGCTGGGCCTTGACCGGCTGCTGATGCGGCTGCTGCAGCTGGAGACGCTGGGCGACGTGCTGGCCTTTCCCGCAGATCGGGCCTAGAACAGCAGGGCCAGGATCGGCGCCGGCAGCTTGAAGGGCTTGCTGCCGTAGATGTGGGTGAGCAAGGTGCCCATCCATTCACGGGTCGCGGTGATGGTTTCCAGCTTCAGCACCGTGCGGCCCTCGACCTTTTCGAACCGATAGTGCTCGACCTTGATGGTGACCGGGCCGCTTTCGCCGTGCAGGCTGATGGTGCCTTCGACCCTTTGGGCGGCCGTGTCCACCGTGATGTCGAGCAGGTTGCCGTAGGGCGAGAGCCGGTCGGTCGCGTACGCCTTGAGCGCCGCCGCGATGGCCTGATCCTTCATATTGCGCATGCGTTTCAACATGGTTGCGTTCCGGTTCTTTAGAGCACGTCAGAGGCGAAGGCGGCCAGACGTGACCGTTCACCGCGCGCCAGCGTGACATGCCCGCCATGAATCCAGCCTTGAAAGCGGTCGACCACATAGGTCAGGCCCGACGTGGTTTCGGTGAGGTAGGGGGTGTCGATCTGCCCGAGGTTGCCCAGGCAGATCATCTTGGTGCCGGGGCCGCAGCGGGTGATCAGGGTCTTCATCTGCTTGGCGGTGAGGTTCTGGGCCTCGTCGACAATCACGAAGCGGTTGAGGAAGGTGCGACCCCGCATGAAGTTGAGGCTGCGAATCTTGATGCGCTTGGCCAGCAGGTCGTTGGTGGCCGCGCGTTCCCAGTCCCCGCCACCCGAGGGTTGGGTGAGGACTTCGAGGTTGTCCATCAGTGCGCCCATCCACGGCGTCATCTTCTCTTCTTCGGTGCCGGGCAGGAAGCCGATGTCGTCGCCCACCGGCACCGTGACGCGGGTCATGATGATTTCGCGATAGCGCGGTTCGTCGAGCACCTGTGCCAGTCCGGCGGCCAGGGTCAGCAGGGTTTTGCCCGTGCCGGCGGTGCCGAGAATGGTGACGAAGTCGATGTCGGGGTCAAGCAGCAGATTCAGCGCGTAATTCTGTTCGCGGTTTTTCGCGTTGATGCCCCAGACGCTGGTGCGGGCCGCGCGGTAGTCGCGAATGACGCGCACTTCGGCGTCGGCTTCGGCGGCGTCGGCATCGACCTTCTGCACGATCAGCTCGAGGCCGCCGTCTTCATCGTCGGGGATGTACAGGAACTGGTTGACGTGCCACTGCCTGGTCAGCGGGCCCTTGATGCGGTAGCAGGCGCGACCGAATGCGTCCTGCCAGCTGTCCATGGCGTCGCCGTGGGTCTGCCAGAAATCGCCGGGGAGTTCGAGATAGCCGCTGTAGAGCAGGTCGGCGTCTTCGAGCACCTTGTCGTTGCTGTAGTCCTCCGACTCGGCGCCGACGATGGCCGCCTTGATGCGCAGGTTGATGTCCTTGCTGACCAGAATCACCGACCGGGTGGGCAGTTCCGCCGCAAGGGCGATGGTGGTCATCAGGATGCTGTTGTCAGGCTTGTTGCCCGGCATGTCGCCCGGCAGCGTGACTTCACTGGGGCGGGTCTGGAAGAACAGCTTGCCGCTGACGGCCTTCTTCTGGCCCCCGCCCTGGGGCGCCTTGCCGGGTTTCGGCAAGGCAATGCCGCGCTCGATCTGCGCGTGCTTCTTGCCTTGCATCAGGTCATCGAGGAAGCGGCTGACCTGGCGCGCGTTGCGGGCGATTTCGGAGGTACCCTTCTTGGCGGCGTCCAGCTCCTCGAGCACCACCATGGGAATGAAGACGTCGTGCTCTTCAAACCGGAACAGGCAGCTGGGGTCGTGGAGCAGCACGTTGGTGTCCAGCACAAAGGTTTTTTTGCTCATCAAGACTCGCTTGGAACAGGAAGAGCCGGTGCGAGGGGCGCTCGCTCCGGCGGCAAGGGAGAGGGAGAGGCGACGCGCTTCAAGCGCGCTTCAGTGCATCGAGCACCGCTTGCGCGTGCCCTTTGACCTTGACCCCGCGCCACACCTCGATCAACTGGCCCTGGGGGTTGAACAGGAACGTGCTGCGGTCGATGCCGACATAGGTCTTGCCGTACATGGACTTTTCGCGCATCACGTCCAGCGCCGCACACAATGCGCCATCGGCATCCGAGAGCAGCGTGAACGGAAAATCGTGCCTGGCGATGAAGTTGTCGTGCGCCTTCACGCCATCTTTGGACACACCCATGACCTGCGCGCCTGCGGCCTCGAACTGCGCGTACAGGTCACGGAAGTCTTGACCTTCCTGCGTGCAGCCGGGCGTGTTGTCCTTGGGGTAGAAATAGAGCACCAGTGATGTGCCCTTCAGGTCTTCCAGATTCACGGTCTGGCCGCCACTGGCCTTGAGCGTTAGGGCGGGGAGGGCGTCGCCGATTTCAAATGCCATGACGCGTTTGGAGTCTCCGGGTTCTTGCCGCTGGGCCTAGGTCTTGATCGGATCCATCATGCCGTCCGCGTTCAGATCGTCACACAAATCCATGAAGGATTCGCGCAAGGCCTGTGGATGTTGGCTGACCGGGACGTGACACACCATTTGTACGCTACACATGCTCGCGCCGGTGTGGGTGGAGGCATATTTTTGCGATGAGATTTCGGGGCTCTGCACGCCCTGGGCGCTGAAAAAGTCCAGCAGATGGACCAGCAGGTCGGGCTGCTGCGGCGCGATCACATCGACGGCATAGGGGCGAAAGTCAGGCAGCGGCTCGCGCGCGCCGCAACGCTCGAAGCGAATCTGCAAGTCGAGCCGCTCGGCCACGCCCGGCAGGGCGGTCTCCAGCCGACCCAGCGTGCTCCAGTTGCCCGAAACGACCATGTTGGCGGTGAGCAGATCGCCGATGGGCGCGATCCGGCAGTCTTCAACCTCGCCTCCGCGCTCGCGGATGGCCTTGAACAGCTCGAGCGGAATATCGGCTCGGGCACGACCCAGTATGGAGATGGACAGCAGGTTGTCGGAGTTGGACATGGCGTCAGGTGAGCGGACAGGGCGCAAGTGTAAACCTGCCTCATCGCGGCGCAAGCGCGTCTCGGGCGCAGGGCTATCGGTATACTCGCCACCCCTTTCGCTGTTTGACGTTCTCCCTCATGATCAAAGGCAGTCTGGTCGCGCTGGTCACCCCGATGGACGCAGACGGGGCCATCCAATGGGACGCGCTCGACCGCTTGGTGGATTGGCACATCGCCGAAGGCACCGATGGCATCATTGCCGTGGGCACCACGGGCGAGTCGGCAACCCTGGACATTGACGAGCACATCGCCGTCATCAAGCGGGTGGTGGACCGTGCCTGTGGGCGGATTCCGGTCATCGCCGGCACCGGTGCCAACAGCACCGCCGAGGCCATTGAGCTGACCGAAAAAAGCGCCGCGATCGGTGCTGATGCGGCACTGATCGTCACGCCGTATTACAACAAGCCGCCGCAGGAAGGGCTGTATCGCCATTACAAGGCGATCGCCGAAGCGGTGAACCTGCCCATCATTGCCTACAACGTGCCCGGCCGTACCGGCGTGGACATGTTGCCGGCCACCGTCGCCCGCCTGGCCAGGGTGCCGAACATCGTCGGCGTCAAAGAGGCCAAGGGTGATCTTGGCCGTGTTCGCGAGCTGCTGGCGCTGGACCTTGATCCCACCTTCGCGCTGTATTCGGGTGATGACGCCACCGCGCGCGAATCCATATTGCTGGGCTTTCACGGTGACATCTCGGTGACCGCCAACGTGGCCCCCGGGGCCATGCATCACATGTGCGCGGCGGCGCTTGCCGGCAACAGCGCCAGGGCCGCCGAGCTCGATGCGCCGCTTGCGGCACTTCATCGCGACCTGTTTGTCGAACCCAACCCCCTTCCCGTGAAATGGGCCTTGGCCCGCATGGGCCGTATCGGCGAGGGACTGCGGCTGCCGCTGGTGCCGCTCGCGTCCTCCTGTGAACCTACTGTGACCGCTGCGTTGGCCGCAGCCGGCATCCGGATCTGAACCCCATGATCAAAACCGCCCTTGCCATCACCGTCCTGTCCCTGACGGTAACCGCCTGCAGTACCACCCGGCACTGCGAGCGCGCGCTGCCTTATCAGGCGGCCGAGATGGCCACCATTGTCACCTCGGTCGATGGCATTTCACCCCCCAGCTCGCCGTCGGCGTTGCGCATCCCGGAGCTGAGCGGTGAGCCCCAGACCTATGCCCTGGAAGTGGCCGAGCCCGGCGACGACGGCGAGACGCGCGTCCGCTGCCTTGACATGCCGCCCGCCATGCCCGCCGTGCCTGCCGCGCAGCCTGCTGCCGGCGTGTAATCAGAGCTCAAAACCCCTTCGGCCTTCGGCTATACTCCCGCCCCTTGGAGAGGTGTCCGAGTGGTTGAAGGAGCACGCCTGGAAAGCGTGTATACGGGTCAAACCGTATCGAGGGTTCGAATCCCTCTCTCTCCGCCAAGTCAATGGTGGAGGCCGGTCACGGCCGATGGATCAAAAAAGCCCCCAGCGATGGGGGCTTTTTTGTTTGGTGCGCAAGTTCTGCCTGTGCAAGTTCTGCGGGCCATCGCCCTGGCGCCGCGAAGCATCGGCGCCAGGGCTGAAGCTGATGGACAGGCAGATCAATGAGGACTATTGCGTCTCCCCGGCGTCGGCTTCCTGGGCCTCGGGGAGGGCAGTCCAGGCTTTTCCGGCGCTGCGACTGATGCACGTGGCGTCGTGCCACACCGAAATATAGATTCCGTTCCAGTATCCCGAGGTGGGTGTGGCCGGGTCGTCGCCCTGTTGATACGCTGAACGGACCCGGGCCGCGCAGGCTTCCAGCGAGTAGTCATTGCTGCTCTGCCACCCATCGCGACCGCGGAACTGGCAGAGGAACACCGTCTGGTCCTGCTCGTCGGCAACCTTGCCGGCATCAATAAAGTCCACCTCGCGATTCCCCGAGGCGTCGCGCCGAATGATGGGCAGCCTAGGCGCCTTTGGTTCTGGAGGGGCCTTCTCGGCAACCGCAGTGGCATCGGCGGTCGTCGCCATGTCCGCCGCAAGCGCACGCTCGGGCGCCCCTGTGGGCGCGGCCTGCATCGTCGCCGTTTCCTCCGCGCCCGACGCCTCGATGATCAGTTCGCTTGACGTTGCCGCCGCTTCATCAGGCGAAGTCTCCGTTAGTGGCTCGGAAGCAGGGAGCAGGTCACCCAACTCGCCCTCGGGGGTGACCGGCGGGTCCTTGAGATCCGCCATCGGCGGCTCCGACGTGGCCGCAACCACAGCATCCTTCTGGGGTGGTGCGATATCGCGCATGGCAGTCGGCGCCCAGCCTTCGGCGCCGGCAAAGCGAACCCAGGACTGGCTGTCTCCGTAATATCGGTACGCGCCGGCCGAGTCGACCGCGAGAAGGACATCACCGTATCGGCCATAAACGCGGCCGTCAGCGTCAGGCATCCCGTCGTAGCGGGAAAGCAGCGACAAGCACTCTCGCAGGGCACGCACCTCCGAGGTCAGCGCATCGCCCGGCGGTCCCAGCTCACAAATCGTGGCTGCGATGGTCGCTTGCGGCAGGCCCAAGCCCACGATCAGCGTGCATCCAATGCAGATCCCTCTCAATCCCTTGAACGATATCGTTGCAACCACGGATGATTCTCCAAAAAAAGCAGCGGCCGGGCCGGCGCGTGTGCGGTTGCAGCGAGAGGCCGGTGCGGAAGTGGACAATACAGGTTGCCCAGTAGATCGGATGACTCGCCGCTCATCTTAAAACATCCGCACCATCTGACCGATGACGTTGCGCGGGCGCCGCCGCTTGCCGAGTGCGGATACTGACGAGGCGGTCCGCAAGGCCGGCCCTCGGTGCCACAACAGGGAAAATCCGTGCAAGCCTGTGTCATCGGCGGCGCGGGTCCGATATGATCGTGCCGTCGGGGGTGGGTCAGTGCGCAGGCTTCACTGCATGGCGCTGGCCGGTAGTAGTGGGTGAAAGCGGTGCCTCCGCACTTAAATCTCAACTTTCCGGCTTCGTCTGAAAGTCACGATCATTGATGGAACTCGAGAAACGTCAGCAGTGAAATGTGCTGCGCACCCGAAACCGACGATTGCATAGAGGCCTGGATGGGCCCGCGAATCTGTCTGTGCCGAGTGACTGCGTGATCGTGAAACCCTGCGGACATACACCGAAGCAACTTTAATCTTCCCGGTCATTTTGCACCCCAACCTGGCATCTATAAAATGGCACCTGCATCTTTGAAGTCCGCCTTAGGCCTCACGATCATTCTGGCGCTCGCGGGATGTGCGGGCATGGGAACGGAGTACGACACCCCAGCCGAAAAGAATCAAATTCTTTTCACGGTTGAAGCCATCACGCCGGCACTGACGCAGGGGCTGCGCTCACGGCCGCCAGTGGGCGCCGCGTTGCCCGAGGACATGGTGGCGCCTGAAGACTACACCTACCGAATCGGGCCCACCGACGTACTGTCAATTTTTGTCAACCAGTCTCTGTTCGCAGACGCCTCTGCACCTTCATACGCCGTCGATCGCACGGCCGAATCATTGTATGTGGTGAGTAACAGCGGGCAGATTTTTTTGCCGCTTTATGGTCCCTTGAAAGTCGCCGGGCTTACGGTCAGTGAGGCCTACGCCGAAATTGAGCGCGCGCTTTCGCAATTCATCACCCGACCGCAGATCAATGCGCGCGTTGCAGAATACAGATCGCAGCGCATCGGGGTTGTTGGTGAGGTCGAGATGCCGGGCTTTGTCCCCGTGACGGACCGTCCCTTGGCCATCACCGAGGCCATCGTGACCGCGGGCATACTTGAAACGGCCGATCTGCGCGAAGTGGTGCTCAAACGGAAAGGCGTTGAACACGTGGTGGATGTTTATGACTTGATCAATAGCCCGTCATTCGGCCAGCGTTGGGTGCTGCAAGATGGCGATGTGGTTTGGGTTCCCCAGAACAAGAACAAAGTCTATGTGTTGGGCGAGGCGCCAAACCGAACCGCCTACATCGATCCCTACAATACCAAGCTGGCAGAGATTCTGGTGCCGATTGACGTGCAGGGGTCTGCCGCCAGCCGTTCTGGAAATTATCTGCAGGGCGGAACGGCATTGACCGGCAGCATCTTCGTGATCAGGGGCGATGTTGATCAAGCGCGTGTTTTTCATTTGAATGCCTCGTCTCCGGAGTCCATCATCTTGGCTGATCAGTTTCAATTGCTCAGCGGCGATATCGTGTTTGTCTCCACGCGTGAGATCACCCGATTCAACCGCTTTGTCGCCCAGTTGCTGCCGAGCGTCAGCTCGCTGTTAACCCCCGTATTGTTGTTGGACCGTATTGACGACCTAGGAAAGTAGATCAGCCGATAATCAATATCGGCGTGTGCGCCTTCCGGGTCACAGATGGGCTAACCAAGATCGCGAGTTTCCCGCGCGGACCGAGTGGCGTCCGGGGGCGGTTGGAACAAAGGCAGTCTGGTATCGGACGCCTTCAACTGTCCTGCCGTGAGTGTATGCGCGTTCTTCGACTGACCGATCCTTGGCGCAAACAAGGGCTGCATTCAAAGCGACATTAAAAATTATCAAACAATCTTTTAATTAAAAAATGAATAATTCGGGTGATCATCAGGCGGGTGTTGCAAAACAATGGGCCAACGACGATGAGGATGCAATTGACCTGAATGCGCTCATCGGGTCCTTGCTTGCGGGCTGGCCAACAATCCTTATCGCCATTGCGGTCGCGTTGTCTCTGGCCGCTTTCTATCTTTTTGTAACCGCCCCGATCTACACCACGGATGCGTTGATCCAGGTCGAAAGCAATCAGAACAGCGCGCGATTCGCCTTCATGCAAAGCGCCATCGGCATGGAGCCGGAGGTGCCGGCAGCCGCTGAGGTCGAAATTCTGAAAAGCCGCATGGTCATTGGGCAGGTCGTGGATCGCCTGGGGCTCGATATTGTGGCGCGGCCTGTTTATTTTCCCTTGGTGGGTCAGGGTTTCGCTCGTCGGCACGAGGGTGGCGGCTACGGTCAGCCGCCACTTTCATTGGACTTTCTGTCCAATCGCGGGCTTGCCTGGGGTGGCGAGCAGATCAAGGTCACCACATTCGAGCCGCCCGCGGGCCAGCTGAACGTTGTCTTCGGGCTCGAGCCTGTCGGCGAAGGTCGCTACCGTTTGCTCGACCGCAAAGGTCAGTTGCTGGCCGAAGGCAAGGTCGGCGAAATGCTGACGGCACAACTCGGTGACGAAGGGGATGTTCTAAGACTGTTTGTACAGCGACTGAACGCCCGAGACGGCACTTTGTTTGAGTTGATGAAGCGTCCCCGCGCGGCGGCCATCTCGGCAGTCCAAAACAGTCTCGTCGCCACGCCCTCTCGTGCGGCGACGGGCATGGTGACCCTTGCGTACGAAAGCACCGATCCCGCCCAAGCCGCACTGGTGCTCAATGAGACGCTGAACGTTTATCAAACCCAGAATGTCGAGCGTCGATCAGCCGAGGCGGAGCAGACCCTGCAGTTCTTGAACGAGCAACTCCCGACACTCAAAGCGGATGTGGAATCTGCGGAGGCACGGCTGAACAAGTTCAAGGTTGACAACAGCACTGCTGACCTCACCCAGGAAACGGCCATCGTGCTGCAACGCAGTGTCGAGCTTGATCAGGCGCGCGCCGAGTTGACACAGCAGCGTACCGAGGCCCTGCAGCGATTCACCGCCAACCACCCCGTCGTCGAGTCGATCGACTCGCAGATCGCGCAACTGGATATTGAACGGTCGCAAGTTGCCAGCCGTATCAAACGTCTTCCCGACATTGAGCAGGTTGCGCTGCAGCTGCAGCGGGATCTGCAAGTCAGCACGGCCCTCTACGTTTCGCTGCTCAACAGGTCGCAGGAACTCGAGGTGGTCAAGAGCGGCACGATCGGCAGTATCCGCATCATCGATACGCCTGTGGTGCCCAGGACGGCGTCCAAGCCCAAGTCGGGCCTGGTCATTGCACTGAGCCTGGTATTGGGGACCCTCTTGGGTGCCTTGCTGGTTTTTGTGATTGACGCCATGCGGACGGGTGTCGAAGATCCGGCCATCATCGAGAAGAAACTGGGCCTCGCCACTTACGGCTCAATCCCGTATTCGGAGCTCCAGAACAAACTCGCGCGTGCCTTGAAACTCAAAAAGTCTCAAGGCGCCAGTATCCTTGCGCTCGCTGACCCTGGCAGCATCACCATGGAGGCCTTGCGCAGCGTCAGAACGTCCCTGCATTTTGCCCGCATGGATGCGCCGAACAACATCATCATGTTGACCGGGCCTGAGCCTGAGCTCGGCAAGTCGTTCGTCAGTGTCAATCTGGGGGCCGTGCTGGCACAGGCGGGTGAGCGGGTTCTTGTTGTTGACGGTGACATGCGGCGCGGACACATCCATAAAATGATGGGCAGCGGCAGTCGCAGCCCGGGGTTGTCAGATTTGCTTTTGGGAACCGCGACCCTGGAGCAGTGCATCAGATCGACAGAAGTTGATCAGCTCTTTGTCATTTCAACCGGTGCCATACCGCCCAATCCGTCTGAGCTCCTGGTCCACCAGCGTTTCGTCGCGCTGCTGGGGGAGCTGTCCGCAATATTTGACCACGTCATTATTGACACCCCGCCGGCCTTGGCCGTCACCGACGCGTCCATCATTGGCAGGCACGCGGGCATAACGCTGGTGGTGTTGAAAGCCGGGCGTCACCCATTGCGCATGATCGAAGATCTGATCAATCGGCTGAACCGCGCGGGTGTCACCGTGCGCGGAAGCTTGTTCAATCAGGTCGGCTTAAGCCGCAAGAGTCGCTATGGATACAAGTACGGCTATCGGTATTCCGGTTATCAATACAGCTACAAGGCCAAGGCGAAGGACGACTGACAACGCGTTTCGGATGATTCGAGTGCCGCAACGGTCTTCGAACAAGGCGCTGTGCCAAAAAGCCCGTTCATCAGGCCGGAACGGTCCTCACTGCGTTGCCCCGTAAAGGGTCTAGGGGCCCATGAGTCAAGCCGTCTGGGTTGAACGGTAACCGCCAGGACCTTGCTTGCGGCGCACGCTTTTCGCAGTTAAACGCGATGCGGCTTCGGCCATGAGTGGCGGAATGACGGCATCGGCTCAGGATTCAGCCCAGGTGCGGACAGCCGGCCCCAGGCTGCAGCGCGGCCAAACCGGCCGTTCACTCAGCGAGGCGTCGTTCATGGATCAAGCGGTCCCCAAGGCAGTGCACCGAGCGGCCCGGTCAGGTCCATTGATCGTGGTGCTCAATGCCGGTTCGGGCAAGGCCGGGGCCGACGAACGCACGGAGACGCTGACCCGGGTATTCGCTGCGGCCGGCCGGGAGGCGGAGTTCCTTCCGGTCGACACGCCCGAGCGCATCGAGGCGATTGCGGCGCAGGCCGTCAAACGGGCCAAGGCCGTTAACGGCGTGGTCGTCGCGGCCGGGGGAGACGGCACACTCAACGCCGTGGCGCAGGCGGTGCTGGGCAGCGGCTGCCCGTATGGTGTGTTACCGCAGGGCACGTTCAATTATTTCGGCCGTGCGCACGGCATTCCACAAGACATCGAGGCTGCGGCCAAAGCACTGCTCGGTGCCCGCGTGGAGCCGGTTCAGGCGGGCGTGGTGAACGGCCATATTTTTCTCGTGAATGGCAGCCTGGGGCTCTATCCCCGGTTGCTCGAAGACCGGGAGGCGTACAAGCAGCAACTGGGGCGCAGCCGCTGGGTCGCACTGGTGTCGGGCCTCAGCACCCTGCTGCACGAGCATCGACGGCTGGATCTGGAGATCGAAAGCGGTGGCAAGAAGCGTCACCTGCGCACGCCGACCTTGTTCGTTGGCAACAACGCGTTGCAGTTCGAGCGTATCGGCATGGTCGACGCGGCCGACGCGCTGGGCCGCGGTGAGTTGGCGGCCATCGCGGTGCGGGAGATCGGCACGATGTCGATGCTGGGCCTCGCGCTGCGCGGACTGCTGGGGCAGTTGGGTGCGGCCGAAAATCTGACCCAGTTCAATTTTCGCCGGCTGACCGTCAAGGCCCGTCGCGAACGCATCATGAAGGTGGCAACCGACGGTGAAATTCTCCTGCTCAAGACCCCGTTGGTGTTCGAGGTGGCACGCGAACCCTTGATGCTGCTGGTGCCCTGCGAAGCCGACCGGGTCAAGGTGGAGTGACCTTCGCGATCCAATGGCCCTGCCGCCAGGGGAGCGGGCGATGAGTGTGTTGTTACAGATATCCGACCCCCATTTCGGGACCGAGCAGCCTCAAGTGGTCGAGGCCTTGGTGGCCATGGCGCGGTCGGTTCGGCCCGATGCCGTGGTGCTCTCGGGTGACATCACCCAGCGCGCGCGGCGTGCGGAGTTCGAGTCTGCGCGTCGCTTTCTGAACCGGCTCTCGGGGCCGCCGATGCTGGTGCTGCCCGGCAACCATGACATCCCCCTGTTCAATCTGGCGGCGCGTATTGTTCGCCCGTATGGCAATCACCAGCGCAGCTTCGGGCGGCAGCTCGAGCCCGAGATCGACACGCCCGATTTCCGGGTGATTGGCGTCAATACCACGCGCGCCTGGCGGCACAAGGACGGAGAGGTGTCCGCCGCGCAGATCGAGCGCGTATCGCGACGCCTGCGTGGTGCGCGTCACGAGCAGCTGCGCATTGTCGTCACGCATCAGCCTCTGCACGTGCCCAACCAGCGCGACGCGCACAACCTGTTGCACGGCCGCGAGGCGGCGGCGCGGGCGTGGGCGGCAGCGGGCGCCGATCTGGTCATGGGAGGGCACATTCACCTGCCGTTCGTGCGCGCGCTGCGCGATCGCTACTCTGACCTGCCACGGGATGTGTGGTGCGTGCAGGCCGGCACTTCGGTGTCGTCCAGAGTGCGCTGGGAAGCGCCCAATTCGGTCAACGTGCTGCGCCACGATGCCCGCCTGACGCCCCTGCGCTGCACCGTGGAGCGCTGGGATTACACCGCCGAGGGCGAGGCAGGGTTCAGCCCGGCAGAAGTCACGGTGATTGATCTGGACCGCAGCTGACCGCCAGGCAGGCAGGCAGCCGCCCGTCAAAACGCTGGCACACTACGCGCCCTGATTTAACGCCCTTGGCTCTGGATGACCGACATTCTGGTGTTGTATTACTCGCGCGGTGGTTCGACGGCGCGCATGGCGCGGGCGGTGGCGCGCGGCGTCGAGGCCAGTGGCGCCACGGCGCGCCTGCGTACCGTGCCGCCGGTGGCGCCCGAGACCGAAACCGCCGCCCCGGCGGTGCCCGAGTCCGGCTCACCCTACGCCACCCTGGATGACCTGAGAGACTGCCAGGGCCTGGTGCTGGGCAGCCCGACGCGCTTTGGCAACATGGCAGCGCCGCTGAAGTATTTCCTCGACACCAGCGGCGAGCTGTGGATCAACGGCACGCTCAATGGTCGTCCGGCGGGCGTTTTTACCAGCACCGGTTCGCTGCACGGCGGGCAAGAACTCACCTTGATGACCATGATGATCCCGCTGCTGCATCACGGCATGGTGCTGGTCGGCATGGATTCCATGGCCCCCTCGCTCAACCGGACCCGCGCCGGCGGCACGCCCTACGGGGCATCCCACTGGGCCGGCGGCGGCATGCACCCGAATGTGCTGGACCCGGATGAAATGGCCCTGTGTGAATCGCTGGGTGAACGGGTGGCGCGGCTGGCGGAGCGGCTGGCATGAACACGAACATGAATATGAACGCTCCCCGCCGCTGGGCGCCACGGATTCGCCTTGCGGTCATTGCCTTGCACGCATCGCTTGTGGTGCTGAGCCTGTACTGGGCCACCACGGTGACCGGCATGGCGATGGCGATGCTGCTGCTGCTGCCGCTGCCGGGCCTGGTCGCCGGGCGTCTGCGCACCTACGGCTGGACCGCGATGCTGGTGGCGATTTATGCGGCCTTCTGGGCGGCAGAGTGGTGGATGCCGGGCGTGCCGCCGATGGTGCTGATCATTGCCACCGTGGCCGTGCTCGATTTCTGCGCCATTGCCCTGTTTGGGCGGATTGCGCGGCGTGAGGCGATGGCCTGAGGCCGCAGATCGCAGTGCGCCGCCCAACCGCACGGGCGCTCACCGGGGACTCAAACCGCCCGACCATGACGCCGCAACCCTGACCGGCACCGCATACTCCGCCCATGGCACTGACCGCGACCCTGTTTCATCTGACCCTGCAACTGGCCGACATGGACCGCGAGGTCTATGCCGACCTCGCGTTGCACGTTGCCCAGCAGCCTTCTGAGACCGCCGAGTTCATGCTGGTGCGGGTGCTGGCCTACGCGCTGGAATATGAGGAAGGCATCGCCTTCACCGAAGGCGTGGCGGCCGTAGACCAGCCCGCCGTTTGGGTGCGCGACCTCACCGGCCGGGTCACGGCGTGGATCGAGGTGGGCGCGCCCGATGCCGAACGCGTGCACCGCGGCAGCAAGCTCGCCGGGCGTGCGGCGGTGTACGCGCATCGCGATCCACGCACACTGCTGGCCAGCTATGCCAACAGCAGGATCCACCGCGCGGCCGAGGTGCCGGTGTACTCATTTGACCGCGAGTTTCTGGCGCAGGCTTCGGCACGCCTGCAGCGGCGCTCGAAGCTGGCACTGACGGTGACCGAGCGGCAGATCTATCTCGACATCGACGGGCATGACCTGAGCACGCCGATCGACACCGCCGCTGCCAGCGGGTGATCGATCAGTCGATCGGCCGCACCCTGAATTTACGGCCTTTGATCTTGCCCTCGCGCAGGCGTTTCAGCGCCTCGGCGGCCACATTTTTTTCGATGGCGACGTAGGTGCGGGTGTCGTAGGTGTTGATCTTGCCGATGGCCTCTTTGGGGAGGCCGGCGTCGCCCGTCAGCGCGCCCAGCAGGTCGCCGGGACGCAGTTTGTCGGCGCGGCCGCCGTCCACACACAGCGTGACCACGGTGGGCGTCAAGGGGCGGTCGGCGCTGAATGCGGTGAGCTTCTCCACCTTGAGCGGCTCGCCCAGACGCGCTTCGATGCCGGTGAGGCGGCTGCGCTCACGGGTGGTGAACAGGTGCAGCGCCAGCCCCGACTCGCCCGCCCGCGCGGTGCGGCCGACGCGGTGCAGGTGCACGTCGGCGTCGGGGGGCAGCTCATGGCTGATCACGGCGGCAAGCTGTTTGATGTCGAGCCCGCGGGCGGCAATGTCGGTGGCCACCAGCACCCGCGCGCTGCCGTTGGCAAAGCGCACCAGCACTTCGTCGCGGTCGCGCTGGTCGACGTCGCCATGCAGGCCCAGCGCTGCGAAACCCCGCGCGGCCAAGGCCGACTCGACGGCCTTGGCGTCGTTCTTGGTGTAGCAGAACACCAGCGCCGACGCCGGCTTGTGCGTGCTGAGCAGGTGGGCCAGCGCGTCGATGCGCTGCTCCGGCGCCACTTCGTAGAAGCACTGCGTGAGGTGGGCGGTGGCCGGCGCGGTGTCTACGGTCACTTCCAGCGCGTCGCGTTGCATCAGTCGACTGAGCTCACGCACCGCCGCCGGAAAGGTGGCCGAGAAGAACAGGGTCTGGCGCGTTTTCGGCGTCAGCTTGACGATGGCACGGCTGGCGGCCTCGAAGTCTTCACCGAGCATGCGGTCGGCCTCGTCCAGCACCAGCACCTTGAGCGCGTCCAGGGTGAGCGTGCCCTGGTCCAGGTGTTCCTGTACGCGACCGGCCATGCCGACCACGATATGTGGGTCATGCTCCAGTGAGGCGAGTTGCGGACGCAGGTTGATGCCGCCACTGAGCACGGTGATCTTGATGTTGGGCAGGGCGCGGGCCAGGCGGCGAATCTCCTTGGCGATCTGGTCGGCGAGCTCGCGCGTCGGGCACAGCACCAGTGCCTGGGTGCGTTGCAGCGCGGGATCGATGCGCGCCAGCAGCGCCAGCCCGTAGGCAGCGGTCTTGCCGGTGCCGGTGCGGGCCTGGCCCATGACGTCGCGGCCGGCCAGCATCGGCGGCAGGCTCTTGGCCTGGATGGGCGTGGCGGTGGTGTAGTTGAGCCAGGCCAGCGCCTCTTGCAAGGGGGCGGGCAGGGGCAGTTCGGTGAAAGGGATGTGGTCCACGCGGGGTCCGGAAACAGTCAGGACCAGACAGTGTGCGGCCTTTGTGACGAGGCCGTCTGGCAATTTGCGACGCAGCGGTCTGAGGGTGCCGCGCTTGTCGATGTGGCCTTGGTGGCGCGGGCTTCAGGCCTTGTCCGGCCTATGCGCTAAAATGCCCGCCCCTTCCATCCCTTGTTCGTCGATTTCGGAGTTCTTTGACATGAAAAAGCCTGTACGCGTCGCCATCACCGGCGCAGCTGGTCAGATTGCCTACTCGCTGATTTTCCGCATTGCCTCCGGTGACATGCTGGGCAAGGACCAGCCGGTGATTCTGCAGTTGCTCGACATTCCGCAGGGCATGGAAAAGCTGCAGGGCACGGTGATGGAAGTGGACGACTGCGCCTTTCCGCTGGTACATGAAATCGTCGCCACCGACGACCCCAACGTCGCCTTCGACGGCACCGACTACGCCCTGCTGGTGGGCGCCCGCCCGCGTGGCCCGGGGATGGAGCGCAAAGACCTGCTCACCGCCAACGCCGCCATCTTCTCGGTGCAGGGCAAGGCCATCGATGCCAAGGCCAGCCGTGACGTGCGCGTGCTGGTGGTGGGTAACCCCGCCAACACCAACTCGCTGATTGCGCTGAGCAATGCCAAGAGCCTCGATCCCAGGCAGTTCACCGCGATGATGCGCCTCGACCACAACCGCGCCATGAGCCAGCTCGCTGCCAAGACCGGTGCGCACACCACCGACGTCGAGAAGCTGATCGTCTGGGGCAACCACTCCGCCACCCAGGTGCCGGACATCACCCACACCACGGTCAAGGGCAAGGCCGCGACCGGGCTGGTCGACGAAAATTGGCTCACCGGCGACTTCATTCCCACCGTGCAGCAGCGCGGCGCGGCCATCATCAAGGCCCGCGGCGCCTCGTCGGCGGCGTCGGCGGCGTCTGCAGCGGTCGATCACATGCGCGACTGGGCGCTGGGCACCCACGGCAAGTGGGTGACCATGGGCGTGCCGTCGGACGGCAGCTACGGCATCGAGCCCGGCATCCAGTTCGGTTACCCGGTGACCTGCGCGAACGGCCAGTACGAAATCGTCAAGGGCCTCGACGTGCCGGCTGCCGTGCAGACCCGGATCGACGCCACCGAGAAGGAACTGCGCGAAGAGCGCGCCGCCATTGAAGATTTGCTGAAGTAAATCGTCCTTCAATGACGCTTCATGAGCCCGCCGCAAGGCGGGCTTATCATTTACGCCATGCGCATCGTTCTCTTTCCGCTTCACAGCCCTGCCCAGGTGGTGCCGTGCCTGGACGAACTGCCCCCGGCGGGCCTGGTCTGGATCGACTGTCTGCGCAACGAAGCCGCCGTGCAACTGCACTTTGCCGTGGCCACCGAGCGCACCAACCGCGTGGTGCAGACGCTGACGGTCATTTCGGCCATCTTCTTCCCGCTCACGCTGATCACCGGCCTGTACGGCATGAACTTCCAGCACATGCCCGAACTGGGCTGGCGCTACGGCTATTTCATCGTGCTCTGCGTGCTGCTCGCCATTGGCGCCGGCCTGTTGCTGCTGTTCAAGCGACGGGGATACTTCTGATGCAGGTGCGCCTGCAGCCCGGCCTGGCCGCCCGGGCCGAGCCCCGGCTCCTGCTGTTCGATGATCGACACCCCGCGCCCCCGCTCTGCGGCGGCAGCGACGCCTGGTGCTGGACCGGTGACGACATTGCTGCCGTGGCCATTCGCCGGCCCGACAGCCATGACATCGCTGCGGTGGCCGAGCAGGCGTATCGCGAGGCCTGGCAGCGGCTTGCCGCCAGCGGTCATGCGCACTGGCTGCGCACTTGGACGTATTTCGACGACATTCTGCAAGGCGAGGGCGACGCCGAGCGCTATCGACAATTTTGTCTGGGCCGAGCCCGTGGTCTGCCCCGCGATGCCGGATTTCCCGCCGCCACGGTCATCGGCAGTGCGGCGCCGGGGTTCTGGCTGTGGGTGATCGCGGCGCGCAGTCCTGGGCAGCGTTTTGAGAATCCGCGACAAACCCCAGCCTGGCAATACCCGCGCGAGTACGGCCCGCAGAGCCCGGGCTTCAGCCGCGCGCTGTGGTGGGCGCCGGGCGGGCTGTTGCTGCTGTCCGGCACCAGCAGCGTCGTGGGTCATGCCACGGTGCATGCGGGTGATGTGGCGGCGCAGCTCGATGAAACCCTGGCCAATATCGATGCACTGGTCGCGCAGGTGGAGCGGGACGTTGGCAGGGTGCTGAAGGCGGCCAGCCTGCGACTGTATGTTCGCGACCCAGCCCATGTGGCGCTGCTGGCGCAGTGCCGGGCACGCTGGCCTGGCGCGGAATGGTCAGCGCACCAGGGCACCATTTGCCGTGCAGACCTGGCGGTCGAGATTGAAGGGGTTTTTGTTTCAGGGTCCTGAGCCCTGCAAGAACTGACGGCCCGTTCTGATGGTGGGCCAGCAGGCGTCTCGAAGCAGCGGAACGTGTCAAGGTTTTATGAGACGGCAGTTTGAAGAAGGGCGCCGTCCCTGCCCGGTAACGCAACTGACGGTCACATGGTTTGACTTAAAAGCATTGTGTACATATCATTTGACATCGAATGAAAAACGTTCTGCCACCCCCTGAGTTGCTGACGGTAACGCGTGCACTGCGGCGTCTCACACAGGCGCTGGACACGCAGTCGAAGCTGCTGGAGGCCAGGGCGGGCATGACCGCTTCGCAATGGCTGTGTCTGCAAGCTTTGGCGCAGTCGAGCACGCCGCTGTCGGCGCGTGAACTGGCCGATTGGGTGAGCCTGACGCCGGGCACCATCAGCCCGGTGCTGGATCGCCTGGAAGCCAAGGCCTGGGTGCAACGCACCCGCTCCGCACAGGACCGACGGCGGGTGGATCTGGAAATTACCGAGCAGGGCCGCCGCCAATGGCAGGAAGCGCCCGGCGTGTTGCCAACCCAGGGTGTGACGCAGTTTGCGGCGCTCAGTCGTGAGCGCCGCAAACTGCTGGCCCAGTCGCTCGAAGACTTGACGGCGTTACTCGCCCCGCTCAAGGAGCCCACGCGCAACTGAACCCGGTCTGCGCAACCAAAGAGGAAGGACTATGTGCGGTTTTGCCGCCGAGATTCGGTTTGACGGCCAACCGGCCAATGTGGATGTGGTCGCCCGTATGGCGGAAGTGCTGAGCCCGCGCGGCCCCGACGGTGAAGGCCTGTTCACCCAGGGCCGTATTGCGGTGGGGCATCGCCGCCTGCGGGTGATGGACCGCACCGAACATTCCCAGCAGCCCATGCTGGACCCGCAACTGGGGCTGGGCATCGTGTTCAACGGTGCCATTTACAACCACCCTGAATTGCGCGCCGAGCTGAAAGCCCAGGGCTACAACTTCTATTCCGAAGGCGACACCGAGGTCATTCTCAAGGCCTATCACCGGTGGGGCATCGACTGCGTTGATCACTTTCACGGCATGTTTGCCTTCGTCATCTGGGAGCGCGACAGCGGCCGTGTGGTGCTGGGCCGGGACCGGCTGGGCATCAAGCCGCTGTACACCGCCGGCATCAAGGGCGGCCTGCGCGTTGCCTCCACCCTGCCGGCGCTGCTGGCCGGCGGCGGCATCGGCCGCGACATCGACCCCGTGGCCTTGCACCACTACCTGCATTTTCATGCCGTGGTGCCGGCGCCCCACACCATTCTGAAAGGCGCGCGCAAGCTGCCACCGGCCACTGTGCGGGTGATTGAGCCGACTGGCGAAAGCCGCGACCGCAACTACTGGAACCTCGATTTCACCCCGCAGCCCGGCGACGCACAGCGCAGCGAGGGCGAGTGGATCGATGCGGTGCTGTCGGCCACGCGCACCGCCGTACACCGCCGTCTGGTGGCCGATGAGCCGGTCGGTGCGCTGCTCTCCGGTGGCGTCGATTCCAGCCTCATCGTCGGCCTGATGGCCGAGCAGGGCGCCAACCTGAAAACCTATTCCATCGGTTTTGAGGACGTGGGCGAGGAAAAGGGCAACGAGTTCGAGTACTCCGACTGCGTGGCGCAGCACTTCGCCACCGACCATCATCAGATCCGCATCGACAGCACCAACCTGCTGGGGCGCCTGCCCGAGGCCATCGCCGCCATGAGCGAGCCGATGGTGTCGCACGACTGCGTGGCGTTCTATCTGTTGTCGGAGGCGGTGTCGAAGCACAGCAAGGTGGTGCAGTCGGGGCAGGGCGCCGACGAGGTGTTTGGCGGCTATCACTGGTATCCGCCCATGCTCGCCAGCACCGATGGCCCGGCCGACTACGCGCGTGGCTTCTGTGACCGTTCGCACGCCGACTATTTGGCATTGGTGCGCGAGACCCATCAATCGGCAGAGGATGTCAGCCGCGCCTTCATCGCCCGGCACTTCGCCGCCCCGGGGGCCCCGCGGCCGGTGGATCAGGCCTTGCGTATCGACACCACCATCATGCTGGTCGATGACCCGGTGAAGCGGGTCGACAACATGACCATGGCCTTTGGCCTCGAAGCCCGGGTGCCGTTTCTGGACCACGAGCTGGTCGAGCTGGCGGCCCGCATCCCTGCCGAACTCAAGCTGGCGCCGCAGCTGGGCGAGGCCGGTGGCAAATACGTGCTCAAGGAAGCGGCACGAAAGGTGATTCCGGCCAAGGTCATCGACCGGCCCAAAGGGTATTTCCCGGTGCCGGCGCTGAAGTACCTGCGCGGCGATTTCCTCGACCTCACGCGCGGGTGGCTGACCAACGACGCCGCCCGCCGGCGCGGCCTTTTCAACGACGCTGCGGTCCAGTTTTTACTGAAGGACCCCGAAGCCCATCTGACGCCGCTGCGCGGCTCCAAAGTCTGGCAGCTGGCGCTGCTGGAAGCCTGGCTGCAAACCCACGTGGACGCGCACTGACCGGTGGTGATCGACATGAAAGGCCCTTCCGACCTCAGCCATCAACGTCGCAAAAAAGCCAGTGGCCTGCGCCTGAACAAGCGCGGCGGTTCGCTGGAGCACTGGTCGGCGCGGGCGCCCGAGTCACCCTTGCATCCGAGCATCAACGAAGTGTGTCTCGACTGCGGCTGGGGCAATCTGGTCTTCGCACACACCTACGACAGCGCCTCGGCGGTGGCGCGCGACCTTGAGGCGGAGTCGCGCGGGCGCCGCAACATCGCGATTTACGTGCGTGATCCTCATGTGGTGCTGGCGCACAAGCCGCAGCATCTGTTTCTCGATCCCAGTCATACGTTCAGGCTGTGGCTGGCCAATGCGGCGCTGGCGCGGCCGTTGCGGCTGCTGCCCTTCACCGTGCGGCGGCTGCGCACCCAGGCCGATGCCGAGGCGATTCACCGCATCTACCTGGCGCGCAGCATGGTGCCGGCAGATCCAGCCTTTGTCTGGGCGCATCGCGCCAGCCGCAAGCTGACCTACTTTGTGGCCGAGGACGACGCCACCGGCGCCATCGTGGGAACGGTGATGGGCGTCGACCACACCGAAGCCTTTGATGACCCTGAGCAAGGCGCCAGCCTGTGGTGCCTGGCGGTAGACCCGGACGCCCATGCCCCTGGGGTGGGGCAGGCGCTGGTGAAAACGCTGGCCGCCCATTACGCCGCGCGCGGCCGCGTGTTCATGGATCTGTCGGTGCTGCACGACAACAACGAAGCCATCTCGCTGTACAAGAAAATGGGCTTCAAGCGCGTGCCGGTGTTCGCGGTGAAGTGCAAGAACGCCATCAATGAGCCGCTGTTCGTCAACGAGGCGCCGGGCCCGCAGCTCAACCCTTATGCGCAAATCATTGTTGACGAGGCGGCGCGGCGCGGCATTCGCGTCGATGTGATCGATGCGACACACGGTTACTTTCGTCTTACCCACGGCGCCCGCAGCATCACCTGTCGCGAGTCGCTGTCGGAGCTGACCAGCGCGATTGCGATGAGCCGCTGCCAGGACAAGCGCGTGACCTCTCGATTGCTGGCCGAGGCTGGTCTGAGCGTGCCGACGCAGCGCGAAGCCGACGGTTCGGAGGCAGATCGCGCGTTCCTGAAACAGCACCGCGCGGTGGTGGTCAAGCCTGCCGATGGCGAGCAGGGGGCGGGCATCAGTGTCGACGTTCGCACCCTGCGTCACCTGCGTGCCGCCATCAAACGGGCCCGACTCGAAGATGAAACCGTGCTGATCGAGGACTACTGCCCCGGTGAAGACCTGCGCATCATCGTCATCGACTTCAAGGTCGTGGCGGCGGCATTGCGTCGGCCGCCGGAGGTGGTGGGCGACGGCATCAGTGACGTGCGCACGCTGGTCGAGAAGCTCTCACGCCGCCGCGCCGCGGCAACGCACGGGGAATCCCGGGTGCCGCTGGACGCCGAAACTGAACGATGCATCGGTCTTGCCGGTCACAACTGGGATGACATACTGCCCGCCGGACAGCGACTGCAGGTGCGTAAGACCGCCAACCTGCACACCGGCGGGCATCTGAAAGATGTGACCGCGGTGCTGCATCCGGCCTTGCGCAGTGCCGCCGAGCGGGCCGCGCGAGTGCTCGACATTCCAGTGACGGGACTCGACTTTCTGGTGCCCGACGTGACCCAGCCGGAGCACGTCATCGTCGAGGCCAACGAGCGTCCCGGTCTGGCCAACCATGAGCCACAGCCCACGGCGGCGCGTTTTGTCGACCTGCTGTTCCCGCTCTCTCAACATCCGGAGGATCCGCATGCGCAAGCTGCCGATTGACAGCGACTACATCCAGAAGACCCTGCTCGAACTGCTCGCCATTCCCAGCCCGGTGGGGCTCACCGATGAGGTCGTGCACTACACCGGCAACAAGCTCAAGGAGTTGGGCATCCCCTTCGAGCTCACACGGCGCGGCGCCATCCGCGCCACCCTGAAGGGCGAAACCGACCGACCCGCCTGCGCAGTGGTCGCACACCTCGACACCCTGGGGGCCAACGTGCGTGCCCTGAAGCCCAACGGCCGGCTGAGTCTTCTGCCCATCGGCACCTGGTCCAGCCGCTTTGCCGAAGGCGCACGCGTCACCCTGTTCACCGATCACGGCGCGCTGCGCGGCACCATCCTGCCGCTGATGGCCTCTGGGCACGCCTTCAACGAAGGTGTCGACACGCAACCGGTGAGCTGGGAGCACATCGAACTGCGTATCGATGCGTTCTCGGAAAGCGTTGAAGACCTCACGCAGCTGGGCGTCAACGTGGGCGACTTCGTGGCCGTTGATCCGCAGCCCGAGATCACGCCATCCGGCTATATCTCGTCACGGCATTTGGATGACAAGGCCGGCGTGGCCGCACTGCTGGCGGCCTGCAAGGCCCTGAAAGAAGGCGGCATCTCGTTGCCCGTGCACTTCCACCCGATGTTCACGGTGACCGAAGAGGTCGGCTTTGGCGCCTCGGCGATCCTCGATGAACGCATCAGCGAAATGGTGGGCATCGACATCGCCATACCTGCCTCGGGGCAGAACTCGCGGGAGCGTGGCGTCACCGTGGCCATCGCCGACTCGTCCGGTCCGTTCGACTATCACCTGACGCGCAAGCTGATCAACCTGTGCAAGGCGCATCAGATCGATCACCAGCGCGACGTGTTTCCGTACTACTTCTCGGATTCAGCGGCGGCCTTGCGGGCGGGCTTCGACATTCGCCATGCCCTGATCGGCTTTGGTGCTGACGCCTCGCACGGCTGGGAGCGCACTCATTTGTCGTCCCTGACCTCGGTGGCCGAATTGCTGACGCTGTATGCGCAGAACGGCCCGGTGATCACCCGCGACCAGCATGCCATTGGCCCCATCGAAGGATTTCCGCATCAGGTGGACATCGACCAAATGGACCATTCGCCCACCTCCCTGCCGCGGCCCAAGGAGTTTCTGGAATAGCCCTCAGAACAATGCACAGCGCCTGAGGCGTCCGGCAGCCCGCAGCACGCGATGCGTCATGAGCACACGCCCGCGACGTGAGATGCGTCTCCGGCGTGTGCCAGACTCCGCGTCCTTATGGACAAGCATCACACCACCGCGACCCGATCGCTGCACGACTTGTTGCGCGAACATGGCCACCTGCGACTGTCGGGTGCCGACACCCGCGAGCGCCTCGAAGCCTTGGCGCCCCTGCAGGATTGGCCGTGCTTCGTCGACAGCTGGAACGCCATGCCGGTCGATGGCTACCTCGCCAACGGAGGGCGTTACCGGCGACGGCGACACGCCAATTATCTGGCCACGCCCGACGGCATTATCCGCCAGCCGCATCGGCCGCACTACCAAAGCCGGGATTACAACCCCTTGCACGGCGGCATCGAGCGCTGGTTTGAACCGGTGGAGCCTGCCATCAGCGACGGCGCCAGCCTGCGCACAATTCTGGAGTTCTGTCACCGCTGCTTCGCGCCGCTCACGCCTACGGTGACGCACTGGTTCGTCGAGGTGCATCAGTTTCGTGTCGAAACGACGGAAGACGAAGCCGGCCTGCCAACGCCCGAAGGCGCGCATCGCGATGGTGTGGACTGGGTGTTGGTGCTGTTGATTCGTCGGCAAAACGTGCGCAGCGGCGTGACGACGATTTACGCGCCCGACGGCCAGACGCTGGGCAGCTTCACCCTGGATGAGCCCTTTGATGCCACGCTCATCGACGACCACCGCGTGCACCACGGCGTCACCCCGGTTGAGCCGCTGGACCCCACGCAACCCGCCTGGCGAGACGTGCTGGTGGTGACCTTCAGGCCGGCCTAGCCGCCCGGGCGTCGAAAGCGGCGCACGTCAAATTTCGGACACCGACGGGCCAACAGGCTGGGATCAACGCGGCCTGCACCAGGGCCGGAAGGGCTGAGGCCGCGCGCCGCAGGTTGAGCGCGCTTGCCCGCAACGGGCGCGCAGCGCGCTCAACCCTCCTCTGAAACGCAATTCGACCGTCCGGCGCGATCAGCCCGCAGGCAGGTAGACGGACTTGTAGGCGAGGTAGCTGTTCAGCGATTCAGGGCCCAACTCGCGGCCCATTCCGCTGGCCTTTACCCCGCCGAACGGCGCGTTGATGTCGAGCATGTAGCCGTTGACGCCAATGCTGCCGGTCTGTACCCGCCGAGCCACATCCTGCGCGTGCAGACTGTCCTTCGACCAGACGGTGCCTCCCAGGCCGAAGTCGGAATCGTTGGCGATGCGCACCGCGTCGTCTTCATCCTGATACTTGATGATGGACAGCACCGGCCCAAAGATTTCTTCCTGCGAGATGGTGGCGTTGTTGTCCACGTCGGCGAACACGGTGGGCTCGACAAACCAGCCATTGCCGGCATTTTTGGGCCGGCCGCCACCCGCGACCAGACGCGCCTCGGTTTTACCCTTGGCAATATAGCGTTCCACCACGTTGCGATGCGCCTCGGAGGCCATGGGGCCGATCTGGGTTTCCGGGTCCAGCGAGCTGCCAACTTTCAGCGACTTGGCCATGCCGGCGACGGCATCGACAATTTCGTCATAACGGCTGGCCGGCACCAGAATGCGGGTGCTCGCCGCGCAGGTCTGACCGTTGTTGCCGAAGGAGGCAAAGCCCATGCCTTCGAGCAGCGGGGCGATTTCGGCGTCTTCCAGAATGATCGCGGCCGACTTGCCGCCCAGTTCAAGGGTCACCGGGCGCAGCAGGCGACCGCACACCTCGGCGATCTTGCGACCGGCCGCCGTGGAGCCGGTGAAGGCCACCTTGTTGATGCCGGGGTGCGACACGAGGTGGGCGCCCACTTCACGATCACCTGGCACCCAGTTGATCACGCCGGCCGGAATGCCGGCCTCCTGCGCGGCCTCGGCGACGATGTAGCTGTCGAGCACGGTGCCGGGCGAAGGTTTGAGCACCAGGGTGCAGCCCGACACCAGCGCTGGCCCGATCTTGAGAATGGACAGCAGCACCGGGTAGTTCCACGGCACGATGCCGCCGACCACGCCCAGCGGCTCGCGGCGGACCAGCGTGTCGAAGCCCATGGGAGAAGGACGGCGCTCTTCAAACTGCATGGTGCTGGCCATGTGCGCGTAATAGCGCAACAGGCCCACCACGTACGCGCCTTCGAGCTGCGTCGACAGGCTGATGGGCATGCCGTTCTGCGAGCTGACGGCGGTGCTGATGTCGGCAGAACGCTTCTCGATTGCGTCAGCAAATCGGTTGATCAAGGCGCTGCGCTCGGTGCCGGTGGTGCGGCCCCAGGGGCCGTCGAATGCGGCGCGCGCGGCCACAACGGCATGATCGATGTCGGCTTCTGCCCCTTCGGGCACGCTGCCGATCACTTCGCCGGTGTTGGCGCCGATCACCTCGAAACGCTTCGAGGTGGCGGGCTTGACCCACTCACCGCCAATAAAAAACGCATCCCGCTTGGATTGCTCTAGCACAGCCATGGATTCTCTCCTCCGTGACGATTGGGCCCTTGCCGCTCTGTGGCCGACAGGGTGATATTCTTTTCAGACTCGCGACCCAAAAAACATAACACGAAATCTGCGGGATATGAGCGGCACGCTCGGCCTCATTGCCTCGCCGTGAGCGGGTCTCAAACGTGGTTTCAACCCCGATGCAGGGAGCGGGCGCACCGACTGAAACAGTCGCGAAATTCAAGCAGAACGTTCTGAGCAGACGGACCCGGCCTCGCCTCGTTTGCCTCTGCTGTTTTTTCCGCACGAAAATTGCCACCCCACCTGTTCGCCATTCACAGGAGCCTCCGCTTAAGGTTTCCGTCCAACCGCGAACTGGCGGACCGGCGGCCCAGGGCGCCGAATCGTGCGTTCGACAATCGGTCGCCCTTCGAGATCATGCTCGAGCAGGGCCGCCTTCCTGGGGTCTTGGCCAGCCGCAGCTATCTGGACGACATTCGGAACCAGTGAAGGATCTGTGCGGGTAGCTGGATGTAGCATGAGGAGTGATCCGCACGGCAGCATTCGACTTCTGCCTGCGAGTGGGCCCCAATTTGGCGTCGAGAGCCCGCGGTGACCCTGCTTCCAAACGCAGGTCGAAATTAATGAAAGTTATTGGCCGGCAATAATGTTCGGCGCCCTTGCTTATCCTCACGTAACAACGATCATCCCCGTTCCTGAGCGTTGTCGCATTCCACCCGACGAACGTGACCTTGGATGTGGGCCGCCGGCAGCCTCAGCCGTTGCACGATGGCGCCAACGTCACCAAGCGGTCACTTGCGGCGCCTATCGTGCCGGGCTGATCAATCCGTTTGGGGAGTATCGCCGTGTCCGAGCCCTTGTCTTTGCCGGCGCTTTCGCGGCGTGGATTGTTGCGTGGCCTGTTTCTGGGACTGGGCGCGTTGGCGACACCGGCCTGGATGGGGCGGGCCCGCGCCCAAGGCGGCGCCGAGCTGAGCCTGCCGGTGGGGCCCCTTGCCGGGATCGGCCCTGTGCAGCGGGTGACGCTGACCAGCGGCGCGTTGCCCGGCGTCGACGATGGTGTCAACGCGCCGGAGGGTTTTTCGGTGCGCTGCATCGCTCGGCAGGGAGTCAATCCGCTGAGCGGCACAGCGCAGGGCTACCTCTGGAACATCGATCCCGATGGCGGAGCGGTGTTTCCCTCCGCTGCGGATGGTGGCTGGGTCTACGTCTCCAATAGTGAAGACACGCCAGGCGGGGTCGGCGCGCTGCGCTTTGATGCGGCCGGCAATCTCGTCGACGCCTATCCCATCCTCGAGGGCACGCGCAACAACTGCGCCGGCGGTGCAACCCCTTGGGGGACCTGGCTCTCCTGCGAGGAGACCGGCAACGGCGAAGTCTGGGAATGCGATCCCTTTGGCTCTCCTGCCGATGCCGTGAAGAAGCCTGCGCTGGGGGCCTTCCCGCACGAAGCGGCAGCCATCGATCCCCTCAATCACGTCTGTTACCTCACCGAAGACGGTGGCAGCCAGCGTTTCTGGCGCTTTGTGACCACTGCGTCCGATCAAACCCTGCTGCCGAATGGCGTGACCCGGCTGGCGCTGGAGAATGGTCAGTTGCAGGTGTTGCAGATCGAGGGCTTCGAACGCGGCGTGACGCCCCCACCCGAGGCGCTGCGAGAAGCCCAGAGGGTGAGCTGGGTGAATGTCTTCGCCCTTCCCCCGCTTCCCCTGCTGCCGCAGCAGCTGCCGACCGTGACCGCCTCCGGAACCCAATTCCCTGGTGGCGAGGGCATTTGGTATTACGAGGTCCCCGAGGCGCTGCGCCAGACGCCGACGCAGGGCACCGTGCCGACGCGCGGTGTGATGTTCTTCGCCACCAAGGGCGACAACCGGGTCTATGCCTACGACATCGAGAATCAGCTGCTGGAACTGATTTTCGACAACGAGAACATGCAGGTCGAGGTGGGTTTTGATGACGTTGATAACGTCACTGTCAGCCCCGCCGGCGATGTGCTGGTGGCCGAGGACGGCAATCGCATGCGCCTCTACGTGATCGTTCCCAACCAGCCAGCCAAGTTGCTGATGCAGATCACAGCGGGCTCGGGCGAAATCACCGGTCCCGCATTCACGCCGGACGGCTCGCGGCTCTACTTCAGCCAGCAGCGCGGGCCCAGCGGCGTCGATGGATCAGGTGCTCGGGGTTCGACCTACGAGATGATCATTCCGCCAGAATTCCGGTCGCTCGTCCTGGCCACGCCCACGCCGTCGAGCAGCCCCAGTCCGACGACAACCCCCACCGCAACCGCAAGTCCCACGGCGACCGCGACCCCCACCGCGACCCCCACCGCGAGCCCAACGGCGAGTCCGGCGCCAACCGTCACGCCGTCCGTGACGCCCACCCCGAATGTCACTCAGGCGCCCGTGCCCGCCTCGACTCCGGCGCCGACCCTGACCCCGACTCCGTTGACCGCCACCCCGACGCCGACCGCCGTCCCTGGGGCGCTCATCACGGTACCGGTCAACGAAGGGGGGGGTGCCGTCGGCGCCGCAGCAGCTGCTGCACTGGGCGCCGCAGCCGCTGCGCGGAGCATCGTTGGCGATGCGTTTTGAGGCCCGATGCGCGGAAGGGGGCTGATCGTTGATCTTTGCTGATCGGCCCCAAAACAAAGGCTCCATCCCACATCATGTGGAACCACCGCTAACCTGAGCCCTTTGGCATGAGCCGGCGCGGCCCGGCATCTGCCTCAGGCACTGCTCTCCCAAGTTCCGCAGTTATCACCAGACTTTTGGCCGGTCGCGGCTGACCGAGGCTAATGAATTCAGACGCTTGGGGGATTGTTGCGGGTTGATCCGTGCTATCCGTGTTGTGTCACGTCGCGATGCCAATACCCATTCTACGTAGCTGTACGTGCTGGTAGAGTTGGCACATGTACACGCGCATCACCCGCTCCGGAGGCCGGAGCTAGTTGCAGATCGTCGAAGGCTTTCGCGCCGAAGCCGGGGTGCGGCAGCGCGTGGTCGCGAATCTCGGTCGACTGGATCAGTTGGAGGGCAAGAAGCTCGATCCGTTGATCCATGGATTGCAGCGTGCGCTGGGGCGGGTGCCGGTCTCGGCACCGGTGCCGCAGTACGACACGGCGCTGGCGTTTGGCGATGTCTATGCATTGAACGAGGTGTGGGCGAGCCTGGGTTTCGGCGAGGCCATCCGGCGCGCGTTGCGCTCGTCGCGGCGGTCGTTCGACGCCGAGGCGCTGGTGCGAGCGGGTGCCGCAAGGCGCGAGCCTGCTCGAGCCGATCCACGCCGCCCAGCTCGCCTCGATACGCAGCAGCCGGGTCAAGGCGATGGACGAAACGCCGATCAAGGCTGGGCGCGAAGGGTCCGGCAAGATGAAGGCCGCCTACTTCCGCCAACCCGGGCGGCCTGCGCAACTCAGGGCTTGATCGTGATGACGCCCTGATCTTCCCCAATCAACAGCACATCGGCCTTGCGCCTTGCAAACAGCCCGACGGTGACGACGCCGACGATCTGGTTGATCTGCTGCTCCAACGCCACCGGGTCGGTAATGGCCAGTCCGTGCACGTCGAGGATGTCGTTGCCGTTGTCGGTGACCACGCCCTCGCGCCAGCGCGGATTGCCACCCATCGCGCGCAGCGCCTCGGCGACGTGGTTCCTGGCCATGGGAATGACCTCCACCGGCAGCGGAAAGCGCCCCAGCACCGACACCTGTTTGCTGGCATCAGCAATGCAGACAAAGGTGTCGGCGCAGGCTGCGACGATCTTCTCGCGGGTCAGGGCGGCGCCGCCGCCCTTGATGAGGTGCAGGCCGGGGTCGGCTTCATCGGCGCCATCGACATAGAGCGACAGGCGGCCGACCGCGTTCAGGTCGAGCACCGGAATGCCCAGGGCGTTCAGTCGCTCGGTGCTGGCGTTGGACGACGACACTGCGCCGGGAATGCGGTCGCGGTGCGCGGCCAGCGCGTCGATGAAGAAGTTGACGGTGGACCCGGTGCCCACGCCAAGCACGGTGTCGGGCTTGAGATAGGCGAGGGCGGCTTCTGCGGCGCGTTGCTTGGGCGATGACATGGGCGTTTTGGCGGTTGTTCTAGAGGGGGTTTGGCGGTCTGGGGCCGAACAGCGCCGACCCCACGCGGACATGAGTGGCGCCGTGGGTGATGGCGAGTTCAAAGTCGTCGGACATGCCCATCGACAGCGTGTCGACCGGCAAGCCCAGTACACGCAGCGCCTCGAAGGCTTCGCGCAGCAGTCGGTAGGGCTGTGCAGGATCATCGCTTTGGGCGATCGGCGCGGGAATGGTCATCAGCCCGCGCAGACGCAGTCGCGGCAGTTCGGCGATGGCGGCGGCGAGCGCTGCAAGCTCGCCCGGCGCGCAGCCCGACTTGCTGGCCTCGCGCGAGACGTTCACCTGCACACAAACCGACAGCGGGGGGGCTTCGGCCGAGCGCTGGTCGTTGAGGCGCTGGGCAATTTTCAGCCGCTCGACGCTGTGCACCCAGTCGAATCGCGCTGCGATATCGCGGGTCTTGTTCGACTGGATGGGGCCGATGAAATGCCATTGCAGCGGCAGATCGGCCAGTGCAGCCTGCTTGGTCAGCGCTTCCTGCAGGTAGTTTTCACCGAAGGCGACCTGACCCGCCTGGGCCAGCGCGCGCAGGGCGTCGGCGGGCTGGGTTTTCGACACGGCCACCAGGCTCACCTCGGCGGCATCACGTCCTGCCGCACTGCAGGCGCGCGCCATGCGATGCCGTATGTCAGTCAATCGGGGATGGGTGTCCACAAGCGTCTTGCCGGGGTGGTCGCAGCGGGCTAACGTGCTGCCAACATTCTACCCCTCACCGGAGCGTGCGCCGATGGACATCGCGCAGTTGTTGACCTTTGGCGTCAAGCAGGGCGCGTCTGACCTGCACCTGTCGGCCGGGGTGGAGCCGATGATCCGCGTCGATGGCGACGTCAAGCGCATCAATCTGCCGGCGCTGGACCACAAGCAGGTCCACGACATGGTGTACGACATCATGAACGACCGGCAGCGCAAGGCCTGGGACGAGCACCTTGAGACCGACTTCTCGTTTGAGATTCCCGGCCTCGCGCGCTTTCGCGTCAATGCCTTCAATCAGTCGCGCGGTGCGGGGGCGGTGTTCCGCACCATTCCATCCAAAATTCTCAGCCTGGAAGAGTTGCAGTGTCCGCCCATCTTCAAGGAGCTGGCCGATCTGCCGCGCGGCCTGATTCTGGTCACCGGCCCCACGGGTTCGGGCAAGTCGACCACGCTGGCGGCGATGGTGAACCACAAGAACGAGACCGATTACGGTCATATCCTCACCATTGAAGACCCCATCGAGTTCGTTCATCCGCCCAAGAAGTGCCTGATCAACCAGCGCGAGGTGCACCGCGACACCCACGGCTTCGCCGAATCGTTGCGTTCGGCGCTGCGTGAAGACCCCGACACCATTCTGGTGGGCGAGTTGCGCGACCTTGAGACCATTCGCCTGGCGTTGTCGGCCGCCGAAACCGGGCATCTGGTGCTGGGCACGCTGCACACCAGTTCGGCCGCGAAGACGGTGGACCGCATTGTCGACGTGTTTCCCGGTTCCGAGAAGGATATGGTGCGCACCATGTTGTCGGAAGGCTTGCGCGCGGTCATCTCGCAGTCTTTGCTCAAGCGCAAGGGCGGCGGCCGCATTGCCGCCCACGAGATCATGATTGCCACGCCGGCCATTCGAAACCTGATTCGTGAGAACAAGATCGCCCAGATGTATTCGGCGATCCAGACCGGGCAGAAAGACGGCTCGCAAACCCTGGAGCAATGCCTGCGTGACCTGGTCAAGCGTGGCCTCGTGAGCGCCGAAGAAGCACGCCGCAAGGCCAATAAAACCCTGGATGTCTGACGACCATGGAACGTGACCAGGCCATTCGCCTTATGCAGCAGCTGCTGGGCATCATGAAAGACAAGGGCGGGTCTGACTTGTTCATCACCGCAGGGTTTCCGCCGGCCATGAAGTTGAACGGTCAGATGACGCCCGTGGGCGACAAGCCTTTGACGGCAGAAGCCTCGGCGATGCTGCTGCGCGGGCTGATGAACGACCGGCAGACCAAGGAGTTCGAAGCCACCAACGAGTGCAATTTCGCCATCTCGCCGCCGGGGCTGGGGCGCTTCCGCGTCAATGTCTTTGTGCAGCAGAACCGGGTGGGCGGCGTGCTGCGCACGATTCAGACCGACATCCCCACCTTCGAGCAATTGAAGCTGCCGCCGCAGCTCAAGGACATCGTCATGTCGCAGCGCGGCCTGGTGTTGATGGTGGGCGGCACCGGCTCGGGCAAGTCGACGACGCTGGCCGCGATGCTGGGGCATCGCAATGCCGGGTCGCGCGGCCACATCGTCACCATCGAAGACCCGGTGGAATACGTGCACCCCCACGGGGGCTGTGTCGTCACCCAGCGCGAGGTGGGGGCCGACACGCTGTCGTGGGAAAACGCGCTGAAAAACACGCTGCGTCAGGCGCCAGACGTGATTCTGATCGGCGAAATCCGCACCCGCGAAACCATGGAGTACGCGATCAACTTCGCCGAGACCGGGCACCTGGTGCTGTCGACCCTGCACGCCAACAGTGCCAACCAGGCCATGGACCGGGTCATCAACTTCTTCCCCGAAGAGAAGCGCTCGCAGCTGCTCATGGACCTGTCGTTCAACCTGCGCGCCATCATTTCGCAGCGACTCGTGCGGCGCGAAGCGGGCGGGCGCTCGGCGGCCATCGAGATCATGCTCAACTCGCCACTGATTGCCGATCTGATCTTCAAGGGCGAAATTCACGAACTGAAGGCGGTAATGGGCCGCTCGCGCGAGCAGGGCATGATCACCTTCGACCAGGCCCTGTTCGAGCTGTTCGAGGCCGGCGAGATCAGCTACGAAGAGGCCACGCGCAACGCCGACAGCCAGAACGAGTTGCGCCTCAACGTCAAGCTCAATTCCAAGCGTCAGCGGCAGAACCTGCTGGACGACGCCGGCGTCAACAGCCTGACCATGCGTGAGGAAGAAGGGGTCACGCAGGTGCCGGGTCGCCCGCGCCCATGATCAAGATTCTGCCGTACCTGCGGTTGGCCGTGGAGCACCGCGCCTCTGATCTTTTCTTCTCGGCCGACGCGCCGGTGATGATGAAGATCGAAGGCGAGTTTGCCGCCATCGGCAAGACGCGGATGACCGGAGAGGGCCTGCGCGAACTGGTCGCAAGCATGCTCACGCCCGAGCAGCAGGCCACGCTTGACGGTGATCGCGAGCTGGACTTCGCCACCCAGGCCGGCGGCCTCGGGCGCTTCCGCGTCAATGTGTTCACCCAGCGCAACACCCTGGGCATGGTGCTGCGCCGGGTTGAAGAGCAGATTCCGGCCATCGACGCGCTGGGCCTGCCCGTGGCGCTGGCCGAACTGGCGATGATGCGTCGCGGCATGATCCTGCTGGTGGGCGCCACCGGCTCGGGCAAGTCAACCACTTTGGCGGCGATGATCGGGCATCGCAATGCCAACGCCGCCGGTCACATTCTCACCATTGAAGACCCCATCGAGTTCGTGCATCCCAACCGGCGCAGCATCGTCAACCAGCGCGAAGTGGGCACCGACACCGCAAGCTACGAGCGCGCGCTGAAAAGCGCGATGCGCGAGGCGCCCGATGTCATTCTCATTGGTGAAATCCGCACCCGCGAGACCATGGACGCCACGCTGCAACTGGCCAACACCGGCCATCTGGCCTTGTCCACCCTGCACGCCAACAACGCCTATCAGGCCCTGCAGCGCATCGTGAACCTGTACCCCGGCGAGAACCGCGACCAGTTGTACCTGGACCTGTCCATGACCTTGCGGGCCATCGTCAGCCAGCGTCTGGTGCGCGGGGTCGATGGCAAGCGCGTGGTGGCGGTCGAGGTGTTGATGAACACGCCGTTCGTGCAAGAGCTGATCCTCAACCGGCGAATCAGCGAGATTCGCGAGGCCATGGCGCAATCCAGTGACCGTGGCATGCAGAGCTTTGATGACGCCCTGTTCGATCTGCAGCGCCGGGGCCGCATCAGCGTGGAAGAAGCGCTGGCCCACGCCGACTCCAGTGCCAACCTGCGTGCGCGCATCAGCTTTGGTGGCTAAGCCGCCATCACCACGCGCAACTGCGGGCGCTTCAGTCGTCCTGTGACGCGGCGGCTGGCGGCATCAACACTGCCTGCACAAAGGGCAGCGTGAGCCGACGCCGGGCTTTGAGTGCGGCGCGATCGATGCGCTCCAGGCCGGCGAGCAGGCTGCCGGCATCGCGGGGCAGGTGGCGCAACCACCACCGGGTCACGTCGTCGGGCAGGGCCAGGCCACGGCGTTCCGCGCCCTCGATCAGTAACTGGAATTGTTGCAGCTCATCCAGCGCCGGCACGTGGAAGCGGGGCAGGCGCGCGAGGCGGGTTCTCAGGTCGGCGGGCAGGCGGTGCAGTGCGTCGGGCGCATTGCGCGACGCGACCCAGGTGACGCCGTTGCCGAACCCGCGCTGGTCCAGCATGCGCAAAAGCGCCATCCAGAACTCAGGCTGTTCGGGGGCGCCCTCCAGCTCATCCACGGCCAGCGGCTGGTCAATGGCCAGGCCCGCCAGGACCTCGGCGGGCTCGCCCAGCAGGCTCGACAGCGGCAGATAGCGTCCGCCGTGCAGTCGGCAGGCAGCCAGCAGCAGGTGGGTTTTGCCGACGCCTGCCGGGCCGTGCAGATAAGCGCTTTCGTTGGCCCGCAATTGCGCGATGGCCTGCAGGTCGTGCGCGGCGACAAAGCTCTCAAGGTCGCAGGGTTGTGGCAGGTGCACTGCCAGTGACAGCTGGTCTCCACGCACCGCGCGCTCAGCCCTGATAGACGCGGCTGTTCAGCCAGTGCTGTTTGCCGTGACGGAACAACACTGCAAGCACCGCCGCCATGGGCAGGGCGATGAGCACGCCAATGAAGCCGAACAGCTGGCCGCCGGCCATGAGCGCGAAGATGACGGTCACCGGGTGCAGGCCGATCTTGTCGCCGACCAGGTTGGGCGTGAGCACCGCGCCTTCCATCAATTGCCCGATGCCGAACACCAGTGCCACCCACACCAGCGGCAGCAACTCGCCGGTCTGCATGAACATGGCCAGCAGGGCGGCCACGATGCCGACAATGGTGCCGAGATACGGCACAAAGCTGATCAGCCCCGCGGTCAGGCCGATGACCAGCGCCAGATCGAGGCCCACGGCCCACAGGCCCACGGTGTAGAAGGTGCCCAGCGCGAGCATCACGTAGAGCTGGCCGCGGATGAACGAGCCCAGCATTTCGTGGGTCTCGCTGGCCAGCCGACCGACGGTGGGCAGGACCTTGCGGGGAATCATGTTGCGCACCCAGGCGACCAGGTCATCCCAGTCGCGCAGCAGGTAGAAGCTGACCACCGGCACCATCAGCAGGTTGACCAGGGTGGTCAACAGCCGCGTGCCATTGCTGGAAACCTGGGCCCAGACGGTCGAGGCCATGTCGCTGGCCTGCGACCAGTGTTCGGTGACGATCGACTTGAGGCCGGCGCCGTCCAGCCCCACGCCCTCGGGCAGGGTGATGCCCACGTAGGGCAGGGCGGTGTTCTGGATCCACACCAGCCACTCCGGAATGCGGGACAGCAGCGCGGTGACTTGCGTGTAGAGCACGGGAATGATCAGCAGCACGGCAATCAGGCTGAACAGGCTGATCACCAGAAACACCACGCAGACCCCGGCGGTGCGCGACAGGCGCCAGCGCTGCAGGCGATCGACAATGGGGTCGCCCAGGTAGGCGAGCGCCGCGCCCAGCACGAAGGGCGTGAGAATGGGCGCCAGCAGCCACAGCAGCACGATGAACCCAAGGCCAGCGGCGGCCCACGGCCAAGTATCGCGCCAGCCGAGCGGCCCATTGTCTGTCTCTTATACACATCTCCGAGCCCACGAGACGCTACGCTATCTCG
>OJDA01000027.1_pt1 | contig 75402 bp, 64 predicted proteins | sample 1592551 | NCBI WGS metagenome assembly OJDA01 (sample SAMN05416810, study PRJEB24817) | seawater metagenome | isolation source: Sea water | place: Canada:Atlantic | collected 2013-07
ACCCGCTATCGCTCCTCTTCGCGCCTTGATCTGCACCCCATCGCATCCGGCATCGCATAACGCTTTGTTGGACGCGGTGCACTAGCTGGCGAGCCGGTGCAGCGGCACCACGTTGGGGTTGGCCGATGTCGGCGCCGTGCCGATGGCGTTGTCCGGGCTGCGCTCGAACGCCGGGGCGGCCGGGGCGGCCGGGGCGCGGCGCGGCGCATCCTGACGCAGTGCCGGGCCCTGCAGCGACACGTTGATCAGGGGCGCGCGATCCGGCGCCAGCGCCACCGCGGGTTGATTTTGGGACGGCGCATCACTGCGCGCACGAAACGCCTGCAGCACGTGTTGATCGACCTTGCGCAGCAGATGACCGTGTGCATCGGTGATGACCGTCATCAGCGGCAGGGCTTCAACGTGATCACGCTCAAGGGTCTTCATCAGGTGCCATTCCAGCACCGGCGCGCGACCGCCCATTTCGGTGATGGGACGCATCAGCCGCCATGCCACCGCGGCATCCAGCCCGAAACCCGGCGCCGGCTGCAAGCTGCCCTGCGCCGCGGCCGCAGAGATCAATGCCCACTCGTACGCGTTTTCAAGCCGCCAGTCGTGATACTGCACGGTGGCCTGACCGACGATGCGGGTCAGCAGGTGCTCCACCTGCGGCAACTGATCGGCCTCGCGTAACGCAAAGAACACCGGAAACTGGCGAATGGAGCAGCGGGCGAAACAGTAGAAGCTGGGCCAGATGCCGGCCAACTCGATCACCCGATGACCGCCGCCCAGCGTGCTCAGCCGCAATTGATCGATGACATAGCGGCGCTCGTCGCTGTGGGCTTCGAGTTTCGCGTCGAGAGAGAACACTTCGGCCAGGGACACGCGGTCGATCAGGTCAGCGCCATAACCATGCAGCACGAACAGCGAACGGAAGGCGGCGGCCGGTTGATGGTGCATCAGCGCAGCGGCCACTTCATAGGCGGTGGCGGCGCGCAGCAAGCGGTCGGTGGCAGGCGCGGCGTCCATTGGCTCAATTGTCCTCGTGGCGGAAGAAGGCGACGCGCGAGTGTCTGTGCGCCTTTCTCCTACGTCAAGAGTCTGCCCTGCCTACACGGCCAACGACAGACTGTCGGTCAGCCGAAATCCACCGTTGATCCTGCGCTGACCCTCAGCCCTCAGCCCTCAGCCCGGGCAGCGGGCCTCGCGGCCGGTCCGCAGCCCCGCCAGGGTCGCGGCCATCTGATTGGCCAATCGGGCGATGAGCTGCTGATGGGCGTTGGCGATGTCGACCGGCAACGCGCCCGCAGGCGCCTCCAGCGCAAAGGCGCAGTTCAGGCCGATGGCAGGCTCGGTCTGGCCCACCGACCAGACCCCGCTGGCGTGGACGCGCGCGCCGGCCTCGGCGTCGAAGCGCTGCACGTCGACCCGCAGCACCGGCACATCGGGCGCCAGCGCCAGTCCCGCGCGGGCCAGGTCGATGCCGCCATGCGCATCACGCAGGGCGGTGCTGAGCGCCACCCGCCATTCCATCGCCAGGGGCGCGCCCCAGTGGTGTCCTTCGAGCGCCACCAGTGAGGCCGCGCCTTCGCGGACCATCAACGGCGCCACATCCACCTGCGGTGGCACGCGCACGGCCTGCAGCGCGAACGCAAAGGGCGCGGCGGGCGCGGCGCGCTCGGTCGCCGGGGCTTGTAGGGTGTAGTAGCGCAGCGGCGGCGAGGAGGCACACCCGGCCAGGGCAATGACCGCCGCCAGTGCGACCAGTGCGCACAGTGACCTGATTGACTTTGGGGGTCCGTAACCGCCGGATGGGTCGAGTGTGGGCATGGCGTTCATTCGTCCGGCGCGGGACGGCCGCGCAATAGCGATTGTGGATTGCGCTGCAGGCTGTCGGTGAGGCTGCGCAGCGAGTGGGCGGCCCGGTCGATCTGCTCCATCATCTGCTGCAGGTCTTGCTGCAAGGGCGCATTGGGCGCGGCAACCTGGCTCGAAAGCCCTTCGACCAGGGCCTGTACCTGCTCCAGGGTCTGGGTCAGCTCCACGCTGACTTCGCCCTCCAGCGTGGCCATGAGCTTGTTCAGGCTTTCGAGCGTGCCGGCGAGGTCTCCGGCCATGTCGCCCAGCGGCAGGGCGTCGAGCTTGCTGACGATGTTGGCGATCTGAATCTGGATCTGGTCGAAGCTGCCCGCCACGCTGGGAATCTCCAGCCGCGCGCTGTCATCTTCGGCAACGCCGTCGTCCTGGTCAGGGCTCCGTCGGGATGCGGGCGCCAGCATGTCGAGCGCGATGTAAAGCTGACCGGTGATCAGGTTGCCGGTGCGCAATTGCGCGCGCAGCCCCTGGTCGATCAGTCGGCGGATCAATTGATCGCCCGCCTCGGCAGGTGAACTGAAGGTGCGCCCGAGACTGGCCTGCCAGGTCTGCCATTGGGCAAAGGCGCGCCCCAGTCGCGCGGGATAAAGCTCGGCGCGGGTGGCGGCGACAAAGCCCTTGCGCTCGACGTCGTATTCCAGTTCGGTTTCGGTCACGCGCCCCACTTCGACCCCGAAGAGATCGATGGGTGCGCCCACCGCCAGACCGCGCATGGAGCCGGCAAATCGCATCACCGTGTCGAGAACGATCGGGTCGGCCTTGGCCCGCGCGTCGGCTTCGCTGTCAAACAGGGCGAACGCCAGGGCATCGGTTTCGGCCGTGACGTCAAGGTTCATGGGCTCCCGCGGCAGGGTCGAGATCCCGCCGTCGGGGTTGTAGAACGCAACGCCGCCGCTGATCAGCGTGAGGACCGATTCGGTGTTGACCCGCAGGCCGCCGGCATCGAGGCTGACATCGACCCCGCTGACATTCCAGAACCGCGAGGTTGCCCTGAGGTTCTCGTGGTACGGGGCCTCGACAAAGCCTTGCAAGGTGACGCCGTCGCCGCTGGCATCGAGGTCGTAACCGACGATGCGGCCGACGACGATGCCCCGGAAATAGATGGGAGAGCCGATGCTCAGCGAGTTCAGTGCCTCGGCGCGCAGGGTCAGGCGGCGTCCCTCCTGATGGTTGAGCACGCGCGGCGGCCGTTCCTGCCCGGTGAACTCAACCGCCTGTTGGTCTGACACCCCCACGTCGACGGCAATGTAGGCACCGGTGATCAGTGTATCGAGGCCCGAAACGCCGCCGAGGTCGGCGCGCGGACGCACCACCCAGAAGCGGGAGTCTTCAACCGCAAGCGCTGCCGCAGTCGGAATCAGGGACACCTCGACCTTGACGTGCGAGCGGTCCTCACTGAGGCGGATGTCGGTGACCCGGCCAACAACGACGTCCTTGAAGCGCAGTTCGGTCTGCTCTGCCGTCAGTCCTTCTGCGGTCTCGAACTCGATGACGATGGTCGGCCCCAGAGCCAGCACGTACTGCACCAGCAGCACCACGCCGATGATCACCGCGACAGCGGGCACCAGCCAGATCCAGGCGACACTGCGGCGCGCGGTGATGATCGGTTCGGGCAGCGAATCGAGAGAGGGCTGGGTCATCGGGTCAGGGGCCAGAAGATGGGGGGCATGATGCGTCAGGTGCACCGCGCGTGTCAGCGTGCTTGCCGGTGACATCCCAGATGAGGCGCGGGTCGAAGCTTCTGGCCGCCAGCATGGTGAGAATCACCACGACGCCGAAGGCCAGCGCCGCCGGTCCGGGCTCGACCCGCGCCACCTTGAAGTCGACCAAGGCCACCAGCAGGGCCACCACGAACACATCGAGCATCGACCAGTGGCCGATGCGTTCGATGAAGCGAAAGATCTGCGCCCGCTGCCGCTGGAAGCGGGTCCAGCCCAGTTGCACGCTGAGCGCCAGATAGGCCATGACGCCAATCTTCATCAACGGCACGACCACGCTCGCCACCAGCACCACCAGCGCAATGCCGGGCGCGCCATCGGTCCAGAGCTTGATCACGCCGCTGAAAATGGTGTCGCTGCGCGTTCCCGTGATGTCGGAGCTGCGCATCATGACCATCAGGTTGGCGGGAACATAGAGCACGCACGCCGCGATCAGGTAGGCCCAGGTGCGGGCCAGGGACGCGGGCAAACGGCTGTGCAGGCGGTCGCCACAGTGCGGGCAGCGCGCCGTCGCCTGCGGATCGCGTGGCGCGCGGGCGACGCGGCCACAGGTTTCACATGCCACCAGGCCCAGTGACTTGGCGGTGGCCACTGTCACCGCGCCACCGGGGGGACGTGATCCCACAACAGCGCCAGGTCGAAGCTGCCCAGGCGCACCATCAGCAGTGACAGCGCCACGATCGCGATCAACCCCGGGCCCAGCACCACGGTTGCCACATCGGTGAGCTTCACCAGCGCCACCAGCACGCCGAGAAAAAACACCTCCAGCAAACTCCACGGCCGCAGCCACTGCAAGGCATTCAAAACCTGGCGATATCCCGGCGCCGGTGGGCCGAAGGCCAGCGGCAGCAGCGCGTAAAGCAGCAGGCACAAGCTGATGAACGGGAACACCAGGGTGGTCAGGCCGGCAATCACCGCCATCATTGGCTCGCCTGCCGTCCAGACCGCCGTGACGCCGCCCCACAGCGGCGCCGGCCGGCGCTCACCGGCCAACTCGAAAGTGAGCAAGGGGGTGAGGTTGGCGATCGCAAAGAACATCAGTGCCGCGATCGTGCTGGCCAGAAGCGCCTGTAGCGGCAGTCGCGTCTCGCTACACAGCGTGCAGCCGCAGCGATGACAGCCCACGCGGGCGCCCTGGCGCACGGTCACCATGCGGTGCACGGCGTCGCAATGCGGGCACACCACCAGTGTGCGGGGGGGTGTTTGAGTCGCGGTCATGAGTGGCCCAATGATGACGCACTCATCATGGGGGCGTCGCCGGCCGAGCGGCATAACGCCCCGCTCAGGTCGTTGCACGCACCCGCACGGCCTTTACCGCGTGACTGCGGGCCTCGATGATTTCAAACTCGTAACGGCCGATCGAGACCCGCTTGCCCGACTGCGGAATGCTCTGCAGGTGATCCAGCAGCAGGCCGTTGATGGTTTTCGGGCCTTTCACCGGCAGCTTCCAGCCCAGATTGCGGTTGAGGCTGCGCAGGGTCACGTTGCCGGCGATGCGGTAACTGCCGTCGGCATCGGCGTAGACGTTCTTCATGCGCGTGGCCGGGTCGGAGGTGAACTCGCCGACCACCTCTTCAAGAATGTCTTCCAGGGTCACCAGCCCCTGGATGTCGCCGTACTCGTCGACCACGAACCCGATGCGCCGCTTCTGGTTCTGAAAATTGAGCAACTGCTGGTTGAGCGGCGTGCCCTCGGGAATGAAGTAAGGCTCGCGTGCCAGAGCCAGCACGCTGCTGGGCGTGAGCTGGTCGTCGGCGGCCAGTCCCACCAGGCGCCGCAGGTGAACCACGCCCTTGAGCTGGTCGATGGACCCGTCATACACCGGCAGACGGGTGTGCTCCGACTCGGTGAGCGTGTCGCGGATGACGGCCCAGGGGTCCGACAGGTCGATGCCGATGATTTCATTGCGCGGCACCATGATGTCTTCCACGGTGGCCTTTTCCAGATCGAGGAGCGACAGCAGCATCTTCTGGTGGCGTTGCGGAATCAGCGCGCCCGCCTCGGCGACGATGGTCCGCAATTCTTCTGACGAAATGTTGTGCTCGGCGGCATCTTCGGGCGACACGCCGAACATTTTGAGCAGATTGTTGCTGATGAAATTGACCACCAGCACCAGCGGCCACAGCAGCCGCATGAGCGGATACAGCACATAGGCCGCCGGAAACGCCACCCGCTCGGGGTGCAGCGCCGCCATCGTCTTCGGGGTGACCTCGCCAAAGATCAGCAGCAGCAGGGTCAAGGCCCCGGTGGCAATGGCAATGCCGTCATCGCCGTAGAGCCGCAGGCCAATCACGGTGGCGACCGAGGCGGCCAGCACATTGATGAAATTGTTGCCCAGCAGCACCGTGCCGATCAGGCGGTCGGGGCGGTCCAGCAGGCGCTGGACCAGCTTGGCGCTGCGCTGCCCAAGCCTGGCCTGGTGGCGAACCCGATGACGATTGATCGTCATCAGTCCGGTTTCGCTGCTGGAGAAAAACGCGGAGCACAGCAGCAGGACGAACAACAGTGCAAAGAGCACCACTAAAGGAATGTCGTTCAAAACGCACGGAGGCGAGTGGCCAAGGGCCGTCGAGAATCGCGGAACATTCAGGTGGCGTCAATCTTTACGCCGACGTCTGCGGCAATCAGCTTGACCAGCGGGCGCCCAGCACCAGCTCCAGAACCAGCTTGGCACCGAGGTAGGCGAGGATCAGCATGCCGTAGCCGGCCAGCGTCCAGCGCGCTGCTTGACGGCCGCGCAGACCCAGTCGCCAGCGGCCGATCAGCAGGCCGCCAAAGATCAGCCAGGCGGTCACCGACAGCACCGTCTTGTGTGCGAGGTGCTGGGCCAGCCAGTCGTGGATGAAGGCCATGCCGGTGAGCAAGGCCAAGCTGAGCAGAAGAAAGCCCGCAGCAATCAGCACGAACAGCATCCGCTCCATCGTCAGCAGCGGCGGCAGGCGCTTCATCAACGCCGGGGCCTCGTGCCGGTGCAGCCAGCGGTCCTGCGCGGCCAGCAGGGCCGCCTGCATCGCCGCCAGGGTCAGCAGGCCCGCGGCCAGCAGCGACAGCAGCACGTGCAGGCCCACCAACCCGCCGTGTTCAATGGTGGCAGGCGCCGGCGGCACCACCGCTGCGGCGGCGCTGGCCAAGGCGCCTAAGGGATAGGCCGCCAGGCCCAGAATCTTCACCGGATTGCGCAGTGCAAAGCCCCACAGCAAGGTGCTGGCGAGCCAGGCGAACAGGTTCAGCGCCGTGGTCCAGTCGATACTCCAACCTTCCGGCCCGATGATGCGCCCGACCAGCGCAATGGCGTGCGCAAGCACCGCCAGCAGGGCCAACCCCCCTGCGTGGCCATCGATGGCGGGCGTCTGCCGCCACAGGCGCAGGGTTGCCGCCACATAGAGCAGCGCCGAAACAGCAAGGAACAGGACCGGCCAAGACATGCGTCGAAGGTTAGCACCGAGTCGCGTGGCGCCGAAGCCACGGGCGCGCTGCCGCTCTGCCGTGGAACCCATCCATGACATGACAGTGTTATTACACTGCCGCATGGCGCTAAGAAGCACGATCGCGGAAATGCTGGGCGGATCGCCCATTCGTCCCCTGCAGCAACATATGGAGAGCGTGGTGGCCTGCGTCGACCTGCTGCCCCGGTTCGTCGATGCCGTGGTCCGTGAAGACTGGACCGCCGCCCGAGACTGGCGTGAGCAGATCGTCAGCGGCGAGCACGATGCCGACCGCCTCAAGAAGAGCCTGCGCAAACAGTTGCCCACCCATCTGTTCATGGCGGTCGACCGGCGCGATCTGCTCGACATGCTGCAGATGCAGGACAAGGTGGCCAACAAGGCCAAGGACATCAGCGGCCTGATGCTGGGCCGCCGCATGCGCATTCCGCCACCGCTGGTGGATCTTTTCGGCCGCTACGTGACCCGCACCGTGGCGGCCGCGCATCAGGCGCTGAAAGCCATTCAGGAACTCGACGCCCTGCTCGACACCGGTTTTCGTGGGCGCGAGACCGCCTTCGTGGAGGGGCTGTTGCGCGAGCTTGACGAAATCGAACACGAAACCGACACCCTGCAGATCGAACTGCGCGAGCAACTCATGTCCCTGGAGCGCGACTGGCCGCCGGTGGACGTGATCTTCCTTTATCAAATCATTGACTGGATCGGCGACCTGGCCGACCGGGCACAGCGTGTGGGTAGCCGTCTGCAGGTTCTCGTCGCCAGATAAGGCGGACGACTTTAATCATGGAATACGGATTTCTGTTTGTCGCGCTGGCCTGTGTCTTCGGGCTGTTCATGGCCTGGGGCGTGGGCGCCAACGATGTGGCCAACGCTATGTCGACCTCGGTGGGCTCACGCGCCATCACCGTCAAGCACGCCATCATCATTGCCGCCATTTTCGAGTTTGCCGGTGCCTACCTGGCCGGCGGCGAGGTCACCGCCACCATCCGCAACGGCATGATCGACACCACCTCGATCGTCGATCAACCCGAGATTCTGGTGTTCGGCATGCTCGCGTCGTTGCTGGCCGCGGGGACTTGGCTGCTGGTGGCCTCGATCTTCGGCTGGCCGGTGTCCACGACCCACTCCATCGTCGGGGCCATTGTCGGCTTCGGCGCAGTGGGCATCGGCATCGACGCGGTGTATTGGTCACGTATTGGCACCATCATGAGCAGTTGGGTCATCTCGCCCGTGTTGGCGGGGGTGATGGCCTACGGCCTGTTCATGAGCGTTCAGGCGCTGATTCTCAACACCGAAACGCCGTTGAAGAACGCGCTGCGCTACGTGCCGGGCTATATCTTTCTGACGGTGTTCATCACCGCAGCGGTGACCTTCACCAAGGGCCTCAGCCACGTCGGGCTGGGCCTGAGCGGCGTGCAGGCCTACCTGCTTTCGGCCGCCGTTGCCGCTGCGGCCGCCGCTGGCGGCGGCATGTTCATCCGCCGCTTGAAGCTGGACCCGGCGGCAGACCATCGATTCCAGTTCGCCAATGTGGAGCGGGTCTTCACGCTGCTGATGATCATCACCGCCTGCGCGATGGCCTTTGCCCACGGCTCGAACGACGTGGCCAACGCCGTGGGCCCGGTCGCCGCCATCGTCGGCATTGTTGAAAGCGGCAGCATCGCCGCCAGCTCGATGGTGCCCTCGTGGGTGTTGTTGTTGGGCGCCTTTGGCATCGTGCTGGGGCTGGTCACCTTTGGCCAACGCGTGATGGCCACGGTGGGCACGCGCATCACCGACCTCACGCCGTCGCGCGGCTTTGCCGCGACCCTGGCGGCGGCGAGCACCGTGGTGGTCGCCTCGGGTACGGGGTTGCCCATCTCCACCACGCACACCCTGGTGGGTGCGGTGCTCGGGGTCGGACTGGCGCGCGGCATGGGCGCGCTCAACATGGCGATGATCCGCAGCATCTTCGCCTCGTGGATCATCACCCTGCCGGCAGGCGCCGCCCTCTCGATCCTGTTCTTCTACATCCTCCGCGCCCTGCTTTCCTGAGCCGCAAACACACTGATCGCCTCAGGCGGTGGACGGCAGCCCATTCGGCACGCGGTTCGGCAATGCCAGGCGGAAGACACGTTTCAGGGTCGTGCCGAACGGGCGGGTGAGCGGCGCGCTGTTGTAGGGCAGACCGTAGCGCGCAGATGGCCCGCACCTTGGGTGACAGCGCCGCATAGCGGTTGCTGGGCAGGTCAGGAAACAGGTGATGCTCGATCTGAACGCTGAGATTGCCGCTCATCAGGCGCATCAGCGACCCGCCCTCGATGTTGTCCGAGCCCATGAGCTGGCGCAGGTACCAGCCGCCACGGGTTTCGTTTTGAACGTCGCGGATTCATGATTCTTGCGCAGCGCCATTAGTGAACATCTGCACACAGCAAAGTGCATCACGCATCGTGTCAACACATGTTCACTAGTGATGAGCGCGCGTCGAATGCCTGTCCGCTGGACTAGACTCCTCACATGAAGCGCCTGCGCAAAAAGCCCGTTGAAGATGCCGATGAGTCGCCACGCGACGGCCGCAAGCAGCGCACCCGACGCGCCCTGATGGACGCGGCACTCACCCTGCTTGAGGGCGAGCGCAGCTTTTCTTCCCTGTCACTGCGTGAAGTTGCCAAGGTCGGGGGCGTGGTGCCAGCGGCGTTCTACCGCCATTTCGGCAGCATGGAAGACCTGGGCCTGGCGCTGATTGACGATGCGTTCGCCGCCCTGCGCGCGCTGATGCGCGAGGCACGTGGCACTCCCCAGCCTGGCGAGCACCAGATCGCCAGTTCGGTGCGCACCTTCTTGCAGTACGTGGACTCGCATCGGCTGCAATTCCAGTTCATCGCCAAAGAACGCATGAGCGGTTCCACCGCCGTGCGCCTCGGCATTCGCAAGGAGATTCGGCTGTGGGTCAGCGAGTTGGCGGCCGACCTTGCGCCCCTGCCGCCCTTGCGCGCGCTCAACGGTGACACGCTGCGCCTGGTGGCGGGCCTGGTCGTACAGACCATGATGGGCGCCACCGAGTTGTTGCTCGACGCCGACCCCCAGGACCGCAATGAACGCGCACGGCTGGAAAGTGGCGCCGCCAAACAGCTCACGCTGATTTTCCTGGGCGCCGCACAGTGGACCGCAGACCCCTGATCGGTCGCCGCGCGGCCCGGAAACCCACTTTATTGATGAATGGATCAGCGATTGCTGGTAAAAAGGCGGCCCATTTAATCTTCTGGCCGTGATCAGGAAATGCCGATTATCGAATCAAAAGTCGACGTCAATAGCCCCGCGTTCGCGGCCAATCGGGCCACCATGCTGCAGTTTGTCGCTGACTGGCGCGCCGTGGAGCAGAAGGGCCACGACGAGGAAGAGTCCAAGCGCGCCAAGTACCACAAACGCGAACAACTGCTGCCGCGCGAGCGCGTGCACCTGATGCTCGACCGCGGTTCGCCATGGCTGGAACTGTCGACCCTCTGCGGCTACAAGCTCCACGACGACAAGGATGGCTCGCTGGCCGGGGGCAACATGATTGCCGGCATTGGCTATGTGTCAGGTGTGCGCTGCATGGTCGTGGCCAGCAACTCGGCGATCAAGGGCGGCACCATGACGCCGTTCGGTGTGCAAAAAACCTTGCGCCTGCAAGAGATCGCCCTGCAGCAGAAACTGCCGGTGGTGTCGATGATCGAGTCCGGCGGCGCCAACCTGCTCTTTCAGGCCGAACTGTTCATTCCCGGTGGCAAGACCTTCGCCAACCAGGCGCGCCTGTCGGCCGCCGGCATCCCCCAGATCACCGTGGTGCACGGCTCCTCCACCGCGGGCGGCGCCTACATGCCAGGGCTGTCGGATTACGTGGTCATGGTGCGCAAGAACGCGAAAGTGTTCCTCGCCGGGCCGCCGCTGCTGAAAGCCGCGACGGGGGAAATCGCCGGCGACGAAGAACTCGGCGGCGCCGACATGCACGGCAGCGTGGCCGGAACCTGTGAATTTTTGGCCGAGAACGACGCCGACAGCATCCGCATCGCGCGCGAGATCGTGGCCAATCTGCACTGGAACGACCGCCGCCCCACCCTGCCCCTGCGCGAGGTTCGCGCCCCGAGATACGACACCGACGAACTCTGCGGCGTGGTTGCGCCGGACTACCGCAAGCCCTTCGATTGCCGTGAGGTCATCGCCCGTCTGGTCGACGGCTCCGAGTTCCAGGAGTTCAAGGCCGACTTCGACCAGCAGACCATCTGCGGCCGCGCCGTGCTGCATGGCCACCCGATCGGCATCATCTCCAACAATGGCCCCATCACCACCAAGGGCGCCAACAAGGCCGGGCAGTTCATTCAACTCTGTTGCCAGGCCAACATTCCCATCATCTATCTGATGAACACGACCGGCTTCATGGTGGGCACCGAGAGCGAACAGGGCGGCATCGTCAAGCACGGCTCGAAGATGATTCAGGCCGTGGCCAACGCCACCGTGCCGCAGCTCACCATCGTGATGGGCGGCAGCTTCGGCGCCGGCAACTACGGCATGTGCGGCCGTGGCTTTGGGCCGCATTTCATCTTCTCGTGGCCCAATTCGCGTACCAGCGTCATGGGCGGCGAACAGGCCGCGGGCGTGATGGACATCATCACCCGCCAGAAATGGGAAGCGCAGGGCAAGCAGCTGTCCGACGCCGACGAGAAAATGCTGGCGACGATTCGTCAGGGCATCGTTGACCAGTTCGACCGTGAATCACACGCCTTTGCCGCCACCGCGCGCCTGTTCGACGACGGCCTGATCGACCCGCGCGACACCCGCCGCGTGCTGGGCCTGTGCCTGTCAGTCTGCCGCGAAGCCCAACTGCGCCAAGTGCAGCCCAACACCTTCGGTGTCGCCCGGCAGTGACGAGGGCCTTGAACACGCAGCCGCCCCGCGCGGCGGCAGCAAGGCACGGCTCGCCGCGTTGCTGAAATCCGCACGGGGCCGTCGCCGCCAACCTTGAAACAATGCGAGCCGCAGAGTGCGGCCACTCAATGAGAAACCCGATGAGCCGATTCACCAAAGTACTGATCGCCAACCGTGGCGAAATTGCCGTTCGCGTCATTCGTGGCGCCAGGAAGGCCGGTTACCAGACCGTGGCCGTTTATTCAGATGCCGACCGCAACGCGCTGCACGTGCGCGAGGCCGATCAGGCCGTGCATATCGGCCCCGCGCCGGCCAAAGACAGCTATCTGCTGATCGACCGCATCATCGAAGCGGCCCGGCGCAGCGGCGCCCAGGCCATCCACCCCGGCTATGGCTTCCTCTCGGAGCGCGCCGAGTTTGCCCAGGCCATTCACGATGCGGGACTGGTGTTCGTGGGGCCCGATGCGGCTTCCATCGAGGCCATGGGCAACAAGAGCACCTCGAAGAACCACATGCTGGCCGCAGGCGTGCCCTGCGTGCCCGGCTACCAGGGCGACGACCAGTCTGACGCAACCCTGATCGCCGAAGCCCGCAAGGTCGGTCTGCCGGTCATGGTCAAGGCGGCCTCTGGCGGCGGCGGCCGAGGCATGCGGTTGGTCCATGACGACGCCGAGCTGGGCGCGGCCATCACGTCGGCCCGCAGCGAGGCAGAAAACGCGTTCGGCTCCGGCCAACTGCTGATCGAAAAGGCGGTGCTCAATGCCCGCCATGTCGAAATCCAGATCTTCGGCGACCGGCTCGGCAACGTGGTGCATCTGGGCGAGCGCGACTGCTCGGTGCAGCGACGCAACCAGAAGGTGGTGGAAGAAGCCCCGAGCCCGGCCGTTGACCCGGCACTGCGCGAACGCATGGGCGCGGCAGCAGTGGCGGCCGCCAAGGCGGTCAACTATGTGGGCGCGGGCACGGTGGAATTCATGCTGGCGGCCGATGGTCAGTTCTATTTCCTCGAAATGAACACCCGCCTGCAGGTCGAGCATCCGGTCACCGAGATGGTGTACGGCGTCGACCTGGTCGACTGGCAGCTGCGTGTGGCCCAAGGTGAGGCCCTGCCCATGCGTCAGGCCGACATCGACGAAAATCGTTACGGCCACGCCATTGAAGTGCGCCTGTGTGCCGAAGACCCTCTGGCCGGTGACCTGCCGCAAACCGGCGACGTGTTGCAATGGCAGGCGGCCGGCGGCGATGGCATACGCATCGACAGTTATCTGGAAACCGGCGCCACCGTCAGCCCGTTCTACGACTCCATGCAGGCCAAGCTCATCGCCTGGGGCGAAGACCGCGAAACTGCACGCACCCGGCTGCTGAAGGCGCTGGCCGGCACCCGGCTGTTCGGCGTCATCAGCAACAAAGATTATCTGGCCGAGATCATTGCCCACCCTGCCTTTGCGGGCGGTGATTTCTCCACCGGGTTCCTGGCCGAGCATTTCCCGCCGTCCCGCATTGCGGCCATCAAGCCCACCGACCAAGACGCCGCCATCGCGGCCCTGGGGTTTTATCTGGGAGACGCCGCACAACTTGCCGCCGCACACGGCCTCAGTGACGAGTTGATTGGCTGGCACAGCTCGCACGACACGGCGGCCGAGTTGGTGCTGCAGTGCCGGGGGGCTGATCACCAGGTCAACGTGAAGGCCGGACGCGGCGGGCACTTCGACGTGTGCGTCAATGAACACACCTCGCTCGCGGTGCAGGTCATGGCGCACGATGCCGACGGCCTACGCTTCACCATCGACGGCCTTGGCCAGCAGGTGGCCTGGCAGCGGGCGGGGGACCAGCTCTGGGTCGAAAGCAACGGGCGTTCGTGGTGCTGGGAAGATCGCACCCTCGCACCCGTCCAGGGTGCGGCTCCCGGCTCTGACGGCCGCCTGCTGGCGCACACCGACGGCAAGGTGATCGCCGTTCATGTCAAGCCCGGGGACCGCGTCGCCAAAGGCCAGACATTGGCGGTGCTCGAGGCCATGAAGATGGAATTCCAGCTCAGCCTGCCCGTTGATGGCGTCGTAGACAGCATCAGCGTCGATGCGGGCACCCAGGTGCGCAGCAAACAGGTCTTGATTACGGTGACGGTTGACGGTTGACGGTTGACGGCGTCTACGCCCCTGCACTGTTGGGTTTATCCCGTTTCGTGTGGACTGCATTTGAATCACGCATCTGCCGGCGCCGCCAGGCATGCGTCCTGTCGCCCGCGCATGAAACGGGGGCTTTCCACTCGAAACGTCATGGACCCGCCGTCAGCATTCACTGAACCGAAGATGACAAAGATCAGCGGATCGACCGATCACCAGTGTTTCTTAGCCGGCGCTGCGTCGGTATACTTCCGCGCCTCGACGTGTCCGCGCCGCAGTTCGGCCTGCGTCGACTCCTTTCGTTAGTCCATGAGGTTTATCAGTCGATGAGCAATCAAGGCGTGGATGGCGGCCGTCGCCGCTTTCTGACCCAGGCCACTGCCGTGGTCGGCGGTGCAGGTGCCGTTGCGGCCGCTTGGCCCTTTCTGGCTTCTCTGAAGCCCAGCGAACGCGCCAAGGCGCTTGGTGCACCGGTGGTTCAGGACATCAGCGCGGTTGAGCCCGGCCAGCGGATCACCGTGGCGTGGCGCGGAAAACCGGTTTGGGTGGTGCGCCGCACGCCCGAGATGCTGGAAAGTCTCGACCAGGTCACCGAGCAGCTGAGCGATCCCGATTCTGAGCAGCCTCAGCAGCCGAGCTACGCGCAAAACCACGCACGCGCGCTCAAGCCTGAAGTGCTGGTCATGGTCGGCTCCTGCACCCACCTGGGTTGCTCGCCCACGTTCCGCCCCGATCACCCGGCGCCGGAAATTCACAGCAACTGGCAGGGTGGTTACTTCTGCCCCTGCCATGGCTCGATGTTCGACCACGCCGGTCGCGTCTACAAGGGCGTTCCCGCCCCGTTGAATCTGTTGGTTCCCCCGCACCGCTACGAGTCCGACACCATGGTTGTGATCGGCGAAGACCCGAAGGATGTTGGCTAATGGCGATCGTTCCGAATCCTCACAAGACCACTGGCGTCCTCGGCTGGATCGATGACCGCTTCCCGCTGACCAAGATGTGGAAAGACCACATCAGCGAGTATTACGCGCCAAAGAATTTCAACTTCTGGTACTTCTTTGGCTCTCTGGCGATGGTGGTGCTGGTCAACCAGTTGCTGACCGGCATTTTCCTGACCATGCACTACAAGCCCTCGGCCGAACTGGCCTTTGGCAGCATCGAATACATCATGCGCGATGTGCCGTTCGGCAACATCATTCGCTACCTGCACTCCACTGGCGCATCGGCTTTCTTCCTGGTCGTGTTTTTGCACATGTACCGGGCGCTGATGTACGGCTCTTACAAGAAGCCCCGTGAGTTGATCTGGATTTTCGGCTGCCTGATTTTCGTGGTGCTGATGGCCGAAGCCTTCGCGGGCTACGTGCTGCCCTGGGGCCAGATGAGCTACTGGGGGGCGCAGGTGATCATCTCGCTGTTCGGGGCCATTCCAGTGATCGGCAACGACATCGTGATCTGGATTCAGGGGGACTACATCCCCTCCGATGCCACGCTGAACCGCCTGTTCTCGCTGCATGTCATCGCCCTGCCCTTCGTCTTGGTCGGGCTGGTGGTCGCCCACCTGATGGCGCTGCATGAAGTGGGGTCCAACAACCCCGACGGCATCGAGATCAAGAAGCACAAGGACGCCAGCGGCAAGCCCCTGGACGGCATCGCCTTCCACCCGTATTACACGGTGAAGGATCTGTTTGGCGTGGGCGGCTTCCTGATCATCTTCCTTGGCATCGTGTTCTTTGTGCCGGATGGTGGCGGTTACTTCCTCGAGCGCCCGAACTTCATACAGGCCGATCCGCTGGTGACCCCCGAGCACATCACGCCGGCATGGTATTTCGGGGCCTTCTACGCGATGTTGCGTGCGGTGCCCAGCAAGGCCATGGGTGTCATCACCATGGGCGCTGCGGTGTTGATTCTGTTCGCCGTGCCGTGGCTCGACCGTTCGAAAGTGCGTTCGATCCGCTACAAGGGCTGGCTGTCGAAGATTGCCCTGGCGGTCTTCAGTGTGGCGTTCGTGCTGTTGAGCTACTACGGCCTGCAGCCGCCCTCCGAGATTGGCACCTTCATTTCACGTCTGGGCACGGTGATCTACTTCGCGTTCTTCCTGCTCATGCCGTTCTACACCTCCATTGAAAAAACCAAGCCCGAACCAGAACGGGTGACGGGGTAAACATGAAAAGTCTGTTCTTGACTGCGGGGGCGCTCGCCCTGGGCCTCATGGCCAGCTTCGGTGCCGCCGCCGCAGGCGGTGGCCACGTGCCGTTCAGCTACGCGCCCGATCCCGCTAATACGGCATCGCTGCAGCGTGGCGCACGTAACTTCACCGCCTACTGCGCCGCGTGCCACTCGATGAGCCTGCTGCGCTATAGCCGGATCGGCGAAGACCTCGACATTCCGGAAGAAATGCTCAAGGCCAATCTGATGTTCAACACCGATTCGACCGGCGACACGATGCACGCCGCCTCTGCACCGGGTGCTGCCAACTGGTTCGGACAAAAGCCGCCCGATCTGTCGCTGACGGCACGCGCCCGCACCCCGTCGTGGGTATACAGCTACCTGATGAGCTTTTACGTGGACGATTCACGCCCGCTGGGTGCCAACAACACCGTGCTGGCCGGTGCCTCGATGCCGCACGTACTGTGGGAACTGCAAGGCTGGCAGGTCAAGCCCGAAAAGGCCGAAGGTGACGACGCGGCGAATAAGGATGATCACGGTGGCGGTCATGGCAGCGGCCACGGCGACGCCTCGCCCAACGGCCTGGAGCTGGCCACCGAAGGCGAACTCACACCCAAGGAATACCAGGCCTTCGTCGGCGACATCGTCAACTTCATGGCGTATGCCGCAGAGCCCGGTCGCGTGGAGCGTCAACAGCTGGGCGTGAAGGTCATGCTGTTCCTGCTGGTGTTCACCTTCCTCGCTTACCTTCTGAAGAAAGAGTACTGGCGCGACGTTCATTGATCGTGCGGCCACTTCACCCGCACGGCATCGCTGCCCGCATCCAACCGCTCATGGCCCGACCATGAGCGGTTTTTCTATGGGCGTCACCCCCAAGCGGCGTGCCCGGCATGCACCGTTCCGGCCGTTGCGACTGTTCGGTCAGGCGGCTGATCCCGCCACCCGATGGGTGCGGATCGTGCTGGCCGAGAAGCTGCAGCACGATGCCCATTTCGAGCCCGTCGACCCGCGCAGGCCCCCCGACGACCTGATGGCGCTCAATCCCGGCCTGCGCCTGCCGATGCTGCTCGACCGGGAGGTGGCGGTGGTTGAGGCCGGCATCATCGTCGAGTACCTCAACGAGCGTTTCCCCCACCCGCCGCTCATGCCCTCGGACCCCGCAGGCCGGGCGAGGATCCGCCTGCTGCTGTCACAACTGTGGCAGGCACAGGCGCAAAAGGCGGCAACCGGCAAGATGGATGCCTGTCGCGACATGCTGCTGACTCTGGCGCCACTGATGAGCGCCAAGGGCCTGGCCATTGCGCCGGGGCTGCACTTGGGCGACACCGCCCTGGCGGCACTGCTTCCCGGTTGGCTGAAAACTGACCTCACCCTGCCGCCCTCATTGGCAGAGCGCGTCGAAGCCTGCTACTCGGCGCTCATGCGGCGGGCTGCAGTACACTCCGTTCCATTATGAAAGCCCGCAGCCGCCGCCCATATCTTGTCCGCGCGATCTACGACTGGACTCTCGAACACGGTTTCACCGCCCACCTGCTGGTTGCCGCCGACTTCCCCGGCGTCAAGGTGCCGCTGAGCTATGTAAAGGACGGGCGCATCACGCTCAACATCAGCCCCACGGCGGTGTCCAACCTCAATCTGCTGGCCGACATGGTGTGGTTCACCGCACGATTCGGCGGCCGCTCGCAAGAAGTGCTGGTGCCTTATGGCGCCGTGCTGGCCATCTTCGCGCGGGAGAATGGCGAAGGCGTGGTCTTCGGTGAAGTGGAACATGCCGACCCTGCCGACCCCACGGTTCCGCCTTCCGGCGATGGCCCCAAGCCCACCTCTCCGCCCCCGCCCCCGTCGGGCAAAGACGATGGCAAGCCCAAACGGTCGCATCTGCGGGTCATCAAGTAGCGGCACGCCCTTCCGGCAGGTCTTGGGTTCATCCACTCCACAAGGGACGACACCATGCGATTCATCTACCTGATCCTGGTCATCCTGATTTCAGCGGTCGTTTTCATTTTCACCTTCCAGAACCTGAGCACGGTCACCGTCTCGTTTCTGCACTGGCAACTGCGCACGCCCGTGTCCATCGCGGTGGTGGTGGTGTACTTCCTCGGCATGCTGACCGGCGGCTCGCTGGTCTCGCTGATCAAGTCGTGGATTCGCGGCTCGACCAAGCGCCCCACCCCGTAGGCGGCGTCTCACAGCGCAACGAAGTCGCCTTTCGGACCTCGATCGCCCGGCAGAAGCAAGGCCCCTTAAGTGTCAGGGGCGCGTCGATCTGCCGGGTAGGTCGAGAATGGACCGCACCGGCATTCTGGACGTGGCCAACCACGACAGACAGGCCACCACGCCATGGCCGGGCACCTGCTTGACGAATTCGGCGCCTGATCCGGCGCCGTAAAGTGCGTCATAACTTTTGGCTTTAACCATATTGATTGGGCGCTGAAGGGGGGCAATGAGCGCTGGTGGCGGTGGCTTTCGATTACGCTCGCGCCTCCGGTCTACCGCATGCCCACGATGACTTTGACGTCTTTTGCCGTGCCCATCACTGCCGTGGTGATGCTGTTGTTGTTGTTGGCCCTGTTTCGCAGCCGGATCGCGCCCGACGCCTTGTTCATCGGGGCCGTGGGCACGCTGATGGTGACCGGGGTGCTGACGCCGCGCGAGGCCTTTGGCGGCTTTGCCAACGAGGGTGTTCTGACGGTGGCGGTGCTCTATATCGTGGCCGCTGCCATCAAGGAAACCGGCGGTGTGCAGTGGATCGTGCAGAACATTCTCGGCAAGCCGGGCGGCGTCTGGCAGGCGCAATTGCGCCTCATGTTGCCGGTCACCCTGTTCAGCGCTTTTCTCAACAACACGCCAGTGGTGGCCATGCTGGTGCCGGCGGTGTCGGAATGGTCGCGCAGACATGGGTTGCCGGTGTCAAAGCTGTTCATTCCGCTGAGTTATGCCGCCATCCTGGGCGGCACCTGCACGCTGATCGGCACCAGCACCAACCTGGTGGTCAACGGCATGTTGATCGAGGGCACGGGCAGCGGCTTTGGCCTTTTTGGCTTCGCGGCCATTGGCCTGCCGGTCGCGATCGTGGGCATTGCCACCATCGTGATCGCGACGCGCTTCCTGCTCCCCGACCGCAAGCCGCTGACCGAGCAGGTCGAGAACATGCGCGAATACGTGGTCGAGATGCTGGTCGACCCCGCCGGGCCCATGCCCGGCAAGACCATCGAGCAGGCGGGTCTTCGTCATCTGCCGGGCTGCTATCTGATTGAAATTGCCCGTGGCGATGAGTTGCTGTCGGGCGTCGCCCCCACCCAGAAGCTGCTGGCCGATGATCGACTGATGTTCGTCGGCTCGGTCGATTCCGTGGTGGATCTGCAGAAAATACGCGGGCTGATTCCGGCCACCAATCAGGTGTTCAAGCTGTCCGGTCACCGCTCGCAGCGTGAGCTGGTCGAAGCCGTGGTGTCGGATGCCTCACCGCTCAATGGCATCACCATCAAGGAAGGCGAGTTCCGCACCCGCTACGGTGCCGTGGTGCTGGCCGTCTCGCGCCTGGGTGAGCGGGTGCCCGGCAAGCTGGGGGCGATCAGACTGCGGCCCGGCGACACCCTGTTGATCGAAGCCGGCGAGGGCTTCCTCACCGCGCAACGGCATTCGCGGGACTTCTACCTGGTACGCGCCATCGACAACGGCGCGCTGCCGCGCCATGACAAGGCCCCGCTGGCCATGAGCATCATGGGCGCCATGATCGCGCTGGCCGGCTTTGGCGTCTTGCCGATGCTGCACGCCGCGCTGGCGGCGGCAGGCGCCCTGATCGTGACCGGCTGTCTGCGCCTGCACGCGGCGCGGTCCAGCGTCGACATGGGGGTGATCGTGGTCATTGCCGCCGCCTTCGGCCTGAGTGCGGCCCTCGACAAGACCGGCCTGGCGGCACTGCTGGCCGACAGCCTGCTGGACATCGCCGGCGACGGTCGCGTCGCCATACTCATGGCGCTGTTCGCCGCCACCGCGCTGCTCAGCAGCCTGATGACCAACAACGCGGCCGCCGCGCTGGTGTTCCCCACCGCGATGAGCATGGCGGCGCAGACCAGCGTTGAACCGACTGCGGCGGCGCTGGCCGTGATCTTCGGCGCATCGGCCTGCTACATCACGCCGATCGGCTATCAGACCAATCTGATGGTCATGGGCCCGGGGGGCTATCGCTTCGGCGATTTCGTTGGCATCGGCACGGTGCTGACCTTGGTCACCGGCGTGGTGTTCGCCCTGTTGGTCTGAACGCGGCGCACGGCAGCGCGCGGCGGCCGCCGGGCAAGCTGTGCCGCATGCGTCAGGCTGCGGGCGTGTCGGGCCGGCGGCACCCGGTCCCCGCCCCGCTCACCAAAACGCCAGGACCATGACCACCACCGCGGCGACCAGGCCCCAGGCCATGCGCTTCAGGGCCGGTGCCTGTGGCGGGGTGAGGTCGTCGGCCAGCGCCAGGGTGTCGACCCCGCGCAGAAGCTGCAGGCCCACGGCCAGCGCTGCGGTGAGCAGACACAGGGCCCCGGCCACGATGGTGAAATGCACCGCGTGCCAGCCCCACTGCGCGGCGGCGAACAACGCTGCGCTGATGACATGGCCCAGCACGACCGCGCGGAAGGCCGCCACGCTGCCCAGCTGCGGCCAAAAGCGCCCCAGCAGGAAGACCGCGACCAGCGGCGGCGTGACATAGGCAAAGCCCTGCTGCAGGTAATTGAACAGTCCCGGAAAGCGATCGATCATCGGCGCCCACAGCGCGGCGAACAGCATCAGCCCCAGGGTGATCCAGCGCCCCAGGGCCGCCTGCACCCGGGCAGACATGTCCGGCCGTCGAGGGCGCACGAAATCGACGGTGATCAGGGTCGATGCCGAATTCAGGGCCGAGTCCACGCTGGACATGATCGCCGCCATCAGCCCTGACAGGATCAGTCCCGCCAGCCCCACCGGCGCCAGCTCGCGCACCAGCATGGGGAAGACCTGGTCGCCACGCTCAAGGTCGACGAACAGGCTCGCCGCGAGCGCGCCGGGCAGCACCATCAAGAACAGCGGCAGCAGTTTGAGCGCGGCCGCCAGCAGCGCGCCCCTGGTGGCCTGTTCGATATTGCGCGCGCCAAGAATCCGCTGCGCCACGTACTGGTTCATCGTCCAGTAGTAGAAACCCAGCACCGGCACACCGATCAGCAGCCCCAGCCACGGCATGGCGGGATCATCCAGCGGCTGCACCAGCGACAGATGATCGGCGCCGACGCTGTCGCGAATCTGCGTCCACGAAAAATCGAAGCGCGAAAGCACGATGCCGCAGAGCACCGCCGAGCCCACCAGCAGCACGACCGTCTGCAGCACGTCGGTGTAGACCACCGCCCGCAGGCCGCCGGCAATGGTGTACACGCCGGCGAACAGGGCCATGGCCGCACAGGTCCAGCTCAGGGTGAGGCCGGGCATGAAGGTCATCAGCACCACCGCGCCGGCGTAAAGGCTGCCCGCCGTGTCGAGCACGATCGACAACACGATGCTCACCGCCGACAGGTAGCGGCGCAGCCGGCCGTCGAAGCGCTGCTCCAGCCACTCCGGTACGGTGGTGACCCCGGCGCGCAGCAATCTCGGCACGATGAAAAAGGCGCTGAACACCAGCACCAGGGCGGCCATCCACTCGTAATTGGCCACCGAGATGCCGCTTTCCCAGGCGGCGCCGGGCAGGCCGATCAAGGTGGTGGACGAAATGTTGGAGGCGAACAGCGACAGGCCCACCACGCCCCAGCCCAGCGAGCGCCCGGCCAGGAACAAGTCGTCGGCCGTCGGCGCGCGCCGGCTGACCCGCCAGCCGATCACGGTCACCAGCAGCACGTAAACCGCCATCACGGCGTAGTCGGCACCTTGTAGCATTGCGCTGCCTTTGCTCGGATAAGCCCACGACCCTAACCAGTCGCCGCAACTCGATCAAACCCCGCCCCGCCAGAGCGTCTGCCCATGTCCCGTTTTGATCATGTGCCTGCCCGAACCGTCCGCTTCTGGGCCTCGTTGGACACGGCCGCCGGCGGACTGATCGCCACCCCCTGGGGGGCGGAGCTGTTCGTGCGGTTCCTCTACTGGGGCAATGGCCTGCTCGGCGGCACCGCCGAGGCGCCGACCTTTGCGCCGGTACAGCTGCTGTTTGTCTGCCTCATGGGCGCGCTGGTGTCGGTGTGGGTGGTGGCGCGCTGGCTGCACCCCACCGGCCTGATGAGCGTGATCGACGCCTGGGGCCGCAGCTACATTGCCCTGCTGCTGGGCTGGTTCATCGTGGTCCAGAACGCACCCGCCATTCTGTGGCTGTTTGTCTTCACCGAGGGCATCGGCGGGGTGGCGCAGTTGCGGGCGGCCTACTGCCCGCCGCGCAGGTCGGCGGCATGAGCGCCGAACAGAATCCGGGCAGCTCGCCACCCTGCTACGCCGAAAGCTTCGGCGATTATTGCTGGGCGCGTCCGCCCAAACCGCAGGCCGTGAGGCCACGGCGGCGAGGGATGCGGCTAGGCTGCCGACGACTTCGGCGCCCCCGCCGCTGAGGCGAGAAAATCGGCTGCAAACGCGCTGAAGCGGCCCGTCTCGATGTGCGCCCGCATGTCTGCCATCAGCCGATGGTAATAGTGCAGGTTGTGAATCGTGTTGAGGCGCGGTCCCAGCATCTCGTCGCAGCGGTCAAGGTGATACAGGTAGGCACGCGAATAATGCGTGCAGGTGTAGCAGTCGCAGGCCGGGTCCAGCGGGCTGTCGTCATCGCGATACTTCGCATTGCGAATCTTCACCACGCCCTGGTGGGTGAACAGGTGCCCGTTGCGGGCGTTGCGCGTAGGCATCACGCAATCGAACTGGTCGATGCCACGCGCCACCGCCTGCACCAGATCACGCGGCGTGCCCACACCCATCAGGTAGCGCGGCGAGTTGGCTGGCAGCAGCGGCGCCAGGGTGTCGAGCACGGCGATGCGCTCGTCTTCGGTCTCGCCCACCGAAAGACCACCAATCGCGTAGCCGTCAAAGCCAATCGCCTCCAGCGCCTGCAACGATTGTCGGCGCAGGTCGGCATACATGCCGCCCTGGACGATGCCGTAGAGCTTGTTGCCATTGTTGCCGTGCGCGTCCTTGCAGCGCAGCGCCCAACGGGTCGAAAGGCTCATGCTGGCCTCGGCCTGGGCCTCGGTAGCCGGATAGGGCGTGCATTCGTCGAACTGCATGACGATGTCGGCGTTCAGGGCATGCTGCATCTGCACTGCCGTTTCGGGCGACAGGAACAGTTTGTCGCCGTTGACCGGCGATGAAAAATGCACCCCCGCCTCGGTGATCTTGCGCAGGCTGGCCAGGCTCCACACCTGAAATCCACCCGAGTCGGTGAGGATGGGCTTGTCCCAGTGCATGAACGGATGCAAGCCTCCCACCCGCTCGAACGCCGCCTTTCCGGGCCGCAGCATCAGGTGAAAGGTGTTGCCCAGAATGATCTGGCTGCCCACGGCCAGCAGGTCTTCGGGCGTCAGGCTTTTCACCGTGCCGTAGGTGCCCACCGGCATGAACACCGGGGTTTCGACCACGCCATGCGCCAGTTGCAGGCGGCCGCGACGGGCGTGGCCATCACGCGCCAGTACTTCAAAACTCATCAGATTGATCCAGACGTACGAAGAGGCCGGAAACGCGCTGCTCGGCGCCGTCCGGGCCGGCCAGCCACAGGTAATGGCCCGCGAGTTCAGCCTGGACCCGCGCCAGGCGCTCGGGCTTCCAGTCGGCGTCCCAATCCACCAGCACGGCATCGATGTCTCTGGCCTGCAGCAATGCCAGCGGACGCGCATCGGCGCCATCAAACCAGGCGCGAATCTGCGCCACGCGCCGCAGCTCCCGCGCGGCATCGCCGCTGGCCTGAGACATGTGATGCGCCCAGCCCGACGCCGTGGCCACCCCCGCCAGGGTCGAGGTCAGCGGCGCCAGGTCGTACTCCGACCGCGCCTGGCGCTCCAGGCTGCGTTGCGGTTGTCGGGCCTGCACCTGCCGCAGCAGAAACGCCCGGTCCGCCCGTTGCGTCAGCTTGCCGGCGCCGCTCCATTCCAGCGGCGCGTGGCGTTTGTTGACTTGCGAGCGCAGTACATCCCGACCATGAATCGCCGCACTGAACACCAGCGGCAGCGCCAGCAGGCCGATCCAGCGCGCCCGGCCTCTCAGGCCCGTGAGGCCCAGAACCCCGAGCCCGATGATCAGAAAGTGCAGAGGACTCCAGACCTTGAGCACGCCGTTGAAGCGCGCGCCGGCGCCACTGATGTCGCCCTGGTTGAAGTGAATGACCTCCATGCTCAGCACCAGCAGCGCCAGCCAGACCCACAGGCGCCCGCGGCCATCGCCGGCCGCAACAGCCCCCACGGCCAGCAGCAGCGCCGGCCACCAGATCACCAGCAACGTGGCGTACGGAGATCGCAACGCGCCGGGCAGCAGCGAGAACGACACCCCCGCCGACCTGAAATCGGCCTGCATGAGCATCGGCGCCACCACGGCCGCGACAGCCAAGAAGGCCATCACCACGCAACGCCACTGTCGCCGCAGGCGAGCATCCAGCGCCCACCAGCCCGCGGCCAGCGCCAGTGCGTGCGGCACAAACCAGGGATTCGCCGCCCAGACGAGCACCGGCAGGCCGCCAAGCATCGCCGGCAATGCCCAGGCAACGCGCGCCTGATTCGCCGCCCCCCAGACCAGCAGCACCATGAGCGCGAAGCCCAGCAACGGCGGATGAACATCGCCCAGGTACAGCGCGATGTGCAAGGGCGTCTCGATCGGCAGGTCCGGGCCCGACTTGGCCAGCTCGGCCATCCACGGCTGATGAAACTCGTCCGGGCGCAGGGCGAACAGACGCACGTGGGGATAACCCAGCAAGACACTGTCGGCCGCGTGCAGCGGGCGGGCCAGCAGAATTGAAACGCCGGTGCCGGCAAACATGACCACCGCCGCGCCGGCAGCCGCCAGCGCCGCATGGGCACGGACCGCAAAGGCCTCATACAGCGCCAGGCTCATCAAGGCCAGTAGCGCGGCGGCGGCCAGGTGCATTGCCAGCGGCACCGGCAACAGAAAGGCCCGCGACAGCCAGGCCGCGATGTTGTGAATCCAGGTGTAGTAGCCGGCCACCGTGGGTGCGGCCTCCCACACATCTGCCGCCGGGTAAATGTCTGCCAGGCGCAGGCTCTGCACGTAGCGCAACGCGAAAATGTTCTCGCCAAACGAATCGAACGATGGCGCGACACCGCGCAGCAACAGCCAGGTGAGCGGCACCGCGCCGGCGGCCCACGCGTGCCAGTCCAGCAACAGCAGCGCGCGGCGCTGCGGATCGAGCAGCAGCAATCCACCCAGAGCCGCCACCAGCGCGTAGCCCGATCCCTCAAAGAACAGCGGCAGCGCCAGGTGACGCAGGCTGTGATCCACCAGCGGCAGGCCCAGCACCACCAGCGCCAGCGCGGGCGTCAGACTGCGTTGCCAGATCCCCGCACCGGCCGCACGCACGCCCAGCGCCAACGCCCAGAGCAGCGCAACGGCGGCCACCGCCACCAGCAGGCTCATGCGGCGCGGCTCAGCAACATGGCGTCGCCGTAACTGAAAAAACGGTATGACTGTTCGATCGCATGAGCGTAAGCGTCCTTGATGGGCGCATGACCGGCAAAGGCGCTGACCAGCATCAGCAGCGTGGACTGGGGCAGGTGAAAATTGGTCAGCAGGCGGTCAACCACCCGAAACCGGTAACCGGGGGTGATGAACAGGCGCGTGTCGCCTTGCTCCACACGCGGCAGGCCGTCCTCGTCTGCGGCGCTCTCCAGCGCCCGGCACACCGTGGTGCCCACCGCCACCACGCGGCCGCCGTCGCGCCGCGTCTTGGCAATCGCCTCGCGCGTGGCCTGGGGAATGGCGTAATGCTCGGCATGCATCTGGTGCTGGCTCAGATCGGTGACGCGGACCGGCTGGAAGGTCCCCGCGCCCACATGCAGCGTTACCGTCACGCGGCGCACACCGCGATCGTCCAGCGCCTGCAACAACGCATCGTCGAAATGCAGACTGGCCGTGGGCGCCGCCACCGCGCCCGGCGTGCTGGCAAACACGGTTTGGTACCGCACCGCATCTTCGGCGTCCGGTGCATGGCGGATATAGGGCGGCAGGGGCAGCTTGCCGCAGCGCTCCAGAAACGGCAGCACGGTTTCGCCGTCGGGTACCAGCGACAATTCGAAAAACGCGCCGTCGCGGCCCACCACGCGCACCGGCACACCTTCGACCTGCAACACCTCATCGACCTTGGGTGCGCGGCTGAAGGCCAGCTGTGCGAGAAAGCGGCGCGGGTCCAGCACCCGTTCGACCATCACCTCGATCCGCCCCCCGGTGGCCCGGTTGCCGAACAGCCGCGCCGGCACCACGCGCGTGTCGTTAACCACCAGCAGATCTCCGGGCGACAACAGCTCGGGCAGCGCCCGCACCTGCTGATCGACAAGGCCGCGATCGCTGACCACCAACAGCCGCGCCTGCGAGCGCTCGGCCAGCGGTCTCTGCGCGATCAGCGCCGGGGGCAGCGCGTAGTCAAAGTCAGACAGTTGCATCGGGCATGACCAGTTGTGCGCCACTCACTTCGCTTCGGGGCCGCGTATAATGCCGCGCTTGCCCGTGCCTGGGTGGCGGAATTGGTAGACGCAGGGGATTCAAAATCCCCCGGGGTAGCCCCTCGTAAGAGTTCGAGTCTCTTCCTAGGCACCAAAAATAAATGATAATCAATGCGTTGCATTGATTTGACGCAAGCCTGACGCACTCGCAAGCGGGCGCAATGGGACCTTCCCCCCCGCCCACAGCCTCGTACACCAGAGCCTCGGTCGCGGCCCGCAGCATGCACGGACGGCCTTCGATTCGGGCGTGTTGCGTGCTGATCAAAGCCGCCGCGGCCGTGGCAAGCACCTCTCCGCAATCCCCCTTACCTGTCTGTAATCGCTCGATTACATTGATGGCGTGTTCACTGTTTTTCGCACCGACGACTTCAACGACTGGTTGCATGGCCTGCCCGACGGCCTGACGCACAGGCGCCTTGCGCGCAGGCTTGAAAAGGCGCAGGGCGGCAACCGTGGTGACGTCAGGCCTGTCGGTGACGGGGTGATGGAAATGCGCGAGTTGTTCGGCCCCGGCTGGCGCCGGTACCACCTGCAGCGTGGCGATGTGTTGATTGTGATGCTGGGCGGCGGCGACAAGTCCACACAGGCCAAAGACATTGCTGCTGCCAAACAACTGGCCCGCCTCATTGAGGATTAAGCGATGAGCAAAAAGATCAAGTTGCCCGAGTCGCCCGAGTTCGACGCGGCCGAGCACCTGCCAGATGACAAGGCCATTGCCGAATACCTGGCCGTGGTGCTCGAAGAAAACGACCCCTCCGCGCTGGCTGGCGCCCTTGGCACCATCGCCCGCGCACGCGGCATGACCGACATTGCGAACGCCTCTGGGCTCGCCCGTGAGGCGCTGTACAAAGCGCTTCGCCCTGGGGCCCAGCCGCGCTTCGACACCGTGCAGCGCGTGTGCGCCGCTCTGGGTGTGCGCCTGACCGCAGTGCCTGCTGAGCGCACGCGCCTGCCCGTCGAGTCCTGATCGAACGCGTCGTTGTAGCGGTTGATGGCTTCCCGAACCCGCTTGTACCGTCGGGCTTCAGGCCGCCGACTGGCGCGGTAGAGGCTGGACAAGGTTTCGCCAGGCTGCGGGCAGCGATGCGAACGTGGTGGGTCAACTTATGACCCACACGTCATGACCCACACGGCACGAACGCGAGCCCTACCCTCCCGTTTCCGCTCCGCTGGGGACTGCCGGGCGCTCGATGTTGAACGCCAGACACACCCATCCCCAATCGCCCCTGAAATTTTTCAGACCGCCGAACTGATCAAAGCGCCAGGTCCTTGAGCGAGGCCTCCGGGTCGGCCAGCACTGCCGGGTCCACCACCTTGCCTTGGGCGACCATCTTCTTGGCGGCCATGAACTCCTGCGGGCTGCTGACGGCGTCGGCGGCGATGAGCTTGCCGCCTTTCAGGTAGAACGCCGCGAAGCTGCGGTCGGTCTCGAGATTGCCGCGCAGCACCAATTGCTCGTAGCCGGTCGAGATGCCGACCATCTGCAACTTCAGGTCGTACTGGTCCGACCAGAACCAGGGCACATTCTGATAGGGCTCGGCCTTGCCCAGAAGGTTGCGGGCGACGATACGGGCCTGCTCCATCGCGTTTTGCACCGACTCCAGCCGCACGCGCCGTCCAAGAAACGCGCTGGGATGGTTGGTGCAGTCGCCGGCCGCATAGATCAGCGGGTCGGTGGTCCGGGCGAACTCATCGACCACGACGCCGTTGTCGACCACCAGCCCGGCTTCGGCGGCAAGTTCGGTGTTGGGAAGCAGGCCGATGCCGGCAATCACGAAGTCGGCGGCGATTTCGCGGCCATCGGTCAGCTTCACGGCGGTCACTTCGGGAGCGCCCACCAGCTCGGCCACCTGGGCGCCGGTGTGCAGGGTGACCCCGGCTTGGCGATGCACACGCTCGAAGAAGGCCGAGACTTCGGGCGCCGTGACGCGGGCCAGCACGCGGTCCAGACCTTCCAGCACGGTCACGTTCAACCCTTGCTTGAGCAGCACCGCCGCCACTTCCAGGCCGATAAAGCCGCCCCCGACGATCACCGCCCGCTTGCCCTCGGCGCAGCGCGCGCGAATGCGCGTCACATCATCGATGCTGCGCAGCAGAAACACGTTGGCAGCGTCCGCGCCCGGCACCGGCAACGGCCGGGCACGCCCGCCGGTGGCCAGCACCAGCCGGTCGTAGGTGACCCGGTGGTCATCGGCCAGAATCACTTCCTGCTTGATGCGGTCAATGGCGGTCACCTTGGTGCCCCCGTTGAAATCGATACGGTGCTTTTCAAGGATCGCCGGCTGCATGACGAACAGCTGTTCCTGCTGAACGCTGCCGGCCAGATAGGCTTTCGACAGCGGCGGGCGCTTGTAGGGCGGTTGCGACTCCTCACTGAGGATGACCACGCGGCCTTCGAATCCCTGCTTGCGCAGCTCCAGAGCGGTCTCACCGGCGGCCTGTCCACCCCCCACAATCACCACGGTCTGGCTTGCTTCCACGTTACTCATCTCGAAATGGTCCTCACTGGCGAGTGCGAATGATCGCTGACCAGGCGCACTGTGCTGACCCTGACCGGCTTTATATACAGGGCCAAAGAGTGCCACACCCCAGCGTTGCGCGGGCCGTGCGCCCGGCATCGGCGCGGGCTGCAGCAACAGCGCAGCGATGGCTGCGGCAGCGCGTGAATGACGCGCGACTGACGCCCTACTGCAACTGGTACTGAATGGTCGACACCACCCGTACCACCTTGATGTCGGGCGTTGCCGCATCCCGATCGCTGATGCTGATCACGCCCTGATTGGCGTCGCGAATCACGCCCACCTCACTGCCGGAGTCGGCCGCGAACTGCTCGGCGGCCAGACGCGCGTTGGCGGTGGCCTCGGCCAGCAAGCCCGGCTTGAGCGCGTTGAGTTCGGTGAAGATGAACTGCGGTGGCTCGTTGTAGGCGCCGAACACCACGCCGTTGCGCACCAGTTCGCCCGCATTCTGGATGGCGCCTTTCATGGCCGCGACCTGGGCGCTGCGCACTGTCAGGGTCAGCTCGCCGCGATAGCGGAACGGCCTGTCGGTGTTGCCGCCGTAGACCTCGGCCTGCAAGTCCTGCACCCCGGGCAGGCCCACGCTGACCTCGGCATCGCTCACCTCGAGTCGCTTCAGGTAGGTGCGCACCGCGACGGTGTGGGCCTCCAGACGGTCGTAGAGCTTGTCCAGGCTGTTGTCGGCCTCGACAAAATTGACCGGCCAGATCACCAGGTCGGCCGCCACTTCACGCTCCGCCAGCCCTTTGACCGTCACATTTCGGTCCGACAGGCGAAACTGCCGCAGGCCGTCGGCAATCTGCGTCGAGGCGACGACCGCGGCGGCGGCCAGCACGACCGCGATGATGATGTGGCTGATTGAACGCATTTGACGCTCCTGTGCACTGACGGGGCCTTTCACCCTGCAGCGGTCCGGGGTCGAGGTTGGGGCCGAGGTCGGGGCCGAGGTCGGGGTCGACGACGCGGCCCGCTACACTACGCGCCCTTCATTGCACTGTCTTGTCCTTAGTGAACCTCACTGCCGATGCCCTGGCGGCGGCGCGTGCTGCGCTGGCGCATCCCGGTCTGACCGTCCTGATCACCGATCACGAGCAGCACGCCTATCGTCTTGAAGGGCTGTTGCAGTTCTTTCTGGCCGATCGCCTGCGGCTGATCCACCTGGCCGACACCGAAGTCCTGCCCTACGACCCGTTCTCGCCGCACCAGGAGGTGGTGTCGCAGCGCATGGCCGCGCTCGCCGCGCTCGCCGATGGCGAACCCGCGCTGTTGCTGGCCACGGCCGACAGTGCCATGCAACGCCTGCCGCCACGGTCGTGGCTGGACGGCCGTCGCTTCGACCTCAAGGTGGGCGACCGTCTGCCGCTGGAACGCTTTCGCGAGCGGTTGATCCATGCCGGCTATGCGGCCGTCACCGAGGTCCAGACCCAGGGCGAGTTCGCCGTGCGCGGCGCGCTGCTCGACCTGTTTCCCATGGGCTCCACGGTCGCCTACCGCATCGACCTGTTCGATGAAGACATCGAAAGCATCCGCACCTTCGACCCCGACACGCAGCGCAGCCAGGACAAGGTGGACCATATTCATCTGCTGCCGGCGCGGGAGTTCCCCACCGACCGCGACGGCATCGAAGGCTTTCGGCGCCGCTACCGCGAGGCCTTTGCCGGCGATCCGGCCCGCAGCCGCATCTACAGCGAGGTCAGCAAGCGTGTGATGCCCGGCGGCATCGAGGCGTATCTGCCCCTGTTCTTCGACGACACCGCGTGTCTGGCCGACTACCTGCCGGCCGACACCCGACTGTTCGTGGCCTGCGACCTGCGCGACCAGCTCGACCGTGACTGGAAGCAGATTGGCGAACGTTTTGAGCGCTATTCCGGCGACCTGAGCCACCCGCTGCTGCCGCCCGAGACGCTCTACCTCAACCCGCGCCAGGCGCTCGACCGGCTGCTGCCCTTCGAGCGCATCGAAGGCCGTCCTGCCATCAGCGCCCTGCCCGAGACCCCCGAAGCGGTGCTGGACTACTGCACCGCCACCGAAGGCCGGGTCCTGTTCGTGGCCGAGTCGGCAGGGCGTCGGGAAGTGCTGATCGAACGCCTGCGCCGCAACGGCCTGGCGCCGGCGCTGCTGGACAGCTGGCCCGAATTCGAGCGGCAGACCAAGCGCTTCAGCGTGGTGCTGGGCCCGGTCGACCAGGGCCTCATCGACGCCCACAACGGCTATGGCATCGTCCCCGAAACCGCCCTGACCGGCCGCGCGCCCACCGCCACCATCCGCCGCACGCGGGCGCAGCGGGTGCGCGACCCCGACACGCTGCTGCGCGATCTCTCCAGCCTGCAGATCGGCGCCCCGGTGGTGCACGTGCAGCAGGGCGTTGGCCGCTACCTCGGCCTGGAGCGGCTCGATGCCGGCGGCGTCGCCACCGAGTATCTGGTGCTGGAATATGGCGGCGGCGACAAGCTCTATGTGCCGGTGGCCTCGCTGTCGCTGATTCACCGCTACACCGGCGGCGATGACTCAGGCGCCCCGCTGCACAACCTGGGCGCCGACAAATGGAAAAAGGCGCGCGACAAGGCACAGTCGAAGGCGCACGACGTGGCCGCGGAGTTGCTGCAGATCCAGGCCCGTCGCCAGGCCCAGAGCGGCCAGGCCCTGGCGCTCGACGAGCCCGACTATCAACGCTTCTGCGACGGCTTTCCCTTCGAGCCCACGCCCGACCAGCAGAAGGCCATCGACGCCGTGCTGACCGACCTGCTGGCCGAACGGCCCATGGACCGGGTGGTCTGTGGCGATGTCGGCTTCGGCAAGACCGAAGTGGCCCTGCGCGCCGTGTTTGCTGCGGCGCGCAGCGGGCGACAGGTGTGCGTGCTGGCCCCCACCACCCTGCTGGCCGAGCAGCACGCCAAGAACTTCAACGACCGCTTCGCCGACTGGCCGATCCGGGTCGCGGCCATGTCACGGATGCGCACCTCCAAAGAGCAGAAGGCCATGCTCGATCAGCTTGAGAAAGGCTCGCTCGATGTGGTGATCGGCACCCACCGGCTGTTGCAACCCGATGTGAAGTTCAAGAATCTCGGCCTGGTGGTGGTCGACGAGGAACACCGCTTCGGCGTGCGTCACAAGGAAAAACTCAAGAACCTGCGCGCCAACGTCGATCTGCTGACGCTCACCGCCACCCCCATTCCGCGCACCCTCAATATGAGCCTGGCGGGCCTGCGCGACCTGTCGATCATCGCCACGCCGCCGGCCAACCGCATCGCCATCAAGACCACCGTGTCCGAGTGGGACAACGGCGTGGTGGTCGAGGCCATTCAGCGTGAATTGCGCCGCGGCGGGCAGGTATATTTTCTGCACAACGAAGTGGCCGACATCGAGCTGTTCGCCAAAAACCTGCACGACCTGGTGCCCGAAGGCCGCATCCGCATCGCCCACGGCCAGATGCGCGAGCGCGAGCTGGAGCAGGTGATGCTCGACTTCTATCACCAGCGCTTCAACATTCTGGTCTGCACCACCATCATCGAATCGGGCATCGACGTACCCAGCGCCAACACCATTCTCATTGACCGGGCCGACCATCTGGGCCTGGCGCAGCTGCACCAGTTGCGCGGTCGCGTGGGCCGCAGCCACCACCGCGCCTATGCCTATCTGCTGGTGCCGAGCAAGCGTGGCCTGAGCCCGGATGCCGAGAAGCGCCTCGACGCCATCGAAGCCCTGGGCGAGCTGGGCTCGGGTTTCGCGCTGGCCACCCACGACCTCGAAATTCGGGGCGCGGGCGAACTGCTGGGCGACGACCAGTCGGGCCAGATCGAAGAAATCGGCTTCACCCTGTATGCCGAACTGCTGGCCCGCGCGGTCAAGGCCATCCAGCGCGGCGCCCTCAGCGACGCACCGTTCGGCCAGAGTGAATGCGAGGTGGACCTGGGCGTCTCGGCGCTGATCGCCGACGACTACCTGCCCGACATCGCCACCCGCCTGACCTTCTACAAGCGCATCAGCGAGGCCAGCGACGCCGACACGCTGGACGCGCTCAAGGCCGAAATGATTGACCGCTTCGGCGTGCTGCCCGAGGCCACCGCACGGCTGTTCGACCAGGCCAGCCTGCGCATCGAACTGGTGGCGCGCGGCTTCAGCCGGGCGCGTATCGGGCCCAAGTCGGCCGCGCTGGATTTCGGGCCGGTGGCGCGCTTTGACCCGCTGCAGCTGGTCATGCTGGTGCAGAAAGCGCCCAAGCTGTATCGGCTTGAAGGGCAGAAGCGCTTGCATGTCCATGCCGATTTCAGCAACCCTGCCGAGCGCATCGAGCGGCTCGCCCCGCTGTTCAAGCTGCTGCCCCCCATCGCCCCACCGGAATCACCGCCTTGATGGAACGTCCGTCCATGACCGTGCCCTTGCGCGCCCTCGCCGCCTTGCTGCTCATCACGCTGGGCGCCGCCATCAGCAGCAGCGCCTACGCCCAGGGGCCCGAGTACCGGGTCGATGTCATCGTCTTTCTCGACCGGCACGCCTCCACCGAGGGCGGCCAGCCGCTGCCCGGGCGCCGCCTGGCGCCCGGCGTGCCGCTGGACGACGCCCCGGGCCTGGCCAACGCACGCATCACCGTGCTGCCGCAGAGCGATTTCGCACTGACCCAGCAGTGGAACCGCCTGAACAACGCGCAGCGTTACCAACCGCTGGTGAAACTCAGCTGGTTGCAGGTCAACCCACCCGAGAAAAACGGGCCGCGACTGCTCATTGAAGACGGTGCCGTCGTGACCTACGGCGAAAATGGCAGCAACCCCATCAAGGCCCTGAGCGGTTCGCTCGCCCTGGAAATGGGCCGCTTCCTGCATGTTGATGCCGACCTGCGCTATGTGTCGTCGGAGTCGGGCGCGCCGCGCATTTATCCGATGCGCGAGCGTCGCCGGGTTCGGCGCGGCGAGCTGCACTATCTCGACAGCCCGCGCCTCGGGCTGCTGGCCCGCGTGGTGCGCGTCGACGACTGAAGCGCGCCCTTCAGCGTTCCGGCGGGATCACCCACGCGCCGCTGATTCCCGCTTCCTGTTCCAGCCGTCGCGCCAGCGCCCGCGCCGCTGTGGCATCGGCCAGACCCCGAAACTGCACCCGGAACCAGCGTCGCCCTCCACGCTGGCCTCGACGATCTCCGGGCTGAATCCGGCACCCAACAGGCGTTGCCGCACCTCGACCGCAGCGTCGCGACGGTTGAGCGACGCCACGTTCAGCGCCCATCGGCCCATCGGCACGCTTGCCGGTGGCGGCGCGGCGGCAGCCTCGGCCACGGCTGTCGGCTTGGGGCGTGCAGGGGCTGCCGGGCGGGGTGACGGTGACGGAGGTGACGACGGTGACGGGCGCGGCGCCGTTGGCGTCGCGGTGGGGTCCGGCACGGGCGGGGCAGCCGGGATGATGGCGGCCGTCGCGGTCACCGACGGGGCTCGGCCCACGCCAGACCGATCTGCATCGCCAAAGGCAGCAGCGCCCGCGCCGCACGCGCTTTGGCAAAGCCTTCGGGCGCCACCGCCGCCACCTGGGCAGGCGCGCCCGAGATCAGCCGGTAACACGCCGAGGCGGTGAATACCGCCGCTTCGGCCTGCCCCGGCGTGCTGATGGCGGCCTCGCCCTCGGCGACGCAGAGCAGGATGCGTTGGTCGCGATGTTCAACAAAGTATTCGCCGCTGGTGACGCTGATGCGGAACGGCCCGGCATCGATCACCATCGGCCAGCGGGCACCAAAGTCAGGGTATTTCCACACCAGGCGCAGATGGCCGCGCGCGACCCGCAGTTGGGTGCGCAGGTCCACATCAAAGGTCGAAAATGGCACCCGCTCCACCAGCAGGTCGGTGTCGTCGCCCAAGGCGATGAGTCCGTGACGGCTGATGGCCAGATCGACCCGCCCCCCCGACAGGGTCAGCAGGCGGTCCTGGCTTTGAATTGCCACGTCGGTGGCCAGCGGCACGCGCGCCGCATCGCCTGCCGCGAGTCGCTCGGCATGCAGGGCCAGCCGGGTGATGATCACGCCGCTGTTGGCCGTTGCCTCAGCCGCCGCCACGCGGCCGGTCGCCGCGAACGCCAGGCACGCGGCGGCGCAGACTGCGGCAATGCCCCACCCGATCATGCGATGGGTGTCAGTGCATCAAACGGCCTGCCGCGCGAGATGGCCCAGCCCTGCGCGTAATCCACGCCCATGGCCGTGAGGGCGGCGAGAATCTCAGGGCTCTCGACGTGCTCGGCGATGGTCTTGAGGTTCATCTCGTGGCCGATGCGGTTGATGGCCTCGACCATGCCGCGATCAACCCGGTTCTGCATCATCGACCGGACAAAGCCCCCGTCGATCTTCAGGAACGCGACCGGCAGGTTCTTCAGGTATGAAAACGACGACATGCCCACGCCAAAATCGTCCAGCGCGAAGCAGCAGCCCGCGTTCACCAGCCGCTCGATGAAGTCGCGCGCCTCCTTGAGGTGGGAGATGGCGGCGGTTTCGGTGATCTCGAAGCAGATCTGTTCCGGTGCGACCCCATGTCGACTGAAGCAATCGAGCACGTAATCGACGAACTTCTCGTCGTTGAGCGACAGCCCCGACACGTTCACGGCATAGAGCACGCCGTCGGTGGGGTGCCTGGCGATGCCCTCGCAGGCCTTGTTGATCACCCACCGGTCCAGCGCGCCCATCAGGAAGTAGCGCTCGGCCGCCGGAATGAACAGGCCGGGCGGCAGCAGATGACCGGGGCGCTCCTCGTCCTTCATGCGCACCAGCAGCTCGCGATACACCACCTGGCCGGGAGTGCTGCAGCGCACGACGTCTTCGAAATGCAGTTCGAACAGGTCGAGGTCCAGCGCCCGATTGATGCGTGACACCATGCTCATTTCGCCGCGGCGGCGCAGGGTTTCGTCGTTGGTTCCGGCAATGTGCATGCGGTCGCGGCCGGCATCCTTGGCGGCAAAACACGCCGCATCGGCCTCGGACAGGGCCATTGCCGCGCTGCCGGTCTGGTGGGTGATCAGCGTCAGGCCGATGCTCGCGGTCAGGCCGTACTGCAGCCCGTCCCACTGAAAACGGAAGGCGCGCGTCGAGTCAAGAATGTCACGCACCGCCCGCTCTGCATCGCCCGGCTCACGATGCGGCATCAAGATGCCGAACTCGTCGCCGCCGAGCCGGGCAAACACGTCTCGGGCGCTGAGTAGCGCCCGCGAGTGGCCCGCGAACTGGCGCAGCAGTTCGTCGCCGGCAAAGTGCCCCAGCGTTTCGTTGATCACCTTGAACTGGTCAAGATCGAGATAGGCAAACGCGTGCTGATGGTGGTGTTCGTTGTGCGCCTCGCCGATCAGGCTGGACAGGCGCCGCTCGAACTCTTCGCGGCTCAGCAGGCCAGTGAGCGCATCGTGGGTGGCCCGGTAGTTCAGCTCTTCGGCCAGCAGCTCGTTCACGGTGATGTCGGCGACGATGAACACCGCGCCCGTCGCCGCCGTGGCGCTCCACGCAAAAGGATGGGCGCCGATGCGCACCGTAAGGCGCCGGCCTTCGCGAGTGATCAGCGACACCGATTCGTAGTGCAACGCGCCGCCATCGGGGCCGAGGGGCCCCAGGGTAAACCAGTCCACATGATCACCCTCGCCGTCGATGACCCGCAGCACACGGTCGATCGGCTGGCCCAGCGCTTCATCTTCACGCCACGCCGTCATGTGCTGGGCGGCGCTGGAAAACTCGATGATGCTGCCTTGCGCGTCGGTGACCACCACGCCCTCGCGCAACAGCGCGCTGATCTGCTCACTGCGCTGCCGACGCTGTTGCAATTCTTCCGACAGGCGGCTCTCGACGCCGTCCATCACCAGGGCGACCACGGCCGAACCGTCTTCGCTGCGGCGCAGCCGCAGACGCAATTCGCGAGCGCCGCGCTGGAGACTGAATCGCGCGAGCTGCTCGGACTCGCTGCCCGGGGCCTCACCCAGCCAGTCACTGAGCTGCACCCGCCGGTCGCGTCCTTCGACCAGGTCCAGAAGACTGACGCCCACGGCCTGATCGCTGCGTCGCGTCACCTGCTCCCGCCACGCCGTGTTGACGGCCAGGAGGGTGCCTGCCGCATCCAGCAGGGCCGTGGGGTCGCGGCTCATCTGGAAGGCGTCGTGCAGGGCCGGCAGCGCCGCACCCTGTCGCGCATGAACCGGCACGGCAGCGGAGCGCGGCGTCGGCGCATCGCGGCGGCGCTCAACGCGGCGGAACAACGCCGGCAGTTCGCTTTCGACGGCGTCAACCTCGACAAACAGATCGCGATGCATCAGGCCTTCTTCATTCTCGGAGACGATGACGCGTCCCTTCGGGCCCAGTGCCGCATGCAGCTGCTCCAGCAGCTGGCGCTGCACCGGCAGTTCCAGGCCCGACAGCAGACCGCGACAGCTGATCAGGTCGAAGTCCACCCGCGGCGGCGCGTCCAGCGGGCCGTGGCGGACAAACTGGCAACGTTGCAGCACCTCGGGCGCGAACCGGGTTCGCGAGCCAGTGTCCGCCCCGTGCACCACCCAGGACCGAAGCGCCTGGGGCACGCCCTTGAGTTGCTCGGCGTCCACCAGGCCCTCACGGGCGATGGCGAGGGCCTGGCTGTCGGTGTCGGTGCCCACCACCGTCAGCCCCGACAGCCCGGCCCGTAGCGACATCAGGGCGAACGCAAACACTTCGTCGCCACCGCCACAGGCCGGCACCCACACGTGACGGGCGCGGGCGTCGGTGGCCCAACTGCCAAGCAATGCGAAGGCGCCCGAGAACAGGCGCGGATCACGAAACAGCGCGGGTGCAGCCGGCCGCAAGGCCTGCACCAGCCGAAGACATTCATCGGGCTGCTCCGCCAGCCGCGCCGCGTACTGGGCCAGGCGGCTGAGGCCGGCGCTGCGCATGCGCTTGCGCAACTGCTGCATCAGCCGCTCGGGTTGCAGCAGGTCCACATCCATGCCGGAGCGCGCCTGTACGCAGGAACGAATCTGCCCCAGCGCCACGGCGTCGGCCGGGCTGAGGTCTTGCGAATCAGGGGCGTCGGGATCGCTCATGTGCTGGCGTGGGCGCCTTGAACCAGGGCATTGATCAAGGCCTGCACCTGTGCCATGCCGCGTTGAATCGACGCGTCGATCTCGGCATGAATGCTGCCGCCCCCCTTGAGACCCGCGCCCCAGTTCACCGAGACCGCCAGGCAGGCGTAGGCAATCTGCTTTTCACGCGCCAGCGCGGCTTCCGGCATGCCGGTCATGCCCACCATGTGGCAACCATCACGCTGAAGCCGGCGGATTTCGGCAGCGGTTTCCAGGCGGGGCCCGTTGGTGACGCCCAACACACCCTCGCCGCACAATTCGACGCCCGAGGCCACGGCGGCCAGGCGCAGGTCGGCGCGCAGTGCGGTGTCGTAGGCCGGGGTCATCTCCACATGATCCAGCGGCGCGCCGGGGCTGCCGTCCGAGTAACTGTGGTGGCGGCCGCTGGTGTAGTCGATCAGATCATTGGGCAACGCCAGCCCGCCGGGCGGAAACCAGTCGGCAATGCCCCCCACGGCGGCGATGGCCACCACCCGGGTAATGCCCATCGACGCCAATGCCGCGATGTTGGCGCGGTAATTGATGGCATGCGGCGGAATCTTGTGCCCCTGACCGTGGCGCGGCAGAAACACCACCGGCTGACCACAGAGGCGACCCTCGATCAACGGCGCGGAAGGCGGCCCCCAGGGGGTCTCGATGCGATGCTGGCGCACCACCTCCAGACCCGGCCATTGGTTGATGCCGGTGCCGCCAATCAATGCCAGGTTGGTGTTCATGCCATGTCGCCCGATGCGCCCGACGCGCCAACCGCGTAGATGCCGGGCAGTTGACGAAAGTATTCCTTGTAATCCATGCCGCAGCCGAACACGTAGCGGTCGGGCACCTGCAGGCCGATGAACTGCGCCGCCACCCCCGGCGCCTTGCGCTGATGCCGCTTCTCGCTCAGCACCGCCGTCTTCAGGCTGGCAGGCCCCTGGGCCAGCACCGCGCGCTGAATCGCCAGCAGGGTGTGGCCTTCGTCCAGAATGTCGTCAATGATCAACACGTTGCGGTCCTTCAAGACCGTGCCGGGTTCCACCTTCCAGACCAGGCTGCTGCCGGTGGTCTCGCCGCGGTAGCGGGAGGCGTGCAGATAGTCCAGCTCGAAGGGAAAGTTGAGGCGTTTGATGAGTTCTACCGTGGGGATCAGGCCGCCAATCATGACGCACAGCACTACCGGATTGAGCGCGGCGTATTCAGCGCGTATGGCGCGCGCCATGCGGTCATAGGCCGCGTTCACCGTGCCGGCGTCAAACAGACAGTCGGCGTTCTGCAAGACCGTCTGGGCTTCCTGGAAGCGGTCGGGCGGGTTCATGACAGCTCCTGTCGTCGATAAAGGGCCTGCAGTCTCACGCTGGCCGTGAGGCGCGGCCTGACATCGCGCAGCGCATCCAGCAGGGTGACGCTGGCGGGCCGGTCGTTGCACACCAACAGCATGTCAGAACCGGCCGCCAGGGCCAGGCGGGCGCGGTCTTCCATGCTGCCGACGGCCGCGGCGCCGCCCATCGACAGGTCGTCGGTGAACACCACGCCCTGAAAGCCGAGGCGCTTGCGCAGGATGTCCTTGACCCAATGCGCCGACAGCGACGCGGGACGGTCATCCACGGCGGTGTAGCGCACATGGGCGGTCATGATCGATTCCAGGCCATCGGCGATCAACGCGGCAAACGGCGGCAGTTCGCAGCGTTCGATCTCGGCCATGGAGCGCCGATCGACCGGAAGTTCGTGATGCGAGTCGGCAGTGACCGCACCGTGCCCGGGATAGTGCTTGCCGGTGGACGCCAGGCCCGCCCGCTTGAGCCCGCGCCGAAAGGCCCGCGACAGCTGGATGACCGTTTGCGCATCGCTGCCGAAGGCACGGTCGCCAATGACGCCGGACACGCCGTGGTCAATGTCGAGCACCGGCGCGAACGGCAGGTCGATGCCGAAGGCCGACAGCTCCCGGCCGATGGTCTCGCCGACCTGTTCGGCTTCGGCCTCGGCGGCGGGCGCCGACTCCAGCAGGCGCTCGCCGATGCTGCGCATCGCCGGCAACCGCGAAAACCCGACCCGGAACCGCTGGATGCGACCGCCCTCATGGTCCACCGCCAGCAACAGGCGCGGCGTCTTCAGGGCCAGCAGTTCATCGCAGAGCGCCTTGAGCTGCCCGGCATCGCGATAGTTGCGGGTGAACAGGATGACGCCGCCCACCAGCGGATGCGCAAGCACCTCACGGTCTTCTGCGGTGAGCTCCAGGCCGCCCACATCCAGCATCAGCGGACCCATCAGCGCGGGCTTATTCATGCAGGTTCACCACGGTCCCCGGCGCAACCAGATCGAAGAGGCGGATGATGTCAGCGTTGTTCATGCGGATGCAGCCTTTTGAGCCGGGCGTGCCCAGCGCGGTGACCGGCGGCGTGCCGTGCAGGTAGATGTAACGTCGAAAGGTGTCGACCGGGCCCAGGCGATTGCGCCCCGGCTCAAGACCCGACAGCCAGAGAATGCGGGTCAGGATCCAGTCGCGCCCCGGCTGCGTGTCGTGGGCCTCGGGCGTCCAGACCTCGCCGGTCCAGCGACGACCGCGGAACACAGCGCCCGGCGGCGCGCCCTGCCCGATCTTGGCGCGCACCCGGTGCCGGCCGCGCGGCGTGCAACCCGAGCCGTTCTGCTCGCCGATACCGTTGGCCCCGGTGGACACCGCCACGTCCATGACCTGCTTCCCGCCATCGCAGAGGCGCAGGCGCTGGGCAGACAGGTCAATGTCAATCTCCACGTTGCTCGGCCTCACTCCATTGGCAATAAGGGCGTTGCGACAGGGCGTGATTGTAATAACGCGACTTGTCGGTCACCTCTGCACCCAGCCAGTCCGGCCGGGTGATGGCCTGATCTTCGGCCTCCAGCTCGACTTCGGCAACAATCAATCCGTCGCTGTCGCCGTGGAATTCGTCGATCTCCCAGATCAGACCGTCACGCTCCACGTAATGGCGGGTCTTTTCAACCGTGCCCACCGTCAGGGTCGCCAGCAGGGTTTGACCCTCGGCCAGGGGAATGCCGTAGTCATATTCCGCGCGTGCGGCGCCGACGACCGCCGCCTTGATGTTGAGACGGGCCTCGTCGCCGGCCACCCGCACGCGGATCGACGCCTTGCCACCCACCCCCACCAGATAGCCCTGTGCCATTGGCTGCCGACGGCACACCTCGCGGCGCCAGGCGTCGCTGGCAAGCAGGTATTTGCGTTCAATTTCGAGGGGCATGGGCGTTGGCGTCAGAACATTACGGGGCGTCGCGGCGCAGCAGCGCCATCGACTCGACATGCGCGGTGTGCGGAAACATGTCCATCACGCCGGCGCGCTCCAGGCGGTAGCCGTGGTGATGCACCAAGGTGCCCACGTCCCGCGCCAGGGTGCCGGGCTGGCACGACACGTAGACCACGCGCGAGGGCTTCTTGGCTGCGATCAACGGCATCATCGCCTCGGCGCCGCTGCGGGGTGGATCGAGCAACACGGCATCGAACTCACCCGCCAGCCAGTCGGCCTCGGCGCCGGTCTTGAACAGGTCGGCCTTCTCGAACCGGATGTTCATCTGGTTGCGCCGGGCGTTGTCACGCGCGCGCTGCACCAGACCGGCATCCCCCTCCACGGCCGTCAGCGCAACGCCCCGGGCCGCAAGCGGCAGCGAGAAATTGCCCAGACCGCAGAACAGCTCCAGCACCCGTTCGCCCGGCTGCGGCGCCAGCCAGTCAATGGCCTGGTTGACGACCCGCTGGCTGATGAAACCGTTCACCTGTATGAAATCGGCAATCTCGAACTGCAGGCGTCGCGCGGAGCCGTCGGGTGAGTAGTCGAGCACCCGCGCCGGTGGGTCCAGAGGCGTGATGGTGCTCAGCCCGCCGGGCTGCAGGCGCAGCTCGAAGCCGGTGTCGCGCGCAAGCTGGCGAAACACCTGCAGATCGGCCTCGGTGGGTGCCTGCAGCACGCGAATCGACAGGCAGACGTGCTCGGCGGCGGCCATTTCGATCTGCGGAATCTTGTCGGCGATGCTGGTGTTGGCCAGCGCCTCGGCCAGCACCTCCAGCGCTTCGCCGACGCGCGGATCCAGCACCGGGCAGCGGCTCAGTTCCGCCAAGAAATGGGTGCGCCGTTCGCGAAAGCCCACCAGCACCTTGTGCTTGTTGAACACCCACTTTGCCCCCATGCGCGCGCGGCGGCGATAGCCCCAGACCGGCCCGGTAATGGGCTCGGCAAGCTGCGCCGGCGCCACCTTGCCGATGCGCGCCAGGGCATCGACCAGTTGTTTTTGCTTGAACCGCACCTGTGCCTCGGGCGCCAGATGCTGCAGGGCGCACCCGCCGCACACCCCAAAATGCGGGCAGCCGGGCGTGACCCGATCCGGGCTCGCCGACGCAACGCGCAGCGTCTGCCCTTCGTCGAAGGATTTTCCGGCCGCCACGTACGTGAACACCACCCGTTCCGACGGCAGCGCATCGGCGATGAACACCACTTTGCCGTCGATGCGGGCAATGCCACGGCCATCTTCGGCAAGGTCGAGAATCTCGGCTTCGTGCTCTCCATCGGGGTAACGGCGCGCCCGCCGCCTCATGCCGGATAGACGCCCGTCGAGATGTAACGATCGCCCCGGTCGCAGGCGATCGAGACGATGGTGGCCCCCTGCAGCCGCTGGCACAGTTGCAGGGCCACCCACATGGCACCGCCCGACGACGGCCCGCAGAACAGCCCTTCGATCCGGGCCATGTCGCGCATGGTGGCCTCGGCATCGGCGGCCGACACCTCGATCACCTCATCGACCCGCGGGCGCTCGAAAATTTTCGGCAAATAGGCTTCCGGCCATTTGCGGATGCCGGGAATCGACGACTCGCCATCGGGCTGCACGCCCACGATCTGCACCGCCGGATTCTGCGACTTGAAGTAGCGCGAGCAGCCCATGATGGTGCCGGTGGTGCCCATGCTGGAGACAAAATGGGTGATCGCGCCCCCGGTGTCGCGCCAGATCTCGGGGCCGGTGCCTTCAAAGTGGGCCCGCCAGTTGTCGGGGTTGGCGAACTGATTGAGCACCTTGCCCTTGCCGTCGCGCGCCATCTGGTCGGCGAGGTCACGGGCGCCTTCCATGCCTTCCTGCTGGGTGACCGGGATGATCTCGGCGCCATAGGCGCGCATGGACGCGCGACGCTCGGCGCTCATGTGCGCGGGCATGATCAGCACCATGCGATAGCCCAGCACGGCGGCGGCCATGGCCAGCGCGATGCCGGTATTGCCCGAAGTGGCCTCGATCAGGGTGTCGCCAGGCTTGATTTCACCGCGCTCCTGGGCGCGCAGAATCATCGAGTACGCCGGCCGGTCTTTCACCGATCCGGCCGGATTGTTGCCCTCGAGCTTGGCAAAAAGCCGGTTGCTGCCGATCCCCGGCAGACGGGTCAGTTGCACCAGAGGGGTGTTGCCAATCGTGTTGGCCAGAGTTTGAGTGGACATGCCCTAAAGTGTAGCCGGCTACATTCGAGCGAGGCGCTTTGAAGTCACGGCTGACCCCTGCGATCTGCATCTTCTGGATGATCCAGCCCTGGCTGCTGGCCGGTCTGCTGGTCACGCTGCTGCGCTGGCTGGCGCCCGGCACCTGGCTCAGCGATGACCCGCTGAGGCTGCTGCTGTTGGGCGCCGCGCTGACGCTGGCGTTCAGCGTCTGGATGGGCTTGCACCTAGCCAGAGGGCTGGGGCAGCTGGCGCAGGCCGGGCGCGCACTGGCGCAGGGTCGCGTTGAACAGCGCGCGCCCAGTGACCTGCCGGCGCCGCTGGCCGCCGTGGCCCTGCACCTCAACCAGATTGCCCGCGCCATGAGCCAGACCCAGGATCACCACAACCAGCTCATGCAGCAGTCCACCACCCGGCTCAAGAGCGAGCACGCGCGGCTGCAGTCGCTGAACACCGAAATGCGGGCGGCGTTGCTGCACACGCAATCGGCCGCCGAAAGCCAGTCGGCCCTGTTCGCCAATCTCAGCCACGAACTGCGCACGCCCCTGACCGGCATTCTGGGATACGCCGATCTGCTGCGGCGCTCGGCCCTGGACCCCGAGCAGGAGCAGTACCTCGAAACCCTGGACAGGTCGGCGCGCGGACTGCTGACCATGGTCAATGACCTGCTGGACTGGAGCCGTATCGAGTCGGGGCGCCTGCACCTCAACGACGAGCGGTTCGACATTCACGAGGTGGTCGAGCACGTCACCACCCTGCTGGCACCGCTGGCCTACCAGAAGGACCTTGAGCTGGTGCGCATCGTCGATCATGACGTGCCGCGCTGGCTGTCGGGCGACGCGCAGCGCCTGCGGCAGATTCTGACCAACCTGCTGTCCAACGCCATCAAGTTCACCGATGTGGGTGAGGTGGTGGTGCGCGTCACCCAAGGCAACCCCAGCGAGCGGCACGTGTGGCTGAACCTGTCGGTGCAGGACACCGGCGTGGGCATCAGCCCGGCGGTGCAGGCGCGGCTGTTCCAGCCCTTTCAGCAGGCCGGCCACAGCCAGGGTGGCAGCGGCCTGGGCCTGTCGATCAGCCGTCGCCTGGCCGAAATGATGGGCGGGGAAATCACCCTGGAAAGCGCGCTCGGAAAGGGTTCTCATTTCTGCGCGCGACTGCCGTTCCGGGCCGCCGCGCGCGCCGATGATCCGGGGCCGGACGGGCGCATGCGCGGCAGCAGGGTGTGGCTGTTCGAGCCCCACCCCACCGCGCGCCTCGCACTGACCCACTGGCTGAGCTTCTGGGGTGTGGAGGTGGTTGATTTCGACACCCCGCAGCACCTCGCCGAGCGGCTGGAGATTGCCCAGGGCCTGCCGAGCCTGGTGATCGTGGGCCTTGCCCCGCAGCAGGTCGAGTCCCTGCGCGCGGTGCTGCAGCACTGCGGCGACCGCAAGCCGCCGCTGTTGGCGCTGGTCGCCTCGGCCTCGCTGGACCTCCAGCTTAGGCTGCGTGCGCTGGGCGCCGCGGCCTGTCTGGCCAAATCCGTCGATCACCAGGCCCTGTTACAGGTGCTGGTGGACCTGAGCACCCAGACTGCCAGCCCGCGGCCGCTGGCCAGGCGCCGCGCGCTGATCGCCGACAACAATCTCAGCAACCTGCGCTATCTGGCCCTGCTGGCGGTGGAGCTGGGGCTGGACGTGCTGGAAGCCCACGACGGCGAGCAGGCACTGGCGCTGTACCGCGAGCACCGTGTCGAATTCGTGCTGCTCGACGCCCGCATGCCGCGCCTCGATGGCCCGGGCTGCGCACGCGCCATCCGTGCGGCGGCGGAAGAAGGCGCGCAGCCGCGCATCATCGCCGTCAGCGCCCACCTGGAACCCGATGAGCGGCGCGCCTTTCTGGACGCCGGGGCCGACCAGATCCTGCTCAAGCCCTTCGACGAACGCCAGTTGCTCCATGCCCTGCGGCCCACGCCGGCACGACACAGCACGCCGTCGTCGCGCTTGCTGGGCACCGACCCCGACATGCTGGCGCTGTTGCGCGAGGAACTTCCCCTGCAATTGGCGGAACTGGAGGCCGCATGTGCCGCCGCGTCACTGGAAACCGCCCGCGAAGCCGCCCACCAGTTGCGTGGCACCGCCGCGTTCTACCACCTGGGCACCCTGCGCGATGCCACCCACCAACTGGAAACGCGCCTGCGCGCCGTGAGCCACACCGGGCACGCGCAGGCCGAATGCGAGGCCGTGCACCAGGCGATCGCCAGCGCCTTGACCGAGATCGACTCGCGACTGGCCAAACTGGGCGGCTGAGGGCTGACGCCGCCGGATCAGCGTGATCAGTCGCGTTCCAGAATCACCGTGGCCAGCACCCAGTCGCCATCGTCGGTCAGCGCCAGATGCGTGCGGCTGATGCCCCGCTGGCGGAGCAGCGCCTGCAAGGCAGGGCTGAAAAGCAATGATGGAGCGCCAATCTCGCTGCGGCCGACACCGCAATCCCGGTGATCGATGTCGCGAAACCCGCAGCCCAGCGCCTTCACCAGCGCCTCCTTGGCGGCAAAGCTTTTGGCCATGCGGTTGGCGCGCCGGGCACCGGCGGGCAGCGTGGCGCGCTCTTCGTCGGTCAGCAGGCGGTCGATGAAACGCTGGCCATGCCGCGTCAGTACGCGCTCGATGCGGCTGACGCGGATGAGGTCGTTGCCCAGCCCGACGATCATGCGACCGGCGACGCTTGCGCGAACCGGGCCTCGTTCATCGCCCGGCGCATTTCGGCAATGGCCATCGGCAGCCCCACGAACATCGACCGGGCCACGATGCTGTGCCCGATATTGAGTTCAACGACTTCGGGAATGCAGGCAATCGCGCCCACGTTGTGCAGGTGCAGGCCGTGGCCGGCGTGCACTTCCAGGCCCGCCGCGGCAGCCTCGCGCGCGAAATGGCGAATGCGGGCCCGTTCGGCGTGCTGATCGTCGCCCCGGGTGTCGGCGTAGCGCCCGGTGTGAATTTCGATGTGCGGCACGCCGACCGCGAGGCACGCGGCAAGCTGCGCCGGGTCGGCGTCGATGAACAGCGCGGTGACGATGCCCGCCGCACGCAGCCTCAGGCAGGCTTTGGCGACGGCATCCTGATGCGCGGCCACGTCCAGCCCGCCTTCGGTGGTGACCTCCTCGCGCTTCTCGGGCACCAGGCAGACGAAGCGCGGCCGCACCCGGCAGGCGATGTCGACCATCTCGTCGGTGACGGCCATCTCCAGATTCACCGGCACCGGGCTGCGCGCCACCAACCGGTTGACGTCGTCATCCTGAATATGGCGGCGGTCTTCCCGCAGGTGGATCGTCAGGCTGTCGGCGCCCGCGCTGGCGGCGAGCAGACCGGCCTCGACCGGATCGGGATACGCGGTGCCGCGCGCCTGGCGCACGGTGGCCACATGATCAATGTTGATGCCGAGACGCAGCCCGGCCAGCGACGGGTGAGACACGATTCACACTCCCAGGTCAGGCGCGCATTATGCCGACGGCGCACGCGCCCGAAATGCCTGCATCAGTTGCGATGAGGCCAGCCGCCTGCCGCCCAGGGCGTGGTCGAGCATGGGTTTGAGCAGGCGTCGCGCCTCACGGCGCTGCCGGGCATCCAGCGACAGTGCGGGGTTGGCCAGCGCCGCCAGGGTGCTGCGCGCCACGCCGCGCCCGTCCTCGGCGGGTCGCCACGCGTCGCCCGCCCGCCAGGCCCAGTGCCCGCCTTCACCGGCGGGCAACTCGGCCAGCCCCAGTCCAATCTCGTGCAGCAAGGCCCATTCGAACTGGCGCAGGGCCGATTCGGCCGCATCACCGCGCAGCGCCTCGATGGCGCAGGCGTAGGCGGCAAACAGGCGGGGATGCGGATCTTCACGCGCCAGCAGCTTGAGGACCAGCTCGTTGAGATACCAGCCGAAAAGCACCCGCTCTGCGGCAAGAACAGGCGGTGGTGATTCCAGGTCGGCGTGGGTCAGGGTCTTCAGCTCCCCGCGTCCCGTCAGCCCGACATCGAGCAGCGCGAAGGGCTGCAGGCTGCCGCGCAGCCGACTTTTCGCCCCGCGGGCCCCGCGCGCCACCGCGCCGATGCGCCCGGCATCGACCGTCAGCAGCTCCAGCAGCGCCGAGGTTTCGCGATAAGGGCGCGATTGGAGGACGTAAGCCAGCGGCACCGCAGGGTCAGCCGGTGCGCCTCACGGTGCCGCCTCGACGATGGCGGCCGGCAGCATGAAATTGGCAACGAAGGCCGAGAGCGCCGCCCCTTCGCTGCACGCCGACTCCGGCAGATCGACCCGCAGCGTCAGCGTCACGTTCACGGGCGACTCCGGCGCCTCCTCAGGGGCCTGGAAGCGGAAGCCGATGCGCTGCGGGCCGTTGGCATTGCTGTTGAAGGGGCCCACCGTGGCCGGCTCGAGAATCTTGCCCGCACTGGCTTCCAGGGTGTAGGTCGTGCCGGTTGGCGGCACCTGCCCGTTCACGTCTGAGACATCGAAGACCAGATCAAGGGCCTGACCCGGCCCCACCTCGCCCGGCGTGAAGGGGCACTGGCCACCGGCCGCGCCCACGCAGCCGATGACCACACCGGCCCGAGCCATCGAGAACACCACCTCGCCCGAATCACGCACGTGGAACAAGCGGGTTGAGCAGCCGATGCCCGGGCTTTGGCAGACAAAGCCGTCGAACGCGTTATTGGCCAGTGAATACTGCTGGTCGCTGTTGGTGTCGACGAAGGGCTCGTCGGGGTCCCGCAGGCCGTTCTCGTTTTCGTCAAGAAAGGCTTCCGGCAGGTCGTTGATCGCACCGTCGCCGGTGTCGAAGTAACCGTTGCCGTTGCGGTCTATGAAGGTTTCTTCGCCCAGCGCCGTGGCCAGTACGGTGGCGCGGCCGTTCGCCGGGCGCGGATTGCGCACATTCATCGCGACGGTGCAGGCGCCTGCCTCCTCGGTGGGATCGAGCAGCGGATTGCCCGTGAAGCACTGCGCCTGAATCGCGCCGCCCTCGGTACGGAAATTGGCGGCCGTGCCCTCCGGCACCGGATTGTTGAACCGGTCGGCCATCCGCAGCGTGACATTGATGCGCTCGCCGTCGCAGGTGCCGTCCACGGCCAGTCGGTCGAAGGCCAGCGACATGCTGTTCTGGTCGGGGATGCCGGTCGAGATAGCCAGCTGCTCCGACTGCGTGGCGATCTGGGTGGCGGACAAGGTAGCCGTCACCCGGGCAGCGGTCGGCACCGTGCCGCCACGCACCACGGTACGCACCACGCCCCCGGCATCGCTCACGGCCGACGCCGGCGTCACGCCGATGCCGCCGGTACTGACGTCGAGCGTGAAATTGACGTGCTGATTGGGCACCGGGCTCCCGGTGGTGTCCCGCACCAGAAAGCGCAACTCCGCCTGATTGGGAATGGGGCTGCCGGTCAGCCCGATGACAGTGGATTCGGCGAACACGAACTCGATACTGCCGAGTTCTGCGGCGGCCACATCCACGACGCCGCTGGCGGTGGCGATCACACCGCCAAGCTGCACGACGGCGGTGATCTCGTCCGCGCCGTTGCAGCCCTGGGCCACGTAGGTCACGTCAAATCGCCCGGAGTCAGACGCCAGCGTGGCGGGCTCGAAACGGCTCAGCCCCGCGTTCGCGCATTCCGAGCGAAAGCTCGCGGTGAGGGGCACATTCGACAGCCGCAGGCCCTGAGCGTCGACCACATCGAGGCGCACGGCGGTCTGGCCGCCCGCCGACAGGGAGGGCGTGCCGATGGCGACCGCGCCTTCGGTGAAAGTGCCCCCGGTGAGCACCCCGATGCGGGCCTCCAGAAGCGGCCCGGCGCCGTCACCAGGGATGACAGCGCCGCCATCGGGATTGCCACCGCCGCCGAACGTGGCATCGCCACCGCAGGCCGACAGCACCAGTGCCATCCACGCTAATCCAACGACTGCCGGAACTCTGTGCACGTGCAACTCCCTGATGAGGCGCCCGTGCGCCAAAGACTGACCGATGTTAAGTGCAAAGCCCTGCCCCAACAACCAATTCCATCGCCTCATGCGAGCCGTTCGGCTGGGGTGCCTTGACGCCGGTCATCGGCACAAAAGCGACATCCGGTGCCGATTCAGGTCGTCGTGGTAGAAAGGCCCGGATTTTTATGACGGGGCACTCCATGAATGGTGTAGGTCGGGTGGCACGCGGCACGGCAGGCAAGACGGCGGCCAGCGCTCGCCGCACGCCGTGGGTCGGTGCAGTGACCTTGAGCCTGCTGGCGATGCTCGCCAGTGGAACGGCGATGGCCTCCGAGATCGAACCCGATCCGCCCTCCACGGCGGTGCGTCCCATTGATCCACCGCCGCCCCAATCGGTCGCACCCGAGCAGGCCCCCAAGGCCGAAGGCGAGAACGCGCCGGCCGCTGCCGCGGCGCCCGCAGGCACTGAGGCCCGAGGCAAGGTCCAGGCGCCGACACCGGAGCCCGAGCCAGTTGCCAAGGTCCCGCCGCCGACGCAAGGTGAGCCGGCCGTGGCGCCGGCGTCTGCAGCGGCGCCGCCCGTCGCGGAGGCGCCCGCTCCGGCACCGGTCCTGACCGCCGCGGCGGTCGAGCATCAGGCGCTGGAATTGCTGGGCGCGACCATTCCGCCCGGCACGGTTCAGCGCGTCTCGTGGTACCCGCCCGACTCCTTCGGCGGGCTCTCGGAACCGACGCCGGTGCTGGTGGCGCACGGCAGCAAACCCGGCCCCACCCTGTGCCTGACCGCCGCCATCCACGGCGATGAGCTCAACGGCATCGAGATGGTTCGGCGCATCATTTTCGACCTTGATGCGGGTCAACTCACCGGCACGGTGATTGGCATTCCCATTGTCAGCCTGCAGGGTTTTCGGCAGGGCTCGCGCTACCTGGCAGACCGTCGCGACTTGAACCGCTACTTTCCCGGCGATGTGCGGGGCAGCGCCGCCGGGCGCATCGCCCACTCGCTGTTCACCGGCATCATCGTCAACTGCGATGCACTGATCGACCTGCACACCGGTTCGTTTCACCGCACCAACCTGCCGCAGGTGCGGGGCGACCTGTCCATCGAGGCGGTCGCGCATCTGACGCGGGGCTTTGGCGCCACGTCGGTGCTCAACAGCGCCGGGCCGGTGGGGTCACTGCGCCGCGCCGCCACCGACATTGGAATTCCCGCCCTCACCCTGGAGGCGGGCGAGCCCCATCGCTTTCAGCCCGAAGAGGTTGACCACGGCGTGCGCGCGTTGCGCAGCCTGTTGAATCACCTGGAAATGGTGCCGCGATTCCGGCGCTGGCGCGAGCCGCAGCCGGTGTACTACGAATCGGTGTGGGTGCGCACCAACGAGGGCGGCATTCTGGTGAGCGTGGTCCCGCTGGGCGCGCAGGTGACCAAGGATCAGTTGCTGGGCACGGTCACCGACCCGATCAACAATCGCCGCTTCGAGATTCGCGCGCCGCACAAGGGGCGGCTCATCGGCATGGCGCTGAATCAGTCGGTGATCCCCGGCTTTGCCGCCTATCACCTGGGCATTGCGCGGGAGGAAGCGGAACTTGCCGCCACGCCGCCCGGCGAAGACCCCGGCGCCGACGATGCACCGCCCGAAGAAGCCTCAGGGCCGCCGGGGGGCTGAAGGCCGGGCCACGTATAATTCGCGGTTACGCCCCAATTCAACGTACTGCCGCACATGAGCCTCCAGATCACCTTTCCCGACGGCAACGTCAAATCCTTTGACGCGCCAGTGACGGGCCTGGAGATTGCCCAGGGCATCTCCCCCGGACTGGCCAAGAAGGCGGTGGTGGTCCGCGTGGACGGCGAACTCTGGGACCTGACCCGGCCGATCACCCGCGATGCGCAGATCAGCATCGTCACCCGCAACCAGCCGGAAGCCGCCGAGGTGATCCGTCACGACGCCGCGCATGTCATGGCCCAAGCGGTGCAGGAGTTGTTTCCCGGCACGCAGATCACCTTTGGTCCGTCGACCGAGTACGGCTTCTATTACGACTTTGCACGCAGCGAGCCGTTTACCGAGACCGACCTGGCGACCATCGAGAAAAAGATGCGTGAGATCGTCAAGCGCGACCTGCCCATCACCCGCGAGGTCTGGCCGCACGATCAGGCCGTCCAGTATTTCGAGGCCAGCGGCGAGCGCTTCAAGGCTGAATGGATTCGCGACGGTATCGCCGCCGACGAAGAACTCACCATCTACCGGCAGGGCGACGGCTGGCTGGACATGTGCCTGGGGCCGCACCTGCCGTCCACCGGCCGGCTGGGCACCGCCTTCAAGCTCACCAAGGTGTCGGGCGCCTACTGGCGGGGCGACAAGAACAACGCCCAGTTGCAGCGCATTTACGGGCTCGCCTTCGCCAGTGATGACGAACTCAAGGCCCATCTGCACATGCTGGAAGAAGCCGAAAAACGCGATCACCGTCGCCTCGGCAAACAGCTCGACCTGTTTCATCTGCAGGAGGAAGCGCCCGGCTCGGTGTTCTGGCATCCCAAGGGCTGGACGCTGTTCCAGACGTTGATCGGCTTCATGCGCAAGCAGCAGTTCGAGGCGGGATACCAGGAAATCAACACCCCCGACATGATGGACAAGGCGTTCTGGGAAACCTCGGGTCACTGGCAGAACTACGGCGAAAACATGTTCGCCACCGAGCGCGACGAAGACCGCACCCTGTGCCTCAAGCCGATGAATTGCCCGGGCCACGTGCAGGTGTTCAATCAAGGCACCCGCTCCTATCGCGAGCTGCCGCTGCGCTTCGCCGAGTTCGGCAAGGTGCATCGCTTCGAGCCCTCCGGCGCCCTGCACGGTCTGTTGCGGGTGCGCAGCTTCACCCAGGACGACGGCCATATTTTTTGTGCGCCCGAGCAACTGCAGGCCGAGTGCGTGGCCTTCACCCGCCTCACCCTCGACCAGTACCGGGTGTTCGGCTTCGAAAATGTCCGCATCAAGCTGTCGACCCGGCCGGAAAAGCGCATCGGGGCCGATCACCTGTGGGACCAGTCCGAAGCGGCACTGGCCGATGCGCTCGACTCCATGGGCATCGAGTACACCCTGTTCCCCGGCGAAGGCGCGTTCTACGGCCCCAAACTTGAGTTCGTGCTGCGCGACGCCATCGGCCGCGACTGGCAATGCGGGACGATTCAGGTCGACCTCAATCTGCCGGGCCGCCTCGACGCCGAATATGTCGGCGAGGACGGCAACCGCCACACGCCGATCATGCTGCACCGCGCCATCTTCGGCTCGCTGGAACGCTTCACCGGCATCCTGATCGAGCATCACGCCGGCAGCCTGCCCTTCTGGCTGGCGCCGATACAGGCGGTGGTGGCGCCCATCGTCTCGGACGCAGACGATTACGCCCTCGAAGCCTGCAAGGCCCTCAAGGCCGCCGGGGTGCGTGCAGACACCGATCTGTCCAACGAAAAGATCAACAAGAAGATTCGCGAGCTTTCGATGCAGAAGATTCCGGTGATCGTCGTGGTCGGGCGCAAGGAAGCCGAAGAGCAGACCGTCACCCTGCGGCGGCTCGGCGAGGAGCGGCAGGAGACACTGCCGCTTGCCGAGGCGGTGGCGATGCTGGCGTCGCTGAACCCATGAACCGCCTCATCCCGCTGCTGGTGCTGGCGGCCATCACCACGTCGGCCGGCGCGCTGGAAGTGACAGGGCGCTGGATCCAGGGGGGGTTCATCAGCGGCACCGTGGCCCCGGGCAGCACGGTGAGGCTGGGCAAAGCCCCCGTGCTGGTCGCGCCGGACGGCCGCTTTGCCTTTGGCCTCGCCTTCGACGCCGCGCTGGCGACCGAGTTGACGGTGGTGGGCCCAGACGGCCAACAACAGCGTCACGAGTATTCAATCGAGCAGCGGCGCTACCCCGAAAGCCGGATCAACGGCTTGCCGCAGGCCATGGTCACCCCGCCCAAGGCGGTGCTAGACCGCATCGCCGCAGACGGTCAGGCGGTTCAGGCCGCGCGGGCCGGGGCGCGCACCCAGGCCGATTTCAAAGACTTCATCTGGCCGATCAAGGGCACGCGCATTTCGGGGGAGTTCGGCGCCAGGCGGGTTTTGAACGGCGTCCCCCGGCAGCCGCATTTCGGCGTCGATATCGCCGCGCCGCAAGGCACCCCGATCCAGGCGCCGGCCGCCGGCCTGGTCACCCTGGCCGCGCCAGACCTGTACTACACGGGACAAACGGTGATCATCGATCACGGCCTCGGCATCACCACCACCTACCTGCACCTGTCCAAAACCCAGGTCAAGGTCGGTGAACGCGTGGGCCAGGGCCAGATCATTGGCGAGGTGGGCATGACCGGGCGCGCCACCGGCCCGCATCTGTGCTGGCGGGCCAACTGGCATGAGGTGCGCTTCGACCCTTCGCTGCTGGTCGATGCTGAACCGGCGGTCACCCAGGCCCGGCGCTGAAGGGGCCCAGCCCGTCGGACTCGCCGCCTGTTGCTCTGCCCGCTGAGTCGCGCTCAGCGGGTTCGGTCCCGTCGCCGATCAACCGCCGATCAGCCCTCGTCGTCCAATCGCGCGCGACATTCTTCACTCAGGGTGCGGCCGGCAATCTGCAGCGAACGGCAGGCCGAGAGCTCACGTTCCCGCGCCGCTTCGGCCAGCATGGCGGCCTGCTCCCGCTCCAGACGCGCCTGGCGATCTTCGGTGTCGTTGATCGCCTTGATGTAGTCCCGCCAGCCGTTGGCCTGTTTGCGCGTGGCGGCGAACTCGGCCGCGGAGGCGAAGGCCTTGTCGGCCAGCGCACGCTGTTCACGCTCGCCGGGGCCGGCTTCGTTGAAGCGCGCCGTGCCCAACAACATCCAGGCGTTGGCGCGTTGTTTTTCGTCCAGCCCCCCTTTTTGCAGGGCGTTCGTCAGCGCCTTGTCGGCCGCTTCATTCTGCTCATCGGCCAGCAGCACCTGCCCAAGCCGGTAGGCCAGCACGCCGGTGTCCGACAGGGCGGCGGCTTCCTGCAGAACCGGAATCGCGGCGCGATGCTCCCGCGCCTGGCTCAGTAGCTGCGACAGCAGTTCAAGATTGTTCACGTTACGCGCGACCCGGCCGTTCTTCATTTCCTTGGCCAGAAGGTTCGCGCCACGGTGCGGGTTGTTGTGCACTGAATAAAGCTGCGCCAATGAAAGGATGTCGGACGGCTCCTTGATCAGGCCGCTGTTGTAGGCCAGCTCCAGGGTCGACAGCGCGTCTTTGCTGCGCTCCTGCTGCATGTAGATCGCGGCGAGCTGCTTCCAGTAGGACAGTTCATCGGGCCACAGCGACACCATGATGCTGAGCAGCCGCGTGCGCTTGTCGGCCAGCCCCAGCTCTGAATAGATCATGTTGGCAAGGTCGAACTGCCGGCGCTCCCGAGATTCGGAAAGCTGCAATGCGCGCTCGGCCGGCACCCGGGCGTTCTTGAAGTCATTCTCGTAGTAGTACGCGGCCGCCAGCAGAAACCAGGCATTGGCGCCGGGATTGTCGGTGGCGCGCATCCACTCGGTGAGGCCGCGAATCGCTTCCTTGTAGTTTTCCTGCTGAAACTGCAGCTGCGCGACGTTGTAACGCAGCTGCAGGCTGGCCTCTGCCGGCAGGGCGTTCTCGGCCAGCGCCGCCTTGAAGTCGTTCAGCGCCAGATCGACACGATCGACATTGACGTGGGCCTGCCCGCGAATCTGGTACACCGATGCGCGGTCGAAAGGCTTCATGTCGCCGGCCTGCTGCACCAGCCGGTTCAGGTCGGCCAGCGCGCCCTTGAAGTTCTCGGCTTCGAGCTTTTCGTAGGCCGCCAGCAACTGCTTGGCGACCCTCGGGTCCAGCGACTGCACCGTCTCACTGCGCGCTTGCGGGCTTTCGTCCTGGGCGTGGGCCACCGGCGACAGCCCCCCTGCGCCACAGAGCACCGCCACCGCAAGGGCGGCGCCGCAGGCGCCGGCACGCCATGACCCCATTGTGTTCATCACCATCATGGCGCCTCTCATCCTTCGAGATTGAAGCTGACACGGGTACGCACACCCAGACGCGGGCGGGCCTGGCCGTCGCGAATGCTCGGGGCGTAGCGCCAGCGCTCCACCGAACGCATGGCCGCCCGGTCAAAGCAGCTGTTGGTGGAGGTGACCACCCGCGGATTGACCACGTTGCCTTCCGGGTTGACGTCGAATTCCAGCGTCACCGACTCCATGGGCTTGGCGCGGGTCTGACAGCGGTCCGGGTACTGCGGCGGAATGCGCACCAGCGGCTGGGCGTCACGATCCGGGTTGAAGCCGGTGCCGATGTCGAGTTCCATTCTGGACATGTCGGGCAATGCCCCCACCGCGCCATCAATCGACGGCCGAAAGCTGGCGTCACGCACCGAGGGCGGCGGTGGCGGCGGCTGATCCAGAACCGGCCGCTGCAGGTCCGCCGTGCGCACCTCCTGCGTGTCTTCCAGCTGGCGGGTCACGTTGATTTCGACCGACCGGTCTTCCGACAACTGAATTTCGCCCACCTGGCTGATCATTCCGGCAAGGATGAAGAACAGGGTGAAGGTGACGATGGCGGCGCCGGGCACGCCGATCAGCAGACGAAATTTGTTGTTCATCGGCCTAGCTCCGCTTCGCGGAAACGGCGACCACGTCGTTCACGCCCGCGTCGCGAATGCGTTGCAGCACCTCTACCATGTAGCGGGTGTGTGCCGCGCCATCGACCTGCAGAACCGCGCTGCCTTTGGGATTTTCGCGACGCAGTCGTTCGATCGCGGCACGCACGCCATCGATCTCGACTTCTTCGCGGTTGATCCAGATCTTGTTGTCGCTCGACACCGCAACCAGAATCGACACCAGCCGCTGGTCCTCGGCGGTTTCGGCCGTCGGGCGGTTCACGTCGATGCCCGGCTCCTTGATGAAGGTGGACGTGACGATGAAGAAGATCAACATGATGAACACGATGTCGAGCAACGGCGTGATGTCGATCGACGCCTCTTCCGCCGCGCGTTTGCCACCTGAACGTCTCAACATGGGGCGTTACCTCGCGGAACTGCGTTGAATGGCGATGGCCGGATCGACCCCTGCCTGACGGGCCTGGTCAATCACGGTGACCGAGACCTCCGCCTTGGCATCGGGCGCGGCGCTGACCATGACCACGCCCCGGGGCTCGCGTGCCTTGAACTCTTCAATCACCGGGGCGACCGAGCGCGGATCAATCAGGCGTCCGCCGTCAATTTCGACGAAACCGTCGGTGCGCACCGACAGAATCAGCGTCGGCGGCGGACGGGTTTCATTTTCCTGGGCGTTGTCCTGCGGGACCACCAGCTCGATGCCGGTTTCCTGCAGGAACGTGGCCGTCACGATGAAGAAGATCAGCAGAATGAACACCACGTCCAACAGCGGTGTGATGTCGACCTCGGCTTCCTGGCTGGATGAGCGAATGAGTCTGCGCATGGGTCAGGACACTCCCGGCTGTGCTTTGGGGGTGTGGTGCACATCGAGGCTGTCGGCCAGGCCGTCGACCCTGGCCGATACGCGACGATCCAGAACGCTGATGGCGAACACGCCGGTCAGCGATACCGCCAGGCCACTCATGGTGGGAATGGTCGCGCGTGAAATGCCCGCTGCCATGTCGCGCGCATTGGCGCCGCCGCTGGCGGTGATCGTCTGGAACACTTCGATCATCCCGGTCACGGTGCCGAGCAGGCCCAGCAGCGGCGTCACCAGCACCAGCACCTTGATGATGCCCATGTTGCGTTCGGCTTCAACGCGCATCTCTGAAATCAGCCGCTCGCGAATGGCGTGGGCAAACCAGGACTCATGATCGGCGCGCGCACGCCATGCCTGCTGGTGGCCCGCGACCATCCTGCCGCTGGCGGTCGCGAAGAACACCAGGCGCTCGATGATCAGCATCCACATCAGGAACGCGGTCACCATCAGGGCCAGCACCACCGGTCCCCCTGCGTCCAGGTAACCGGTGATGGCGCCGTAGGCGGCCACGGGATTGAGCATTTCGAGCATGACGATCGGCCCGTTACGCGCGCTGCTGCTCGGCGTAGGCCGCAACCATGCCGGCCGACTGCTCTTCAAGCAGTTGCGACAGGCGACGCGAGGTGCCGGAGGCAAACGCATGCAGCACCAGCAGCGGAATCGCGGCGATCAGGCCCTGCACCGTGGTCACCAGTGCCTGCGAGATACCGCCGGCCATCAGTTTCGGATCGCCGGTGCCGAACAGGGTGATGGCCTGAAAGGTGACGATCATGCCGATCACGGTGCCGAGCAGGCCCATCAGCGGCGCCACCGCGGCCAGCACCTTGACCAGACTCAAACCGCTTTCAAGTGCCGGCAGTTCCTTGAGCACGGCGTCGTCAAGTTTGAGCTGCAGGGTTTCGATATCGACGTTGCGATTTTCTTCGTAGGCCATCATCACCCGGCCCAGGGGATTGCCCTGCGAGGCCTGTTCGGAGCGCATCTGGGCACGCACCTTCATGCCGATGATCGTGAGACGAACCCACTTGTAGAGCGCGAAGAGGACGCCGAGCACGGCCAGCGCGACGATGGCGTACCCGATGCCGCCCCCCTGCGCAAGGCGCTCGGTGAAGGTCGGCATTTCAACCGTCAGGCCCAGCAGCGTGCCCAGCGAGGGATCGATGACGCCCGCAACGTAGCCGTCACCCTCGTGGTTCTCGACCCGCTCGGCGGCGGCCGTGGCACCGCCACCGGGCTGACGCACCAGCGCCTTGAGCGCGCCGGACTGATAGATCAGATATTCGCCATCGCTGAACGCGGTGAACGGACCGATGCGCGTCACGGAGCGCGTTTCGGGCTGATTGTCGGTGCCGATGACATTGCCGGTGAAGGTCACGACCTTGCCCTGCTCGGCCATCTCCTGCATCAGGGTGTTCCACAGCCCCTCCAACTGCTCGACCGTGGGCAGCGAGTCGGACTGCGCCACTTCGCGCAGCGCCTCACCGCGACCCCGGAACTGGGCCGACACCAGCGACACGCCCAGCTGTTCGTTGAGATCGGCGGCGGCGGCACGGGCGGCCCCGAACAGCTCGCCGAATTCACCCTGACGCTCGGCCAACTGCGCGCGCAGTTCGGTCAATTCAAGGTCATTCTTGTTGCGAAGGTCTTCCAGGCGGACCGATGCCTTCTCGGCCGCATCCACCTGCTGACCCACTTCGGTCAACATCGCCTTCTGTTCGTTGCGACGCTCGGTGAACCGCGCTTCACGCGCCCGGTTCTCCTCACTCACCGCCGCACGCTCGGCGCGGATCGCCGCCAGCGTTTCTTCAATGGTGTTGGCTTCATCGGCCCACGCCGCCGGCGCGACCGAGAAGCCCGCGGCGGCAATCAACAGGCCCGTGCCAATCGCGGCGAATTTGCGCATACCTGTTGCCCCTGCAAAGTGCTTGTGAAAATGGGATTTCATGATCGGTCGGTCCTCACTCGGCCATTTGCGGGGCAGGCACGGGAATGGTCATCAGGTCGGGCGGAATCTGCTCACGCGCCATGCGCGACGCCACACGCACCGAAGACAGAAACGCCCCATCCAGATCGGTCCACTGGCCGGAGGCCTTGTCGTAGATCTTCAGCAGGCGGTCGTCGTCCGACTTGGCAATGAGCGCGATGCGGCCAATGCGCAGAAATTCGAGGTTCTCGTACTGGGTGCCGTCGAGTTCCGCGTCGGCCCGGTAGGACTCGATGGTGCGTCCGTACTCGTTTTCGATCTGGTAGGCCTCGACGATCAGCCGATAGCGCTGCGCCGGCGACTGGCCGGGATCTTCCATCACGCGCCGCAGGCGGGCCACGCGGTTGGCACGCTCGCCGGTCTGGAACGGCAGGTCGGCGGCGACCAGCTTTTCGAGCCCGGTGAGCATGTCCTCGATCAGCGGCTGCACCGAGCGTTGCAGGCCGGCGATGTTGGCAATGTCGGCCTTGAGCGATTCCTTCTCGCGCTCCTGCGTCTCGATCTGCCGCTGCTGCGAGGCGTTGTAGCGGTTGAGCTGCTCAAGCTGCTTGAGGTTGGCGCGGTAGTCGTTGAGCAGGCTCTGGGCCTGGTCATCCAACTGTTCGACGCGACCCTGAGACCGTTCGGTTTCAGTGATGGTCTGCTGGCTGACCTGAACGGCCGCGCTCAACTGCGCGTGCGCAGATGCTGAAACGCCCGCCAAGAACAACGCCGAAACTGCGGCGGTGATGGATGCCCTCATGTGTGCCCTCTCCGGTAAAACGTCAATCGCAGAAATGTGGTCGCGCGCCGCAGGCGGGTTGCAACCGGTCGCATGAGTGCCAGAACGACACTGGCAGCCCGAAATCAGCAATGGTTGGACGAAGCCCCGATGCACCGCCCGTTGCGCGGCGCCACCAGACCGTGCGCGCAACCGCGTCAGGTGTTGATGCGACTGCCCCGGTGAAGCATCAATTTCATGAATTGATTCACCACCTTCGGGATACGGATCAGACCCCTTGGGTCGCCCTGATGCTTCGCCCACCCACTGAAGGGCGCGTAGCTTGATCGTGATACATGACAGTTGTATGTCAGCTCAGCGACACATCACCGAGGTCACAAAAATCACGCCGGTCCACAGCAGCGCGATGAAGGTGTAGCCCATCACGGCCCGCGCCGGCACCTGGGCCAGGGTCAGCACCGGCAGCAGGATCAATGGCTGGATCAGGTTGGTCCATTGGTCGCCCAGCGCCACGGCCATCGCCGTCGCCGGCAGGTCCGCGCCCAGCTGCTGGGCCGCGCTCATCATGATCGGGCCTTGCACCGCCCATTGGGCACCGCCCGAGGGAATGAAGACATTCAGCAGCCCGGCGCTGAGAAACGCCATCAACGGCAGGCTGTCGGCGCTGGCCATTGCCGAAGCCTGGGCGACCATCAGGTCGCCCAGGCCCGAACTTGCGATCAGCCCCGCAATGCCGGCGTAGAACGGGTATTGCAGCAGGAAGGGCACGACGATGTCACCGCCACCGGCCACCGCCTTCAGGTAGCGCTGCAGCGTGCCCGCACAGAGCAGACCGGCCATCAGCAGCGTGAAGTTCATGATGTTGAGCGTGAGCCCATCCCCTCGTGTGCCGTAATGGGTCAGCAGAAACAGTGCGCCGCCCGCCACCGTGGCCAGCACCAGCAGCCGGGATTGCTCCAGACGCAGGGCCGGGCTGGCGGGCGTGACCGGGGCGGCGTCGGCGCGGGCGGCGTCCAGACCCGGTTCGGGCCCGGCACACAGGTGATCGGGAATCTCCTGCACGTTGTGGGATTGCTTCGGGTGCAGCAGGGCCATCACCCACGGCAGGGTCAGCAAGATGGCCGCCACCGTCAGGCCGTTCCACACGGTGAACAGCGTGGCCGAGGTGGGGATGAGGCCGATCTGCGATTCCAGAAAATGCCCCGGCGTGGCGATGGTCAGCGGAATCGACCCCGACACCCCCTGATGCCAGACCACGAAGCCCGAGAACGCCGAGCCGATCAACAACGGGTAATGCACGCGGATGCCGCGACGCCGGCAGCCCTCCCCCACGGCGCGCGAGACGACGCCGGCCGCCACCAGGGCGGTGGCCCATGAGAACACCGCGATCACCCCGGTCAACAGGCAGACCAAGACGTAGGCTGAGCGCGGTGAGCGCACCAGATTGGCCGCCTTCAACAGGCCGCTGCGCACCGGCGCCGTGCTGGCCAGGGCGTAACCCAGCAGCAGCGACAGCGCCATCTGGTTGGTGAACGTCAACAGGCTCCAGAAGCCGTCGCCCCAGGCATCGATGGCCGCGCGCGGCGAGGTGTCGGTGAGCGCCAGCACCAGGGCCACGGTGAGCAGCGTCAGGGTGATCGCCACCACCAGGGCGTCTGGCATCCAGCGCTCAAAGAAGCGGACGATGCCCGCCGTCATCCGGTCCAACATCGCCCGCTCCTCCGAGTCTGCCCCGCTCAGGCAGGATCTTGAGTGGCGGCACACCGAAACGGCATGCCGCGTTCCTCAGCTGTCACGTGTCGCAGATGCAGCGTCATCGACGTCCATGACTGACGCCCATCACTGACGCCCATCGTTTTGGTCGCCCTGCGGCCGTTCAGACCTTTTCGAAGATCGCCGCAATGCCCTGACCGCCGCCGATGCACATGGTGGCCAGCGCGTAGCGCCCGCCCACACGGTGCAGTTCGTAGATGGCCTTGGTGGTGATGATTGCACCGGTGGCGCCCACCGGATGGCCCAGGGAAATGCCCGAGCCGTTGGGATTGACCTTGGCCGGGTCAAACCCCAGCTCGCGAGACACCGCACAGGCCTGGGCGGCAAATGCCTCGTTGGCCTCGATCACATCGAGATCGCCAATTTTCAGGCCCGCGCGCTTCAGCGCCGCCTGGGTGGCCGGCACCGGGCCAATGCCCATGATTTCGGGTTCGACGCCCGCGTGCGCGTAGGTCACCAGACGCGCCAGCGGTTTCAGGTTGTGCGCCTTCACGGCCTCGCCGGTGGCCAGCACCACGGCCGCCGCGCCGTCGTTGATGCCCGATGCGTTGCCGGCGGTGACCAGCCCGTCCTTCTTGAAGACCGGCTTCATCTTGGCCAACTGCTCGGCGGTCACGTCACCGCGCACGTTCTCGTCCACCTTGAACACGGTCGGGCCTTTGCGCCCCGGCACTTCGACGGTGACGATCTGGCTCTCGAAGCGGCCTTCGGCGATGGCCCGCGCGGCGCGCTGCTGGCTCTGGATGGCCAGGGCATCCTGGTCTTCGCGGCTGATGCCGAACCTGGCGGCCACGTTCTCGGCGGTAATGCCCATGTGGAAGGCGTGGAACGGATCGTGAAGGATGCCGACCATGTAATCGAGCATCTTGGCATCGCCCATGCGCGCGCCCCAACGCCCGGCGGGCATCAGGTAGGGACCGCGGCTCATCGCTTCGGCGCCGGCGCCGATGGCAATTTCAGCATCGCCCAGCAGCAGCGTCTGTGCCGCCGACACAATGGCCTGCAGGCCAGAACCGCACAGGCGGTTGACGTTGAAGGCCGGCGTTTCCTTGGGGCAGCCGGCCTGCATGGCGGCCACACGGCCCAGATACGCGTCGCGCGGCTCGGTGGGAATCACAGTGCCCATCACCATATGCCCGACCTGGTCAGGCGCGATGCCCGCACGACTGATCGCCTCGCGCACCGCAACGGTGGCCAGATCGGCCAATGGCATGTCCTTGAGCGAACCACCGAAGCTGCCGATGGCGGTACGGGTGGCGGCGACAACGAAAACGTCTTTCTGGCTCATGTTGCGATTCCTCGATCTGATAGGGCGTGATGCGGACAAGGCCGTGATGACCTCGTGATGGATTGGGCGTACGAAAAACCCGGCGATGCGGTAACGGCGCGGAACGCGCGGACGACTCGCCCAACGGGCACCGCCCTGCGGTGCAGTCGGCCCGAGTCGTCAACAGCCCACTATTTTTTCACAGTTCGCCGCAGGGCCGCGGCAAACCTCCTGCGCGGCCGGCGCCTCAGGGGCGACGCTTGCCGCTGCGGGCTTGCGGCGCGCGGGGCGTTTTTTTGGCCGCCGCGCTGCTTCGGCCCGCCGAAGAAGCCGCCCGGGGCTTGGCCGACGCCTTGCGCGCGGGCTTGGCAAAACCGGCATCGGCCGCTTCGGCGGCACGCTTTGCCTTGGCCGATCGTGGGGCCTTGGGCCTGGCGGCCGCGCGGGCACTGGCCGCCGCCTCGGCGCGCTTGCGCACGACGCCCGGCGATGCCGGCGCCGCGGCCAACGCATCCAGTCCCACCGCCTTGAGCAGGGCGTTGCGCTCGGCGTCGGTGGCCTCCCTGAATCCGCCGGCCTTGATGCCACGCCCCAGCACGATGGGACCGTAGGCGGTGCGGATCAGCCGGCTGACCTGCAGTTTCTGCGACTCGATCAACCGGCGCACTTCGCGCTGGCGCCCTTCGTGCAGCGTGGCGCCCCACCACTGGTTGGCGCTCACGCCTTCTTCGTTGACGCCGGGCGCCAGGCTGTCGAACTTGGCGCGATGGCCGTCGATCATCACCCCGGTGCGGGTCAGCGTGGTGATGATCTCGGGCGTGATCTCGCCCAGCACCCGCACCGCGTACTCGCGGGTGATCTCGTAGCTGGGGTGCATCAGCCGTTTGGCCAGTTCACCGTGATTGGTGAGCAGCAGCAGCCCCGAGGTGTTGATGTCGAGCCGCCCCACGGTGATCCAGCGGCCGCTGACCAGATTGGGCAACTTGCGGAAGATGGTGGGCCGGCCTTCAGGGTCGTCACGGGTCACCACCTCCCCCACCTTCTTGCGGTACAGCAGCACCCGCAACGGCTCGGTGCGGCGCGCGGGCGTGAACAGCCGGCCATCGACCTTGATCCGGTCCCTGGGCTTCACTTTCAGCCCGGTGGTGGCGGTGACGCCATTGACCTCGATGCGCCCGGCTTCGATCCAGCGCTCGATCTCACGGCGGCTGGCCAATCCGGCGTCGGCCAGCACTTTCTGCAAACGCTCGTGGGATGAATCGCTCAAAGTCGGGTCGCCTCGTCGGGTACATCAAAAGAATCATCGCCATCGTCGGCGGCAGGACTGTTACTGAGCAGCGGCCCCTGGGCATTGAGCCGCAGCAGCGCGGCCTCCAGTTGCTCGGGATCCTTGATGGCGGGCAGTTCGGGCAACTGTTCAAGGCTGCGCAAGCCCAGATCGTTGAGCAACTGCGGCGTGGTGCCGAACAGCGAAGGCCGGCCCGGAACTTCCTTGACGCCCACTTCGCGAATCCAGCCGCGCTCCAGCAAGCTGCGCATGATGCCGGCCGACAGGCTCACGCCGCGAATGTCTTCGATGTCGCCGCGCGTCACCGGCTGCTGGTAGCAGACGATGGCCAGGGTCTCCAGCAGGGCGCGCGAGAGCTTGGCGGGCTTTTCCTGCCAGAGCCGCCCCACGACCGCGTTGTGTACCGCGCGAATCTGCAGGCGCCAGCCGCCGGCAACGTCCACCAGTTCGACCGCGCGGCCGGACAACTGGGCGTCGAGTGCCGCCAGCGCGGCGCGCACTTCGGCCTTGCTGGGCGCGTCGGGCGCCGCGAGCAGCCTTTGCAGCGCCTCCAGCGGCAGGGGCGCGTCGGCCGCCAGCAGCAGGGCTTCAAGCGACGAGGCCCAACGTTCGGGCGCGCTCTGCAGTGCGGCGGGGTCGTGGTCGAGGTCCGGGTCAGGCAGCATCGTCGGCAAGGTTCTGGGGCTGGGCCCGGTCGAGCAGGATGGGCTGGAACGGGGCGTCCTGCACCAGTTCGATGAGGTTGCGCTTGACCAGTTCGAGCACGGCCAGAAAGCACACCACCACACCGGCCTTGCCCTCGGCCGCATTCAGCAGCGCCTCGAAGGGCTGCGGGCCGGCCTGCACGCGCTGCAGAATCTGGCTCATGCGCGCCCGCACCGACAGCGGCTCGCGGGCAATGCGGTGATGGGTGTACAGCGCGGCGCGGCCCAGCACCTGCTGCATGGCCAGCAGCAGTTCACGCAGGGCCAGCGGCGGCAGCTCGCCTTCCGCCGGGGCAGCGTCGACGCGGGCGGCGGCGACAAAGCGATCACGCCCGACGCGCGGCACGGCGTCGATGTGCTCGGCGGCGCGCTTGAAACGCTCGTAGGCCTGCAGTCGCCGCACCAGTTCCATGCGCGGGTCTTCGGACTCGCCCTCTTCGACCGGCGGCGGTCGCGGCAGCAGAATGCGCGACTTGATCTCGGCCAGCAGCGCCGCCATCACCAGATACTCGGCCGCCAACTCCAGCCGCAGGCCCTGCATCAGCTCGATGTACGCCACGTACTGCTGGGTGATCGACAGCACCGGAATGTCGAGAATGTCGAGGTTCTGTTTGCGGATCAGGTACAGCAGCAGGTCCAGCGGGCCTTCGAAGGCATCGAGAATGACTTCCAGCGCATCGGGCGGGATGTACAGGTCTTCGGGCAGCCGGGCCATGGGCTCGCCGCGCACCCGCGCCAGCGCCGGCAGGTCGGCCGCCGGTGCAAACAACGGCAGGTCGCTGACCTGGGCCGCCGCCTCGGTCATCGCGGGATGTAGCCCAGCGCGTCGTGGACGCGATCGAGCGTGATGGCGGCCTTTTCGGTGGCGCGCTGCGCGCCTTCGCGCAACACCTGTTGCAGGTAGTCGGGCGCGGCCCGCACCTCGTGATAGCGGGTCTGGATGGGCGTCAACAACGCCACCACCCGCTCGGCGACCTCGCCCTTCAGATGGCCATAGCCCTTGCCCTCGAAGCGGTCGACCAGCGCCGGAATGGCTTCGCCACTCAGCGCGGCGAGCATGCTCAGCAGGTTCGACACGCCGGGTTTGGCCGCAATGTCGAAGCCGATGGCGTTGTCGGTGTCGGTCACCGCGCGCTTCACCTTGCGGGTGACCACCTCGGGCGGGTCCAGCAGATAGAGGGCATCGGTCTCGGCATCGCCCGACTTGCTCATTTTGGCCGTTGGGGTCTGCAGCCCCATGATGCGTGCGCCCACCGGCGGGATCATCGGCTCCGGCACGGTGAACACCGGCCCGTGCACCTTGTTGAAGCGCTGGGCAATGTCACGGGTCAATTCCAGGTGCTGCTTCTGGTCGTCGCCCACCGGCACCCGATCGGCCTGGTACAGCAGGATGTCAGCGGCCATCAGTACTGGATAGGTAAACAGTCCGGCATTGATGTTGTCGGCATGTTTGGCCGATTTGTCCTTGAACTGCGTCATGCGGTTCAGCTCGCCCATCTGCGTGTAGGTGTTGAGCACCCAGGCCAGTTCGGCGTGCTGCGGCACGTGGCTTTGCACGAACAGCACGTTCTGAGCGGGGTCCAGCCCGCAGGCGATGTACAGCGCCAGAAACTCATGGCAGCGCTCACGCAGCGCGGCGCGGTCCTGGCGCACGGTGATGGCGTGCAGGTCCACCAGCATGTAGTAGCAGTCGAACCGGTCGTGCAGACCCAGCCAGTGCTTGAGCGCGCCCAGATAATTGCCGATGGTCAAGCGGCCGGACGGCTGGATGCCGGACAACACGGTGGGGCGTTTCTCGGAACTCATGCTGCAGACTCGTTCAAAAAATGATGACGGGGCCAGAGGGGCCGCACTGCGCCGTCGCGGCGCATCAGATGCTCAGTAAACCTGTGAGGGATCCAGCCCGACCAGGCCGTAAAGCCAGCCTTGGGCGAGCCCCAGGGGCACGGCGATGACCTGGCCCAGTATGCCCACGGCCAACAGCACGATCAGGATCACCAGACCGTAAGGCTCGATGCGGTCGAGCACGCGCGCGCCGTTGGGGGGCAACAGCCCGGCCAGTACCCGTCCGCCGTCCAGCGGCGGCAGGGGCAACAAGTTCAGAATCATCAGCACCAGATTGATGATGATGCCGGCCACCGACATCAGCCCCAGAAAGGTCCAGACCGTGTTGTCGGCACCCAGGGTCAGGGCCGTCTTCAGCAGGATCACCCAGCCCAGGGCCATGATCAGGTTGGCGCCGGGTCCGGCGATGGCCACCAGCGCCATGTGCTGTCGCGGCTTGCGCAGGTTGTGCATGTTGACCGGCACCGGCTTGGCCCAGCCAAACAGAAAGCCGCCCAGAAACAGCATCACGGCCGGCACCAGAATCGTGCCCACCGGGTCGATATGGCGAATCGGATTCAACGACAGCCGCCCCAACACGGCCGCCGTGGGATCGCCCAGCGCGCGCGCCGCCCAGCCGTGGGCCACTTCGTGCAGGGTGATGGCAAACAGCACCGGAATCGCCCAGATGCTCAGCGTAGTGAAAAATTGCGCGGGATCGGTCATTGCGCCGCAATCCAGTCGAGCGCCCGCTGCAGGCGCGCCAGGGTGCGGTCGCGGCCCAGCAGCGCCAGGGTCAGGTCGATGGGCGGTGACACGGCCATGCCGCAGCAGGCTACGCGAATCGGCTGGGCCACGGCGCCCAGCTTGACGCCCAACTGCTCGCCCACTGCCGTCACCACCGCGTGCAGCGGCTCGGCCGACCAGTCGCCCAGCCCAGCGAAGCCGTCGATCAGCGCCTGCAGCACCGGCGCCGCGTCGGGCTTCAGGTGCTTGGCGGCGTCCTTCTCGACATACTGTTCAAAATCACGGTAAAAGAAGGCCGACTTCTCGGTCATCTCGGCCAGGGTGCGGCAGCGCTCCCGCTGCGCGTCGATCACCGCCGCCAGCGCCGGACCGTCGGCGGGGTTGATGCCCGCCTGGCGCAGGTGCCAGTCGAACTCGGGCTCGACCACCGTCAGCGGCGCGGTCTTCAAATACTGATGATTAACCCAGTACGCCTTCTCCATGTCGAACCGCGCCGGGCTGGACGAGACATGGTCGAAGTCGAACAGCGCTTCCATTTCGGCGCGACTGAACAGCTCCTGGTCGCCGTGACTCCAGCCCAGGCGCACCAGATAGTTGAGCAGTCCTTCGGGCAAGAAGCCCATGGCGCGATATTCCATGACGCCCAGCGCACCGTGGCGCTTCGAAAGCTTGGCGCCGTCGCTCCCCAGAATCATCGACACGTGCGCGTAGGCCGGCGGCGTGAACCCCAGCGCGGTGAACAGGTTCATCTGCTTGGGCGTGTTGTTGACGTGGTCGTCGCCGCGAATCACGTGGCTGATGCCCATGTCGGCATCGTCGACCACCACGCAGAAATTGTAGGTGGGCGTGCCATCGCCGCGGGCAATGATCAGGTCATCCAGCTCGGCGTTGGCGAAGCGCATGTCGCCCTTGATCAGGTCCTTCACGATCACCTCGCCGTCCAGTGGATTGGCGAAGCGAATCACCGGCATCACGCCGTCGGGCGGTGTTGGCAGCGTCTTGCCCGGCGCCGGGCGCCAGCGGCCGTCGTAACGCGGCTTTTCCTTGCGGGCCTGCTGCTCGGCGCGCAGCGCGTCCAGTTCTTCGCGGCTGGCATAGCACCGATAGGCCGTGCCCTCGGCCAGCATCCGGTCGATCAACTCGGTGTAACGCGGGTAACGCGCCGTCTGATAAACCGGCGCGACGTCACTGTGCAACCCCAGCCAGGCCATGCCTTCAAAAATGGCATCGACCGCAGCCTGGGTGCTGCGCTCGCGGTCGGTGTCCTCGATGCGCAGCAGAAAACGTCCACCATGCCGGCGCGCGTACAGGTACGAGAACAGCGCGGTCCGCGCCCCGCCGATATGCAGATAACCCGTCGGCGACGGAGCGAAACGCGTCACAACCATGAGATCGACCACTCAGAACGAAGCGCAGGATTCTAAACTAGTGGCCCGCTTCAACCTGAATTGCGCCGCGCGCCCCATGGCCACCCTGTTTGTCGACCACCTCACCGTCATCGACTGCGCCTATCTGGACCTGCAGCGTGGCCTGGTGGGCGAAAGCTGGATCGTCGACCTGATGCTTGAGGGCGCCCTCGACGCGCAATCAATGGTGCTCGACTTCGGCGAGGTCAAGCGCCGCATCAAGCGGGCCATTGACCGTGGCCCCGACCACACCCTGCTGGTGCCCTGCAGCGCGAAAGGTGTCCGCCTCGCCCACTCGGCCCCCAACCGGACCCGACTGGAAGCCGACACCGCCCTGGGCTTGATCTCGCTCGATGCCCCGGCCGTGAGCATCACGCCGCTGGCCGTCAGCGCCATCGACGGTGACGCCGTCAGCCGCCACTGCGAAGACCTGGTGCGCGATCTGGTGCCGGCGTCGGTCACGCGCATCAGCCTGCAACTGCGCGTCGAGGCCATCGACGGCGCCTACTACCAATACGTGCACGGCCTGAAAAAGCACGACGGCGCCTGCCAGCGCATCGCCCACGGGCATCGCTCACGGCTCATGATCACCGTTGACGGTGCGCGCGATACCGCGCTCGAAGCACAACTCGCCGACGCCCTGCGGGACACCTACTTCGTCAGCGCCGACGACGTGGTCGGCCTCACCGACAGCCACCTGCACACGGCCTACGACGCCCCGGAAGGCCGTTTCGACCTGCGGCTGCCGCGCTCGGCCGTGACCCACATCGACCGCGACAGCACCGTCGAATGTCTGGCCGACTGGCTGCTGGCCCAGGCCAGACGCCATCACCCGCAGGCGTCCATCTTGGTGCGCGCCTTCGAAGGCGTGCACAAAGGCGCCATCGCCACCGCCGAGCGGAGCGGCTGACGCGCGCCCTCGCGCACCGCCGCCTCAGGTGGCGTGCATCAATCTCAAGGATTCGAGTTGCCGCAGGGCGCCTTCAAAATCCAGTCGCTGCAGGCAGTGATCGAGCTGTCTCGCCCCCTCGTCACCGAGATGCTCGCGCAAGTCGATGATCCGCGCCACGTCGTCCAGCGCATCCAACTGCCGGGCGCGCAGCTTGCGCTTGAGGCTGGCCATGCTGTCTGGCGTCAACGGCACCCCCAGTTGGGGAGCAGGCGTCAGCGGCCGTGTGGCGAGCCACTGATCGGCCACAACAACGAATGCAGCGATCGCCGAATGGCAGGCCAGAAGTGCGGTCTCCATGACGGCCGGATCGGCTTCGGCAGCCCGGGCGGCCCGTTCCAGTGCGCCTGCGGCCGCAGCCACCGCCGTGGCGCCCACATTGGCCGCCGTGCCGCGCAGCGCGTGCGCCTGCTGCTGCACGGCTCGGGCCTCGGTCAGGGCGTCGATCTCTTGCGGCAGCCCGGCGCCACTGCGGCAATGAATCACGAACGTGTTCAGCAGTGAAGTCAGCAGGGTGCCGTCACCGCCGGTCCGGGCCAGCGCGTCTGCTTCGGCAAACAGCGCACCATCGGTTGCAATTGCACGCCGAAGCGGCGTCGGCTCGGCGCCCTCGGTGATCGATGCGGCGGCGTCCGGGCCCGGCACAGCACCGAGGACGGCCGCCAGCATGGCGATCACGCGCGCCGGCTCAAACGGCTTGGTGATGAACTCGTTCATGCCGGCATCGAGTGCGCGCTGGCGCTCGCTGACCATCGCATCGGCCGTCAGTGCAATGACGGGCAGATGTCGGAGATGGGGATCCTCACGCATCAGCCGCACCGCCTGCAGGCCATCCATCACCGGCATGTGAATGTCCATCAGCACGGCATCGACCGCGCCGGGCGCATCGCGCAGCAGGTCCAGTGCGGCCTGCCCATGTTCGGCGCGCAGCACGATGCCGCCCTCCAGCGCCAGGATCCGCTCGGCAATGTCGAGATTGATGCCGCTGTCATCGACGATGAGAACGCGCCTGCCTTTCAGGCGCGCGCCCGGGACGGGCCTGTCGCGGCCGACCAAAGACGCTTCGGGAACGTGGTCGCCGCCTGCCGTCAGTGATGGGTTCACGGCAAGGTCGTCCGCAATCGGCAACGTCAGCCGCACCCGGAAGGTGCTGCCCTCACCGGGAACGCTGTCGAAGGTCACCTCGCCGCCCATCAGCCCGACCAGCCGCCTGACGATCGGCAGCCCCAGACCCGTACCCCCATAGCGCCGGGTGGTGGTCGAATCGGCTTGCGTGAAGGGCTTGAACACTTCGGCCCGAATGTCTTCGGGCATGCCGATACCGGTGTCGATGATCGCGAACTGCAGCGTGACGGCGCCCTCTTCGCCCCCCACCCGAGAGACCTCGAGCGCCACGCTGCCTGTGGCGGTGAACTTCACCGCGTTGCCCAACAGATTGTTGAGAATCTGGCCCAGCCGGTGGGCATCGCCCACCACCCGCGCGGGCAGGTCAGCGGTGCAGCGCACAGTGCAGTTCAGGCCCTTACGTGCGGCCTGCGGGGTGATCATGCCCATGGCGTCGTTGACCAGTCGCATGAGGTCCAGCGGCGCGGCCGTGAACTGCATCTTGCCGGCCTCGATCTTCGACAGATCGAGAATGTCATTGATCAGGGACATCAAAGACCGCCCGGCAATATCGAGTTTGTCGACCAGGTCGGTCTGCGGGCCGTCCAGCGTGGTGTGTTTCAGCAGGTAGGCCACATTGAGCACGGCATTCATCGGCGTCCGTATTTCGTGGCTCATGTTGGCCAGAAACGCGCTCTTGGCAGCGTTGGCGGCTTCGGCCGCCTCGGTGGCCCGGCGCATTTCGGTGACATCGGTCACAAATGCGTAGAAGCCGCGCACCTCATCACCGTCACGATCGGGAACGTAGCGGGCCAGCGACGCATAGCCGCCAATCTGCCGCTCGAACTGCTGCGGCGCGCCGGCCAGCGCCGCGCGAATATGGGGTGCGTTCAGCGCGTACAGTTCAGGTCCCAACAGGTCACGGATGTGGGTTCCGGGCAGGGTTTCCGGATCAACCCCGAACCAGTCGCGATAGGCATGGTTGGCAAAGCGATTGATTTCATCACGGTCCCAGTAGGCCACCATCGACGGCATGGCATTGATGATGTTGCTGAGATCGCCCCTTGCACGCTCCAGCATCTCGGTGCGGCTGGCGACCCGCTGCTCCAGGGTGACATTCAGTTCGCGCAGCGCCTCCTCGGCCTGTCGACGTTCGTCGATGTCGGTATTGGACCCGTACCAGCGCATGATCTGGCCCGCACCGTCCTGCAATGCTTCACACCGGGAATCAAACCACCGGTAGGCGCCGTCGTGGCGCCGCAGGCGGTATTCGGCATGGAACGGCGTCCCGCGATCAACCGATAGCTGCCAACGGTGCAACAGCGCCTCACGGTCATCGGGGTGTACCTGCTCCAGCCAGCGATAGGCCATCTGCTGGTCTTCATCGACCCCGGTATAGCGTGCCCATTGCTCACTGAGAAAATCGCAGGCGCCCGAAGGCGTACAGGCCCACACCAGCTGTGGCATGGCATTGGCCAACTGCCGCCAGCGGGCCTCGCTCTCGCGCAGGCGCTCGATGGCCACGCGCTGCTCGGTCACATCGACGATCGAGGCCACCACGAGTTGGCGCTTGCCGAGCGCCAACGGGCTAAGCATCACCTCCACCGGAAACTTCACCCCCTGCGCGTTCAGGGCATACAGATCCTGGCGCGCCCCCATGCGACGCACCTTGCGGTCGTAGCCCTGTCGCAGTTGCTGATGCGCCATGCGGTGCGCATCGGGCAGCAGTATTTCGACGGCCTGACCCTGCAACTGCTCCGGGGTGTACCCGAAGATCTCTTGCACGCGCGCATTGGCCTGGACGATGCGACCGTCGGCATCGGCCACGATGATCGCCTGCAGCGAGGCGTTGATCACGCCGCGCGACAGGGTGTCGGCTTCGCGCACCAGCATCCGACGCCGCTCGGCAGGCACCTTCAGCGCGTAGGTCAGGGCCGCCAGCAGTGCGGCGATCAGCCCCCCGGCCAGCAGCGTCAGCCAGGGACTGGCCTGGTGCAGTTGCTGCACCAGTTGCGGACGGGCGAGCACGTCGATTCGCCAGGTTCGTCCGTACACTGGCAGGCGGATATCGCGCGTCAGGTCCGGGATCGCAGCTTGACCGGACCGGTCCGAAAGAATCCGAATCGGTTCGGTATCGGTGACATCGGAGACTTCGACCCGCAACTCGGGAAACCGCTGACCGATGTCGTCCAGCACTTCGTTGAGCAGCAGCGGCGCATAGCTCCAGCCTAATGTTGCCCGCGTCCGCTCGGCCGGCGTGGCAAGCGGGGCACCCCCCTGATAGATGGGCAACAGCAGTAGAAAGCCCTGCTTCTGACCATCGGCCGCCTGCACCAGCACCATCGGCGCGGTCAGCCGTGGCTCGCCGGATTCCATGGCGGCCCGCGCGGCCGCGTAGCGCTCAGGCTCCGATGCAATGTCGAGGCCGATGGCCTCAGCATTGCGGTGTTCGGGCTCCACGTACTGGATGATCCAGTGCTCGTCCCTCGGCACGCTCAGTTGCCTGAGGACAAGCGCCGCGCCCCGATCCTCACTGGCGGCGGCGAGAAACGCTGTCAGTGTTCCCTGCGGCACGCGACGGATGAACCCGAAGCCAAGGGCGCCGGGAAATTCCCGTTTGATGCTCAGTGACTGCGCGTACTGTGCAAACCGCTGATAGCTCAGCGTCTCCACTCCCGCGCCGATGACCACTCCGCGCGCGCTGCGAAGACCATACTCGTAGGTCCGCAGGCGATCCCCGATGGCGATGCGATATCCCGTTGCCCGATCGTCAAAGGCGGCGTGTACCGCCGTGCGATTGTGATGTGCGTGATACGTGGCGCCCAATACGGCAACGATCACACCCGTTGCTGCCGCCAGCGCAGCCAGGCTCGCTGCACCGGTTTCCGGCCAGCGCGGCGTCCGCCACCCGAAGGCGTTCATCCTGTCGGCGCTGCCCGCGCGGTCGGCAGCCTCGCGGGACTGGAGGCCTCCAGGGGCTCGAAGACCACTCGGTTGCGCCCTGCCGCCTTGGCGGCGTAGAGCGCGCGATCTGCCGCGGCAAGCAGCGTGGCGGGCTTCGGCGCGGCGCCGACAGACGGTTCCACACTGCCGGGATCAAAGGTGGCCACCCCGATCGACACGGTAACCCTCGCCGGTTCGGTGCTGCCCTCCACGTCGATGGCGACAGCGGCAATCGCAGCGCGCAACCGTTCGGCAAGCTGCTGTGCCGCCTGATCCCCGGTATCGGCCAGCAGCACGACGAACTCCTCGCCGCCAAAACGGGCGGCAAGGTCCCCGCCACGCTGCGTCACCCGTTGCAACTGCGCCGCCACCTGCTGCAATGCGGCATCACCGCCGAGGTGACCGTATGTGTCGTTGAATCGCTTGAAACGGTCCACATCGACCATCAACAGCGACATCGGCGAAGCTGCGCGCTGGGCCCGTCGCCATTCCCACGCCAGATGCGCGTCAAATGCGCCCCGGTTGGCCAGGCCCGTCAAGCCATCCTTCAATGCAGCCTGATGCAGGGCATCGGCCAGGGCTTTGAGCCGCAGTTGCGTACCCACCCGTGCCTGCAACACCACCGGACGGACCGGCTTGGCGATGAAATCAACGGCGCCAACCTCGAAGGCTTGCACCTCAAGATCGGTCTCGTGGTGGCTGGTGACAAACATCACCACGATGCCGGCGGTGCACGGGTCGGCCTTGAGATGACGGCAAACCTCCAACCCGGAGAGACCCGGCATTTCGAAATCAAGCAGCAGCAGGTCCGGCTGCAGATCGCGTGCCATCTGCAGGCCCTCAGCGGCCGAGGTGCTGAAGTGCACATCGCCGTAGGAGGACAGCGTTCGGTACAGCACCTGAATCGTGCCGGGATCATCGTCGACCAGCAGAATTGAACGCCGCGCGACCGCAGTGGGCTCATTCACCGGTCATCGCTCCCGTCAGGCGTACTGGCAGCCCGAGCGCCAGATTTGCAGACCAGCACCCTAGACCCCGATCACATGGCGAGGGGAGATTGGCCGCTGGAGGGTGGCGTCGGGCCGACCAAAAGCACACCGCGGGTCGTGGCACCGCCGCCGCGCAACGCCCTGCCCCGAAACCCGAGCGGTGGGCCGCGGGGCCGTCTCCGGCTGGCTCTGAGCCCCGCAACTGGGTCAGACCGACCGCGTTGCAATGCGGGTCGTCACAAGCGGTGCGCGCCAGCACCAAGCTGGCGCAATGCCGCCCGTATCGCACCGGGCGGGACCGACGACTTCACCATCCGCAAGCTTGGCGAGATCGCCACCGCCAGCGCCGAAAGCACCCGCATACTCACCGCCCTGCTGGCGTCGATCGCGCTGGTGTCATTGGCCGTGGGCGGCATTGGCATCA